>APMI01035578.1_pt1 | contig 13443 bp, 12 predicted proteins | sample 667938 | NCBI WGS metagenome assembly APMI01 (sample SAMN01084076, study PRJNA167559) | wastewater metagenome | biome: Wastewater | place: Denmark: Ejby Moelle, Odense | collected 2011-11-28 | reverse complement strand
TTGGTCAGGCAGCGATTTGAAACCCTACATTGATTTCGCGGTCGAAGCGTTCAGTCCCAATAGACTCATGTTTGGGAGTGATTGGCCGGTATGCATCCTCGCCGGTGATTACAACCAAGTGTGGACGGAAACCAATAAGGCTATTGCGGATTATTCTCAGGCGGATAAGGATGCGTTACTCGGCGGCACGGCGGCTGAATTCTACAAACTATAATGCCACGACTGGTACTCAGAGCAGCAGTTTGGCTGGCGGTGATCCTGACGTGTTTTGCGATGTAGCTATGTGTTGGCTCATGCGAGTGGGGATTATCGCAGTGTTCGGGACTTTTTATATCCCACAGAAAACTGCGCCCCACCCTGTTGGCAGGGCATTCGACCGGGAATCACTGACAGCCTACAAGCAGTCGATAAGCTGCGTGCTTTGCCGTGGGTAACCAGCTTATATTCGATACAGGGAATTGTCATCAACGACAGTTATATCCGCTGGAAGTGGAACGGTAAGCAGCCCGATATTGTCGATGGCGAGCGTGACGGACGTATGTGGTTTCATAATGGCGTTGTTTATTCTATCGAAATTCCATTGGTGATCTCTTTTGGTACGGTTTGGGGTGCATTTGAAGCGCCACAAGTAGAAACCACTTTTAAAACGCCGTTCAGACCACCGCAAGTTTTTTACAACGCTGCTTACTTAAACGGAACACTTCAATTCAGTGGCATCGTGATTTGTCCGCCGACGGGCTACCATTTACTTTATATGCGGGTTGATACAACGATTGCTATGGCAAAAAATGTTTCTAAAGCGTCCAAACCGACACGACAATTGGGATGTGAAAATGCTCAACGATAGAACCAATCCGAGAACCATTTATTCAAAAACTGTTGATTTCCTCCCTCAAATAGTATTTTCGGACTGGTCAGTTGTCTTGTCAGACCAGTTGTGATACCATCTGGCTACAGTCAGGAAAGTAACTGGAAAAACGTGGTCAAACAGGACGACACACTGCCAACCAAGATCGCGCAAAGTATGCTCCAGCGCATTGTTTCGGAGGAATTTCCGCGCGGAACGCTGCTGCCTTCGGAGCGAGAATTGCAAGACGATTATCAGGTCAGTCGGGCGGTTGTCCGTGAGGCGATTAAGTTGTTGGCCTCACGGAAGTTGGTCACGATCAGTCGTGGGCAAGGTTCGGTTGTTGCGTCGGATTTCACCGAACCGGTGATTGATGCCTTACTGTTGGCGTTTCACCGCTCTCAAATCCGTCCCGAAGATATTTATAGTGTTCGCAGTTTATTGGAACCGCAAGCGGCAGCGTTAGCTGCACAACATGCGACACTCCCACAAATTCGTCGTCTGACGGAATTGGCAAACGGGTTCGAAAAGATTTCTTTTGAAAAGGATTCTGACCGAAACAAAGAATCATTAGTGCAATGGGGCAAACTCGACCGCGAGTTTCATCAACTACTGGCAGAGGCCAGTCAAAATGCAGTGTTGGGCATCCTCATTGCTGTGATTATTGGCATTGTCTGGAACGCGATTAGCAATAAGATGCCTGAACCTACACCGGATCGATTTGCGGTTTCAATCCAGCAGCATAAAGCTATCGCACTGGCTGTAGCACAGCATGATATAGAAACTGCACGCAATACTATGCTTGAACACGTTGAAACCAGTCTACGCAACGTTGTCAAACCGGAAAATCAGATCGAGATTGAAATTGAACGTCTGATTTAAACTATCATTTTCTACCGAGTGTATTCGAACGGCGAATACAAAACCCACCTATAAACGCAATTGATGGCAGTAGTGAAAGGATAAGTTATCGGGACCAATTTTTAGCAGTACAAATTATAAATTATAAACCATCTTGATTTAGGAGAAAGAACATGTTTCAAAAGAAATTATCCCGTCGTGATTTTCTAAAAATGGCTGGGGCATCCACCGCTGGTCTCGTGATGGCCTCGCAGGCTGGCAGTTTCCTTACACTGGCTCAAGCCGTTGAACCCGATCCCTCACTAACCGGAACCCTCACCTTCTGGGGACACGGCGATCATCCGTTGAACCTCATCCGCGAAGCCTTCCTTAAGAAGTATCCGAACGTCGTCCTTGATTGGCAGCAAATTGAAGACCATGCCGCCAAGTTCAAGACCGCGATGGCAGCCGGAACTGGCGCACCTGATTTATATTGGTCGGAAGCCGACGCTGTGCAGCTCTATGGCAGCCAAGGTGCGTTGCTCGATACCACGGACATTATTGAGAAACAAAAAGACAAGTTCATCCCCGGTAAGCTGGCTGAAGCATTCGTACCGTCAGCCAATGCCTACTTCGGGATGCCGGGTGACCTTTCAACCAGCGGCATTTACTACCGCGAAGATTTGCTCAAAGAGATGGGCATCGAGATTTCCGATGACATGATGTATGAACCGGATTTCCTTGACATTCTGAAGAAGATCGCGGCGGGTGGTAAGAATGCGGTTCTGTATCCAAAGGGCGGCACGTTCGTAGCAGGCGCTCAATGGACATGGTTTGACGCACAGTACGGCGGTTCAGGCCCAGCAAGCTGCGATAACCAAGAGATCACCATCGCAGATGAAGCGGGTATCAACGCAACCAAACTCATCAAGAAGATTTACGACACGGGCGCAACACTCCAAGCTGACTTCTGGACACCCGAATATTGGAACGCGATCAATACCGGACAGTTGGTGCTTGATCTCGTACCGGCATGGGGACGCGGCTTCTGGGAAAGCAACGTCGATCCGAGCGTTCTCGGTAAGTGGCGTTTGGCTCCGTTCCCACGCGCAGTAGAAGGCGGTTCACGTACCGGCGTTTGGGGCGGCGCAACCTTGATCTCACCCGCCACCACCCAAAGCCCTGACCTTGTGAAGAAGTTTATGGAATTCGCCTTCGGGTCGATGGAAGGCGCAACAGCGGCAGGTGATTGGGGCATTATCCCGGCCTACCTGCCCTATCTGGAAGGGCCGTTCCAAGATATTCAGACCAAACTGTTTGGCGACCAGAAGATCGGGCCAGTGTGGTTGAATCTGGCAAAGGAACTCAGCACGACATTCTGCCGCACCGCCGTCTATGGCGCAGCAACCAATGAAATCCTCGTACCCGCGATGGATTCCATGATTACCGGGGGCGCGGACATTGACGAGACGATGAAGAAACTCGCAGATCAGGTCAACGAAGTACTGCCCGACTATCAGGCATAACGGAATTCAAAACCGCATCAGGGTGCATCTAAACGTTGATGCACCCCGAATGTTTTGTTTACCAGTAGAAAGTGACCTTGATCATGACTGCTCAAAAAGAACTGTCCGGCATTCGTTTAAGTGTGCCAGAGCGGCGATCACGTCCTTCGCTGTGGCGCACCCTGTGGAAACATCGGGTTGAATATCTCCTTATTTCACCTTTTTTTATTATCTTTGGAATTTTTCACGGCTATCCTTTGGTCTGGTCATTGTGGTTGAGTTTTCAAAAATGGCAGGGTATTGGCGAACCGAAATGGTTTGGCTTAGGCAACTATGAACGGCTGCTGAACAGTGACCGCATCTGGAATGCGTTAGGAAATTCGCTGATCTTTTTGGTGATTATGCTGCCGATTATTGTCGGTGGCACGCTAATTCTGGCGACGATCCTCAACAGCCCGAAAGTAATCGGGCGGCGTGTATTCCGCGTGCTGTTCTTCCTGCCTTACGTGACCTCAGCCGTCATCGTCGCCATTATTTTCCAACTACTTTTGAATGACAATTTCGGTTGGATTAACGGCATGTTACAGGCCATCGGGCTGCCGCGTATCAGTTGGTTAGGCGAAGCGTGGCCTGCGCGGGCGGCGGTCATGATGATGATCTTTTGGAGCGGTGCGGGTTATAACATCCTGATTATGCTGGGTGGGCTGCAAGGTATCCCGTTGGAACTTTATGACGCGGCCAGTGTGGACGGCGCAAATACGTTGCAAAAGTTTTTCTTGATTACTGTCCCGATGATGCGCGGCGTGATTTTATTCGTGGGCATTACCGCGACAATTGGCTTACTCAATTTGTTCTCGCAGCCGTGGTTGTTATTTTCCAGCACGCAAGGGCTTGGGCCGAACCAAAGTGTCGCCACACTGAACACCATTCAATATTCCACAGCATTCCAATCGGCGCGTTACGGCGAAGCCACCGCGCTCGGTTTCATCATCGGCGTGATTGTGATTATCAGCTCGCTCATCCAACTCCGTCTAACCCGCGTGGTGGAGGCTTAATATGGCATCCCTATCCATTTCACAAACCAAGCAAGCCCCAAAACCGCCGCTTAGTTGGGGGAATATCTCCAAGCGACTGCTGATCTATCTGTTTCTTGGCGTTTTAGCGTTGTTTTTTGTCTTTCCATTTTACGCGATGGTCGTCGCCTCTTTTATGGAACGGAATGCGCTCAACTCGGTTACGCCGCATCTCTGGCCTGATCCATTTATCACCGGTAACTATGTGTCACTGTTCACGGGCATTGTCGGTGATGACATCCAAATTAAGACTTCCTTTGTACGCGCGTTGTTCAACAGTATGGCTCTGGCAGTGGGGCAAACTGTACCGGCCTTGTTCTTTACATCGCTGGTCGGGTTCATCTTTGCCAAACGGAATTTCCCCGGCAAAAACGCCTTATTTGTGGGTGTACTTATTACGATGATGCTGCCCTACCAAAGCACGATTGTTCCGTTCTTCCTGCTGATGTCACGTTTGGGGTGGATCAACACGTTTTGGCCGCTGTGGATTCCGTGGTGGGCTCCGGCGTTTGGTGTGTTTCTGATGCGGCAAATCATTGTGGCAACTGTACCGGATGAACTAATTGATGCGGCGGCGATTGATGGCGCTTCACTTTTTGGAACGTATTGGCGCATCGTGCTGCCGTTGATTACACCCGCGTTAGCCGTGTTCGGCATCTTAAATTTTATGAATGCGTGGAACGACTATATCTACTCCAATATTGTTTTCAACAGCGCCGATATGTATACAGTGCCGCTGGTGCTGTCGTTGTTCAAAGGGGCGACGCTTTCCGTTCCGCAGTATGGCGTGATGGCGGCTGGCAGTGTGATCGCGACCATTCCACTGGTCATCATATTCTTTGTTTTCCAACGCTGGTTGGTCAGCGGCATTATGTCGGGTGCGCTTAAGGCATAGCTAAACAACGTTATCGTCATTCAACAATTAAAAAGGAACTCAACAGTGCAGCTCAAGGACAAAGCAGCATTAATCACAGGAGCGGCCAGTGGACTCGGTTTAGGGATTGCCGAACGATTTGCAGCAGAGGGTGCGGCAGTTGTTCTGGTTGATCGGGATGCTACGCGCGGTGAAGCAGCAGCGGCAGCTATTCGCAATCAGGGTAAACAAGCCTATTTTGTGCAGGCTAATCTGGCGGAACCGGATGAGATTACGCGTGCTGTTCAAGCAGCGATTGAACGCTGTGGGCGGTTGGATATTTTGGTCAATAACGCGGCAACCTTCGTCCCCAAAGTGATTGAAGAGATCACTGTTCCCGAATGGGATTTCTTGATGGCGGTCAATCTCCGCGCACCGTTTTTATTAGTACAAGCGGCACTGCCCGCACTCAAGGCTACTAAAGGCGCGATTTTGAATATCGCTTCAACAGCGGGCATCAAAGTCTTTTCGCCTAATTTGCCGTACAGCACGGCTAAAGCAGGTCTGATCACCATGACCAAAAGTTTGGCGCAAGAACTGCACCCACATCGTATTCGGGTTAACTGCTTGTGTCCGGGCGCAGTGGATACACCCGCGCTGCATCGCGATATTGAAGTGCGCGGCGGCGATCCGAAAGCAATTGACAGTATAAGAGAACGTGGCTATCTCACCACGCCTGAACAACTCGCAGCAACGGCGCTGCATTTGGTCAGTGATGAAGGCAGCGCCATCACTGGCAGCATCGTTGTGGCGGATGCAGGCGCAATGCTGGCATAAACCAAAAGGATAAATACACATGCGTTTAGGCGTAACAGGCATGATGCCCGGTAATCTGGATGAGGTCGATCAACGTTTAGCGCGGAAGATTGCTGAACTGGGTTTTACCGGTGTCGGCGCACATCTAGCAGGTGATCCAAAAGCGGTTTCGGAGGAAACTTGTCATCGAGCCAAGTCGATTTTGGAGCAGCAAGGTATTCGCATCATTCAATTTTGGGGCTGGTACGATTCGATTGTGACTCCTGATGAGTCCGTCCGGCAATCGGGTGTGAAGACAGCACAGGAAATTATCCGGTTGGCAGCCAGTTTAGGCGCAGACATGGTGGGTATTCGCCCAACCAGCCTAAATCCGCGTGGGGCATGGTGGCCTCACCCTGAGAATGATTCGCCAGTCACAGAGGAGCGGCTTGTTCGCAGCTTGCGCGAGATTGCGTCGGTATGCGAGGTACACGGTGTGCCTATCGCGTTGGAATGTCATGTGACCTCGACACTCAACAGCGCGGCATCGGTGCGGCGGATTATTGAAGCGACCGGATCGAAGTGGATTAAAGTCAATATGGATCCTGTCAACTTCATCCCTGATTTACGCACGGCGCATCATACGACTGATTTGCTGAATGAGCTTTTTGATGTGTTGGGTTCATATGTCGCCGCTGCCCATATCAAAGATGTGTATGTCGAAGACCGGCACGTCGTTCATATCAGCGAAACTATTCCCGGTGATGGCATCTTTGACTTCGACACTTTTTTCCAGCGGTTTGAAGCTACATTACCTGAAGGTTATGGCTTCATCGAACATTTACCGGAAAGCCAAATTCCGCAAGCCAATGTGTTTGTGCGCGAGAAACTCAAGCAGCTCAATATTCCAATTTTAAATTAGACACTCGTTCTTAATTCAATCTACACAAAGGATTATTACTCATGACATCAACTCCTCTCGATCTGACAGGCAAAGTGGTATTGATTACCGGCGGTGCAAATGGCATCGGCGAGGCGACCGCAAAGTTATGTATCGAACGCGGCGCAATCGTAGTGACTGCCGATATGAACGCTGAAGCGGGCGAACGCAGTGCGGCAGCCATTCGTGAACAAGGTGGACAAATCGACTTCATCCAAACCGATGTGAGAAGCGCTGAAAGTGTCAGTGCCTTGATCGACTTCATCAAGCAGAAGCATGGAAGGCTCGACAAGATGGTGTGTGCGGCGGGTGTATTACGCGGCCCTTGGCTGCAACCGGAAGAACTGCCACTGGAAGAGTTTGAACTCACAATGGATGTGAACGTTAAAGGTTCATTTTTATGCGCCAAATATGCCACACCTCTGCTGGTCGAAAGTGACTCGGCAGTCATCATTAATGTGGCATCCGGTGCAGGGGTCATCGGGCCGAGTTCGTCACTGGCTTACGGCGCAAGCAAAGGTGGCGCGAACGGTTTCTCGATGACGCTGGCGAACCATCTCAAAGATCGTAATGTGCGCGTCAATACGCTTTGTCCCGGCAATATCGTCACCCAGATGAAACTCTCGGTCGAAGTGGCAGCAGCCGAACCGGACGGCACATCGGTCGAGGCAGCGCTGGAGAAGGCACGACAAAATTACGGTATACCGGAAGGTGTCGCCAAAATTATCGCCTTTATGATTTCCGATGAGGCTGATTACTTACGCGGGGCGCTGTTCACGCGCTAAATAAGGTTATCAAAGCCTGCCACCCAAATTATGGAGAGCAGGCTTCATACCAATTTACAGAGTCGGTTGCATGATGTAAATCATCATGGTACAGTGTCAATTATAAATTATAAATCGAATTTAGAATTTTTAGGCGAGAATTAATGGGCATTATTAAACAAGATATACAGGATTCTCCCTTACCCCGTCGGATAGACCTTAATCCCCTTCACTTTCTCGCCTCGCTTTCCGAGCGGCATTATTGGGCATATTTGCTAATTGCGCCCAGCCTGATTCTGGTGCTGATTATCGTGGTTTATCCAATCTTCTCCGGCATCTTACTCAGTTTCCAAGAAATGCGATTAAACCGCCCTAAATTGAATGGGTTTATCGGTCTGACGCATTACACCGAACTCTTGCAAGACACGGTCTTTATTAAAGCCTCGTTGAACACCTTATGGTGGGTGATTGGCGGCATTCTGAGCCAATTTACGTTAGGTATGATTACCGCGCTGGCTTTGAACCGTAAGCTGCGCGGGATGCAGCTTGCACGAACATTGGTACTGATCCCGTGGTTTTTGCCTTCGGTCGTGGCAGGCAATATGTGGGTGCTGTTGCTGGATTCACGGCTGGGTGTGCTGAACGATATCATGGTCAAACTGGGAGTCATTCAAAGTTATAAAGCGTGGTTTGCTGATCCGAACACAGCATTTCCGGCGGCATTATTGGTGGCGTTGTGGCAGGGCTTTCCCTTCTTTGCACTGCTGCTGCTAGCGGGTCTACAAGGTATTCCCGAAGACCTCTATGAGGCCGCTGCTGTCGATGGTGCGACTCGTTGGCGACAGTTTCTTCACATTACCATTCCATTACTCAGGCCAATCATTGTTGCGGTAGTGGTTTTACGTGTCATCGGTATGGTGAACTCGCCTGATCTGATTGTCATCCTGACGAATGGCGGGCCGGGACATGCCACTGAACTCCTCTCATCATATGCCTTCCAAACGGCTTATCAGAGTTTCGACTTTGGCTATGCGGGTGCGCTGTCGGTGGTCATGCTGCTGATTTTGATGGCCTTCTCAGTCATATACATCCGCGTCTCCGGCATTTCGAAGGAGTAACGCTATGTTTCAAGATCAACGCAAAACCGAGCGCCTATTGGATGTCGCCACCTATTTAATCATCATCGGGGTGGTCAGCTTTGCGCTGTTTCCCATCGTTTGGACGTTCCTAACCTCGCTCAAAGTCGAAAAAGATATTATCACCATCAACCTGCAATATCTTCCGCAAAGTATCACCTTCGACAATTATGCCGCCATCTGGAATCGGTCAGGTTTCCCAACACTCATCACCAACAGCGCCATCGTAACGGTGTTCACACTGTTAACCACTATGCTCATTGGTACGCTTGCCGCCTACAGCCTTTCCCGTTACCAATTTCGGGGACGCAACTGGATTTTGCAGTTCTATCTGGTCATCCGCATGTTTCCGGTGGTGTTGATGATTGTGCCGTTGTTCGTGATTATGCGGCGGCTGAGTCTATTGGATACACGCTTCGGTTTGGCCTTAGCCTACACCACCTTTTTATTACCCTTTTGCGTCTGGATGATGAAAGGCTTTTTCGACTCGATACCGGTTGATCTGGAAGAGGCGGCACGGATTGACGGCTGTACCCGTTTAGGCGCTTTGATACGAATCGCTCTGCCGCTGGTTCGCTCAGGATTGGTTGCTACGGCGGTGTTTATTGGCATCGCGTCGTGGAATGAATTCTTATTTGCTCTGATGTTGACGACCAGCCAAGGATCGCGCACATGGCCTGTGGGTTTGCAATTGATGATCGGTGAATTTCAACTTCCGTGGGGATCATTTAGTGCAGGAGGCATTATCAGCATCATCCCTATCATTATCTTTTTCGCCATCGTCCAGCGATCCATTATTCGTGGAATTACTGCCGGAGCGATGAAAGGCTAACCGGCACAATTCGTTGGGTTACTTATTTCCATAAAAAGTTTACTAAGGAGAAATGTTCATGCAATCCAAAAAAGGTCTTAGTCGTCGTGATTTTCTGAAAGCCGTAGCCGCAGCAGGTGGAACTTTAGCGCTGGCAAATGTTTTAATGCCCGTATTCGCCCAGTCGGATGCCTCCGGTGACATCAACTACTGGCATCACTTCACCAGTGAACAAGAATTTCAGGGCTTGGAAGCCGTCATGGAGTTGTTCGCCAAGAAATATCCCAACATCAAACTGACCCAAGAAAACATCCCCAATGCCGACTTTATGGCGAAATTCACGGCAGCCGTAGCCGCCAGTTCACTACCCAGCACAACGATGATCGCTGCCGAACGCTTCCCCGATATGAATGGTATGGAGAGTCTGGTCGACCTCACAGACAAGATTAATAGTTGGGATTTGAAGAAGAACTTCCCTGATAATTCGTGGGAAGGCATTACCGCCGATGAAAAAATCTACGGTGTGCCTGCTTTCTCCTTCATTGATTGGATGTACTACCGCGTCGATTATTTTAAAGAAGCAGGAATCGACAAACCACCGACGACCTTTGAAGAGTTTCAGGACGCTGCTATCAAATTGACTGATGCTAAAAACAACCGTTATGGATTTGGCCTGCGCGGTGGTGGTGGTGGACAAGGCTATGTCATCGGTATGCTTGAAGCCTTCGGTTCACCGATTGTGGTGGATGGCAAAGCCGCTATCGACAAAGCCAAAGCGATTGAGGCTATCAAGTTCTGGTCGGAACTGTTCACGGTTCACAAGGTTGCACCGCCGAGCGCACCGAGTGACTCTTTCAGTGGCATTATGGAAGCCTTCAAAGTCGGTCAAACGGCAATGGTTTTCCATCATACCGGTTCGTTGACTGATCTCAGCACCACACTCGGTGATAAAGTCATGACCGCCGTTTTACCCAAAGGCCCTGAAAACACGATTAGCTTCCTCAGCTACCAATATAACGGTGTTTCGAAAGCCGATAATCTGGATGCAGGTTGGGATTGGGTGAGCTTCTGGGGTGAGGCTGATCCGGGTTTGGCCTTCCTCGAAAAGACGGGCTATTTCCCGGCATCCTCTATTCTTGCTAATGACTCGCGCGTTACGGGCAATAAGCTTTACAGTGCAGCGTTTGACTCGCTGAAGATTGGGCGTGTCCGCGAGTCGTTTGTCGGCTATTCCGAATGGTCAACCAACGTGGTGCTGCCGGCCTACCAAAAGGTGTTGGTTGGGGATGCAACCGTCGAACAAGCCGTTGATGAAATGATGCCTGGCTTGGAAAGAGCAATCCAATAATAACTATTGAGTAGGGGCGCAAGTCCTTGCGCCCCTATCACACTAGATACATTAAACACAGACATTTGGATTAAACCCCTATTTTGTCAATCGAAATAAATCAAGTTAAATTAAAAGCTGCTTGATTTAAACGTTCAAAATAGTGTCTGCAAAAATTTTGTTTGAAAAGGAGTCGTCTTATGAGTTCACAAAAGATTTCGCGTCGTTCTTTTCTAAAAGCTGCGAGTATGGCTGGTATCGGTGCAGGGTTGATGCGTGGGCTGCCCTCCTTCGCCAGCGCGGCTTTCCAAGACAAAATTGATATGAGTTTGTGGTGGTGGGCAGATGATCCAGCCTATGGTAAGTGGGTCGAAGATACCGCCAAGAAATTCGGTGAGCAGAATGCGGGTATTACCATTTCGACGCTGCAACAGGATACTTGCTGCGTGATCTCACAGTTCACGACCGCCGCAGCCGCGGGTGAAACCCAGCCGCGGGTGAAACCCCCGATGTGCAATTTTTCTTCAACGGCATTTACCACATCGAAAATGTCTGGCAAGGTTATCTAGAACCGTTGAATGACCTTATTCCAGAAGATGTGCGTAAGAACTCCAATGCCAGTCCACTGAGCGTATTTGATGGCAAGCAGTATCGCTTAGGTTGGTATCCCGTGCCGCTGCTGTGGGAATACAACAAAGATTCGTTTGATAAAGCCAAATTGGATGCGGATAATCCGCCCAAGACATGGGACGAATGGATGGCGGCTTGCGATAAGCTCAAGACCGCTGGCATTACCCCGATGGGTGGCGGCTTGAGTGACGGTTTCTGGGGCGAGTGGTATCTCGGCAACGCCTTGACCCAAAGCCTCGACAGCCCCGGTGATGCGATTGCGTTGTTCATCGGTGATAAGGATTTCACTGATCCCAAATACTATGCCTTCTGGTCACGCTTAGAGGACATGGTCAAGAATAAGTTCTTGAATGACGATATGTTGTCGCTGGATTTGTTCACTGCCATCAACAAAGTGACGACTGGTGAAGCCGCCGTGACTCAGGTGGTCGGTTCAGTCGCAGCCAGCCATGTTCCCACGCGCGGTGATCGTGTTGGCATGATGGTTATGCCGGTGTTTGGTGAAGGTAAGCTGGCAGGCATTCCCATCAGCGACTCGCAGGGTTGGGGTATTCCCAGCGCTGCCAAACATAAGAAAGAAGCGGCTGATGTGCTGCAATTCATGCAATCACCTGAACGCCTGAACGCTTTCTGGGAAATGCACAACTTCTTCCCGATCAACAGCACATGGGATCCAAGCGTCATCAAGGATAAGACCTTGAAGCAGTTGTATGACACTTGGGTGGGTGGAAAAACCAACGTCTATATTCCCGACCTGATGCCAACGCAGTTCTGGACGGATGCCATGTTTGTCGCAGCACAGGAAATTGTGGGTGGCAACATGACCGGCGAACAAGCGGGTGAACAAAACGCGGGTGTGGTCAAGCAGTGGCGTGACAACAACCCGGATTTGCTCGAAAAATACCAGCAGTGGTCTGACGAACTGGCAAAGGCGATCTAGTCCAAACGATTTGTTTTATGACCCAGTACTCCCCTCTTGGATTTACATCAAGAGGGGGCTTGTATTTGTGTTTGGTGTCTCGGACGGCATATATGCCGTCCCTACGAATTGGCATATTTTCGTTTTCAAACAATCATTCATGTAGGGACGCGATATATCGCGTCCGGCATTTTGGACATATTCAAGCGGAGCAAAGATGGCGAAACGATTTGAAAACAAAGTCGTGATCGTGACAGGCGGCGGAACGGGTATTGGACGCGGTGCAGCGCTGCGGTTTGCTGATGAGGGCGCGGAAGTTGTCGTCAGCGGACGGCGGGCTGAACCCCTAAAAATGATCGTCAAGGAAATTACTGATGCCGGCGGCAAAGCGTGGTCACAGACGTGCGATGTGCGGGATGTTGACCAAATTCAAGCGTTGGTAGATGCTGTCATTGCCCGCAGTGGAAAGATTGATGTGCTGATTAACAACGCGGGTGTTCCCGGTGAAGGCGCGTTCTTAGAAGTCACACCGGACTACTACGACAGTGTCTTGGATACCAATTTACGCGGCTGCTATTTCATGGCGCAGCGGGTGGCCAAAGCGATGATCGCTAAAGGCAGCGGCGGCAGTATCATCAACATCACCTCGATTGACGCGACCGCAGCAGATGGGCCTTATTCGGCTTACTGCACGGCGAAAGCGGGCTTGGTCAACCTGACGCGCTGCATGGCCTTCGAACTCGCACCGCACAAAATCCGTACCAACGCGGTTGCACCCGGTTTCACCATGACCGAAATGACCAGCAACGCAGTATCGGCTGAGGAACTGGATTATCTTTCCAACCGATTTGACCGTGTGCCGATGCGGCGATTGGGAACGGTGGAAGAATGCGCGGCAGTGATGGCATTTTTGGCTTCCGACGAAGCGCCTTATCTGGTTGGTCAGAATATCATCATTGATGGTGGACTCACCTCGAACCTCTTTATTTTCGAGTCGTTTGGC
>APMI01017931.1_pt1 | contig 13446 bp, 10 predicted proteins | sample 667938 | NCBI WGS metagenome assembly APMI01 (sample SAMN01084076, study PRJNA167559) | wastewater metagenome | biome: Wastewater | place: Denmark: Ejby Moelle, Odense | collected 2011-11-28 | reverse complement strand
AACTAAAATAGCAGTAATCTTGAAGCTAAAATAGCCTTAATTAAATGCATGATTAACATTTTTTATGTGCTTTAGTAACTGACATAAGTATTACAAACTAATATATAATCAATGATTAGGATCAATTTGATCTGGAATGGGTAGAGACTAAGGCAGTTCAAATTGAACTTATTTTGGATGCTCCGGTTCTTATTAAGTAAATGGTTGCATCTTTCGGTACCGGTCTCGTAGCTTGATGATCTCGTCTTTTATTCTGCCAATAAGCGACAATTGACTGTTTCTCCATTGAATTAGACAAAGGAGACCAACAATAAATGAGGATACAACTAAGAAAACAACTCCGTACAGTAATGCTTTTTGAAACCTAGAAAGGTCTGGATCATCCACAAAGATAGCATAATTGGCTAACACCTTACAATTCTGATTAAAGTTAACTTTGTGTTCTAGGGTCGGTTCGTAGGCCTCACAACTTGAGATGTTAGCTGAAAACTAAAGCTCGTAATATATGTGGCCAGTTGACTCCTGAAGAGTACAGACGAGTTCTGGTTTCTCAATTCTTAGCCTTGCATAAATCAAGTTCTCAGAAGTGGCAATAATGTAAAGGTCCTAAAATAAGTGCATCAGCTTAGTCACACTCTATATATGCATTTTGACCCCATTGTGACCCGTGTTGATCACTCTCGGGTCCACATTGTAAGGGTATACTTCGACTTAACCATTGTTTGCAATCAAAAACAGCAGAGCTTAGTTTATGGTGTAGGATCGTTGAGAGCTAAAAACGGGTACAATTTGGATAGACATAGCTGAAACCATTTGATCGCTCTTGTAGTACCGAACCAAGTTTGCGAAGTGTTTGTCCGAATTATAGTTAATTTCTACAATTTTCTGACCCTCTTGATCCAAATAACGGATGAAAACAGTGGCTTATTTGACTGTGATTTCAATATTTCCATAACTTCTCCAGGCAATGTGATCAAACTCAATAACATCACCATTACCTAGAATGTGATAAATAAAAACACCTTGATGTTGGTCCAAGACATATAAGAGCCGAGAGTCCACGAACAAGTCTTGAGGTATTAGCTCAGTTTGACCAAACTTATTAATTTTTCGATACTTTGTTGCAGAACCCTTATCTTAAGGAATCAAATAGACAGCGTTAAGTTTCTTGAGAGCTACAATATAGCCATACTCTCCATGGTAAAGTTTGTCAATATCATTCTATTCAGTATTAAAGCCGTTGAGTCCTTCAGCCAGTTTCTCAACATTAGTGAGCACTGTTTTCGTTTTGATTGACCACATCCCCGAACTGCTAAATATATAAATGTATTATTCATTAGACCCAGTTGCCATCGCAATTTTTTAGCTTCCCTTGGCTGAGTTAATTTTGACAGAGCTGAGGAAATTCATCCTTTGCGGAGTAAAGTGATAAACTTGGAGTTCCATTGAAGCACTCTCTAGCACATACAGCAGCTGTCGCGAACCCACGGCTACATAAATAATATTCTGCTATGACGTGAAACTAAACTTATTAGAAGGCGTTTGTGAATACACATTTAATGTTCGTACAATCTCCATGACTGGATTTTTTATAGAGCAGTCAAAAATGCTGTTGTCAATTTATTTCCTTTATTCGACAGCCTTATCTGAAGTATGCTTTTCTAAAGTTTCAAACATGTTAATAAATTTCTCCTGTGAGATTTCGTATACTTTAAAGTCTGCTGGAATCTTCTGGATATCAAACTGAGCAACTCCGATAGCAAAATATTATCCAATGGTCACATTGACTGGATCTACTGCTCTGAATGCATAGGTGTCGATTTTGAGTTATGGAAGCTCATGGTTGACATCAAGGGTCACAGATTCACAGTTAAGCACGAGCAACAAAGTTAATGTTATCAGGTTGAGAAATTTGCAGATTTACATTTTAAATAATAACACTTAATCATTACAGCAGAACTTTAATAATTGTTCTCATTTGCATAAATAGCAGCGAATTATTGACTATTAATATTGTTAATGGGCTTAGTTCGCTCTTTGCCTGAAAATTAAGTCAGCACTGTATCCGAGGCTTAGGAAGGCTTTTATTTTGTCACCGCCTCAGTATGTGGATGGCAATATTTGATGGAAGACTTCCACACCTGGAAAGTTAAAGATCATATTTCAATGTTTGCAATATTTGATGGTCATCATGGCCCAGAAGTGGCTGAGCTCTGCAAATACAAGTTTGTCGAACTCTTCGAAAAAAATGAACTAATTAAATTAGGACAAATTCAAGCTGGTCTTTAAACATTGTTGTATGAGCTATAATAAACCATTTTTGGCTTGCATGAATCTATAAATTAAATCAGAGTCAAGCATAAACTACCAGCGCTTCAAGAGGGAGACTACACTCGGGCTGGATGCAGTGCAGTAATTGTAGTTTTCTCGTAAGAAGAAATAATTATCTGTAATATTGGTTTGTGTCGATGCTATGCAATTTACAAAAAAGATAAAGCAAAAGCTATACTTTTTTCAGGCAATCACATTGTATCAAATAAATAAGAAGAACTACGTATTTCTAGAAATCAAGGGTTCGTTTTCGATGGTAAAATAAATGGAATATACCCTTATACGAGAAGCATCGGAGATTTCCACATAAAAAGAGAGAACAGCAAATATATAAAGGCAGAGAAGTCAAAACCCCAGGATGGACTAATCACGAGTGAGGCTTCCTTTTTCTGTCTTCGTCGTTAAGATATCAACGGTATAATAATGGGGTCATCGGGTTTTTGGGAAAAAAGTTAAAGAGTGAGCTAAGTGTTAGTATAACTCGGCCGAGGTGAGTAAAATGATAAACAAAAGATTTAAGACCTACTTTGTAGAATGATGGCGACTGAACCTGCAAAATAAAAGCTAGGTCTGCAAAATATGACTTCCACGTATATTCATTTTACGAACTGATAAATGTTTAGCTAATATAGATCAAAGTACTGAACTTGACATCAAATCAAAATTAAATTAAATCTAATATGATGCATTACTTGTATAATATATAATTGATAATAGAATGAATAGAATTGAATAGAATTGAATAGAAATAATGTTTAATTAAAATTTAAACTTAAAATTAGAAGCAGCATCCAAAGCTAGTCATTCTTCAATATTTTAAAAACCCCAAAGTTCTTGACGCAGAATCTAGGATATAATATGTAAGCCAGACTCTTTTATTTTCCCTCTTTTCTATGGGGAAAAGTACCTTTATTTTGATCATTGAAATCAAACTACTGATTATTCGATAATGGTTTTAAACTTAGATTTCAGCTTTTAGTCTAAGCTAACACAGTTTTTCGTTTTATTTTTTTCACTTCTACTTTGTTTTCGATCAGTAAATTCTTATTATAATAATTTATATGGGACCTAGAAATAAAAAAATAGAGAAGATCACGAAAAATACACGATCCTCCAAAAAGAAAAATTATGAAATCGATTCTGAACATGAATTGCTATATTCTGCATCAAAATTGTTTGGTAGGGGAAAAGAGCTACCCAAATAGAAGTTGAAATTTTTAGAGCCAAGGGAGATAAAACACACTTCCGAACATGATTAAAGCATCGTCATTAACTTAGATCTCGGTAAATACGGATTTGATAGACCATTATTACGATGTTCTTTCGGACGGGTGGAAGAACTATTGCAGAATTTGAGTATATTTTCAGCCAATCCGAATAGCTTTCAGATCGAATGGGCCAATATCTGCAACTAAGTTTCTGATAGACTTGAAAAAGCGTGCTATCTGTTACAAGCCAAAAATAATTATGCGCTCTTCGAAGGCTCATAAAAGTTGATAGAAATTAATCGGAATGAAGCAAAAGTTTGGTAGTTCATGCACGAGCTTTTTACTAAATTTAAATAAGGGCATCGATCTCCAGGATTAACAGGTGTAATTTCAGACATAGTTGATTCGATGCAAAGTAAATTCGTCTTATCTAATCAGAAAATTTAGATTTTTAATTAGCACCTGCAAGAAAAAATTGAAAAATCAAAAGATGTCGAATCTTAGCTCTAATCTTAAGTAGCTTATAAAACTTTTCTTCTTGGGCTCAACGATTTTGCTATTGACGAACTAAACTACTTTTTAATTAAAGAATTTGAAGAAAATAGTAGAGTTGGAAAGTTATAAAATAAAATTTAAAATTGGGAAGATTGGTCAAAGTTCATTCAAAAGAAACGTGTACGACTTAGAAAAGCAAATAAATTTATTCTTCACACTTCATGTCAACTTTGTTTAAGTCCATACTTTTAACAGTTTAACCCTATAATAAATTGTCCATAATGTCATGCAAGGGGTCATCGATTGTGTCTGGGATTAGATAGACTTCATCGATGTGGGCGTTGCATTTACTTAAGACTCTCGAATAGTTTGAAATCACAGATTTCAGAATGTTTTTTATGTTAAACTAAAAATTTAGTGCCTATTCGAGTATCATCTAACAAGTTTGCCCATGCATTTTGTCTCTTTGCTAACAACCTATGGAACATTAAAAGTTCAGGAGTTCACTTCAAAGACTCATGTATAGCATCATGTGAAGTGTTATCAAAGTAAGAAAAAATATGCAAATATTGCAATCAGATTTCTCAATATTTTACATAATGTTAAACTTGTTTAGCCCCAGTACATTACCTTTGCGCTTATATGAACGGGGCTGGGTTTGAGACAAGTATGAAAAAGTTGATAGTGAACTGTTGTCCTGTTTCAACAAATGTAGAAAGACTGGCCTACCAAAGAAAATTCATTCTTAATTATAATAATAGTGTTTTCCGGCACTTAGCTTGTGTGATGCAATCCATGAAGAAAAGAAAAAGAACAAAAATGCGAGCTATATAGAAATAGGAATAAGACGCGGAGTTAGCTGAAGCAAATATTAATTTGAATCTACTATCAGAACACTATGAAAATTAATACAAATTTGAATAGAGGATTGATTTTTCGTCCAATGGTCAGCTGTAAAGTGAAGAATGATTGGTATTTTTAGCGTATATTTATGTATCTTAATAAAATTGCTGACCTTTAATTTTCACTTAACGTGAATAATTTAATAATAGCTTATGGATTAATAAAAAACAGTGTTTAAAAACCAAATTAAACTTATCAACAAGAGCGTCACATTGCAAAATCAAGAAATTAATATTAATACAGACTCACTTGTTTTGATAGGCTGTGGACTAGATCATATGGTACTCAAGTCGCTTGATAGCTAAAATCATGTTTTAATCTTTAAGCGAGCTGGCAAACATGCAGAAAAATTCACAACCAAAAGTTTAGAACTTTAAAATATTTACTTTAAGTTCTTGAATCGTAAATTTACAGATTTAGTACCATTCATTTGGCCAGTATAACCGATGTATATTTCGGCTGTAAACGACCACGAGCTTGAGAGCATTTTAATCCAACTCGAATATAACATAAATGGCATCAACAATATAAAATAAATAAGAAACTCTGAACCTGGAAGGTTAAAGCTCAATAGATCTTTCAAGTCTGCATACCTTTCCAAAAATATTTTTGACAAATAGAAATTTAATACCATCATCTAATTTAAGCCTAAGTCCATATTGCCTGACATATACTCAGAGAAAATTTTGGACGAGTTAAGTTAATAATTTGAGTTAGAAACGACTTTTCTGAAAAGAATTATTCAATAGAGAAGTCCTATTTAAAAGACAAGGTGGTTTAAAAAAATCAACTCTAACAGCCAACAAAATTAGAACCCTTTCAAGATATTTGATATGACTAAATAAATCTCCATCGATTTTATTGAGAGCAAGGGACATAAATTATTACCATAGTTGAGCAAGGATGAGAAGATTTTGCTAAATGAATCCATCCATGGTTACCTAATTTCTCATCCAACATTGCTTTGGAACATATATACTCTGCAGTTAATGGTGACAGGCTCACCTGACGACATTAACACCGATAATTTATAGTTGCTGTAATACTCATAAGCAAATTTAAACAAGTAACTTGATTAGTTAGTCTATTCTTTGACTCAAAATAAATAGAGTCTCGATACAAAGTAATACATTGAGTGGTTGAGAAAATATAACTGTCTTGACAAACTGACCAGCAAAAAATTATCAAGGGAGTGTGAGATCATTAGCTTTCTCATTGGGCTTGCATGGAGGGATATTTCTCTCGTTTATAGGGCTAATTTTAATGGAAACTCTTTCGAGAACCCTGAAATATGGATTCTGGATTACTACCTGAAGGACTTGGACAAAATCCAATACAATAAGGAGAAGGACCGAAAACTATTACGGAAGTACATATTGAGTAAACTGAAGCAATGAGATTATCAAATAATGATTTATATTTACTGCTTGAATATGATTTATAGTTGATTATAATAAATCATGTTTCTGAGTAAGAAGAACGCAGAGTATTTAAACAAACCTGCCAAGGGTAAAAAAATATAAATTCGTGCACTGCCGGGCTGGGACGATAACGAGGACAACGAGTCCAAAAATTAGTACAGGCTTGATCATAAGAAAAATGGTAGCTCCAAACATCTTGAAGCGAACTTGCTGGGCGATACGTAAGCATTTCCACAGATGGGTAATGACGCAAGCGAGAAGCAAAATAAATAAATAAACAAGAAGAGTCTGTACAACTGGGACGAATTGAATTAAATGAACAACGTGTACATTATTGTTAACTTAGGTAATGTGAGAAGAGATTAGTGGAGAGCATTGTAGAACCCGTTGGAGTAAAAGTCAAACCAACCGAAAATCAATTAAGTTAGTTCGTAAAATAAGCGAAATCGATGGACCCAGTTATTGTAGGCTCACTGCTTCTTAGCAAGCTGTAAGTGAACTACCCTTTCTTAGTAAAAGCTAAAAGTTTATATACTATTGAACATCTGGTGAAAAAAAGCTCAGCCTTTTCTAGCTATTTTAAATCTCAGATCGAGCATATTCAAAGCTTTCCTGAACCAGAGGACAGTGTGGAGAATTATCGCAAAATATTAAAAAATGTTTTATCTGTCATTGGAGTTACATCATAGAAAACCGAAACAACTGTTGATCAACAAGCCATATCATTTGTAGACCCTGGCTATAACGATTCTAAATAGGAAAAACAAATAAAGGGCTTCTTGGCTAACAATGAGAAAACTAAAAAACCAGTTGGACCACCAAGCAAAAAATTTATTAGCCCCAACGATGCTAAAAAAGCAAGTCAAACGACAGAGACGGTTCAATAGAAAAAAAATGACATTTTTGATATTTTTGGAGAGAGTACATCAGTCACGAACAAGGGCCAGAACTCAGGGATAGACGATCTCATGATGCTTGGCGATCTTCAAAATAAAACTTCTACAAACAACATCAAGTTCGATGATCTGCTGAAATGATTGATTGTGTTTATATATAAACAAGTTTAAATAAATCAAGAGGCTAGGACAAAAATCTTGCGAGAGATTGCGATTGCAAAGGCCATTAGTGGTGACAGCCCTGCCACTCGTAAAATATAGTTGATTTCATCACAGCTTTCCATTATGGTGCCCATCATAAACTGTGAAGACTTCGAGTCTCCAAATAAAATACAATTTGTAACTGAACTTGAAGCATCGAAAATTCCCAACTCGGCTACAATAGTGCCTAATTCTGATAGCTTAAGCTGTATTTTAAATTTTTCCCAATTTTTATCTTTGAGCTTGCTACTGTATGTTTTCTTTTGCGGGATATACACAACACTATCACAGTACCACTGTTCGCTAAAGCTAGATATCTTGGATTCAATAACTCCGAGGAATTCTGCTTCCTTTTGCTAGAAGCTATCATAAAGCTTAACCTCCAGAACTTCCTTTTTGTCTTTGTCTTGATCATATACATACCTCTCACAGGTCGCAAGTTTTTCTCCAGTTAAAGATAAATGGATAGAAAATTTCTTTATTTCGCTTTCGTCCACGAGTGAACAATATCGAGACTGCAGTAAGCTTTCGCCTGTGCTTGGAAGATAAAGATGTTCAGTAAGTGCAATTTTTTATTGTGCTTTTTCTTACTGGAAGTTTTTCTTACTCGTTTTGTTACCGTCTGCTGAATAATTGTTGCAATAAGCTTTCATGCCTAAATAAATGTGAGTGTTCTCTCTCAAAGCAGAAAGCACGAACTTTGAATGATCAAATATATGGAAATCTTCTCCATGTTCCAGCATAGACATTTTATAGCAATTTCTCTTGCTCCTGAGTGCGCGAATTTAAGGCTTTTTCTCCTCTGATATTTCCCAGTTTATAATTCTGATACATCTTGAATGCTCATATTATCCAGCTTCATTATTCTCTCCACATTCATTACCTCGATAAATTTTGTACACAAGAAGAATGTTGGGTTTATAATGGATTTGGTAAGTTTCTGTGTTATACACCCAAGGTCCGTGCTTCAAAATCTTTTTATCGTTACTTAAACAATTCTCTATTTTCAATTGCTATTATTCAAAACAGTTGGAACCAGGCATCGACTAAGCTTTGAAAAATTCGGAGGGAGTATCTATGATCACGAATTCTTAAGTTTCGTCAATGTTAACATCATTGATATTGGCGAGGCTAACAAGGCCTTGATTGTGATACTACTCTTTATTATTTTGATTTTTATTTAAATTTTACATCTCCTGTGCAATTTCAGCCCATGAATCTTAACTATCGCTACTTTTTTTCACTTCCTCAACTTAAATCTGAGAAATGCAGTTGTTAATTACCTACTTTTGACTGTTTTCAAGATTGTTTGCTTGAACAGAGCAGGAATTCATTGCTCTTAAATACTATTATGCCATTTAGCATGATGAATCAGAATCTTCATTTATTGGTTCTATTTCTTATTGATTATTTTTATTATCTTTGTTCTATGACTGTTGCTGGTGAGCTTGATTCCACAAATCCGTAAGATCTTCATCTTCGCTCTCATTTTCTACTTCGGACTTGTTCATTTATACAATTGCACAATTATTTTTGTCTCTTTCTCGAAGTTCTAATCCTTCGTCAGCAATTTACTTTTTATGCGTATTTGTTAATTGTTTAGGGTCAATATTTTACTTATCGAGTGCCACATTATTTTCTATTTTTGTTTTGATTTATTAGAAAGTGTAATCATCAGTCTAATTTCTTGTGCGCACCAGGTTAAATTAGTTTTGCTGAATACGACAAGCATTAAATTTATGTCTAGCTGATGAGATTTGTTATAGTAATCTCTTGTCCATTTTCTAATTTCCAGGAGATGGAACAATATAATTAGCAAATTTAAACAGCAATATTAATCATGAATAGTACAAAATTAAAATACTGTAGAATCATAGCGCCACTTTCTTATCCGATTTCTCAGGGTACTTCTTGAAAAAGCTATGATTTAGTAGTTCCCGAATGGACAATCGCATTTCGGGGTTCTTTTGGAGACAACTGAACAGGAAGTCACGAGCCTCTTCAGAAATTTAGGCATAGCTTGGTATTTTAATTTCGTCTTTAACAATTTTAATTAGTTATTATTCTTTTGTGATTTTGAAGGGGTTTTCTCCAATGAGCATTTAGTACATCATGACACCAAGAGACCAGATATCAATTTTTTAATCGTACTACTTTCCTTTAAGAATCTCAGGACCCACATAGAGCGGAGTCCCACAGAAAGTGGTCCTAAGAGTTTCACCCGAGTAAACTGACCATCCGAAATCACACAACTTGACAACGCCCTACGTAAGATGAAAGTTACTTCGCTCATGACAATATTTTCTGGCTTGATGTCGCGGTGGATAATGTGGTACGAGTGCAGTTAGTTTACAGCTTGGCACACTTGTCTGATTATGCCAGCCACTTTGTGCTCCGGCATCGACTGATGTTTCTTGAGCTGCTTGAATAGTTGACCCCCTGTCCCGACTTCTAGAATGATATAGATGTTCACATGATCATCAAAGAAACCGTACATTCGAATTATATTTGGGTGATTCAAGAAACTTTGTATTTTCAACTCTCGAATGAACTGCTAAGTGATTTACTCTTATTTTATCAGCTTCTTTTCAATAATTTTTAAAGCGAAAACGAAATTTGTTTTTTTCTCCCGCGCTAGGTAGACCTGTCCATATTTACCAGATCCAAGATCTTTTATTTGCTAGAAATCATTGATGGATACTTTCTTCTATTTCTTCTTACTCCAAGATTTTTTAATCCATTCCGAAGCTGGATCGACTAACTAACTATTGGAGTCATCAATTTTGGTACGCTTTGACGAACCGTAACTGTTACTAAGCGAGTCCAAGGGGAACTGGTTCTTTATAACTTGCTACTTCGATGACTAAGGTCTCTCTAAATCATTTTGGTAAGGAACTTTCTTCTCTTTTTTATCGGGTTTTTCATGGAGGAAAGAAGGTATTTTTCCGTAACTGTCATTTCCGAACTCGATGGCGCTAAATTTCATGTCAGGCTGCTCGCTCATGCGCGGAACTCTTTTGGTGGTGTTCTGGTCGGTGTGAAATCCATTATAATAGGATCCTTCAGTCTTATTTTTAGCTGAACCTTCTTCATTCATAAACAGGGACCCCTTCATTTGGTTTCTGCCTTCGAGGAAGGAGGGCACGTGCTTGGGGGTAGTGGGACTGTTGCCAATGGAGTTGGGAGCAGTTTGGGTTTTACTGCCATTGCTTTGCCCAACATTCAGAATGTCAGGACGCATTGAACCAGAAGTGTTTATACTGTAGGGTTGTGCGCTGATTGTTGCATTGGTCGGATTGCCCACCTTCCTAACTGGTTATTACTTATGCATCGTCAGGTCTTTGTTTGAATTGGTGAAGTTAGAGTTATAGGACATACGAGGCGGGGGGTGGTTAGGAAACGACATGCTATTATGAGTGTGATTTGTTGACGTGAACGATTTTGTGTGAGCAATCCCCAGCTTCCCCATGTTAGCATTGTCATCCATTATAATAAAAATATATCGACTCTTGATATCCTGCTGTCTACCCTTCACACATTTGACGCTTCATGATGCTTTATCATGAAAAACTGTCGATAAAGGATGAACTTTATATTGGTATTTAATAGAAACAATAATTGATGTGGATCATTGCCAAAGTTTCTAGTTAGCTCTCTCTCTAAACTCCTTGAAGTTCCACTTTGATTTAATTTTTTCAGGTCTCTCAATCTCGATTCCTGCCTTGGTCACTACTGAAAACTGAATTTGATCGATGGAGTGGCAGTCTCTAACATAAATAATTTCGAAGCATTTTCTGATAATATTTTTGCACTCTTCAGCGCTAATGTCTGGGTGCCATTCATTAGCAATGATGGCTAGACCAAAGTGTTTAGCAAACCCAGTCACGATGTAATCCTTCTTAATTAATGTCCCGTAAAGGTCCACGCTAGCCAACACACTTTCATCATCCTTGAAACCTGCGATCACAGTGCTATTATAATAGGGATTGAAATCGTTTCTCTTTTCGTAGCAGATGTGGGCCAAGTAATTCATTAATTCCTTGACTGTGTACTTAACCTTGTCTTCGTGGAGACTGCTCTAGTTAGTTAAATCTCTCATTCTACGAGTAACTTCTTGGAAATCAGCGTACTAGCCCGAAGCCACGATAATGGTCTGTTCAGTTATCTTTTCGAAGCGGCTGACATCCTGATACTCTAAGGTTCAAAATGCTGTACTTAATAAACTGCCGTAGGAGAGCAAAGTATCGGCTCCGATCACGATTCCGTCCTTGCATTTGAGACCGATAATGGCGCCGCCCACCACGTAGGGATCCACTACATGCTGAATAGGATTCGACTTCATGACTGCTTATTTAAATTATTTTTAAATTATAATTGCTTTGTAATATAAACGCATCTCAATTTTTTGTATTCTTCATCTTTTACGAAAACTACCGAAATATTATCTAGTTTTAAAGTCCAGATGAGCTTGATACATACCAAGGGGCGAAATGGTTCTTATTGCTAAATAAAAACTGCATTTTTTAGTACTCTTCGTCTTCGGGAGTCCTGGCCTTTTTGGGCTACTTCTTCTTAACTTCGGGCGTGAAGTACTGATAAAACTATTTTTTCCACTTCTCCCTTTGAGCTTGAAGATCGGCCTCTTAGTAACTCGAAGACTGTTGATTATAGGTTTTTTAACTTTTGTATGTACTATATCCCTTAAACTATTGCTATTTTCTAGGTCGCTACTGCTGCTGTGAGCTATATCTGTATGTATTTTATTGATTTCTGTTGGAATTAACCTTCTGAAACTAATCATAATCCTTCTTTTTATCATCATTAGATAACACTTCATACGCCTCCTGAATGAGAGTAAACTTGTCTTTGGTTGTGGGATTCACGTCGGGGTGATATTTTTTAGCCAGTCCCAAATAAGCGTTCCTGATAGCCTTCTTAGAACTGCACGATTGTATGTTCAGGATAATGTAGTAATTCTTCGAGGGGTCAAACTTTGTCGCTGTCCGTGAAAAATTAAAGTGCATTATTGTTAGCTTCTTCATTTTACTCACAAAATTGTTATATGATTATATCAAGACTGTGGATTTACAAATTTGACAAAGAGAATGTTTCGTATAGTACAAATTAGCTATTTAACTATATTTTTCTGTTCATTGAATTTTTTTTGTTTTGTTAAGAAAACACTGATTTTCTGTCCGTTTCGGAGCAAGTCTTGAATAAATACTATAACATTTAATAATAATTTTAAATGAACAAATCATAAGCAGCAATCATAAAAAAATAGCCTAGATCTGTTAGCGCAAAGAAATTGTCCAATGTCTTTTAAAGATTATCAGCAACTCATAAAATTATAAGCAGGTAGAGTTAGAGTCTACGAAGAAATCAAAGTTTAAACATATTTACACAGCTGACTGGATAAAAATCAAATACCCCATTCTTGAAAACTAGAAAAAGTGAATAGAATCTTGATAGCTGCAAAATTATAAAAAAAGGAAAAAGCCCTCAGTCTTAAATAGTTAAAATGAATAAGCATAGTCAAAAATAATGGAAGCATCAGACTACACTTTAATCGTAAAAGATAAGCAGTCATGAAATAATAAAGGGATACTCGAAAAAAACAAACACTGGGGTAAAGAAAAAGAAAATAGATCGAAAAATAATTAACAGAGGACTATAATCTCACTAAGCTAACAGAGAGAAGCAGTAATTCTTTTCCATATACCCGATTGCTAAGCAAAGTCAAGATGACGATAATGGAGAAACTAGTATTACTATGGAGAACAACCCGTAGATGGCTGAAAAAGATCCTGATAAGAAAATGAGTCGTACGCAAAAATAGCCTAGCTACATGATACTATCAAATAACTTATCTTCTGACTCAAAGAGTGTGTCCAATCTACAAATGATGTCAGTTGTAAGTGTAAATTTAAGTCCACAGGGCTTCAAAAATTAAAAAGAACTATTACAGTAAGAGCTAACTAAATATAAGAA
>APMI01004444.1_pt1 | contig 13446 bp, 6 predicted proteins | sample 667938 | NCBI WGS metagenome assembly APMI01 (sample SAMN01084076, study PRJNA167559) | wastewater metagenome | biome: Wastewater | place: Denmark: Ejby Moelle, Odense | collected 2011-11-28 | reverse complement strand
TTATACGGACATGGTGCAGGTAACTCCAGTATATATTTACGTATTAATGGTAACTATAACATTAAGGTTAGTATTGATGATATTGTTGATAATGTGAAATAGTTTGTCTATAATCTGTTTGTGTATAGTAGTTATAATATTGGTAATATTACTTAGTCTGATTGAGTATATTAATTATTTGCATATCTGTAATATCTTGACATCTAGCCATTTATTATATCACCTGCATTTATATCTATTTTGGGTACTCCCAGCACAATTTAGCATACATTACGACCATTACTCTATTATTACTTGCACTGTACTCTCAATATTTTGGTCATTAACTAAGTATTAATATCATATTTACATCAACATAGGCAAGGATATATTAGTCTGTGTGACTAAATCTATTGAATTTTTATATCACTAATTCACACAACATTGTAGATAGTTTATTATCTGGGCCTAATTTCAGTTAAGGGTTTAGTAGACTGCTTAGAATATCGTTGCAATGCTGGTACTCGTATCTACTTTAATATATTCGAGTATAGAACTTAGAACACAAGTAAGCTTTGTATGACAAAGATTCATATAATTTTTAAATATTATTATTGGAGTCAGAGGATATTTTTTATAGCCAATTATCGACCATTATGCGTATGATCTTTATGATAGTATTAATAGCTTAACTCTTCTTAGGATTATTATAATTATAAGCTGGCAATGACTACAATTTAATATTTGGAGTATCTCCACACATAAACTGCACTAATCGTGGTCCTAGATCATGCAGTTAAAACCATTTGGTTATATTTTTAGACATCTGCAGTGTCATGAGTAGAAACTAGAAATATTATTCCATTTTGCTATAATTTTTAGCCGCATCGAATAATGCACTTAGCACCCATTCGCATATTTTCTGTATGTACCAGATATTGGATTGCTGTGGTGCGGGTACTAAATACGATGCAAATATTTATGAAGACTAATCTGTGTACGTGATAATGCATAACAATTTTGTGTATATTAGTTTATATGCCTGACGGATTGTCTTATCACTATGGGCTAGCATACGACGCAATGTTTAACTGTTTAATTTTGAAGCATCCTGTTTGTTATACAGTAATTTCTATATTGTCTTTTGGCTTAATGTTGGGCATATGTGTAATAACAGAATCAAATAACAAGTTGCATTCTGGATCTATGCTGGATTATACTGGTAGAAATTTATACCCTTTGACTATGACACCAACTGCAAGTATGATAATATTATGTCATGGGCAGATTCGAACTGCTGTTTTGATTTTTAAGATAAAAGTCCGTAATCTGGGTTGAACGGGATTTATAGTTGATTTGGAGAACTTGTGAGTAATTCAGCTGGCAATTCTACTCGAGATAATGTTTATAAAAGATAGTGACCAAATGATTTCTGTAAGAATATTGTTTCACGAATTAGTAGTTAATTATCTTGTTTTACTTTATCATACAGTTATAGATTGCCTACTCTTATTTACTATTGTTTAATATTTATACTACCATTAATATCTTTCATTTATACATTTTCTTTCTTTTATATTTAATCGATTCTCTAATAGATAAGCAGATATGTGCTTTATTTTTCCCGTCCGTATTAACTCCACTCCCAGCTTTAGACCCGACTGTCATCGAATTTGATCCAGCCATGTTAACCTAAAACTAAAGAATAATAATGCCCTGACTATGATGTGCCAATGTGAACTATGAATCCTTTCAGTCTGTACCGTGCGCGTTATTAGTCAGAAAATTCATGAGTGAAGAACTGAGATAAATTTAGTTATTGCGGGTAATCTACCAAATGTTACAGTTTTATCTTTGAGAGAGACTATAAATCGAATACTAAGCGCTGCAAATGGATAAATAAAAATGTCGGTAATTTCTTAATTAGTAACTGTTTCTCAATAAGCTATACTTTGCGATCACATTGTTCACAGTAATAATCAGTAATATTTTAAGGTTATGTCAATTTCTAGAAACACTACATTAAATTTTTATTATTCTTGATCTCCAAAGTCAGTACATAGAAATCTTAAATTTTAACTTTATTATTGAAACATGATTGGCAAGTTATTACGTTGGCTAACTCCCCACAGAAATTATTACGGATTAACTGTGAACATTATTGAGGTAAATCTGTTTTGGAATTACTTAGAGTTTTTTATAATCTGTCGAATAAAGAGTTCAAAAATTAATCTGCATCGTGCTGTTGCTTAATATCAATAGGTTTGTTATCGGAATCTGTGTAAGTTAAACAGAAATTATCAGGAATGAAGAATTATCTTTTTCCAAATGCCAACTGATACATGAGATACTGGAACTGATAGAAATAATGCGTAGAATCACAATTCTAAACAATGGCTTATATAATTCCCTTTCTAAAGGGCTATATCATGAAGAGTTGCTGCAAAGTGGCATTGATATAACAGATACATCCTAAATTAAACAGCCCCATATGATGACTTTTCCGTAATTGTGAATTTTTATTAATTGTGATACCCTACATAATATTATTGAGAGTTTGTAAGTTGTACTAAACGGGGCATACTCTCTGTGCAATACGGTATAATATTGAACGGGTTGAATTGCAGTGCGGTTATTCGATCAGTTTAGTTAACCATTGTTGCGGATTTGGGATCTATAGATCAGGCAAGTACACTTTCATGGAATCCAAAATTGTCAGTCTACCCAGTAATATGCTTTATTGACTGTCTTGAGCATTTTGTGGATCAATGGAAACTATTCTAGACTCATCTTACATTTTAGAGTGGCCTAATTCAGAGATATGCAGCTGAATCGAATTTTGGATGCTGTTTGATACTGCCTTATATATCGATTATTAATTTTAACTGCTTTATAATCTCAGCATCTTGTTTAATGTTTTGAAAAACTGGTCATATCGATGCTCATCTTCAATCAATAGTACGTTATTTTTATCACTATGATTAAATTTGCTCTGTTGATCCAAACTTAATGAATAATATTCTGATTTGATGGCAGGGCATATTTCACACGCCAAATAGTAATAGTTATTGAAAATAGATCTAATTTAAGGAGAGTGACTGAAAATGTATTACTTTTTCACAGAAATTGTTGTAGATTATAAATTTTGGTTAGCGTAACTGATGAGTGAAATTATTAATAGTTTGTCGATTAAATGATAAATTTTTTGATTGTTATTTTTATGATTGTTTTAATATTGCTTTATTAAAAGATCGCATAATTGAAGAATTTATGAATAACTTACTGAAAATTACTTTAGAAAATTTTATTACTTAGGTAAGGATGATGGGTTTATTGGGTCTTAAAGATTTTCATCAAATTCTAAGTTCATCTCTGTATATTTTTTATTATCAATCAGTGTGTTTGGTATATTTTTCATTTAATTTTACATAATACCTTTATCAATAATAAATTGTTCTCTAATAAGTGCACTGAGTTCATATAAAGTTTATATTTACATCATATTTATCCCTAAGGGCTTATGTTTTTATTTTTATTTATAAGTTTACAATTATGCCTTATGGCGCAGCATGTTTTTAATTAGCATGCTCATAATTTTCAACACATGGTTTAATAATTTAACTTATGACAATTACTTATATTTATGTTTATGTTCTTGTTGAAGCAGAGTGACCATATACCACAGTTATCGAACATTGCTGCCGTCATGCTTCAATTCAAAATTGGTTAATTTATCGCATAAATATGACAAATTGACATCTATTCTGTTTGATTTTGTCAGTATTGATTGTTATTAAACCATTTATTGTTTCGATTATATTTTTTATTAATGTTTTATGATCACGAATCTTTGCTAAATAGGCAATAATCTGAGTAAATTCTCGCATTATTAGTTTATGAATTTGTTTTTGTATTTTGTAAATAAATGAGGGTATATTGTTGCACCTTTTTATACAATATAATCTCTAGCTAAGTTGGCTTCACTATTGCTGAATTATGACAGTAATTAAGATTAATTTTTGAATAAATGAGAGTACCCTAATTTACGCAGATTGTCAATGACTACTCCGGGGTTGTCCTCTGAAGACTTCTGATAGAAATTCAGCCATTCTTACAGACTGAGATACTCTCCATTAGCACTATAATGTATAAAAAGATGGTCAATACGTGAGTCATTAACTGTAATTTTTTATGCTCCAGTAGTCATCTAAAACAGCTTAGCGCAATCCCCTCTGTGCATTTTGCCACCCACTGTGTACTTCGTGAATATTTCTCCCAATGCTAAAATAATTTAATGATTAAGTATTCCTTGACTAATTAATTGCGATTTATCGAACCATTAACTTTAAAATACATCGAATACTGTCACATTTACACAATATTTCATACTCGACTTGTTGTTATTATCACTGTTGTTGTTGAATTTGTTGTGATTGGCTATATTTTAATCACTTATATTCTCATTCGAAATAATTTTCTTCGCGAATTCGCCAATCCTACACTGTAGATCACTAATACTCATAAATTTATCATTAATTTTGAAATTAACTGACGATATCTTCAGTGAGTCATGTTGCAATATTTTACGAATTACTTATAAAAGTGTTTAGTAACTTTATGATTTCAGCTAGTATTGCACTGGATTAAGCACATCAGTTGAGTTTGTTACTTTTACCAATATATCGAATGAGCTTGAAGAGTAGACGAAAGGCAGATGATCTCCAAAGCCTTTTTTATCGTATTTTTTAGCTATGTTTTTGATTAATATTAAGTACGATAGTAATTTTGACTATTTATCAATATTATTTAATGTATTCAGTTTAGAGCATATCTATTTAAGTAGTTCAATTTCAACAGGCTGTTTATTTTATTCTAACTGTTCAGTAGTTCTATTTATACAATTCTTAACTAAAAATTCTCCAAGCTTAGACTTTTGACTGTAACTACTACTCTAATTCATAAACCAGTTCCATATTTTATCATAGACTTCCCTTTTCGCTTATGTGCCAATTAGTGAATAAATTTGCACTAAATTATGAAAATGATCATGATTGTCTTCGTGAACATGCAGCAGAGTCTCCACACACTGAATTTGTTGTTATTGTTTGAAAAATTGTATGAACTTAGCGAATGAAACATCATTATTGATTAATATGCATAGATCCTCGTAGCTGATAGGTAACTCAGAGCCTTAATAAGCTTATAATAGATATTTCACTAACCCTAAATGTATTTCCTGATTGTATACAAGTGGATTAGCCATTAATACTTATTTGTAATTATTTTTAGTCACTTTAGTACTATTGGCGTTTGACGCATTTACTGTTTGTTTCTATATTTTACACTTATGGATACTGTACTTTTTGAAAAGAGTCTATATTGATTATTTTAAGATTTAGTTGCATTACAGTGCTATGTTTTTACTCGCTTGATTTTTGATGACTCTGATGAATGAGTCAAGCATCAAGGCAGCCAAATTAGTACCTAAATTATCAGCAATTTAACGAACTACTTATATTCTACTTTCATGTTATTTAAACATGCCTTCTTCAACACCCATCACAAATAATTAAAAGTAAAGTCGTACTAATTTCTCTCGTAAATGTCTCCTTAGTTTTGAATAATGTTTCTTCACAATGCAATAAATTGCGGCTAAATTGCTTTTTATTTAAGTGGGAGCTGCAATCACTAACAGAGTTTATAACAGTTGTAGAGTTTAGTCTGTGAAGAGTGAAGCTTTGGGTAAAACTTTTAATCGCGATAGTATTTTCTCTTGATATATAGTGAGATTACTCTGGCCTAAAGATTGTATGATAAGGTAGACACTCTTGCATACATTTTCATGTGATTTCTCTACCAAATTTAGCAATATTTATATTTCTGACTCCTGCAATATATCTTCTTTGCATATAAACTAGAATATATCTTTACCTTTGGATATGACTTCTGGATGATTATCGATGGCAAATATTTTCGCAATAATATCATTACTGCGAATGTACTCAACAATATCACTACGTTTATACATGGAATACTACACTTTCCTACAAAATTCGGCTAATATCTTAACTGCCGTTAATTTAGTTTGTGAGACATTAGATGCTAGTAATGCAATAATAATTTTGGCTTTGATTTCCCAGTCCCATAATTTATTATGATACACTGTGCCTTACCACCGTGAACTTATGCTACTTAACGAATATATTATTTTGTTTATGTGCTATATTGACAGACTGCCCGTTATCTTGCAGGTCTCGAAGTATAGGGACAAATTTGTGATAAAGGATTTGAATAAAGTTAGCAAATAGTATGTGTATATTGGAGGCTATATCTGGGTTAATAACTACAATAATTTTGTATAGGTTTGCAGACTGTATTTTTATGGGGAAGATTTCGTAAATGGATCAAACAGCTATTAACACAGTAATTTTACGATATTTGTTGAAAATTCAGTCACTCCTGTTCTCTTCACAGTGAAAAATGCATTATCGAAATATTTAGTCACTACTTATTCGTCTTCCTGGAAGAACAGCTTCGATTAAGTCGGTTGATTTTGTGCTACACAGTCAGGAGAAGTGACAACGGTAGGCACACTAGAGACAACCATAACATCACTAGGCAGGGCGATAACAGTAGACTATTGAACTGGTTTCGCTAATTAATATATGCTTTATGATTTGACTGTGTAATTCGGATTGCTGTTTATCTTAAATATAGCGCACAGCCATTCTAAAGCTATTGTGCGATCGTGATTGAGGACTTAGTTGCATAGAATTTTTGCAATTTCGATCAATTTCTACTAGTCTTGCTTTTTACTCGCTGATTCTTTTTATTATTCATTTTTATTGAGCACAGACTGTATCTGGTATTGTAATTTCTTGATGCTGTCGTCTATTGTCTGAGACTTGATTAGTTACGACTATGAAACCATACTGCTGATTGATGGTGCAGACTGTGAAAAATACTTACCTATTAATATTGGTAATGAGTTAAGTGTTGGCTGTTATTTATCTTTGTCTTTGTTGTCTTTGTCTTTCATGTATTTGTTATACTTATGCCAATAAATGATTTGCGTATATATATTTATATTAATCAAAGACTAACATTTGATGAGATCCAGGATATAAAATATTATACAATATGGATTTATTCGGGGAGCCCAATCAATAAATATTCAATCTATTCGATGATGATGTGACACCAACAATTACCACTAACGTGACCAAAAAGGTAGCTGAGAAAGCGAAGAAGAAGAATAGTAAAATAGACTATACAGTCACGATGGAGAGCGCGCCGAAAACTCCATTTAAGTGCAAGAATCATGAAAATGTTCATATGAGGATTAGAGACTATTTGAAAACGAGCATAACTTGTGGTTCGTGTGGTTTTAAATTCTAAGGGAGATCAGGATTTATATCATGCCCTAAAAAATCAGATTGCTACAATTTATGCACATCATGCAAAGTCTGCTCAAAGAATCACATGCTGATCACAGTATACAGCTTGAAACAGCATGTCGATAAAAACCCATTATATGGCTAAAATAAATTCAAGTGCTCAGGGTGCGATGTATAACAAACTGTCGGGGCATAAGGAGTTTATCATTGCGGTCCATGTCAGTTCAGTATTTGTAAGGGATGTATTAAGCAACTGAATGAAGTTTGGGTTAAGCGATGTCATCATATCGAGGATTAAAGTTAAAAATAAAAGATGAAGGAGAAAACTGCGTGAAGAATTGAGCTAGAACCAAGTAAAGCTGTGATTATGCATGTGCTAGATGTTAAATTTGGCTAATTTGCCGGTATTCAATTTTCAAGATTATAAAATACTAGAATTTTACTTTACTTATTATTTGTAAATATGATAACTAATAAACTTGTGAAGGATGCTAAAAAATCAGACATTTCTGTCGATTTCTCAAATAAAGACGATCTCCCTTAGCCAATTGCATAATTTTTAAAAGCGTGCAAAGCTGAATCGATCCCATTTAAGCGAGTAAACATCCCGGTATATCAAGTAAGTTTTTACTACGTAAACACTCGCAAGGTCATAGCTTTCGAGGATGTGGAAATGAAAGAAGTGCCCACTGAACTAGAACATGCCATGAGCATAATTTACTTGAATCATCAAAACTAATCGAAGATAGTGTTGCCTGATAAACCAGGAGTGCGTACCCTGTTGCTCAGAGAAGATCTAGAAATGAAATTCTCACTTGAGTATGAAATCTAGAACGTCGATAGTAAGAAAGCTGCCACTTAATTCTATTGCAATATGTGCGCAGCTTTTATTAACCGAGCATGTAATAAGGAGCTTTAATTTTTTGATAACAAAATATAGGAGGTGATCAAAGTTAAGAAAAATTAAGGTAATGTTCTCAAGGACACATGGGTTAATATATTGTATCAGATTCCAGGACTAGGTAAAGATAAGTGTCTCAAAATTGCATAAACTTTTACAACGTATCAGAGTATTTTGAAAGATTACGAAGGAGGTCAAACATTAAAAGATTTGATGATAGGCAAGACTAAATTAGGCAAAGGACTCGCCACTCGAATATATAAAGTATTCTTGGGAACCAAATATACAGATTCTGTGATTGATTGAGTAAATGTTAAAATTTCCTTATTTTATTTGTTTAGTAATTTGCAGTGTTAAAGTTTCTGATTTCTGAGGCTCATTCAATTAGGCTAATTCTATATTCATAACAATAACTTTCGAGCAATAACTTTCAATGCCGAAAGCATTCCGGGCAATAGTTTTACCGTTATAAATAGTAAAGCAAGGCCAATTCGCAACAAAGATTCAATAGATTGATTAAAACATTTCCACTAATACGCAATATTTAAAAAAATTTGTGGACAAAAATCATTAAATTTGCAACCACGCAGCTAAGTAGATTAACAAGCTTATTGTCGCCACGCAGAAGAAGTTAAGTTCATTGAAGAAATAATAAGGGAAATAATAGTTTAAAAAGGAAGAGCAGTCATTTGGTAAATTTTTGAAAGATCTTCATGAAATTTATCAATGCATGGAAAGCCAAATTAACAGAGTGACCATTCTTCTCAACAGCAAAAAGTATGACAGTATGAAAAAATTGAATGAAGTTATTAATTTAAAGCTTATTAAAGCTGGCGAAAGTGTTGCGTTATTTGTCAGTATGGTGCGTTAGTACAATACACTCGATGAAAAGTACATAAAGAAGGCAGAATATTTTAATGGGATAGAAAAAGATCCTATAAAATATTATTCATTCAGTAAAAATTCATCAAAGTACAAAAAAGTTGTGAAAATATAACAGTAATTAGAGATTAAGCTTGAGGCAATCGGAAGGCTCAAAGATTAAATTCGAGATATGATGAACTAGATCTCAAATAAAATTAAAGAGCTTTATGAAAACATTCGTCTCAAAATATAGTAACTTAAAAAAGCAATTCAAATTTCATTACAAAAAATTATATAGTTGATCAATGGGTTTCAAAAAATCGACTAAGTAAGTGAGCGAGCATAAGAATAATCTGAAGCATACTCAAAATAGGCTTTGACTAAAAAGGAAAACCGATAATAATTAACAACACGGCAATAAATAAAACAAATAAAAAAGTAAAATATCATCTAACACTAACGTCAGACTATTTTTAAAGATATTTTTGTTAATTTCTTTGTTTCGTTTTTAGGTATTGTTTCAACTGCTGCTGCCGATCTTGATAGAATCACAGACGATAAATAATTTTAAAAATTCTATGCTTAAAAAGCTTTTATGTAAGAGCGACTTCCACTTGATACTTGCCAGGATGTTGATTTAATTATTTAAAATCATCGATCATTTCGCAATATTTTCTCTGGAATAAATAAATTTGTAACTAAGGAGGTATTTTAGGAAATGTTCAAACGTCAAAAAATGTACTATCATCGTTTTATTGAAGAAATTTAAAAAATTCAAGATAAATAAATTTAAGAAATGTCGGCAACTGATCAATAACAATTACTCAAACTTGTAAAATAAAAATTAAAAAGATACATGCAGTAGTAATTATAATGGAAAAAGTAGTTCGATTTGAAGCTAATCGATACTATTAATAGAATCAAAGATGAATTTAGTAAAAAAAGACGCATTGAGAATTCTAAAAAAATGAATAGAAAATCGTAATTGTTTAGTAACAAATATTTTTAAATTGTAAAACATAGTTATTTTGAACATAACAAAGTGTTAAACCCGTTTTCACGATTGGAGCAGATTCTGGCTTATTAATAAATTATCAAATCAAATAGGCTTAAAAATATTCTAATGGAAATCGATGAAGATATTATGGTAAATACTAATTAAAAACCATTGTAAACGAAACCTAAAGAAATTGAGAAAGTAAAAACTTCTTGTTGCGGTCTTTTTAGAAAAAAGTAAAAGAAAACAGACGAGTTAAATTTAGTCAAAAAATTAAAGAAGGATCGTGAAATTGATCATTATTCATGCGCATTAAAAAATAGATATTTCTTATGTCAAGGCGTTATTGTCTTATATCACGAATACCTCTGTTTTAAATCTTCATTTAATCCAAGCACGTTATTTGGTCCGACATAGATCTTTATTCCCAAATTCTAAATATACTAATTCATAAAAGGCATGCATTTTATGTCGTCAATGATCACAGTAGTCACAAAGAGAGGCAGTTTAGAGTTTACTTCATTTTTTGTCAACCCTTTTGATGTTTTGGTCGATGTATACATGAACAATAGAAATACTGAGTATGATAATGTCACGCAAAGACATTTTTAGAAGGATGATCAAAAACCATAAGAATTGTAACAATTAAAGTAAAAGCTCGAGAGCAAGATGAAATAATAAGCATTAAAATAAAAATTTAAAATAACAAGTACAAAATGTTCAGGAGACTTAAAATAATTTATGGTCGAATATATGTATGTAGACCAATCAAACTAATGCAAAATACAGCAAACATTAAAACCAAATACTTATTCTATTTTCAGAGTGACTGTCAAATACTATGAAAATTCCTTAGAATATGTATTTTGGCATTCTGCCAATAATAATATAGAGAGACAGAAGAAATTTGAGGCAATTGCTAAAAAAATAATTGATGATGATCGTGTCGAAAAATGTGACAATTTTAATAGAGAAATCAAAGAAAAAGATAATATTCGGTTCATGGATGATAATGTTAGTTTTCAGATCGAAGACTAGGTCAGTATTATTGGAACCAAATAAAAACATAAATTTGATTTTGGGTAAGAAAATGTGCCACTTAATGTTTTAGGTAGTCCGCCAGGTGCGCAATCTCGTAAAAATATATCTCAAGTGGATTTCATTCGATTGATGCAACAAAACGAAACAAAAATCAATCAAACCAACAATGATGCTCCATAAATCCGACAATCCAATAACAAAATATCACAAAAATAGAATCAGACATAAAACATTCTCAGTGGTCTTAACGATAATAATCAAAAATAAGCTCAAAGTTTCTATGAAGACGGCAACAATAAGCGTATAATATATCACAATAAGTAAATAACACAGAAGAAAAGCATATTCGCTTAAAACCCAAGCAACAGAAAAACTGACACGGTGTATTATAACAACAGTAGCACGAAAAACAAAGACAAAAGTGAACGAAGCATCGTGATTTCTGAAAATGCCTCAACTGTTAAAATCGGCTAAAAATATCGCCCGCCTAGTAATCGAGTACTTGTCGGTAACAACTATAACAATAATAAAAGTGTTGAAGATCAAATCCGAACAGAAGGCACTAAGAATTTGTTAATTATGCTGGCGATAGCCATCGGACTGATTTCTATTATCAAAGTATTTATTTGAGATTATTTACGTCATATTTTAGTTATATTACAAAAACGAATAGTATTATAAGTATAGTTAAATTGAATATAATAGAAAATATATCATATTACGATTAGATTAGTTAAGTTAAAGTTGAGCCAATATTATGGGGACCATCTGTCAGAAATAACATGATGAGCTGATCTATAAGTCCATGATCAAGGACATCAGTTCGACAATAAGTACTCAAATATGCTAATTATCGGTAGGCGAGAATCCGAGAATGTAGAATTCAGAAATGTTAGAACTCATGACATTGACATCTGAAAATTCTCAAAGTTTCGCTGAAGAACTTGACATTGTGGACTCACAGACCATTACACAGAGAAAATCAATGAAGAATTTCAAACTTTTACGTACGCTAGCTAAAGGTCAATTTGGCCACGTCTATTTAGTGCAAGACCATGTGAATAGTATTTACAATTATAAATTATAGGCAAACTCTATGCCATGAAAGTCATCAGCAAAGATAAAATGAGTTGCTAGCAAAGGAAAAACAGTACACTTTCATAAAGATACCTTCTTGAGGCCTTAGATAATCCATTCATAGTGAAACTTCATTACGCATTCCAAAGCAAGAGCAAACTGTACCTTGTAGTGGATTTCATGGCAGGGGTAAGATCAATGTAATGCTTAGGGTTAAATGTTCTATCTGCTTCGAAGGCAAAAAATGTTCCAATAATCAGTCGCTAAATTTTACGCAGCTGAGATTCTACTAGCGCTTGAGTACCTGCACAACCGAAATATAATTTATCGTGATTTAAAGCCTGAAAACATTCTGCTTAGCAAAGAGGGACATATAAAATTATCTGATTTTGGTATGTCGAAAATATGCTTTAGCAAGAGCCAACTTGCTTTCAGCATCTGCGGTACTCCTGAATACATAGCTCCTGAGATCATTCAAGGCAAAGGGTATGATCAGTCGGCTGATTGGTTTTGTTTTGTAACTATTCTACGAGTTAGGGATCACTACTTTACGATATGTTGACAGGCAAGCCTCCATTCTACTCTAAGAACAAGCATTAAATACTTAAAAGTATAATATCTAAGGATGTTCCTATTCCTGAATGGCTTTCATCTTAAGCTCAATCTCTTCTTCGAGGGCTATTTCAGCGAAATCCTTTGCAAAGACTTGGGTACAAACGAGGAGCTTAATAAATTAAATAACATTCGTTCTTCAAATAAATAAATTTTGAGTAAATGAGCAATCATCAAGTTGCGCCTCCTGTAAGTTTCGACAACTGTTAAATAAATGATGAGGGTTTCCAGAATGTGCGAAGTATGGAAAGTGTAAGTAAACCTGAAATCGAACAATCAAATTAAGATACTTTCGGAGATGCAATGTACAAAGATTTTTAGTATTTTAATCCAGATAACTCTGCTGATGTACACCATAATGATAATTAAATGGTGCATTCTTTAGTCGAGGACTCTTTTAAAAAGAAGCCTTCGAAGAAAGAATGAAAATAATAACAATGAATGAAAATTCATTTATTTATGTATATAGATAGACTTTTAAATATGTGATAGTGCAATAAATAAAAAATATGAAATATTTATTAACTTTTGGCCTTTTGTTCTCAATTCCAATCGGCTAACTCCTCAGCATTTACTTC
>APMI01040211.1_pt1 | contig 13447 bp, 11 predicted proteins | sample 667938 | NCBI WGS metagenome assembly APMI01 (sample SAMN01084076, study PRJNA167559) | wastewater metagenome | biome: Wastewater | place: Denmark: Ejby Moelle, Odense | collected 2011-11-28 | reverse complement strand
ACGACGCTCTTCCGATCTGCGAAACGTTCGAGCGGTGGCTGCTTCATCGATCGTCAGCGTCGTTGCATTCGTCTATGTCGGGTTGCAGCCGCCCGTCCCGCGCACCATCTTTGTGCTGCATCCGGTCTTCTTGCTGATGTGGATGGGAGGCAGCAGGGCTGCGTACCGCTTCTGGAAAGAGCATAGGCGCTACGGTGACCTTTTTGCTCGCGGTCAACCCGTTGTAATTCTTGGCGCTGGCCGTGCCGGTGCGAATCTTGTTGCGGAGCTGGCCCGCTCGCCAGAGTGGCGCGTTGTAGGATTGCTGGACGACGACCCCAACAAGATTGGCCGTGAGATTTCGGGCTTCAAGGTGTATGGGCGTATCAAGGACTTGTCGCACTGGGCAGCGCGCCTAAAAGCCCAGAACGCAATCATTGCAATGCCCGCAATGACCCGCGAGGCGCGTCAGCGAGCCGCCGGCGAATGTTTGCGGGCGGGCGTTCGAGCGATGACGCTACCTTCGATCGAGGATGTCGTTCGCGGGGGTGCAACCGAGGGACGTTTTCGCGACGTTAACCTACATGACTTGATCGGCCGTGCGCCAGTGGAGGTGGACTCATCTGCGGTGAGGCAGATGGTAAGCGGCCGAGCAATCATGGTAACCGGTGCGGGAGGGTCCATCGGCTCCGAGCTCTGTCGGCAACTGGCACGCTTCGCGCCAGCGCAGTTGATTCTGCTTGAGATGAGCGAGTTTGCGCTCTATGCAGTCCATGAAGAGCTGGGGTTGCGCTTCCCTGATGTGGAGACCGTACCAATTGCAGGCGATGTCCGAGATGGGCTGTGGCTTGAAGCGATATTCCGGCAGCACAGCCCGACAATCGTGTTCCACGCTGCTGCCTATAAGCATGTGCCGCTAATGGAAGAGCGTAACGCCTGGCAGGCGGTTCGTAATAACGTCTATGGCACATTCAAGATTGCCGCGGTGTGCGTGGCTAATCGAGTCGAACGGTTTGTCTTAGTGTCAAGCGACAAGGCGGTAAACCCGACAAACGTCATGGGCGCAAGCAAGCGCATGGCTGAAATGGTTTGTCAGGTTATGCAGCAGGGCGCGGCTACGCGTTTTGAGATTGTGCGGTTTGGAAACGTTCTGGGTAGCGCCGGAAGCGTTATCCCGAAGTTTCGGGAGCAGATCGCTCGTGGGGGCCCTGTCACTGTGACGCATCCGGAGGTTACACGGTACTTCATGTCCATTCCGGAGGCCGCCCAACTCGTTTTGCAGGCAGCTGCAATGGGTACGGGCAACAACGTATTTGTGATGGACATGGGCGAACCGGTTCGGATCGCAGACTTGGCCAGAGATTTGATCCGGTTGTCCGGGTATGCGGAAGACAAGATCGATATCGTCTTCACGGGATTGCGGCCCGGTGAAAAACTATACGAAGAGTTGCTGGCGGCACAAGAAGAGACTCTACCGACACATCATCCCAAGCTGCGAATTGCTCGTGCACGGGAAGTAGATCACGAGTGGTTGGATGAAGTGCTGGCGTGGTTGACCCAGCGGACGATTCCGTCTGATGATCAGATTCGACGAGACCTTCGCCGTTGGGTGCCAGAATATGAGCCTGCCGTTCGACCGTCCTTAGTTCTCGTTCAGCGCTCGGCGCGCGAGCCTAAGACGGTTGCGTGAGGTCGTTGGGGCTCCCTTGAAACGGCTGTTCGATATCATTTGCGCCGGGTTTGGGCTTCTCTTTTTTTTGCCGGCGCTGTTTGTGATCGCGGTGGCCATTCGGGCTGAGTCACGAGGCCCTATTCTGTATATGTCGAGACGCGTGGGAAGACACTCATCGCTGTTTCTAATGCCTAAGTTTCGTTCTATGCGCACAGAAGCGCCGGTTGTCGCGACGCACTTGTTGGGTGACCCGGATCGATATCTGACTCGTGTCGGGCGGTTCTTGCGCCGGACCAGCCTAGACGAACTTCCCCAGCTATTTAGTGTGCTCAAGGGCGACATGAGCCTAGTTGGCCCTCGGCCAGCGTTGTTCAATCAGCATGATTTGAATGCAATGCGTGCGGCCAAAGGGGTGGACAGGCTGCGGCCTGGTATTACGGGTTGGGCGCAGGTTAACGGCAGGGACGAGCTGCCGATTCCGGAGAAAGTCGCTTACGACATTGAGTATCTGCAGCGCCAGTCTTTCTGGTTCGATCTGAAGATCCTTTTTATGACTGTGCATCGTGTTATCACTGCACATGGCGTGAGTCACTGATCCGACTCTCGTTTTGACTCACTGGCGGGGGCGGGCGCTTTTGTCGTTGCGTCCGGCTACAATTGCCGACCCACCGCTTATTGGATCTTTTCATGTGGTTCAAGAACCTCCAACTCTACCGCCTGCCCACGCCTTGGGCGATTGATCTTTCCTCGCTCGAAGAAAAGCTCGCTGCGAAGCCTTTTGTGCGTTGCGGGTCGCAGGATATGGCGAGCCGTGGGTGGGTGTCGCCGACCGGGTCGGATGTGATGGTGCTTGCGGTGGGTGGGCAGTGGTTGCTGGCACTCCGCAGTGAGCAGCGTTTGCTACCGTCGTCGGTAGTGAATCAGGTTGCGCAGGACAGGGCGGAGGAGCTGGAGGCGCAGCAGGGTTTCAAACCCGGGCGCAAGCAGATGAAGGAGCTTAAGGAGGCGGTGACGCAGGAGTTGTTGCCGCGCGCCTTCACACGACGCCGCACGACCTACGTTTGGATTGACCCGACCAATGGTTGGCTGGTCGTCGATGCATCGAGCGCGGCGAAGGCGGACGAGGTGATCGAGCAGCTGCACGACACGCTTGATGACTTGCCGCTGAAGTTGCTCGACACCGAGCGCTCGCCGCAGTCGGCAATGTCCGACTGGCTCGCCTCAGGCGAAGCCCCTGCGAATTTCACCATCGACCGTGATTGCGAGCTGCGTGCGATTACCGACGAGAAGGCTGCGGTGCGCTACGTGCGGCACCCGCTCGAAGGGGACGAGATCCCCAACCATCTTGCGGCGGGCAAGGTGCCGACACGGCTCGCGCTGACGTTCGACGACCGGATTTCGTTCGTGCTGACCGAGCGCATGGAGATCAAGCGCCTGGCGTTCCTCGACATCATTCAGGAGCAAGCGGAGAAGGCCGCAGCGGAGGGCGACCCGCAGTTCGAGGCAGACTTTGCGCTGATGTCCGCGGAGCTCGCACGGTTCATCCCCCACGTGATCGAAGCCCTGGGCGGCGAGCGGCAGATCGTTTGACCCCATGGCGCTCAAATCAACGATCTTCAAGGCAGACCTGCAGATTTCGGACATGGATCGCGGGTACTACGCGAACCATTCGCTTACGCTGGCGCGGCATCCGTCCGAGACCGACGAGCGGATGATGATCCGCCTTCTCGCGTTTGCGATGTTTGCGGACGAGGGCTTGTCGTTCTGCAAGGGTTTGTCGTCGGACGACGAGCCAGATCTTTGGCAGAGGGATCTGACCGGTGCGATCGAGAACTGGATCGAGCTTGGTTTGCCGGATGAGCGTCGCTTGCGGCAGGCGAGTGGCCGAGCCTCGCGCGTGACGCTGCTGACATATGGTGGCCGGGCGGTGGACGTGTGGTGGCAGAAGAATCGCGCCGCATGCCTGAAGTTGCCCTCGCTGACGGTGCTGCGGATTCCGGATGACGCTGCCGAGGCGCTGACTGCGATGGCTGTTCGCACGATGCAGATCCAGTGCAGCGTGCAGGATGGCGAATACTGGCTTTCGGACGGCGAGCGCAGCGCGCATATCCGCCCGCAGCGGCTGAATTGAGTCGGGCCGCGTCAGCCCGGTGGGGCGCCGGTAATCAGCCCGAGCTTCACGCGCCCATCGCGCCACGCAGTTTCGAAGCTGCGTTCGATCTCGTCGAGCTCCAACTCGTTTGATGCCATGACCTCGCGAATGCCGCAGGCGCGGTTCCGGCCCTGCGCCTTGGCGATGTAGAGCGCCATGTCGACCTGGTTGATGCCGCGCTCCCACTCGAGCGACAAGTGACCGGGGGCAAGCGGAAAGCTCGCATAGCCGATCGAGATCGTCACTGATAGGTATTGCTCGCCGTAGGGGACCGGGTCACGGCTGATCGCGTGCAGCAAACGCTCAGCGAGGCGGTCGAATTGCTCGGCCGGCATCGGCCCCACAGCGATGAGGAACTCTTCGCCGCCCCAGCGCACCACCAAATCGGTTTCGCGCATGGTGTCTTGCAGGCGTTGCGCCACGGTCGTGATGACGACGTCACCAGCCGCGTGGCCATAGGTGTCGTTGACGCGCTTGAAGTGGTCGATGTCCAGCAGCATCAGTCCGCCGATGAAGCCACCGCTGGCGGAGCGCGTGCGCATCGCCTCCTGGAAGTAGCGCCGGTTGAAAAGCCCGGTCAGTGCATCGCGTTCGCTGCGTACCTTGAGCATGCGGTTGCTCTCGGATAGCTGCTGGTTGGCGTCCCGAACCCGCCGGTAGAGCAGGGCTACCGCGAGCAGGCCCGTCGTCAGCAGGCCGGCAGCGAGCAGCCAAACGCGCTGTTGCAGCGTTCGGTTATGCAGTTGGGCACTCTTGAGCGCGTTGTCGCGGTTGAGCAGTTCAATCTCGCGCTGCTTCTTTTCTGATTGATAGCGCGCGTCCAGTTCGAGCAGCGCGTTCTTGCGGCTGCTCTCGGCGAGTGCTTTCGAGGCGCGTCGCTCCCGGTGGTATGCGTTGATGGCGTTCTTGTAGTCGCCGGCAGCTTCAAGTGCCTCGCCATACTCGGCGAGCAGGCTTGCGTACTGCGCGCGGGATTCGAGTTTGAGTGCCGTGGATAGCGCCTCTTCAACGTTTGTCCTGCCCTCGTCGAGCCGACCCAGGCGGATCTGCGCCTGGCCCGCGTTCGCGAGCGCGACGATCAACCCATGCGGATCGCTGATCTGGCGGGCGATCCTGATCGCCTCATTGGTGACTTCAAGCGCGTCTGCATAGCGGCCCAGCTTCAGATACGTATCGCCCAGATTGATCAGCATGGTTTCGATACGTTCCTGCTCGCCCGCTTTGCGCGCGTAGCCAAGCGCTGCCTTGGCGGCTTTCAGCTCCGCATCGCGATCCTGCTGGAGCGAGGCAACCCGGGCACTCGTATCCCACGACTGGGCGAGAAGTGGTGCTTCCGCGAGTTCCTGCGCATAGCGCGTTGCCTTGCGATTGGCCTCGATGGCCTTGTCAAGTTCGCCGGCATCAACGAACAGGGTTGCCATGCTGTCCAGGGCTCGGAATACCCGGACCTTGCTGTTGAGGCGTTCGGCGAGGGAGAGCGCGTTCTGGTAGGCGGCCAGCGCGTCGGCCTGGCGACCCAGTTCCAGGAGTAGCGCACCGCGCATCATTTCCAGCCGAAAGCCCTGGCGCGAGTCCCCATTCGCAGCAAGCGTCGTGCGTGCCTGCTCCGCCAGTTCAAGGGCGCGGCTCAGATCGCCCTTCATGCGCACCACGTGTGCTCGTACGATCAGGGCTGACGCCTTGGCGTCCTGGCTGGCGAGCGCATCGAGTGTTGCGGCTGTCGCGAGTGCCGCGTCGGGCTGATTGGCGTTTGTCTGGTAGGTGCCCCGCATGGTCAGCAGGGCGATGCGCGCCGCGCTGCCCGTTTCGGATTTGAGCAGGGCGTCGACGCTTAGGATGGCGCCAGAGGGATCGCTGCGCCCCTGCGCATCGACAGCGTCGATTCGCGCTGCAACGGCTGGATCCAGTTCCACGGCGCTTGCAGCAATCGCTGGCAATAGAAGCCCTGCCAGTGCCGCGAGCAGGCTGCACAGCACTTCACGCCATCGGTGGCGGATCTGGGTTCTTGGCATTTGCATCGGCCGCCAACGCGGCTTGAGCGCAGGTAAGGCTATTAGCGGCCCGCAGTGCCGGAACTTGATTGACGTGCGACAGATCGGGCGCACATCGCCGATCGGCCGCCTTGCGCCGGGTTAGTCGACCGGAACCGGCGGCGGCCCCTCGGTGATGGCCAGTTCGACCAAGCCGTTTGTCCACGCCTGCTCCAGATCGTGTTCGATACGCTCGATGCCACCGTCACCCTCGGTCAGCAGGCGTGCAACGCCATACGCGCGGCTGCGGCCATGCGCCTTGGCCAGATAAAGCGCCATGTCGATCAGGTTGATCTCGCGCTCCCACGGCAGTCGGATGCCGCCAGGCGGGAGCGGGAAGGGCGCGTATCCGATCGACGCGGTGACCGGGATCAGGTCGCCGTTGTAGGCAACGGCTTGGCCCGAAATTGCATGGATGATGCGCTGGGCGAGTTCGGCCATCTGGTCTGCGCGAATGCGTGGCACAAAGATCAGGAATTCTTCACCGCCCCAACGCACAATCATGTCGGCTTCGCGCAGCGCTTCGCGTAGACGCTCGGCCACCGCGATCAGCACCGCGTCGCCAGCCGGGTGGCCGCGTCGGTCGTTGATCCGTTTGAAGTGGTCGATGTCGATCAGGTAGGTGGCGCGTACCGTGTTGGTCGCCAGTTCGGCTGGGCTCGCATCCAGCTGTGCCATGCGCTGCTGGAAATATCGGCGGTTGTAGAGGCCGGTCAGCGGATCGCGGCTACTCTGGATTGCGAGTTCCTCGTTGCGTTCTTCGAGCTGTCGATTGGTCGAGCGCACGCGCCGATAAAGCAGGCCAACGACGAGTGCGGCAAGCGCGCAGACGACCATCAGCAGCCACCATACCCGGCGTGCGAGCCGGTGGTTTTCGATCTGCGCATCCTTGAGCGCATTCTCTCGGTTCAGCAGCGTGATCTCGCGATCGCGCTTGTCGGCCTCGTAGCGGGCCTGCAACTCAAGCACCACTCGCTGTTTTTCCGACTGCAGCAGCTCTTCCGACAATGCTCGTTCCCGCAGTAGCGTTTCGAGCGCCGCGGCACTCTGGCCGGTCTTGCGCAATGCGTCGCCGTATTCACGCAATACGGCCACTTCATCGTTGCGCGCGCCGTGGCTCGCGTAGGTCTCGAGTGCAGTCTCGATCAGTGGCTTGCCGCTGGCGGTATCGCCGCTCAGGATGCGAGCGAGCCCGATATTGGTCTGTATCGTGGCTTCCCCGGACCAGTCCTGAAACTCGCGTGTGATCGGCATCGCCTGTTCTGCATGCCCGATTGCTGCGGCGTAATCGCCCGAGCTGAGGTAGTAGTCGGAGAGGTTGATCAGTGCCGCCGACTCTGTGGCTCTTGCGCCGACGCTGCGCGCCAGACGAAGGGATTCATTGAGCGCCATATGCTGTGCCGGGCGCGTGTCGGTGGCGCTGTGGATATTGGCTTCCGTCAGCTTGTAGTTCGCGAGGGCCGCGGTGTCGTTGCCGCGACGGGCGATATCACAAGCCTCGGCGGCCGCCTGCAAGGCGCGGTCGTACTGCCGCAGGTTCAGGTAGAGCGTGGCGAGGCTGTTCAGCACCATGCCTCTGCGGCGCGCCCAACCATTGTCTTCCGCGATGCGTGCGGCCTCCTGCAAATGCGTGAGCGCCTGATCGTAGCGTGCCTGCTCGAACAGGATGGAACCAAGAGCGTGACGGGCCCAGTATCGCAGCCGCGCGGGCGAGTGCGCGTCGAAACTCTCAAGTGCGCTTTTTGCAGAGGCTGCAGCGGCATCCAGCGAACCACGCACAAACAGCGCGTTGGCGCGCACCAGCATCGCTTCGGCGGCGATCTCCCGGTTGCCGCCTGCTAGCGCCTCCAGCTCACTACTTGTGCGTTGTGCCGCTTCGGCGTCGCCAGAGAGGGCCTGTGTGTAGCCAAGTGCGCCGAGGAAAGCTGCACGTGTTGCCATAGGCGCTTTGCGTGCCTCGCTTTCAAGCGCGCGCAGTTGTTGCAGAGCACGGTCCGGGTGGTCGTTCGCGAGGATCTCGATGCGTGTCAGTGCATCCAGCGTTGGCGCCTCAGCGTGGATATGGATGGAAAACGACAGCAGCGCTATGCCGACGAAGTACGCGGGCAGGGCGCGATGCACCACGATCAGGAGCGTGTTTGCGACGTCCTGTCTGATCATTGCTCGTCCAACGCTCCGACCACGATCGGTTCGGGTTCCAGCGCAACGCCGAACTGCGCGTGCACATCACGCCGGATTGCCTGGGCGAGCGCCATGATATCGGCGCCTCGCGCGCCGCCCGGGTTCGTTAGCACCAGTGCTTGCGCTGGATGTACTCGGGCAGCACCAAGCGCTTTGCCTTTCCAGCCCGCCTGGTCAATCAGCCAACCGGCGGCAAGCTTGAAGCGGCCATCGGTTTGCGGGTGGCTCACAAGTTTCGGATGGCCCGCTTGCAACTGAGCGTGCGTGGCGGCGTCCACAACCGGGTTCTTGAAGAAGCTCCCCACGTTGCCGACCACCGCGGGGTCGGGCAGCTTGCGTTGCCTCACCGCGATGACGGCATCGAAGATGTCGCGCGGCGCCGGTGTGTCGATGTGGCGCGCCGCCAGTTCTTCGGTGATATCGCGGTATCCCGTCATCGGAAGCCACACTTTAGGCAGCGCAAAGCAGACCGACAGGACGATCAGATCCCGGCCGTCCGGGTGTTTGAACACACTGTCGCGGTAGCCGAAACGGCACGCGGCTCGGTCCAGCGTTACGCGCTCGCCGGTGCGCCGGTTGAGTGCTTCGAGGCTGTGGAAGCGATCAGTCAGCTCCAGCCCGTACGCGCCAATGTTCTGGATCGGCGCCGCGCCGACGTTGCCCGGGATCAGTGCGAGGTTTTCAAGGCCCGGCCAACCTTGCGCCAGCGTCCACTCGACCGCGTCATGCCAGCGTTCGCCGGCACCGACTCGCACGAGGTAGTGCGAGTCCGATTCGCCGACAAGCGCTCGTCCGCGCAGCAGCGGCTGCAATACCAGCCCCGCGTAGTCATCGACGAACACCATGTTGCTGCCGCCGCCGAGCACCAACACAGGCAGGTCGCGCGAGTGCGCCCAGTCCAGCGCCGCCCGGATTTCGTCTTCCGACCCAGCGGCGCAGTAATGGGCCGCGCGTGCAGGCACGCCAAGCGTGGTGAGCGGGGCAAGATCGACGTCCGTCTGGATCGCGGGTGACATTGTGGGCAGCGGCGGAAAAACGCCGATTATAGGGCTGCGCCGTATAATCTCCGGCTTTCCGCAGTGTTTTGGAGCGACAGGAATATGCCGTCCTTCGACGTCATGAACGAGGTCAACTGGGTTGAAGTGCGCAACGCGATCGACCAGGCCAACAAGGAAATTACCAACCGCTTTGACTTCAAGGGTTCGGACGCGCGTGTCGAACTCAACGACAAGGCGATGACACTGTTCGCCGACAACGATTTCCAGCTCTCGCAGGTGTGGGACATCGTGGTTGGCAAGTTCGCCAAACGCGGCGTGGATGTGCGCTGCATGGAAGAGGGCGAGATCGAGAAGATCAGCGGCAACAAGGTCAAACGCGCCGTTACCGTCAAGGCGGGCATTGACTCGGATCTTGCCAAGCGCATCGTCCGCCTGATCAAGGACAGCAAGCTCAAGGTTCAGGGCAGCATCCAGGGCGACACGGTGCGCGTGAGCGGTGCCAAGCGCGACGTGCTGCAGGAGACGATTGCCATGCTGAAGAAGTCGGTCACCGATTTCCCGCTGCAGTTCGGCAACTTCCGCGAGTGATAGGGTTCCCGCACGCAGGTTCAAGCTTCGGTCGCTGCTGCCGTTAAAGCATGCATGGGCTTTTACGCCCCGGCAGGAGGCAGGAAATGGATACAGCAGCGATTGCAGCAACGGTGTCGGATCAGGCGATGGGCACCGTCAAGGGGGCCGCGCAGATCGCGGTTTTGAAGAAGAGCATGGAAATGCAGGGGCAGTCAGCGCTGCAACTGGTGCAGGCCCTGCCGCAACCGCCGGCGGCGGCGCCCGGGCAGCCCGGAGCGCTCGTCAATACCTACGCCTGAACGACACCCGGCTTGCGTATGGGGCGAGGTGTTGGCGACCAAGCGGGCCGGGATTTGCGTGGTGATATCGATCTGATCCGGGCGCGGCTGGCTGCCGCGCGGCCGCTGGTTGCGCCCGCTGCCGTCGATACACAGTTGATGGCGGCGGCCGTGCTGGTGCCGCTGGTGCAGCGGGAATACGGCCTGCAGGTGCTTCTGACCCGTCGGACGGCACATCTACATCATCATCCGGGGCAGATCAGCTTCCCCGGCGGACGGATCGAGGCCAGCGATGCTTCGCCAAGCGAGGCCGCTTTGCGCGAAACCGCCGAAGAGACGGGCTTGCAGCCGGATGTAATCGAACTGATCGGCGAACTCCCGGAGTTTGATACCAGCACAGGCTTCCGTATCACGCCCTTGGTTGGCGCCATCAAGCCGCCGCTCACGCTTGCACCTGATCCGTTCGAAGTGGCTGAGGTTTTCGAGGTGCCACTCGGCTTCTTTCTCGACCGCAGTAATCACCAACGCCATGAGATCTTCTGGCGCGGCCGCATGCGGCAGTACTGGGCGATGCCCTGGGGCGATTACTACATCTGGGGCGCGACGGCGGGCATCATCCGAAACCTTGTCGAGGTGCTTGAAGGCTGATCGGGCTCTGCCATGGCAGATTGTTGCCGAGCCGCGTCAGGCAAGGCTTTGACGTCAATCGGGTCGGGTGGATGTGGTATCTTGCGGTGCACTAAGAAGTCCGCACGAATGCGGGCTCAACCGCGCTCGAATACCCCACATGACGCTGCTTTCGCTCCTTGTTGCCATCCTGCTCGAACAGCTCCGCCCCTTGCCTTGGCGTCGTTTCGTCGAGGAGCCGGTCGAGGCGCTCGCACATCTGCTTGAAGACCGCCTCAACGATGGCCAGGCGCGCCACGGCACGATTGCGTGGTGCATTGCCGTGCTGGTGCCGAGCGTTGCCACGGCGCTGATCTACGCTGCGCTGTTCTTTGTCCAGCCGATCGCAGCGATCGTGTTCAACGTGGTCGTGCTGTATTTCGGCATGGGGTATCGCCAGCACAGCCACTTCTACGGGCGAATCCACGCCTCCCTGCGTGCGCAGGACACCGAGCGCGCCCGCAGCCTGCTGGCTGATTGGCGCGGCGGTCGCCACGACCGGACGCCGCCCTCCGAGGTTGCCCGGCTGGCGATCGAAAAAGGTTTGATCGTGGGCCACCGTCAGGTGTTCGCGCTGTTCCCGATGTTCCTGCTGTTCCCGGGGCCGAGTGGGGTGGTGCTGTATCGGTTGTCCGAGCGCTTCGCTTACTTGTGGGCCGAGGGACGCGAGCCGGGTTTTACTGAGTTCGGTCGCTTTGCTCGCCGCGCCTTTGAACTGATCGACTGGCTGCCCGCGCGGATTACCGCCGTGGCGTTTTCGATCATGGGGGATTTCGAAGACGCGATCTATTGCTGGCGTACGCAGGCCGCGCTCTGGCACGACAAGGTCGAAGGCGTGCTGCTGGCCGCCGGAGCCGGCGCCATTGGTGTTCGGCTTGGCAACCCGATCCACAACGCGGGGGAAGTCGTCGAACGGCCGGAGCTGGGCACCGGCGACGATGCGGATGTGGATTTCATGTACAGCGCCGTTGGCCTGATCCGGCGCACACTGGTTCTGTTCCTGGTCGTGATCCTGCTGGTCGGGATTGCCGGCTGGGCTGGGGGTTGAAGCGTTCATTTCCGGGGGGAAATCGAAATGGGGAAGCGGGAAGTTGTATTCGTCAGTGGTGTACGCACGCCAATCGGAACCTACGGCGGCACGCTGAAGGATTTCGCGCCGACTGAGCTCGCGGCGCGGGTGCTGCGCGAGGCAATTGCCCGCGCCAAGGTCGACCCGGCACTGGTGGGGCATGTGGTGTTCGGCAACGTTGTGCATACCGAGCCAAAGGACATGTACCTGTCGCGTGTTGCCACGATCAACGGTGGCGTCCCGAAGGAAAGCGTGTCGCTCACGCTCAACCGCCTTTGCGGTTCCGGCTTCCAGGCGGTGGTCAGCGCAGCAAACGCCATCCAGCTTGGCGACTGCGATGTCGCGATCGCCGGTGGTGCTGAGGTGATGAGCCGCGGCGGCTACCTGATGCCGGCTGCCCGCTGGGGCGCTCGGATGGGCGACGCCAAGGTGCTCGACATGATGGTCGGGGCGCTGACGGACCCCTTCGAGGCAACCCACATGGGTATTACCGCGGAGAACGTTGCCGAGAAATTCGGCATCTCGCGCGAGGATCAAGACGCATTTGCCGTCGAGTCGCATCGTCGCGCCGCCGCCGCGACCGACGCGGGTCACTTCCGCGACCAGATCCTGCCGATTGAACTGGTCTCCAAGAAAGGCTCAACGTTCTTCGATACGGACGAGCATTTCCGCCGTGACGTCACGCTTGAAGGCTTGGCCAAGCTGAAGGCGGTGTTCAAGAAAGATGGCTCGGTGACCGCCGGCAACGCGTCTGGCATCAACGACGGCGCCGCGGCGCTGGTGATGATGGAGGCCGAGGCGGCTGCGCGTGCCGGCCTGAAGCCGCTCGCGCGACTCGTGTCGTATGGTCACGCCGGTGTCGATCCGGCGTTGATGGGCACCGGCCCGATTCCGGCGGTTGAACTCGCGCTCAAGCGCGGCGGCTTGTCCGCGGCTGATCTGGATGTAGTCGAGTCCAACGAGGCCTTTGCCGCGCAGGCGCTATGTGTGACGCGTGGGCTCGGGCTCGACCCGGCTAAGGTCAACGTGAACGGTGGCGCGGTAGCCTTGGGGCACCCGATCGGGGCGACCGGGGCAATCCTGACCGTCAAGGCAATCTACGAACTGATTCGGACTGGCAAGCGATACGGTTTGATCACGATGTGTATCGGCGGTGGTCAGGGCATTGCTGGCGTGATCGAGCGGCTTTGATATTTCGCTTCATCAAAACACCCCGCTGCGGCGGGGTGTTTGCGTTTACCGCCTCGCGTTTGTTGTGGCCTCGAAGATCTGGTCCGATAGCGCTTGCTCGCGCTCGATGATGCTGTCGAGAAACTGGCCGGCACCCTCCATGTGGGCAAAGGCCTCAAAACCGCGCACGAGGAAGGTATGCAGGGCGCCAAGACCCACTGCGCGAGCCGGCGCGCCCATCAAGCGCAGCATGCCGCGGATCATGGGGTGATGCGTCAGCTCGTCGAGCGCCTCACCAACGTGCCGAATCAAGGCGATCTGCCGGTCGCGATCGGCGCGGCGCCCTACTTGCCGGTAGGCGGCCGCGTAGCGGGCATCGTCGATCGGGGTGTCCGCGGCACCGTCGCGCAAGGCATCAACCATCGCCGCATCGAGCGTTTCCGATAGGGCGTCGAGTTCAACCGCGCTGCAGATCGTTTCGAGTGCGGAGCGGGGCAGGAAGCGCGACAGCATCGGCTGCACCCGCGCAAGCGCGGCATCACGTTCCGCGAAGTCCTTCGGCCCATACAGTTCGTTCAGGAAGAACTCGGCCGCAGGGCGGTAGCGCTCACTCGCCAGCAAGTCGGCATGGGTGTGCGCAAGCCGGTCAGCCTGCCATGCGCGCAGTGCGTGCCGGTCGCGG
>APMI01044333.1_pt1 | contig 13451 bp, 8 predicted proteins | sample 667938 | NCBI WGS metagenome assembly APMI01 (sample SAMN01084076, study PRJNA167559) | wastewater metagenome | biome: Wastewater | place: Denmark: Ejby Moelle, Odense | collected 2011-11-28 | reverse complement strand
CCGTGCCCGTGCCCGTGCCCGCCGGGGTCTGCTGCGCGGTGTCGGTGCCCGCTGCAGGCGTCTGGCCACCCGCCGCCGTCGCGCCGCCGTCGGTCGCGGCACTCGCCGTTTCCGTGGACTGCGCCGCAACGGACTTGCCTTCTTCCGGTCCGCTGCCGTCGAGCGCCGGGGCCGGGCCGTTGTCCACCTCGGAACCATCGGTCATCAGGCGCTGGGTAAATTTGCCGCCGGTCTTCGCCGCAGAGGCGACCTCGGTATTCGCGGCAGTGCCGTTCTGCGTCGTCTGCGCGGTCTCGGCCGGCTTGGTGTCCGCAGACAGGTTTCGGCCGCCATCGGCCGTGTCGCTGCTCTTCGGCGTCTCGGCCGGCTTGTCCGTCGACGGCGTGGTGAAGGACGCGATCTTCTCGCCGACCCAGCCATTGACCGCATCGCGGTTGAACCAGTAGGCGGCACCCGCACCGCCGACAATCGCAAGCAGTGCGACCGTCGCGGCGAGCGCCCCGAGATTGAAGCGCGACTTGCGGGGTTCTGCCCGGAAGGAACGCTGCGGCGTACGCGCCGTCTCTGCCGTGGCCGACGAGGCAGCGCTGGCGAAACCGGTGTCAGCCGCCGCCACAGCCGCAGCCGTCGCGGCAGCTTCCGTCTTCGGCACGAAGCCGATCAGGTCGTCGAGATCGTTCCACTCATTCTTCTGCGCGGGCTGCGCCGGTTTCTCCTCGGAAGGGACAACCTTCTCTTCCGGCCATTCCCAGGCCATCGGATCGACGGCCGCTGCCGCCGGTTGGGTGTGGGGTTCCGCGGAGATGGTGGCCGCAGCCGCGTCGTTCCAGTCCCACTGCGCCTCGGCGGCAGGCATATGCGCTTCGGCGACCGGATCGGCGTTCGGCAGGACCTCGTCATGAACCGGGAAGACCTGCGGTTCCGGCTCGCCGGCCGTGAAGGTCTCGGCACCGGCTTCCGCCGCCATTTCAGGCTCAGGCTCGTGCCAGGACGGCACGTAGTCCGCCGCAGGCTCGGCCTCCACCTGCCAGGACGGCTCGGAATGCGCCTCCACGACAACAGGCTCTTCATAGGCCGCCTGCTCGTGAACGTAGGTCTCGGGTTCCGGCTCGACGGCGACGGGCTCGTGCACCGGCTCCTCGAACACCGGCTCCTGCGCGACGGGCAAGGCCGGTTCTTCGGTCACTGAGGCCGCAACAACCGGCTCTTCAGCGACCGGCTCGACGAAAGGCGCTTCTTCGGGACGCTGCTCCACGACGGGTTCATCGTAGACGTCCGGCTCCGCTTCGACCGGCTCCGCTTCAGGCACCACGGCGGCGGGCTCCTCCGCCACCACCTCGGCCTGTGGAGCCTCTTCCTGCACGACCTCTTCAACAGGCTCGATCGCCTGATCGCCTCGACGGGCGCAAGCACCGGCTCCTCGGCGGGAAGCGCTTCGGCATGGTCGCCTTCGACGTCCACGATCGCCGCTTCCAGCTTGTCGAGCTGGCGCTTCATGAGCTCATCGGAAGGGCGCGGGTTCATGGATTCGAGCTGCCGGCGAACGGCGCCGCGGGCCTTCTCGTATACCTTCTGCCGCATCTCGGCATTGTTGTCCGAGAGGCCATCCACGGCCCTTCGAATGACTGCTACAAAATCCGCCATCAGAACTTTCCATCGTGTCCGCGTGCTATCCTATTGGAATAGGTCACGGAACTGGTGTTGAGCTTGAGATTAGTCCTCAAACGGGTCGGTCACAAGTATGGTGTCGTCGCGCTCCGGGCTGGTCGAAAGCAGGGCCACCGGCGCGCCGATCAGCTCTTCGACCTGGCGCACATACTTGATCGCCTGGGCCGGCAGGTCCGCCCAGCTCCGCGCGCCGACCGTCGATTCCTTCCAGCCTTCGAGCGTGATGTAGATCGGCTCGACGCGGGCCTGCTGGCTCTGGCTTGCCGGCAGATAGTCGATCTCCTTGCCGTCGAGCCTGTAGCCGACGCAGATCTTCAGTTCGTCCAGGCCGTCAAGAACGTCGAGCTTGGTGAGCGCGATGCCGTTGATGCCGTTGGTCTTGACCGTCTGGCGCACCAGCACTGCATCGAACCAGCCGCAGCGGCGCGGACGGCCGGTATTGACGCCGACCTCGCGGCCCACGGTCGCAAGATGCTTGCCGATCTCGTCGTCCAACTCGCAGGGGAACGGCCCCTCGCCCACGCGGGTCGTGTAGGCCTTGGTGATGCCTAGCACATAGCTGATCGCCGTCGGGCCGAGGCCCGAGCCGGCGGCAGCCTGACCGGCGACCGTGTTGGAGGAGGTCACGAACGGATAGGTGCCGTGGTCGTTGTCGAGCAGCGCGCCCTGCGCGCCCTCGAAGAGGATGCGCGCGCCGGACTTGCGGTGCTTGTCGAGGACATCCCAGACCCGGTCGACATAGGGCAGGATCTGCGCAGCGACGGAGGTCAGCTCTTCCTCGATGGATTCGACGGAGATTTCGGCAAGACCCATGCCCCGGCGCAGGGCATTGTGGTGCGTCAGCAGGCGCTCGATCTTCGGCCGCAGCGTTTCTGGCTCGGCAAGGTCGATGACGCGGATGGCGCGCCGGCCGACCTTGTCCTCATAGGCCGGGCCGATACCGCGGCGCGTCGTGCCGATCTTGGTGCCGTTGCTGGAGGCCGCGTCCTCGCGCAGCGCGTCGAGATCGCGGTGCAGCGACAGGATGAGCGGCGCGTTGTCGGCGATGCGTAGCACCTCCGGCGTGACGGCAACGCCCTGTGCGCGCAGCTTTTCCACTTCCGCGACGAAATGGTGCGGGTCGACGACGACGCCGTTGCCGATGACGCTGAGCTTGCCGCGCACGAGGCCGGACGGCAGCAGGGCCAGCTTGTAGCTCACGCCGTTGATGACGAGCGTATGGCCGGCATTGTGGCCGCCCTGGTAACGAACGATCACCTCCGCCCGTTCCGAAAGCCAGTCGACAATCTTGCCCTTGCCTTCGTCACCCCACTGCGAACCGACAACTACGACACTTGCCATTTCATCTTTCCCGTTTTCGCGCGCGAAGGCATGGAGCATGCGCGCGCCTGACACAAACCCGCGCATCTATACTGTGTTGTCTTTGGGAATGCGACCCTGTTATGACGGCAGCCCTCCGCTTTTTGCATGACATTCCGCGGTTTTTCGCCTTATCTGTGGCGCCCGCCGGCGCACCTAGCGCACCCTCTTGCCTCATCCGGACAAAGCCGCCTTGAACAGCAGAGCCTATTTCTACCTGACGGTCACATCGCTTTTCTGGGGCGGCAACTCGATTGCGGGCAAGCTTGCCGTCGGCCATGTCAGCCCCATGGTGCTGACCACCTTCCGCTGGATCGTCGCGCTTCTCGTCATCCTCGCCCTGATGACGCCGCAGGTGAAACGCGACTGGCCGGTCATCCGCAAGCATTGGCTCCAGCTTCTGCTCTACGGCGCCTTCGGCTTCACTGCCTTCAACGCCCTGCTTTATACCGCGCTCGGCTATACCAGCGCCATCAATGCCGTCATCGAGCAGGCCGGCATTCCCATGCTGATCTTCGTCTTCAACTTCGTCCTGTTCCGCATCCAGGCCTCCCTCGCCCAGATCGCCGGCTTCAGCGTGACGCTTGTCGGCGTTCTGATAACAGCCGCTCATGGCGAATTCTCGGCGCTCGCCGAACTGGAATTCAACTTCGGCGATCTCCTGATGCTCCTCGCCTGCATCGTCTATGCCGGCTACACCGTTTCGCTGCGGTGGAAGCCGAACCTGCACTGGCAGAGCTTCATTGCCGCGCCGGCCTTCGGCGCGCTGCTGAGCGCCATCCCTCTCTTCTTCTGGGAATTGTCGCGCGGCGGCACCATCCTGCCGGATGCGACGGGCTGGGCCATCGTGCTCTATGCCGGCATATTCCCGTCCCTGCTCTCGCAAGTGCTCTATGTCCGCGGGGTCGAGATGATCGGCGCGAACCGCGCCGGCCTCTTCATCAATGCCATTCCCATCTTCGGCACGCTGCTTTCCGTCCTCCTCATCGGCGAGACGATGTATCCCTTCCATATCCTCGCCCTGCTGCTCGTGCTCGGCGGCATCGCCATTGCCGAGTGGGGCCGGCCGAAAGACAAAAAAGCCTGAAAGCGAAAGGCCCGCCGGATCGCTCCGGCGGGCCTTTCCCATTTCCGTCTTGGGAGGGACGAAGATCAGTCGACGTTGAAGACCAACGGCTTGACCTGGCGGATTGCCGGGTTGGCGCCGAGCTTGGCCAGCACGTCGTCGGAGATCGCGCCGTCGACATAGAGAAGGGCGATGGCGTCGCCGCCTTCCTTCTCGCGGCCGAGCTGGAAGTTGGCGATGTTGACGCCAGCCTGGCCGAGCGTGGTGCCGATGAAGCCGATCATGCCGGGAACGTCGGTATTGGTGATGTAGACCATGTGGTTGCCGACATCCGCATCGAGGTTGATGCCCTTGATCTGGATGAAGCGCGGCTTGCCGTCGGAGAAGACCGTGCCGGCGACCGAGCGGGTCTGGTTTTCCGTCGTCACCGTCAGGCGGATATAGCCGTCGAAGACGCCCGACTTGTCACGCTTGACCTCGGACAGGATGACGCCCTTTTCCTTGATCATGACCGGAGCCGAAACCATGTTGACGTCCGCGACCTGCGGGCGGATGAGGCCGGCAAGCACGGCGCTGGTCAGCGCCTTGGTGTTCATCGAGGCGGTCGCGCCGTCGTAGAGGATCTCGATTTCCTTGATCGCGCTTTCCGTGACCTGGCCGACAAAGGCGCCAAGCACATCCGCAAGGCGGATGAAAGGCTTCAGGATCGGCGCTTCTTCGGCCGTGATCGACGGCATGTTGATGGCGTTCGAGACGGCGCCCTTGACGAGATAGTCCGACATCTGCTCGGCGACCTGCAGGGCGACGTTCTCCTGCGCTTCCGTGGTCGACGCGCCGAGATGCGGCGTGCAGACGACGTTATCGAGGCCGAAGAGCGGGCTTTCCGTCGCGGGCTCCACTTCGAACACGTCGAAGCCGGCGCCGGCGACATGGCCGGACTTGATGGCTTCGGCAAGCGCCGCCTCGTCGACCAGACCGCCGCGGGCGCAGTTGATGATGCGCACGCCCTTCTTGGTCTTGGCGAGCGCTTCCTTGCCGAGGATGCCGCGCGTCTTGTCCGTCATCGGGACATGCAGCGTGATGAAGTCGGCACGGGCGAGCAGGTCATCCAGTTCCGCCTTCTCGACCCCCATTTCCACGGCGCGCTCGGCCGACAGGAAGGGATCGTAGGCGATGACATGCATACCGAGGCCGATGGCTTTCTTGCAGACGATGCCGCCGATATTGCCGGCGCCGATGACGCCGAGCGTCTTGCCCGTGATCTCGACGCCCATGAACTTCGACTTTTCCCACTTGCCGGCCTGGGTCGAGCTGTCGGCGGCCGGGAGCTGGCGGGCGACGGCGAACATCAGCGCGATGGCGTGCTCGGCGGTGGTGATCGAGTTGCCGAAGGGCGTGTTCATGACGATGATGCCGCGGCGCGAGGCGGCCGGGATATCGACATTGTCGACGCCGATGCCGGCGCGGCCGATGACCTTGAGATTGGTCGCTGCAGCAATCAGCTTTTCCGTCGCCTTGGTGGCCGAGCGGATGGCGAGGCCGTCATAATTGCCGATGATTTCGGCGAGCTTTTCCTTGTCCTTGCCGAGCTTCGGCTGGAAATCGACGTCTACGCCGCGATCGCGGAAAATCTGGACGGCGGTTTCCGAGAGTTCGTCGGATACGAGTACGCGAGGTGCCACGATAGGCCTCCTTAAATCGGTCTTGAAAGATGAGATAAAGGGTGGCTCCGCCCGAAGGACGAAGCCGGTCGCGAAATCAGGCCGCAGCCTTGGAAAGCGTCGCCTTCTGGGTCTCGAAGGCCCAGTTCAGCCAGGGCATCAACGCCTCGAGGTCGGCGGTGTCGATGGTGGCGCCGGCCCAGATGCGAAGACCCGACGGGGCATCGCGGTAAGCGCCGATGTCATAGGCAACACCCTGCTTGTCGAGCAGCGAAACGAGGCCCTTGGCGAAGGCGCCTTGAGCATCCGCGTCAAGCGCCAGCACGTCCTTGTCGGCGATCGTCAGGCAGACCGAGGTGTTGGAGCGCGTCGCCGGATCCTTGGCGAGATTGGCGATCCAGTCGTTCTTCTCGATGAAGTCGAAGATGACCTTGGCATTGGCGTCGGCACGGGCCATCAGGCCCTTGAGGCCGCCGACCTGCTTTGCCCAGTTGAGCGCATCGATATAGTCCTCGACGCAGAGCATGGAGGGCGTGTTGATCGTCTCGCCCTGGAAGATGCCTTCGATCAGCTTGCCGCCCTTGGTCATGCGGAAGATCTTCGGCATCGGCCAGGCCGGCGTATAGCTTTCGAGACGTTCGACCGCGCGCGGCGACAGGATGATGACACCATGTGCGCCCTCGCCGCCGAGAACCTTCTGCCAGGAGAAGGTGACGACATCGAGCTTGGCGAAATCGAGATTCTGCGCGAAGGCGGCCGAGGTCGCGTCGCAGATCGTGAGGCCCTTGCGGTCCGCCGGGATGAAGTCGGCATTGGCGACGCGCACGCCCGAGGTCGTGCCGTTCCAGGTGAAGACCACGTCACGATCGAAATCGATCGTGGAAAGGTCGGGCAGCAGGCCGTAGTCGGCCGTGATCTTGCGGGTGTCGGGAAGCTTCAGTTCCTTGACGACATCCGAAACCCAGCCCGAACCGAAGCTCTCCCAGGCGACCATGTCGACGCCGCGCGGGCCGAGCAGCGACCACAGCGCCATCTCGACGGCGCCGGTATCGGAGGCCGGCACGATGCCGATGCGGTAATCCGCCGGCACTTCCAGAACTTCACGGGTGAGATCGATGGCCTGCTTGAGCTTGGTCTTGCCGATCTTGGCGCGGTGCGAACGACCGAGCGGAGCATCGGAAAGCGCTTCGAGCGACCAGTTGGGGCGCTTCGAGCACGGGCCAGAAGAGAAATGGGTATTGTTCGGACGCACGTCCGGCGGTGTGACGGTCTTCGTCATGATCGCTATCCTTCCAGATAGATAGCTCCTCGTTGGGGAGGAGTGTCCCGCCGCCGTGGATATGGGAGAGGCGTTCTCAAGTCAAGTGGAATATGTCGCTATCGAAGAATAATAGGGCGCAATGAAAACGGCGCGCCGGTTACCCGACGCGCCGCCAGAATAAGATGCAAGGCGCTCTACCAGAGCGGAACGCGCAGGCCGATGCGGAATTCGTGCTTCTGAATGCCCCGGCCGCGGATATCCGTGTCCCCTGCCCCCGAACGGAAGGCCTTGCCGCCGGCGATGTCGGAGAAGCGATAGCCGAAGTCCAGCTTGACGCGGGACGTGAGATCCATCGACGCACCGGCCATCAGGGCATAGGTGAAACGCAGGCCATCCTGCCCGGCAAGGCTCGGGCCTAGGCAACCGGCGCCGGAGCAGCTGGCATTGCGCCAGTCGAGATAGGTCGCGCCCAATCCCGCGCCGATATAGGGCGTGAAGCCGGCAAGCGTGCCGAGATCGACATAACCGTTCGCCATTACGCCGACAGCGGAGTAGTCCGCCTTGAAGGCACAGGGACCGCCGGCGCAGGCCGCGCTGCCGCTGAAATCGTCGCGGGAGAAGTCGGCCGTCACATCGGCGCGCATCAGGTCGCTGAACTGATAGCCGATGCCCGCGCCATAGGAAAACGACCGGGAAAAGCGGCGCTCGTCGAAGTCCCGCGATATGCCGGCTTCCGTGATGCGCGGTCGCCCGCCCTTGATCCAGCCGGAATAGCCGAGATCACCGCGAATGTACCAACCCTCGGTGGCAACGCTCTCCGACACGTCGATTTCCGGCGCATCGATCACGTCGATGTCGCTCGCAAAGGCGCTCGTTGCGACAAGCGCGGCGATAGCGGGAATGCCAAGCGATGCGATGCGGCGGAACATTGTCTCGATTCCCTGAAGACCGGACAGCCGGTCGGTTGCCTCGGCGCCGGTCGGCATCTTGCCGCCATACACCGCTGGTTAACCATATTTCTTAAGGAGTGAAGAAACCGTTAAACCCCTCTTCGTCCTGCAGGAACGCAAAAGGCCGCCTCGAAGGGCGGCCTCGAAAATGCGACAGGCTGGCAGATCTTACTTGTAGACCGGCTGCTCGATCGGAATATCGGCCGGCGGAATATAGGTTGCCGTTTCGCAACCGCTGAAGGAGTAGCGCAGACCGGCGCGCGCTTCGTGGCTGTAGAAGCCCTTGTCGTAGCCGGGGCCACCCAGATCCTTGTAGCCGAACATGGCACCCTTGGTCACATGCCGGAAGCGGTAGCCGACATCCGCCTTGAGGTTACACGTCAGGTCGACAGACGCGCCCGCCATGAGAGCATAGGTGAAGCGCCAGCTCCGCTTGCCGCCATGGGTGACGGTGTCGTCGCAGTTCGACGGGTTGCCGGTTTCGCAAGCCGTATTCTTCAGGTCTCCCCAGCGCACATATGTTCCGCCGATACCGGCGCCGACATATGGCGTAAACGCACCGTACTTGCCGATATCGACATAGGCGTTGGCAAGCAGGCTGAGAGCGGTCAGGGAAGCAACGTCTCTCGATGTGCAGGGAGTGGTACCACCGCCAACGCCGCAGAAGCCCGTCGTCGAACCACGGAAGCTGGAGTTGAACATGTAATCGAGCGTCACGTCCGTGCGGAAGTGATCGTTGATCTGATAACCGACACCGCCGCCGATGGTGAAGCCGCTCTTCATGCGCGCCGTGACGAAGTCGACGTCGGCTCCGCTATTGCCGCCCTGGAAGAAATGGGCGCCGCGCATCTTGTTGTAGGACCAGCCCGCATCGCCGCGCAGATACCAGCCGCCCGTTTCGACGACGGCTTCCTGCACCGGAGCCTCGATGACCGGCGGCTCATACAAATCAGCCGCGTAAGCCGACGTGCCCGTCAGCAGGACGGCAACGACCCCACTCAAAACTTTCTTCATGGCCTTGCTCCAATAGGCTTGTGCTTGGGCTTGGCAGGCCCGGCACGCCGGTTCCCAAGTCCTTCGATCAGGCATGGATAATGGCGAGGAAAGGTTAAGGGCCGATTAACTACAAACATTTACCTTATTTGTTAACGCCCGTTCACGAATTCGGTAAATTTTTAAATAAAACGCCGAGTTCGACTTGGGCGCAAAAGAAAAGGCCGGCGAAATGCCGGCCTTGCATAAATCATGGCAAGATCGTTCAGGCCGCGTTGCGCGCCGCGCCGATCACGCCGACAAGCTCGTCGACGATGCGCTCCACCTGGCCGCGATCGTCCCCTTCCGCCATGACGCGGATGAGCGGCTCGGTGCCCGAAGGGCGGATCAGGAGGCGGCCGTTCTTGGCAAGCTCGCTCTCGGCATCGGCGATGGCCTGGCGCACGGCGGCGTCTTCCAGCGGCTGGCCGGCCTTCACACGGACATTCTTCAGGACCTGCGGCACCGGTTCGAAGCGATTGCAGATCTCGCTCACCGTCCTGCCGCTGCGCTTGACGCAGGCAAGTATCTGGAGCGCGGCGACGAGACCGTCGCCGGTCGTGCCGAAATCGGAAAGCACGATATGGCCGGATTGCTCGCCGCCCACATTGTAGTCGTGCTGGCGCATGTGCTCGACGACGTAGCGGTCGCCGACCTTCGTGCGCTGCAGGCCGAGGCCCTTGCCGGCAAGGAAGCGCTCCAGCCCGAGATTGGACATGACGGTGGCAACGAGCCCGCCGCCGCGCAGCATGCCGTCCGCCGCCCAGCTCTCGGCGATGACCGCCATCAACTGGTCGCCGTCGATGATCTTGCCGTTCTCATCGATGATCTGCACCCGGTCCGCGTCGCCGTCGAGCGCGATGCCGATATCGGCGCGCACTTCATGCACCTTGCGCTGCAGCGCCGCCGGATGGGTCGAACCGCATTCGAGGTTGATGTTGACGCCGTCCGGCTCGTTGCCGATCGTCACCACGTCCGCACCGAGCTCCCAGAGGGCTGCCGGCGCCACGCGATAGGCCGCGCCATTCGCACAGTCGATGGCGACGCGCAGGCCCTGCAGCGTGACATCGCGCGGCAGCGTGCGCTTGGCGTGCTCGATATAGCGGTCATGTACGCCATCTATACGCTTGGCCCGGCCGATTTCCGCCGACTTGGCAAGCTGCGCCATCATGTCCTTCTCGAGCAGGTCCTCGATCTCCATCTCGATCTCGTCTGAGAGCTTGTAGCCATCGGGGCCGAAGAGCTTGATGCCGTTGTCGTAGAACGGATTGTGCGAGGCCGAGATCATGACGCCGATATCGGCGCGCAGCGAGCGCGTCAGCATGGCGACGGCCGGCGTCGGGATCGGGCCGAGAACGAAGGCATCGATGCCCGCGGCGGTGAAGCCCGCGACCATGGCGTTTTCCAGCATGTAGCCGGAAAGGCGCGTGTCCTTGCCGATGACGACGCGGTGGCGATGCGCACCCCGGCGGAAGATCGTGCCGACGGCGATACCGACGCGCATGGCCAGGTCCGGCGTCATTGGGAACGTGTTGGACTGCCCCCGGATACCGTCCGTACCGAAATAACGACGTTTCATGTTTGCTCCTGAAAGTCCCCGGCCTTGGCGGCAGTCCCTGCTGCGCGAGGCCTCTGAATGGTGTTATCCACCGCATTGCGCGGCGTCATACATCAAGCCGCCGGATGCTGGAATATGTCTGCCCCGTAATACACTCTTAACGTTAAGAGGCCGGGCCTATCACGCTTGTTTGCCACAGACGCCGGCAAATAGCATCTGCCTGCGGATCAGAAATGATTACAGCCCGTTACCGAACGAAAACGGCCGGGGATACGCCCCGGCCGTTTCTGCATTCCCTGCAAAGGTTTACTGCGGCTGCGGCTCGAGACCGCTTTCCGGCTCGCCGCCCTTCTTGTGGCCGGCCTTCGGAACGGCCGAACCACGGCTGGGCGGTGTATCGTCACCGAGGTCGCGCGCCGGCTTCTCGCCGCGGATAAGCGCCTTGATCTCGTCGCCCGTCAGCGTTTCGTATTCCAGGAGGCCTTCGGCAAGCGCCACGAATTCGTGGTTCTGTTCCGTGAGGATGCGCTTGGCTTCGGAATAGGCCTCATCGATCAGGCGACGGATTTCGTTGTCGATCTTCTGGGCCGTCGCTTCGGAGACGTTCTTCTGCTGGGCCACGGAATGGCCGAGGAAGACCTCCTGCTGGTTCTCGCCATAGGCGACCTGGCCGAGCTGGTCGGAGAAGCCCCACTGGGTGACCATGGCGCGGGCCAGCTTGGTCGCCTGCTCGATATCCGAGGAGGCGCCCGAGGTGATGTTATCCTTGCCGAAGGTGATCTCTTCGGCAACGCGACCGCCCATCATGATGGCGAGGCGCGAAACCATCCACTTGTAGCTCATCGAGTAGCGGTCGCCCTCGGGAAGCTGCATGACCATGCCGAGCGCACGGCCGCGCGGTATGATCGTCGCCTTGTGCAGCGGATCGGCGGCGGGCACCTTGAGCGCGACGATGGCGTGGCCGGCTTCGTGGTAGGCGGTGAGCTTCTTTTCCGCTTCGGTCATGGCCGAGGAGCGGCGCTCCGCGCCCATCATGATCTTGTCCTTGGCGTCCTCGAATTCCTGCATGGTGACGAGGCGCTTGTTACGGCGCGCCGCCATCAGGGCAGATTCGTTGACGAGGTTCATGAGGTCGGCACCGGAGAAGCCAGGCGTACCGCGGGCAAGCACCTTGAGGTCGACATTCGGCGCCAGCGGCACATTGCGGACGTGAACCTTGAGGATGCGCTCGCGGCCGACGATGTCGGGATTCGGCACGACGACCTGGCGGTCGAAGCGGCCGGGACGCAGCAGGGCCGGGTCGAGCACGTCGGGGCGGTTGGTCGCGGCGATCAGGATGATGCCTTCGTTCGCCTCGAAACCATCCATCTCGACGAGAAGCTGGTTCAGCGTCTGCTCGCGTTCGTCATTACCGCCGCCGAGGCCAGCGCCACGGTGACGGCCAACGGCGTCGATTTCGTCGATGAAGATGATGCAGGGCGCGTTCTTCTTGGCCTGCTCGAACATGTCGCTTGCACCGACGCCGACGAACATTTCGACGAAGTCCGAGCCGGAAATGGTGAAGAACGGCACGTTCGCTTCGCCCGCGACGGAGCGCGCCAGCAGCGTCTTACCGGTGCCCGGAGGGCCGACGAGCAGAACGCCACGCGGAATACGGCCGCCGAGGCGCTGGAATTTCTGGGGATCGCGCAGGAACTCGACGATTTCCTCCAGATCCTGCTTGGCTTCGTCCACGCCGGCGACGTCAGCGAAGGTGACGCGGCCATGCGCTTCGGTGAGCAGTTTCGCCTTCGACTTGCCGAAGCCCATAGCACCACGCGAACCGCCCTGCATCTGGCGCATGAAGAACAGCCAGACGCCGAGGATCAGCAGCATGGGCAGCAGCGTGCCGATATAGGAGAGGAAGCCGGAGGAGCCGTCCGTTTCCGGGCGGGCGCTGACAACGACGTTCTTCGCCTCAAGGCGCTGGACGAGCGAGTTGTCACCGGTCGGCGCATAGGTCTGGAAGGTCGCGCCGGTCTCGACATAGCTGCCGACGATCTTTTCGCCGGTGATCACCACTTCCTTCACCCGGCTCGAGTCGACCTCCTTGAGGAACTGCGAATAGGGGATTTCCCGCGAGCTGGTCTGTGCCGGGCTCGTCTGGAACATGCTGAACAGCGCGATCAGCAGGAGGGCGATGATCGCCCACAGGGCGAAATTGCGAAAATTGGGATTCATCGAACGTTCCGGGTACTTTCCCGGCCGGGCTCTCCCGGCCGCTTCTTTGCGCTTAACATAGGGTCGCCATGCGGCCTTGCCAAGGCAAAGCGCTCGGATCCCCGGGCATTTCTCAAACTATCGTCAACGACACGGCCTGTCTCTTAACAAGCTCGGCATCTCAATCGATCGCCATCCTAGCACAACGCGCCGGCCTTCGCCTTCATTCGTTCGGCGGAGATGAAAAGGCCGCGTTGCCAAGAAGGCCCGCAAGCGCGTTGGCGAGAGGCAGATCGAAACGCGGCAGGAAAAGCGCATAGGGCGCGACGACCGGCTGAAGCGATACCGCTCCTTTCGGCACGCCCTCGCCATCCTCATATTTCAGGCAGGGCATGGCCCGGCGGGCGCGAAGAGCCGGCCCGCGAAGCGGCACCATATTATCCCCTCCCCCATCCGAGACGACGATGGTGCGGTCACTCCGGTTGATCACGCGAAAGCGCCCGTCCCAGACACCGGCCTCACCGACTGGCAACACCAGATTGTCGATACCCCGGCACTCGCGATAGAGAGAGAGCCCCTCACGCCGCCGGTCGAAAACCACGCGGCCGGCGGTAAGCCGCGACAGTGTGCCGCTGGCAAGAAAACCGCGCAGGCGCTCGGCCGAAGCCGTTTCCAGCGTGTGCATCCGCCCGCCGCC
>APMI01008097.1_pt1 | contig 13458 bp, 8 predicted proteins | sample 667938 | NCBI WGS metagenome assembly APMI01 (sample SAMN01084076, study PRJNA167559) | wastewater metagenome | biome: Wastewater | place: Denmark: Ejby Moelle, Odense | collected 2011-11-28 | reverse complement strand
AAAAAGTATGATAATGGTCAATTTACTAAAACTTTCTTGTCAGGTTCATTCACTTCATAGATCAGAATGAGCAAACCTAGAGGCCGAGGCTTATATTTACATTAGGTTTCGGCTGGAATGGTGTTGATTCTAGCTGCAGGTACTGGATTGAATCCTTTCTGTGATTTGATCGATTTGTTATTTAAGTAGCAATTACTAGCATAATCACATCCTTTGTCATCCTAGATAATAAAACAAAACCCAATCCTAAAATAGCACTCCGTAAAACAATTCAAACCCATATTTGTAATTTCAATCCATTAACTATAATAATTACACCCATTAACCCTTTTCCAATTAAACTATCTGTCATAACGTAATCTCGCCCAGGTAAACTTAATAACAAAAAAACCCCACCTTCAATAATATACTTCTTCTTCTTCTTTTTCTTTTAAATCAATCTCAAAATAAAATAGTATTAACTTCATAAATAATTTAATTGATCAATTCAACACATAAATACGACAGATTTATATATGTGGACCACCACAGTATGCTTATGATATGGTTTAGGTTATTAAGGGTAGGGGGTTGCAGCCGTATCGGTATAGAATTGTATGATATTTATTACTTATATATATATATATACACATATAGATAGATAGGATACATAGATATAGGATATAGATATAGATATAGATATAAATACATATATATAGGATATAAGATATAGATATGTATATAAGATATGTTTATATAAGTGAGACTATTGTAATATGATATATCTTTATGAGAATATTTGCAAATAATCAAATGAGATGTCATTTACCCTTGGCAGCTTTTCTCTTAGCTTTCTCATCCTCAATAGACTTGTTCCATTGAGCCTGAAGAGCAGGGATAGTAACAGGGATCAATCCAGCTTTCCAGTCATTGAAGTTTTTCTCATCAGCATCAGTCCATCCTGCAGATGGAGTGGTAACTGCAGCACTAGTTGAAGTTGAGGTTGTTGTGCTGGCGGCAACTGGTGGAGTTGTTGTTGTTGATGTTGTAGCTGCTGGAGTTGATGTTGCTGGAGTTGTTGTAGTTGTAGTTGTTGTAGTTGAGGCAACAGGCACCACTGCGACTGGGGTCACAGCCACGGGGGTTGGGGCTGGAGGAGCTGGGGTGTCCTTTGGCTTATCGTCTTTCTTATCATCTTTCTTTTATTCTGGTTTCTTATCACCAGTAGTAGGTGCAGCATCATCTTCTTTCTTTTTATCACCATGAACATGCTCTTTCTTTTTCTCCTCAGGCTTCTAATCGCCAGTAGCAGGTGCAGGCTTATCTTCCTTCTTATCTTCCTTCTTGTCACCAGTGTGAGGTGCAGGCTTGTCATCAGTCTTGGTGGTAGTTGTGACGGTGGTAGTGGTAGCAACCGCAGGGGTTGTGGCAGTAGGTGCTTGGGCATGCTCCATTGTGGAGATCTTCATGGCTTGAGAGGTGAAGGCCAAAGCGAGGAAAGCAGCAGTTGTAAGGAATTTCATGAATAAATATTATTAGTTTCTAAATCATTAAAAATATTTTTAAATATTGATATCAAACATCGACTGTTAACCCCAATTCAAAATAATTATAGTTCTAGAACTGATAATCTAGCTCAATTTCTAATATAAATCTTAAATAAAATCGGCTTATTTATTGTTTTTATAAATTAGTATCACAAATTGATAGTATAACAATTTATCGTTGAAGCCTATATTGATGTATTAACTTTAGATTTCTGGTGATTTATGATATAGAGCCTAAATAACTTTTATAATTATAAAATCTAGATTAAGATATTCATTATTTTTGTTATAAGATTTAGATTTATTGTAAATATTTATGTAGGCTGTTAAATTATTTAATCATGAGTGCAAACAGTGTTATTAGATGTAGATAAAGATTAAATTGTATGTAACATAAGATTTATAAGTGCCAAATAAATTATAGCAGCTTACTCGTATAGTAAATTCGTCACTAGTATTTGCTTCGACTAGATTTCACCTTAATTCTTATTGCTCTGTCAAGACAAAATCTATTCTAGTGCTAGTTTTTTATATTGATACACAGGCATATATATTAATCTTTTAATTAAATATAAAAATTTCATGAAAGAATTTGTGCTATTAAACACTTTTATCGTATCAAGTTAAAGTTAATATAAAACCTTTTATTTGCTAGTATCTGATTATAGATATTATAAGGGTTTAATGATTTAATATAATACTTATATATATTTATATATAACGGTGCTATGATTCAAATAGTAAATATAAAAAATCCCCACAATAACCAATCATCATGAAAACCCGCAATTGCACACAACTATAATAATCCCAATATAATTCTTATGCAAAATATTGTTAATTCAAACAGAATCTATTACAAAAAATGTGCTAATAAGATCCTTTATAAATCCTATAATCACAGATATTCGAGTAGTACGAGTAACAAGCATTTCCATAAATATTCCACAAAAATAATACTAATATACGGGCGATGAGTAGTAAAATTGTCAGCTATGATATCGATGGAGTACGAGTTAAAATTGTATCAAGAAGATCGCATTCTTAATAGAAAATTAATATGAATAATAGTAATAATAGAAAAGGGAATTTCTGTTCAAACTGTAAGAAATATTAAGACAAAATTAGGAGAATGGAGTAACAAGCTAATGTTGATTTGATGGTCTGGAGTAATATTATGCATAATCATTTTAGTATCAGTTAAGAGAAAATGAGTAATCTAGAGACTAATAAATAGAATATTATGGGTAATACTAATATGAAATAGAGTGTAAATATCTCGAAATTAATAAAGCAAAGTTAAGAGAATACCCAATAATACAATTTTCTAAACAATTCCTCAATATTATAACAATCATAGCCAATAATATGCAGCATCGTAACAAAAATCCTCAAAAACCCAACTGCCAAATCAATCACTCTAATATTAAAACAATTATTTACATAGATAGAGCAATAGTAATAAAAAACAATAAAATAATTGAACAGATTACAGAAATAATCATCAAAATTATTGAAAATAACTCAACAAAATAGTACAAATTAGTTACAATATATTGTTAAAATTAAACATTTGGAGAAAATTATAGAAGAAAAAGATAGGGAAATTAAGGAAATATAAGAGAAGTATAGGATATGTGAGCAAAATTGGAAAGATAGAGAGAATTAATTGAGGAAAATTATCAGAGGGAAATATCGGGAAATATAGAATATGCAGTTAACTCAGCAACAACAATAAAGTATAAAAACAGGAATATAAGGACTCAAATAAAGATTAGCCATAGATTCATTAAGACGCACGACATTATGTTCATTAAATAGATAAATATTCGAATTTTAATTGAAAATGGATGATCTTGGTATTTAAATCGATAATAATTCTAGAAGGACACATCATAATGGGCAAAGCTAGGAGTAATAATCGACTTAATAAACACGATGCGATTAATGATAGATATATTATTACTTATTGCCTATGAAAATATACAGTTAAATTCCAATAAATGAATTACCGATTCTGGAAATTATAAATATATAATTCAAACAGTAACTATCAAAAAAGTATGAACAAAGTTACAAAATCAAAGGTGAACAACAGAGCCACAAAAGGTAAAGAGCATGATGAGGAAACAATCAACTAATTGAAGGAAGCTTTCAAGATTTTTGATAGCAAAAATACAGGAGAAATTGATGCTCGTTAACTTAAAGCTATTATGAAAGCATTTGGTATGTAAATCAAAAAGCAAGATGTTCGAGATATCTATGCGGAATTGGGGAAAGAAATTAAGGAGGGCTTGAGTTTTAATTAATTTTTGGGAGTTATGACTAGCCGAATGGTAATATTTTTATTTAAATCAGGGACCAAGGGATTCTAAATAGGAAATTTTAAAAGTGTTCAAATTATTTGATGAAGACAATCTCAATAAAATTACTTTCAAGAATTTGAAGAGAATTGCAGCTGAGGTTGGTTAGAAAATTCCAGATGATGAACTGAAGGAGATGCTTGAATAAGCTGATAGAGATGGAGATGGAATGCTTAACTTTGAATAATTTTATAGAATCATGCGCAGACGTGGAGATCCTTTAGATGATTTCGACTCTGATGATGACTGATTAATTTATAATTAGTTCTCATTATTAGAACAATATTTATTAATTCGAAAATGTGGAATTTGAAGGACTCCAACAAGATAATTGGAACCCATATTAAAGTACTCTTCATGCTAATTCAGGTTTAATCGTATAAAAATCATCTCAAGAACTTGAAGAAAGCTCGCTCACAGCTCGGGAACAACTAGCCATGGAAACCAAGTTTTTCTTTATCGAAAAGAAAAAATAAATATCACAAATGTAAATATACTGATATCGGCAGTCGTGTAACATAAAATCTCACGTGAGAATGAAGCCTTATTGAGCAGAATGATGCAGATTGAAAGTTAGCCGATGACTAACACATGCATGAGTATTCCTTTGACAGTGCCCTCAAATAAAATAACTTACTCGACCTTCAAATAACGAGAAAGAAGACTGACCAACCACGGCATTGATAAATAAAACAGAGTAATTCCATTTTAACGTAGATAATTCTCACAAAAATTGAAGGTGCTACTTCAGATTATGGGAAGCATAAATGGAGATAATAATGGAGACAAAACTAACGATATAAAGAGAATATTGTTAAGAAAGGTATATATTAGTTTCTATTATAGAGTATGTGCCAGATTATAAAATATTGGCTAAAGAGGACGATCTGCTTATGAAATCTAGACAGAGACCGCACACAGCATACCCACACTGATTATCTTCATCGTTTATTAATATTATAAGTATTATGAAATTTATGGAAATGAGTTTAACAGATTAAATTCACCTCTAATATTGCGAAATGTGGAATTGTGGAGATACAATACTTTAGCTTAATTTTCATAGTTATGGGTAGGAATGCAAAAAATCATGAACAACGAAGATCGCATCGTAATACTAAACTTTCTACTGAAAAAATCAGGAATTGTTTATCTTATCGATTCCAACTCAGGATGATGGCCGCAGTCAAGTAGTAGCATCGCAAGCGTCATCTACCGAAAAAGCAAAAGGTTGTTGAACCGAAATAATAAAAACAAAAGATATAAGTAAAACTTAAAACGAAACAGATTTTTCGTAAGAAAAAGATCGATAAGAAAATACCAATGCCTTACACGTCGATCTCGTCGCTATCGTAAGCACGCAGAAATAAGTATCGGCTTGCTCATCCCAGACTGGCGAGGTACTATTTTTTGGGAGTTGACGAGAAGAAAAAGTATTTTAGAACTATCAATAAAGCGTATCTTCAAGAAATCAAGACTTAGAAGGTCGGCGTAGATAACGTAAAAGCTAAACCTGAAAAAAGAGGAAGGGGCAGACCCAGAAAATAAAAACCAATATAAATAAAGTAGTAGAAAATATAGATAAAAGTGTAGAGAAAATAGAAAGAATAAAGCGAGAGGATTACATTTTAGGATAGAATTTAAGTTTTAATATTTAACAAAAATGAACCCGCTTGTCATGTTAACAACATAGCAAAAACAAAGTAAAAGTTAAAAGTAAGAACAAAGCACAAAGATTTTGGACCCAGTGCAATTACTTATTGTCCTTTTTGATATTGGCAACATAAAATTTGAATAAATAGACTGTTAGATATGAATGATTAAAAATTAATTAGTAATTATATCATTGGAAATCGTACTAATTTCAAGCATTAACTCTTTATGCTGCTCTATTTCTTCTTTGTTATTACTGAGCGAACTGAATCATCAGTCCACTGACTTCTCTGAAAATATTCATTAGCACGAAAGAGTCATCCAGGAATCCCAATGGGCCGAGAAAAGCTTCAGGAAGAATATCAAAAGGTGAGAGAGTGTAGATAAGCATAATGAGAATAATTTTAACACGTGGGTTTGAAAGTAGGAATCTTACACCTTCAGGAGTGATTAAAGATGGGGCATTTCTGATGATATTTGGAAGTTCTCGGATCGATCTTACAATCTATATTAATGGAATTTTTACTCCAGGCTGTTCTGAGCATTTGAAGTTATAATCCGCAATTTTGTTTTTATATGTGCGTTACTCATCGTTAGTCGGCTCGAATTGTCTGAAAAGAACACATATTTTCTGTCTGCAAGCTGGACATTCGACTTCTCTTCCGCCCTTAGTATCAATATATCTGAGAATGCATTGCGCTGAATAATGAAACAAAAGTACAGCAATAGCTATGATTACAAGTGGCAACAGCCGGACACTTAACCCTTTGCAGACAAATGTAACATTAAGTGTTGATAGGTACTCGATCAATATTCCTAAATTCCTGATCATGAGCTCGTGTCATGAATTTGTTGACCCATTGTTTGACTTTGCCATTGAGACCAAACCAGCCTATGCACGTAATGCCGATTAGCACAACTGCGCAGAGGATGGCAAGGACACCGAGGAAAGCTGCGATGTAGAAGAACATTTTGTGTTTATGATAGAGTTTGAGATGAAAATATTATTTTGGGGGCGTTATGAAAATGGCAATTTTAAAATATTAAACTATTAATTCTTATCAGATTTATATACAAATATAAGGTAGCATGTAACGTATTCACAGCTAATTCATTTACTTTAAAATGATGGCAAACATTATACTCAAGCCTATCATTCATAATATTATTCTAATAATATTTAGAATCTATCTTTATTATACTAAATATTTATTGATTACTCATATACAGTATCACCTCACACTCCTTTAATAATATTTCACCATTGAGCATTGTTAAACCCATAGGCCCGATACCCCAATTCCACATGATACCCAACTTGCTCAGGTTTCACAGTACCAAATTCCAGACAGACAAGCTAAACATCATCACATGAAATCCAATCATATTTTTATATAAGCTACTCTCCATATATTTTCTATAGCTGTTCGTAGCTGTTAATGGATATTTTGCTGTAGTTCCAGCTGCCTGTGTTTAGGATTATCGGTTTGGAACTGTGTTTTGCTAATATTGAGATGTTTTAGCTGCCTTTGGGGAGGAGAGCGCTGCCGTTTTGGAATATTATGCTTGCTTATATGAATATTTTGTTGATTTATTAGGCGATCAAATAAGACAGATCTTCGTATCGGGTTATTATTTAGGAATTGGGGTGTGAAGGAGTCACACCGACTACTTCGACTAGTCTGAAATTATTGCGACCACTTCCTGGACAAAGCTGAGCTGTACCCTCTAATCTTTGCTTGCCTAAATACAGCACTGTATCACCAGGTCTGATCAAGTTGATTATTTATTTTTGAATCAGCTCAGTTTGTGATGAACGATTTTAAATTAATTAGATGTGTTTTGGTAATACCAATGTTTATACTGTTTATAGCTTTTTGAAAGTCGGCGTTAATGATTATTTTTGCTGTTGTTGTTGTGACTCTTTCTTTGAAGATTTCTATTCTACCTTTTTATCTTTGTTTGCTTATTCTGGCTTTTATTACTATTTGGCTTATTTCCCTTTTTTCTTCTTTTATTTTTTATCTTACTTGACATCCTTCACTTCCGCTGATTAGCCTTGTGTTTATTTAGCTTCTTTCTATTTTTTCTTCATCGCTTGCTTTTATTTCCAAGCATCTGTATTTTTCTTTTCTGCATCGTTGCCTTTAGGCTGTTTTTTACTATTATCTTATTTAGGATTTTCGCTCATGGTCTTGATCTGACTGAATATTTTTATATTTTATTTAATTATAATATGTCAACATTATAAAACATATTTACGGTATCAATTCTATTTCTTTTATTTTATTTTCGATAATAGAATATGGCTGAATAAAATAAATTATTGTTCAATTTTGGGATGAGTTTTTATTTATTTTTTATCGAAAATATCAAATAATCTTAGAAGAATATAGAATGAAATCGAGAAAATAAATATAAACTAGTGTACACTTATCTAAGAAGAATTAATAACATGAATAGCATGCGCCATTAAAGGAAAGCCAAAATGTAAAAATTAGTGTTGATTTGCATAAATAAAAGTAGACAATTAAAGATCAATCTATCATCCACCCACCGCGTGAAGTTTTAAAAGAAAGTAAGAAAAGCTAGCCTATGGTAAAGGTATAAATGAAAATTAAAAGTACTAAAATAATAAATCAAGAAGTTAAAGATACTCCAGCTGTGTCAAAGTCTAAAAAGTAAGAGACTGTCTAATAACCAGTATCAAATATAAAGCAAACAAAATAAAAATTACAAAAGTTAATAAATGCTAAATAACCCCCAAAAATACCATAAAACTCTCAAATTGCTAAATCGTTGCATAAATAAAAATCCGCATAACCCGAGTTAACAAAAACAATGGCATCAAAATCAAAACTAGCTATTCAAACCCCACCATATCAATCTACGACTGTCTCAAATCTGACTACATTTGAACTTGAAAATAAAGTTAAATTTACCAGTGTGCAAGTTTAAAGAATTAAAAGCTATTTTAAAGGTTTGTGCTAAAGTCCTTATAATTTACCACGAAATTTGACCTTTGATTAAGTTAAGAAATTCTATAGTACTATCAATATGACCGAATGGATGGTCTTCTGTAAAAATATGAATATTATCTAAAGAGTCAAACTATGGAAAAATGATACATCCAAATGGCTGAGTTTGGTATATAAAAAGTATTAAGATCTCGAAAAGAGAATGGACGAAAAAGGGTTTGAGCTAGCTGTCAAGGAAATAGTATGGGAAATTGTCTAGTTCTAAGCAAAACGACTATAGTAGAAAAAAGAGAAAGGTAAATAAGAAAATATTGGGCAAGGCTAAATTTGGTAGAATAAATTTAAATAAATTGCAGATTGGCTTAGCATTAACAGTAAGAAAAAACACAATGAGAAATTAAAATAAATGGGAGTTATGTGCACATAGCAAGTCACAACAATGCCAAAACAAAATCGCTGCACCGAGCGGCCATAACGACCATAAAAATAAAATCATATTAAAGACCAAAATCGTAAATAACGTTCTTCATTCGACACCCATCATACAATCTCAAAATCCCATAATCCCCTACCGTTGACCAATAATATAGCCAATACAAACACAAATACGATGCAATTGAACAGCAGTCCATCATCTCCTCCTAAATCAGCTAAAACTCCAAAAAAGCAAGTACTTCCCAAAATATATCGCACACATCAGTAAAGGAAACAGAGCAAACTTATGCATAGTCTAGGAGTAAGCAATATACATAAATTAGCACCCACCTAATAAACTAAACATATGCTATAGGAATATATTGGCTATGATGATAAATATTTAAAACAGTACTTCAATAAACATGATACTGTCAAAAATGGAGTATTGAGCAGGATTTAAGGTAATGTCGGCTATCGATCGAAGGAAAAATTGAGAATTTGATTGTTTTTTATTATAATTTTTCATAATACTGATATTTATTCTGTAATTTCTATTTTCGATGAATAAAGCTGATAGATGAAACAATACAAACAAAATATAATTAAAAACAGATCAATCAACAATAAAAGAATTATCTTCCTGATGCGCTCTTTCCCTAACCCCTCTGGCAACATCATCCCGACACATAGGACAAGTAAGTTTCTGATGAAACCAATCTTTCAAACACTATTTATGGAAGACATGTCCACAGACCAATTTGTATACGTTCTATGATTTCTAGAAATCTGCTAAACAAATACTGCAGTTCTGCTATTCTCCACGGTTTGGTTGGTTAGGATTCGTATTTTAATATTTTTATGTTTTTAGGTCGTCGAGAACATCTTCCATTTCTTGCTGATGTCTGCGTTGATTTATTAAATAGACGATGCCCATTACGATAGAGAATAAGCAGAATACTCCTAAATATATATTGAGCTGATAATATAAATGGAAATAGCTTAACACAATAAACGATATCGTACTTTCCTCATACCTCAATTATTGATGCGTTTTGCCATGAGTGAGCCCATAGATCTAAATGATGACAAAATTAACAAAATTAACCCCAGTGAAGCCAATCATCCAAACCAAGTGATGACAAGCATCTTAATCAAAACAGAATAATCTTCGTTTAATGAGCATCCCAATACCGAGTAGATGTTAGAGTACAAAATTAATGTAACGAAGTCTGTACAAATATGGGATCTATACTGCTGCCAGAATGTAGATTAAGTAACCGCATGATGTGAGGATTATTGCGATTAATGCGAAATAGCAGAATTAACGAATGTCCATTTATTTGTATTTGGAAGAGTTTTTTTTTGCTTTTTTATAGAGGTTATTATGAATTATTATACTTGTGATCTTTAAATATATTAAGGAATCCTATTACTATTTGAGTTTCGTTTATTTGTCTTTATTGCAATCAATATAGTATAGATAAAATTAATAAATTTGCATCATACAACATTTTATAGCATATAATTTTAATTTCAATGTCATTATCATAATAAACTTAAACACACCAAAAATAAAAAATCCAAAAAAATCACAAAATTTTAACACTGCCATTCCAATCCGCCGTCCTCAACCCCCACTTAGTCATCATAACTTGCTAAATCAAAGGTAGATCTTTAACTTTCACCTATTATTATAATTTTTACATTTCACTTATTTTCTATAAAGTGATTATAATTCGATCATCACAGTTATACAGCCCATCAAAGTATACTATATCGAATTTTGGTGTGTTGTTGTTCTAGGAAATTAAATAATGGGATGCGAATATTACGTGATAGTGAAATTATTTGCAGATTATCCAGAATGGATATACTGGATTTTTGAGATTTTTGCCTACTTATATATATTTCAGTGTCTAAAAAATAGTCAAAAACCCAAATTCCGCCTTACCCCTAATTCCCCTCAATTTAACTTAACTATCAATAACCTGAACTCCATCAAAAACATTAGACACCGCTTCCCCGGTAATAAACAGATTGACTAACTCTTGGGTACAATGGCCATGATTACCAATTAATGGATTTTCAGCTATATCAATTTATTGACTAATTTTATATATACCTTTGGTCATGACTGCGCAGTACATTAGAACAGCGACACCGTGGTTGTTTTTGCCTATGAATGCGGAACGGTAATTGTGGATGGCTTAGTATATGTGGGGAAGGGTTGGGGATTAGATTGTTATTATGCGGAAGGATGAGGGATCTAGTTTTGTGCCTGAAAATGATTTTGGAGGTAAAGCTAAAGTTATGAGTTAGGATGATTTGCATTTAAAGAGCAGATCGGCTATGGCTGCCACCAGACAATTTTCACGAATTTGCTCATTACTCAATTATTAATTTGTCAGATTAGCCAAATACAATAAGTGCTTCAGGAAATAACATTGTACAGCAGCAATAATACCACAAGGTCCACCTTAAATCTGTTTAAGTCCATATGGAGTTGCTTAACTAGGCGATAAAATAAAGCCTTGAAACCATGATTTAGGCAAAACTGATGGTCCATTTTGGAGAACTACTTTCTTTAATTGTTGAGCTTGCTGCTCTGTGATAGATTTCTCAAAATATTTTTTATTTCCTGAGACAAATTTATCACGATAATTTATTTATGGATTCATTGGATGTTTCAATGTGATTTTATTTATTTATATTTTTTCATAAGTATAATTTTATAGTTAAGGTCGCAATGGCTCATCAACAAAATTTTCATCAAATTTGAACTTAGTAGGTGCTTATTCAGGTTTTTATTAAATATCACCTTTCTTTTTCCTGCCCATAATTTTCATCATCTTCCCATTATTTTATTATTTCTTCGGTTCCACAACTGCTTGAGGTTAGACTGCTATCTATACTTTAACAGCAGGTGCTTCTTCCTTTAGAACAAATTAAGACTGAATTTATGGCATCTCTGATATTTATTATGTGATTTATTGCTTTTTTGGTTACTAAACAGGAACTACTTTTTATGGTTGTGGTTATTTCTTTTTCAATAGCTTACGCATGCCTATTCGACCTGACTATTTGATTGGCACTATTGGCTATTCTACTTTTATTTATTATTTTGGGGGCTATAGAATAAATTATGCTTCATACTTTGCTTATTATTATTGTCTTTATTTTGCTTATTTTTATATTCTTTGTCTTTATTTTTATTACTCTTCTTTTCGCTTGAGCTCAACCTTTTTCAGTTATTACTGCTTTAATTGTTATTGATGTTTGCGTTATTTTTATTATTGCTATTATTTTATTCTCTTTTTCTCAGCTTATTATTGTTTTAATTTTTTCTATAATTATTATTTCTATCTTTGTCTATCTTATATCTCCTTATTCTATTTTTATTTCTTTAATTGCTCTTATTTCTATTTTTTAAGTTTTTCTTACTTTTCTTGTTTCTACTTTTATTGTCTTTATTTCTATTGTCTCTATTTATTCTATTTATTCTACTTTTATTTCCTTTTCTTTTACTCAATCTCTAATTTCACTCTTTCTTATTCTTACTTCTTTTTCTTTTAACCTTCTTTTCTTTTCTATTCCTGTTCTTGTTCATGCTTTCTTTTCCTTTCTTACTATTTAATTTTATTAATTTCATCCAATTTCTTCTTTTATTATCGTTCTCGTTTTTATCGTTATTATTTTTCAATTTGTTTTTGGAGTTACTACATTTTCCTTTGTTATTATGCTGCTATTCTTTATTTCTATTTTATTCTTTGCTCCTGTTCTACTCTCATTCTTTGATTTTACAATTATTATTTTCTTCTTTGTTATTTTTATTGTTATATTTTCAACTTAATTGCAATTTATCTCTGCATTTATTATCTTTGTTTAGCATTTTTTCTTCGTTCTTATTACTCTTTCTGTGCAAAAGCAATCCTGGCTTATTATTTTCTTAATTAAGCATATATAACTTCCACATTTTTACGTTTATACGCTCCACTGGTGACAGGTCTACTATTTTTAACACGATATTAAGGTCTTGGCTCATCATTCATAAAATTGTTGTATATTTTACGTTTTATAAGTTCACCATTTTTATGCTATAATTCTTGCTACTTTTTAATATTTTCCGTACTGTTAACACTACGATCTACACGACTATACTCTGACCCTTACTTCGATATATTTTTATTAGAATCCTACATTTTTCTACTGCCACCATGCACATCACTTTAACTCGGCCTACCGATATCCATGCGACTTCTAAACTTATCTTTCAAATAATTAACAAGCACTTCCAACAATGATTTATAAGGTTTGTTGATTTACTTGTTTAATTAACATAATTTATACATGGATAACATTTTTATAAGTATAGATTTACTTATTTTTTTACTTTTCGTTTTTTATTCGTTTTAAAAACATTGTAGACTTTCATGCAATTGATGCTGCATGAAATATTAACGGATTAAAGCACGGGTTAGATCTTACACTTAGAATTATTTTAACCATTGTTTTTGTTGTTAT
>APMI01020999.1_pt1 | contig 13464 bp, 17 predicted proteins | sample 667938 | NCBI WGS metagenome assembly APMI01 (sample SAMN01084076, study PRJNA167559) | wastewater metagenome | biome: Wastewater | place: Denmark: Ejby Moelle, Odense | collected 2011-11-28 | reverse complement strand
GGTTGCAAGATCAAGATTCAAACTTGAAGCATCGGTAGAAATATTGGTTCTCGAAGCAACCAGTCTTTCCGCTGTTCCGGTGGATGAAATGTATACTTTTATGGATTTGAAAGCATTCAGGCTTCCTCCTGTCGGAGAATCTACGGAAACTTTAGCGTCAGATATTCTTACGTCTTTAATCTTTGCATTGTTATTCCCTCCAAACCAAGTCTGAACGTTGGAAGCGGTAGAAGTAGAAGAAACTTCTTTATCTGCGGGAACTCCTGTGGAAACTAACACATTGGCTGTATAAGGAAATGTATTCTGAACCAACGACTGCACCGTTCCACAACTTACCAGAGCTACTGAAGCTACTGCCGCCGTCAAAAATATATTTTTCATAATGATAAATTTTAAAGTTTTGTTTGCATAAACTGTACCAAAATGATGAAAATTATTCTACACTTACGGTAAAACTACCTTTGGTATTTCCGGAAGCCATATTGCTTTTACCGATGATCAGCCAAACTTCACCCTTATCTTTTACATCATAAGTAATTTCTCTTCCGAAAGGTCCGTCATAATCTCCGTTGGGAAGTTTGATCTGGTTAAAGCGGATGTTGAAATCCTTTTCATTGGTGGAAATTTTAGCCTTTATTTTAGATTGATCGAAATTGATGATTTTAAGAGTAAATTCCTGTCCGTCTTTTGTAAATTCTTCTCCTAAAGCTAACGGAAACTGCGCTGCATCTACCGTTCTGGTAATCTGTCCGTCCTTCACACTTCTCATGACTCCGGTTTTAAGAACTTCTTTGGTTTTCGGCGCGTTGTTGATCACAGAATCCTTCATTTTTACGGCTGCGGAATCCATTTTCGGAGCAGTATCAGATTGTTCGCTTACGATTACTGAATCATTCTTCTGGGTTTCAGCAGGAGCAGATTCTTTTTTACAGGAAACAATAAGTAACGGGATGAGCAATAAGGATTTTTTCATAATAATAATTTTTAAGTGCGGTATAAACCGCCTTGATTTTAAAGTTTATGGAGATGCCAAAATTGTTCCATTGCTAATTTTAGATGCCTTTTTTGATGGCAAATTTGTGAATAATAGAAAAAACCTCACAGGTTTTTGAAACCTGTGAGGTTTGACCGAAGATCTTCTTACTTTAAATTCTGGTAATACAAAACCTGAGAAAGAAATGTTTCATTTTTCTGGAATTTCACTCTTTCTAAATTCAGAATTTCAGATTTTAAGGCATCGTTGTGATGTTCTTCGGCATAATTCAGCAATTGCTTCTCACTGAAATTAATTTGAGTTTTATGGTAGTTTAAAGCAAAATCTTTCCGCTTCATATTTTCCGAAGTAATGATTCCGCCCCAATTGATGTAGCTGCAAACGAGGATTACTCCGTAAATATACCAAGCCATCGTATTGAAAAGGAAAACGTTTCTCTTCTGCTTCTGAATTTTAATAAAAGTGGTGACCAAGCCAATTAAAGCCAATATCAAAAATGCATAAACACCCAGTCTTTTGTAGGTAAAACCATAATTGATGATGTATTCTGAGTTTTTCACCATGGCAGAAATAACGAGAACGGCATTCAGGAAAATCCAGACTTTGGCTAACATTTTCATCAATCCGGCTTTCGGATCAAAATTGAAATTCGATTTAAAGTAAAACATGATCACCAGAATCGACATGATGATCGACAGAATGACTGCATTTACTCTTTCATGTGTTTCTTCGGAGAGTTTTACAGGACTTTTTACTGACTCGTAAAACTGTTCATAGTTGTAGGTGATGATGAAAAAGACGAGCAGAATATTCAGCGCAAATAAAGAAATTACGCCGCTCATTCTTTCTGCATCCAGATCAAGAAAAGAATAGGTGGCTTTCTGAATTTTATCTTTCTCCCCGAAATTGTTATCCAGCAATCTGTTGCTTTTGTAAATAAAACGTTCAACGGCGAAATTCCAGTAATTGAATGCGATAAAAAAGCCTAAAACAATCATAGCAAAAAGCTGCCAGAAATTGACATCAAGCTCCACATTGGTGAATAAATTGGCAAAATGATCGCTTCCTGCGGAATAGATTCCAAAGAAAACGGAGATCAGAATTAAAGGAATTATTACAAAAGCCAGTGTTTTCTGCCACAAACCGGAAACGTTTCTTTTGGGAAGCCATGCATCGAAATTCAGGATTCTGAAAAACTCTGTAAAGCAGTTCGTCACAAAAACCGGAACCAGCAAAAGGATTTTCATTCTTCGGTTTCGGAATCGGTATCCTAACAATAATAATGAAGTGACAACCGCCAGAAATGACGGAAAATCTCCGTACCACGCAAACGCAGCACTCGAAATAATGCTCGTTACGAAAAGAAAAATAAACGTTTTGGTTCGGTTTCGTTCAGGTGTTCTGAAGAAAGTAAGCACAGCATAAATAATTCCGATAATTCCGAGATTGAGACCTACATTCTGATCATAAAATACAATGACAAAAAGCAAGGTCGTAAGAAATATATAGTGATGTGTTTTCATAGGTTAGTTTAAATGTTGGTGAAAATAAAAAAGTAAAAGGCGGCAATCGGAATATTCAACAAAATCAGCAAAGCTGAGTTTCCGTGCGATTTTTTATCTAAAACGTCTGTTAAAAAAGTAATCAGTTCGGAGCAGAAAACAATCATGTTGACAACAATGGCAATAACAACATAATAAAATCCGAGCCATACAAAAAACCAAGATTTGGAGATCCAGAATGTCAGTAAGATGATGGTTCCAAGCAGCCATGAAATCAGAAACAGACTTTTTCCGACGGGACTAAATTTTACCCTTTCCATAATTAATATAAAACAGCGGTATTCTTCTGTTGAATGAAATCTTTCAGATGCTCAAAATTCTGCCAGAGCAAAGCTTCAAAATCCCAATGGTAAAACGGACGCATATTTTGTCCTTTTTTGTAGGCTTTGATGTAGATTTTGTAATATTCCGGTAAAATGAGGCTACCCAAAACAATCGCTGACAAAAGATGGGCGTTGAGTTTTCCGTTTCCTAACAGGAGAAACTGCATGGCGATTTCGTCCTCAAAATTGGTTCCGCATCCTGTAATAAGATGATGAACATCGTGATTTTCCATTTTGGGAATCATCGTGAAACCATGTTTTTTATAAAATTCTCCCAATTTTCTGCCCAGAGAATCTTCCTGAAACTCCAGAAGTTGTTTTTCGGTAAACTGCCACTGCCTTTTCTTTTTCTTGAAATAGGTTCTGTACAGTTTCTGGGTTTTATTGTAAACGAAAAGAAGAAATTTGACACGTATTTTTTTCATAGTTTATATTTTAAATTGCTATTACACTCATTCCAATTACTATGTAAATCATTGCAAACGGTATATTGAGTAACATTATACCTGCCGATTTTAAGCAAACATTCAGCTTCGATTTATCAAAAATTCCATAAACAATTAGGAATAAAACTGCTATAAGATTAATATAGAATCCCCATCCTAATAACAGAAGTCCTCCTTCTATGAAACTGTTACTTTTTGTGAAAATATATCCGAAAAGACAAACATTTCCCAGTCCGAAAGAAAGCCAAAACAGAGTTTTTCCGATTGTTATGATTGTTTTTTCATTCATATTATGTTATTTTAAGTTAATGATATGGCTAAGTATAGAAAAAAGATAATTGGAAAATTAAACATCATCAATACCAAAGAATTTTTAAATTGACCGCGGTTTTCAGGAAAAATAAATATAAAAGCAAACAGCAAAATCATTGAAAATAGATTAATAATCAGATTCATTGCTGATAAGAAAATCAAAGTCACAACAAGATCATCACTAATTTTAAATACCATGCCTGCTATAATTAAAATTCCGATCAACCAACTTGCAGAGAAATAAATCAATGCAATGTTGTTATATTTACTTTTCATCATTTATGAGTGTAAAAACCGTAATTTCCGGACGCACCATAAAGCGAACCTGAAAAGAATGTCCCAAAGCACGATTGATATAAAGCATTCTTCCATCTTCAAGATCAATTTCTCCGGAAATATATTTTCTGTTTTTCACGGGAAGCAGAGGCGTAATGACTCCGGGAATTCTGCATTGTCCTCCATGCGTATGTCCGCTCAGAATCCATCCCTGATAACCATTCCAGATATCTTTATCACAGACATCGGGATTATGACAGAGAATAATATTTGCCTTGGAAGGATCATAATCTTTCATCACTTTATGCGGTGCAAAATTGGGCGACCATAAATCTTCAAAACCGATAAAATTGAGTCCGTTGCTTTCCTGTTGCGCATTATTCAGCATTGTGATTCCGAAGCTTTCCAGAATATTGCAGATATTGTCGGACGACTGAAGATCCTGCCAGTCTTTTCCGTACTCGTGATTTCCCAGAATTCCGAATGTTGCCAGATTTCCCAACACCGCGTGTTGCATCACTTTTTTAAGGTCTTCCGTTTCTTTAGCTCCTCCCCGATTAACAAAATCTCCCGTGTACACCACAAAATCCGGATTGTATTTTTTAGCTTTCTGAAAAGAATCGATAATGAAATTCCAGTCGAAGCGGGTTCCAACGTGGAGATCAGAAATCTGCATCAGAATTTTTCCTTCAAGATCCTTTGGTAAATTTTTAATCGGAAGTTTCCGCTCTACAAACTCAAGCCAAAACGGCTCGATCTGCCATGAATAGAGAAGAGGAAATGCTCCTATTACAGAAAGCTGAAAGATCTTTTTTAAAAATGTTTTCCGGTTCATTTATGTTTTAGTTTTTTTTCAACATTAGCTTCCCGCAAAAGGAGTTTCGAAAAGCCCGACTGCCAATTCGATCCAGACTAAAGCCAGAACTAATAAAATCGCAAAGCAGATCATCAGTTTATAAGGCAAAGCTTTTTTCGATCGAATGACCAGATTGATAAAGAATGCGGTTCCGAAAGTAAAGCTCCGGCAATAATGAAATCGGAAGGAGACCAGTTCCAGCCTTCTGCAAAAAGATTGGCAAAAAATGCCGTAAGCATCAATAATGCTGGAATAGTGAAAATGATGGTTGTTTTTTGTTTTTCTAAAGTCATAATTTTCATTTTAAATTACTAAAAGTACTTTGTATTTCAAAGTTTAAAAATAAAAAAATTTAATCTCTATTTTCCGAGTAATTTTTCCAAAGCATTAAGATGTTCTGTAAAGGCTTCTCTTCCACTTTGGGTTACGCGATACGATGTTTTGGGTTTCTTGCCTACAAATTCTTTCTTCACTTCTATATATGCTGCTTTTTCCAGCGCGTTGCTGTGACTGGCAAGATTTCCGTCCGTAATTTCCAGCAGACTTTTCATTTCTGAGAAATCAACCCAGTCGTTTACCATGAGAACGGACATAATGCCCAATCTTACACGGCTTTCGAATTCTTTGTTGAGTTGATTTATATTTATCATTTTAATTTTATCCTTTCTATTCTGAAATAATCATACACTGTGGCATCAATGCCGATTGTTTCCTTTGTTTTTACATTTTCAACGGTTACAAAATCATGGTCTTTGAAAAATCCGGAATTAAAATGTCTGTTGATATTTTCATTCATTAAATAAATTTCTCCAACGTTATGATGAACCTTCCAATCATTTTGCAGTTCGCTCTGCTTCAATTTAAACTGAATAACAGAAGCTAAAAATGCTGAGTAACCGATACAGTTTGCTTTTTTCGTTTCTACTAATTTATCCGTTTCATGATCACATTTATCAAATGAAAAACTAAGGGTAGAAGCTGTTTCTTTCAAAGAATTCTGAATGAGATCTTCTACAGATGTATTACTTCCAGTTTCCTTTAATCAATTTTTCAGTTTCTCGTTGGCAATATCTAAAACCGTTCTTTCTTTAATTGTGTCGTAAGAGAAAAATATCCAAAATACATAAGTTCTGCAGATAACCATTGCAAAAATAATGATTAAAAATATCCCCCACTTTTTCACAATTCTATTTGTATTTCTTATGCATTATCAATCCATAAACAATATGCAACGCACCAAATCCTATTGTCCAGAAAACCAGTCCCCATCCTAAAAAGAATAAGGAAATTAATCCTAAAACAATCTGGCAATAGCCTAAATATTTTATATCTGTTAACGTGTATCGTTCCGCACTTACCAAAGCCAGTCCGTAGAACAGCAGTGTTGCCGGAGCAATAAACACAAAAAGATGATGATAAAGAAGTGCCAGACAAAAGAAACCTCCTGTTACCAAAGGCACTGCAAAGGTAACCAAAAGTCTTTTAGTTGTCGCATCCCAGATCTTCAAACCTTTCTTTTTGCTTTTATTGGCTGTGAAAATATAACCACTGAGCAATGCAACCCCTAAAATAACAATGCCGATGATGACAAGTTCTTTTACCAAGGACGGTCCGAAAATATTTCTTTCCCCGTCAAAATAATCAATTCCCTCTCTCTGAAAAACAAAATAGACATACACTGCTCCTATAATTGCCGCTAATCCCGCAACAACTCCGGACAGCCCGCTCAAAGAAATAAATCTGGAAGAACGCTCCATCATAGAGCGAATGTGTGATAAGTCTTCGTGATAGTTTTTTGATTCCATAAAAAGAACTTTGAATTACAAAGTTATTATTTATTTTTAATCTGCAAAATATTTTTTGAAAATTTTAATTATCAGATTTTTTGCTCCACGCAGCCACCTTACCTATCGTTAAGCCCTGAATGAGGATACTGAATAATACGGTAAAGTAAGTTGCTACAAGCAATACTTCTTTTGCAGAGCTACCGGGAAGAGAGATTACCAGAGCAAGTGAAAGTCCGCCACGTAATCCTCCCCATGAAATAATACGGGCATCGCTTCTGTTGAGATTAAAAAATTTAGGAAAAATACTGAGCGGAAGATATACCAGAAATGCTCTCGTAAAAAGTACAATAATAACAGATAACAAACCGAGAATTACATATTCCGTCTTAAAATCCACTTCTATCAAGACAAAAGCTATAATGATGAATAATAAAGCATTTAAAACCACGTCTACCAGTTCCCAGAATTTATTTACGTATTCCTGTGTTGTATCGCTCATAGAAACACTGGTACGGAAATTTCCTACCATTAATCCCATTACAACCATAGATAAGGCACCCGAAATATGAAAATAATTTGCAAGATAATAGCCACCCATCACAAATGCCAGTGTGATTAATATTTCAGTTTCATAATGATCTACTGCTTTTAAAAGCAAATGCAGAAAGTAACCATAAACCAATCCTACCAATATTCCTCCAACAGCTTCCTGAATAAAAAGCACTCCAAAATGACCAAAGCTGAAACTTCCCACCCGCAAAGTATCCAGTAAAGCAATAAAAAGAACCACACCTACTCCATCATTAAATAAACTTTCTCCAACAATTACAGATTCTGTCTTTTTGGGAACTCCTGCCTGTTTCAATATACCAAGTACGGCTATAGGATCGGTAGGAGAAATCAATGCACCAAATAAAAGACAATATACAAGATCTATTTCTAATCCTAAAAGTCCTGCAGCAAAGTAAAACACAACAGCTATAATTCCTGTGGAAATAATGACTCCTCCCAAAGCAAAACTTGTAATGGATTTGATCTGCGAACGCAGGTTTCCCCAATTGGTATGCAATGCTCCCGCAAAAAGCAAAAAGCCCAGAAAAACATCTATAATAAGCTTATCCAGTCCTGAATTCTCAAGATAATGTTTAATTTTCTGAACATCTATATCCATCCATAACTGTGAGCTTAGTACAACTACGGAAAGCACAGTAGAAAGAAAAAACAAACCAATGACAAAAGGCAGTTTTAAAAATTTCTGATTAATAAAAGCAAATGCTGCTGAAAGGCAAATCAGCAAAATAAAGATTTCGTAAGATCCCATTGTATTAGTTTTTGATCATCATGATATCTGCTATTTTAGACTTAAGCTATCATGATATATTTATAACCATTTTGAATCTACAAGATAATAAATTTTATTTTTTTAAATCAGATTAAAATAAAAAAAACCGCCAAAAATTGACGGTTGTATCATAAAAATAACAGCAGTTACTTCGCTCTTAATCTTTCTTTGATAGCTCCGATATTTTTCTTCGCAGAATCTTCCAGAATCAGACTTGCACTCATATGAATTCTTGCAGGCATCAGTTCGTTAAAATGATCTGTTCCGTCCCATGAAACTTTTTTAATTAAAGCCAGAGCATCGCTGCTTCTTGAAGCCAGAGTCTGAAGGAATTTTTCCAGCTTGGTATCCATTTCTTCAATAGTTTCTGAAACGGAATGATAAATATTGTGCTGCTCTGCCCATTCTGCCGATCTGAAATCCGCATCAATTGCCATGGCTGAAAACTGAGATTTTCCGATTTTTCTTTCCACATAAGGTCCGATCACAAACGGTCCTATTCCTAAATTTATTTCCGTTAAAGCCAAAGCTGAATCTTTGGTAGCGAAACAGTAATCTGCACCGCACGCAATTCCTACTCCACCTCCTGTAGTTTTACCCTGAACTCTTACCACGACAATTTTTCCGCAGTTTCTCATCGCATTCAGCACTTTGGCAAAACCCCCGAAAAATTTTGTCGATTTTTCCAGTTCTTCAATTTCCAGAAGCTCATCAAAGCTGGCTCCTGCACAGAAAGCTTTTTCACCTTCACTTTTTACAAGAATGGCTTTTACTTCTTCTTTTGCACCTTCATCAAGAATGGTCTGTGCCAGTTTTTCAAGAATGGCTCCCGGAAGTGAGTTGCTTTTCGGAGTTCCGAATGTAATTTCGGCAATATTGTTCTTCAGTTCTGATACTACAAATTCGTTCATTTTTAGTTTTAATTGGATTTACACAAAAATACTAAATACAGGGATTTTGAGGAAGATTTTATTTAAGTTTTTATACTCCCGGTGTTCATTACAATTCTCATTACGTAGAAATACGGAATCTTCAATTTGGTATTTTCTACTCTACCATGCATCATGCTATTGCCGTTACTTTGAAATGTCAATACGACATAAGTTTTAAAGATTTTCTGGCGGCATCCGAAAAGCCATAAACAGAGTAGGAATTAAAAAAACTGAAAATTATATTATCATGGACGACGAATTAATGGGCGTAGTTAAAGTATTCGCAGGCAATTTTGCACCTAGAGGCTATATGTTCTGCAACGGTGCTTTACTAAGCATTGCACAGTACAGTGCTTTATTCTCACTTTTAGGAACAACTTACGGTGGTGATGGTATCAGAACTTTTGCCCTGCCAAATCTTAACGGACGTACTCCGATCGGTCAGGGGAATTCAAATACCGGAAGATCTTATACTTTAGGAGAGGTAGGAGGAACAATACAAAATACTTTACTTTCTTCTAATCTACCGAGTTTTGCGAGCCAGCTAAAGGTTTCATCATCTAATGCAACAACTTCTGTGCCTACTGCAAATACATCGATCGCGGTAAGCGGTATACAGGCGGGAAGAGACTTTACGGCTGTTCCAAGCTTTGTAGATGCAGCACCTAACACGGTATTATATCCACAATCTGTTGTTTTTACAGGACAGAATCTACCGGTTAATAATATGCCTCCATATTTAGGAATTAACTACATCATTTGTGTAGAGGGAATTTATCCTTCAAGACCTTAATTTTTTTTAAAGTACTAACAAATTAATACAATAATCATGGACGAAGAATTAATAGGAACCATCAAATTATTTGCAGGTGATTTTGCACCGAGAGGATATATGTTTTGTAATGGTGCTTTGATAAGCATCAGCCAAAATCAGGCACTTTTCGCTATCCTGGGAACAACTTATGGCGGAGATGGAAGAACAACATTCGCTTTGCCTAACCTTAACGGAAGAACACCTATCGGGGCTGGAACTTCAAACACAGGAAAAAATATTGCTTTGGGAGAAGCAGCAGGAACACCAACCAATACTCTTCTTAGCTCAAATCTTCCATCAATGATCAGCCAGCTAAGAGTTTCTTCTTCGAATGCAACAACGGCAACTCCTTCGGGTAATTCTTCGATTGCTGTTTCAGGAACATATGCAGGAAGAGATTTTCAACCTGTTCCAAGTTTTACAGATGCGGCTCCTAATACACAAATTAATGGAGCTTCAGTAACGTTTACAGGGCAAAATGTGCCTGTTAACAATATGCCACCTTACCTTGGTCTTAATTATATTATCTGCGTAAATGGTATATATCCATCAAGACAATAATTAACAACCTAAAAATTTAAAATCATGAAAAGTACTATACTTTTTACCTTATCTGTTCTTTTTATTTCGGTCTTTTCTTTTGGACAGACCAGTACGGAACAATTTGAGACAGAATCTAATGCAAGCGCAAGCTTTACTGATAATGGAGTAATATTCAATATTCTGTCGCATGTAAATACCTACGATATTCAGGCTTCTTATCCGGGGACTGGATGGAGTGGTACCGCAATTGACAACAGATATATAGATAACTCCGGAGCGGGTAACCAATCTGCCGGAACTTCTTTTAGTATTAAGACAACATCTAATTTATTTAAAGTAAACAGATTCTGGGTTTATTTAGGAGCAGCAAATACTTCACAGTCTGTAACTGGGACATTAACTATTACAGGTAAATTATCCGGAGTTACAAAATTTTCTCAGACAAAAACTACAGGGTTTGTTAACTCTATTGCGACAACGAATGGATATACTTTAATAGACATGACTAATCTTAACGGACAGAATTATAGCAATATCGTTATCGATCAGCTACAAATTACCGCAGGAGGTGGTTATCAATATATGGGATTAGATGCTTTTACATGGGTAAAAGATACCGGACTTGTATTAGCTGCCAATGAAGTAAGATCATCGAAAAAAGATTCAGGGATTTATCCTAATCCAACAAGCGGTCCACTTACCATTAAAACTGAAGATAACAGTAAGTTTGAGGTGTACAGCCAAAGCGGGCAATTGGTAAAAACAATTGAAACACAAAAAGGAACAAACGAATCTGATATTTCCGATCTTCCAAAAGGTGTTTACATGATAAAGTCTTCTAAAGAGTCTTATAAAATTATCAAAAAATAATGCGCTTATCGTTAAGGTAAAAACTAATAACCATGAAATTCATTAAGATAGGTGATTGTACCGTGAAAGATTTTAAAGCATAATATTGTGATGATGTCCCCTGAGCAATCGGGGGATTATCATGTTTTCCCTCGTTCTGGCGATATTTAATATCACCGTTCTAAAAACTCTCTGAAAAATTCAGAGAGTTTTAATTTTTCAGTGAGAGAATGTACTTATCAATATACCATTGTTTCTCTTTGGATTTGTACTGCTGGATGTATCTTGGATGTTCAAGAGCTGTCATTTTTTCAAATAAATTAGCTTCCTTATTTAATTTTGAAATAAAATCTGCATTTTTTTTACCCAAAACAAAGACTTCCGAAATGTCGAGATTCAGGGTGATATGTTTCTTTAAACAATCAATCATAAAATCTTTTACATCTTTAAAAAGTTCTTTATCATCATAATAATTGGCGTTGATCCAGCTACCTTTCGATTTCCTGACAATTGCTAAAGGAAACGGAGAATTAATATAAACATCCTGATAAAAATTTTCTGCTCCGCCATACTGTTCAATCACATCATACATAAATACTGAGGAAACTTCATGCGTATGAGCAGATTCCATTTTAATTCCGCACACGCTTTCCAGACGTTTTGTATCTGTAAAGGGAACTCCTGTAACTCCGGCTCCGTGGCGACTGGGATTAATCCCTATCAGAAATTTTCTTTTGTTGGAATCATTGTAATATTTCTGATAAAACCTTTCCATGACAATTATGGTTTCGGGATTGTCGAGATAAGGATTTAACACCTGAAAATCATCGGGAAGATTTCCGGAGTAATGTAATTTTCGGTTAAATTCTACTACTTCCTCAGCAAAAGTTTTCGTCATATTTGGTTTTTCAGAAAAATTATCCGGCTGATCTTTTTTAATCTACATCATCCTCATCTCCATCTTCGCTTAAGGCTAATTCAATATCTATAAACTGGATGTATAATCCGCAAATACTGTTATTGTTATCATAAGCAAAGTATACAGGATAAGTACCGTCTCCAAAGCCACTTGCAAACATAGGAATATGATAATTGGTATCCGGAACTTTCCAGTTGATCCAGTCTCCGGCATCTCTCTGGTTTTTCGGATGGTCTTTATAGCTTTGCTCGAAAAGTCCGGCGAAATAATCATCGTAAAAATTGTCAAAATCAGTTTCATCCACAAATTTATCCACAAAAGGAAGCACTTCTTTATCCGTAATACAGCCTAAACCCGCATCCACGACAAAACCGAAATAATCATCTTCAGTAACGCCTTCCAGTTCTTCAATTCCAACCAAGGCTTCCCTGTAAACAATTGGTTTTTCTTTCGTAAATTCTACTTTAACAACAGCATATCTATCACCCCAGTCTTCTGATTTTACCACAGCAATGGTTACAGGAAAATCACCTTTCGGAGCCTGAATAAAATACGGCGATTGGTTTCCGTTCAGATCAACAAGAGGATCTCTCACCACTATTTTACCGGAAGGAAGAGAAACATTTCCGATCTCCATCGTTTCCAATGGCTGCCCTGCAATTTCATCAGACGTAAAATAGGTTTCCAAATCCGTCGGGCATATGAGAACGTCTTTTACTTCTTCATATTTCTGTAGCCAGTTTTCGTTCATTTCTTTTGTTTTATGATATAATTAAACCTGAAAATAAGGAATAAAAACAAGGGTATCAAATATCATTAAGTTTTTAACATAAGATTATAAAAAACCCTTTCAACATAAGCTGAAAGGGAGTTTAGAATTATTTTAACCGAAACAGGCTAATTAAAATGATACATTATTTATCTGTATCATTAAGAATCTGCACAAATAACGCACGCTCTTGGAGTACTCGGCCAGCTTCCGGGAATACAGCAGCTTCCTTTAGGACACGAAGTTGGTGTACAAGACCAATTAGGACCAGATCCTTCAATGGCTCTCAACTCTGGTCTTGACAGTTTTTTTAAGTTTTTCATAATGATTTAGTTTTAATGATTGTTCCTACTCTTTATGCTTTTCGGATTTCGCATCCTAAAGTTAGCAATAAAATCATTTAAAAACAATTTAATCAAACAGTTATAGAATTAAAAAGCAGCAATTCGTTAAAGAATGCTGCTTTATATTATCTTCTGAATTTAAATCAATCCAAACTGCTCAAAATGATGTGTAAAATGCTTCTTATGCATCAGTTCCCACATTTCTTTATTTAATTTTCCGAAAACAAAATTCAGGTGTTCTGCCTGCGGATTTTCTTTGTAATAGATCACAAATCTTTTTAAATTATCAATGAAAGACTGTTTAGCAGCTTCAAGATTTTTATGTCTTAACTCCAATAGTTTTTCGTCATCCTCTAAAAACGGCGCAGGGAAATCTTTTGGCATTTTTCTGTGGTT
>APMI01004146.1_pt1 | contig 13472 bp, 12 predicted proteins | sample 667938 | NCBI WGS metagenome assembly APMI01 (sample SAMN01084076, study PRJNA167559) | wastewater metagenome | biome: Wastewater | place: Denmark: Ejby Moelle, Odense | collected 2011-11-28 | reverse complement strand
GAACCTGCGGTATCGCCGGTACCGCCCGCTGCGGAAACATTGGTCACCCAGGCCATCGACCGCCGCCTCGATCTCGCGGCCCTGCGTGCGGGATATCAGGTTGCCGAGGCCGATTTGCACAAGGCTGTGCTCGACCAGTTCCCGAACCTGTCGCTGACCTTGGCAGCGGCCCGCGATACCGCCGACAATTACACTGTCGGTCCGGCAATCGGCTTCACCCTGCCGCTGTGGAACCGTAACCGTGGCGGTATTGCGACGGCCAAGGCCACGCGCGAGCAGTTGAAGGCCGAGTACGACGCGCGGCTGTTCCAGACCCGCGCGGAGATTACCGCTGCTGTCAACGGCGTCGAAACCCTGCGCCGCCAGCGTGCCGCGCTCGCCGGGCAATTGCCGCAGGTCGAACGCTATTCGGATGCGACCACTCGCGCTGCCAAGCGCGGCGACCTGTCGCCCGCGACCGCTGCGACCGCGCAGCAGGCGGCTCGCGACCAGAAGCTCGCCTTGATGCAACTCGATCAACAGATCGCCGAACAAACCATCGCGCTCGAATTGCTGTCGGGCGGCCCCAGTGAAGGATGGACCAAATGATCCGCTACAGTGTCTTGATTCCGTTTGCCCTGCTCGCCGGCTGCTCGGCGGCCGAGGAAGAGGCGGCAGCGCCGGAGCCGGTCGCAACCGTCCGCGTCGCGCCCGCGACGCTCGGCGCGTCGAGCAACGACGTGGTCGCCTATGGAGCGACCGAGGCGGCACCCGGCGACAACCAGTCGCTGGTCGCCCCTGCCGAAGCGGTGATCGGAACGGTCCTTGCACCGACCGGTACGGCGGTGGGCCGCGGCCAGGCCGTGGTTATCCTACGCGCCAGCCCGGCAACCGCGGTGGCCGCGGGCAAGGCCGCAAGCGATGTTCAGGTCGCGCGTGCCGCGCTTGCACGCGCCCTTCGCCTGCGCGCCGACGGCCTTGTCAGCGATGCCGACGTCGAAACCGCGCGTGCCGCCGCACAGACGGCGAATACGGCTGCTGCCCATCTCGGAATCGGCGGCGGCGGGCTGACTTTGCGCGCTCCGGCGGCGGGGACGGTCCAGAACCTGAATGCCAAGCCCGGCGACCAAGTCGCGGCGGGTACGACGATCGCATCGATCGCCAAGCCCGGCGACCTGCGTGCGCGCATCTCGGTCGATCCGGCCGTCGCGCAGCGCATCCATCCCGGCCAGTCGATCAAGATCCAGCCGGTCAACGGCGGCGCCGAAAGCAATGTCGCAGTGGTCGGTGTCGATCCGCAGATCGATCCGACGACGCGCCTTGCTTCGGTGTTCGTGCGCGTCCCGGGGTCCGGCATGGGCGCTGGCACGCCGATCCGCGCGACGCTTTCGGTCGGTGCGACGGCATCCGGCATTACCATTCCCTATGCCGCGCTGCTCGACGATGGCGGGCGCAGCTATGTGTTCGTCGTCAAGAACGGTGTCGCGAAAAGCGTCGATGTTTCGCCCGGCAACACGTCGGGTGACCGCGTTGAAATCCTGAAAGGGCTGAGCGCCAACGACAGCGTGGTGACCGAGGGCGGCACCGCGCTCGAAGACGGCATGAAGGTCAAGCTGGCCGGCGCGGGAGCGAGCAAGTGAAAGAACTGATGCTGCGCCACCAGCGCTCGATCTGGCTGAGCGTTTTCCTCGTCACACTGGCGGGACTGGTCTCGGCGACGCGCCTGCCGGTCACCCTGTTCCCGCATATCGATTACCCGCGTGTCGTCGTTTCGATGGATGCGGGCGACCGCGATGCGCACCAGATGGAATCGAACGTCACGCGCCCCGCCGAAATCGCGCTGCGCGAAATTCCGGGCGTGACGCAGATCCGTTCGACGACCAGCCGTGGTACTGCCGAAGTGGCGCTCAGTTTCGACTGGGGCGACGACATGGTTGCGGCGACGCTTGCGACCCAGGGCGCGCTTGCGACGATCCTGCCCGATTTGCCTACCGGCACGCGGTTCAGCGTGCGCCGGTCGGACCCGACGATCTTCCCCGTGCTCGGCATCTCGCTGACTTCAGACAAGCGTGATGGTGTCGCGCTGGCGCAGATCGCGCAGCTCAAACTGCGTCCGCTGCTGTCGACGGTCTCGGGTGTCGCGGGTGTCGACGTGCTCGGCGGATCGAATCCGGAAGTCGAGGTCGAGGTCGATCCCGCCAAGCTCGGCGCGCTCGGCATGACGATCAACGATGTGAACACCGCGCTGGCCGGCGCGAATACCGTCGCGGCGGTCGGCAAGATCGAGGATCGCCACCGTCTGTACCTGACGCTGGTGGAGGACCGCCTCGAAAGCGAAGCCGATATCCGCGCGATCCCGGTCAAGGCGGGTAACGCGATCGGGGCGGGCGTTGCGACGCTTGGCCAGATCGCGACCGTCCGCCGTGCACCGGCGCCGGTGTGGACCAAGGTCACGTCGAACGGCGCCAACGCGGTGCTCGTCAACATCCGCCAGACGCCGACCGCCGACGCTGTCGGTTTGGTGGCATCCGTGCAGGACCGGCTGAAGAGTGTCGCACTTCCCGCCGATGTGAAGGTCAGCTTCTTCTACGATCAGTCGGAACTGGTGACGGGTGCGGCGAACTCGGTGCGTGACGCCATCCTGCTCGGTGCATTGCTCGCGGGTGTCGTGTTGTTCCTGTTCCTGCGTTCATGGCGTCTGATGGTGATCACCGCGACGCTGCTCCCCGCAGTGCTCGCTGCGACCTGTCTCGTCCTTTACGCACTCCACATGAGCTTCAACATGATGACGCTCGGCGGCATGGCGGCGGCAGTCGGCCTGGTCGTCGATGATGCGGTCGTCATGCTCGAACATCTCATGCGGCGGCTTCAGGAAGCGGAAGGGTCGAAGGAACGTCCGTCGATGCTGGCGGCGGCACGCGAAATGGCGAAGCCGCTGCTCGGTTCGACCATCGCGACGATCGTGGTGTTCCTGCCGCTTGCGTTCATCTCGGGCGTGACCGGCGGCTTCTTCAAGGCGCTGGCGGTCACCATGGTTGCGGCGCTGTCGGTCTCGCTGGTCTACGCACGCTATGTCCTGCCGATCATCGCCGACCGCTGGCTGACCGAAAAGGATGCCGAAGCCGCCGACAAGGCGGAGAAGTTCACCGACGCGATCGGCAAGCGTTACGAAAGCGTCACTGGCCGCGCCTTCACGCGCCCTGCAGTGGTCGCAGGCGTTGGTGCTACGGTGCTGCTGCTGATCGGCCTCTTCTCGTTCAGCAACGTGCAGTCGGGTTTCATGCCGGTGATGGACGAGGGCGGGTTCATCCTCGATTACAAGGCGAAACCCGGTTCCTCGCTGACCGATACCGACAAGCTGCTGCGCCAGGTCGAAAAGATCATCCAGGCGACCCCGGAAGTCACGAGCTACTCGCGGCGTACCGGCGTCCAGCTGGGCGGTGGCCTGACCGAGGCGGACGAGGGCGACTTCTTCATTCGCCTGAACAACGGATCACGCCGCGACATCGAAGAAGTGATGACCGAAATCCGCGACAAGGTTGCGGCGAACGTGCCCGGCCTGGAAGTCGAAACCGCGCAGCTGATGGAAGACTTGATCGGCGACTTGACCGCCGTTCCGCAGCCCATCGAGGTCAAGCTGTTCGGCGACGATCCCGCGCAGCTCGAGCAATCGGCCGAAAAGGTCGTCGAGGCGATGAAGAAGGTCGGCGGGATCGCGGAGGTCGCCAGCGGCCTGCGCGTTGCCGGTGATGCCATCATCATCAAGGTCGACCGTGCGGCCGCCTCACTCGCGGGACTGGCGCCCGATGCGGTGTCGCAGCAGGTGCAGACACTGGTCGGCGGCAATATCGCGACGCAGGTCATCTCGGGCGAACAGGTCATCGACGTGCGGGTTCGTCTGCCGCAGGAATTGCGGCAGCGTGCCCGTGCGCTGGAAAGCCTGACAGTCCGGGCGGCGAACGGAAACTCGGTGCCGCTGCGCGAGATCGCTGACATCTCGATCCAGGCCGGTCAGCGCCAGATCACGCGCGAAGACTTGGCGCCGTTCATTCCGGTGACGGCGCGCCTGAACGGCTCCGACCTCGGCACCGCGATCAGCGATGTCCAGGCGGCGGTTGCGGGGCTTCACCTGCCGGCGTCGGTGCGTGTCGATTATGGCGGCCTGTACCAGCAGCAGAAACAGTCGTTCCGCGACCTGACCACGGTCTTCATCGCGGCGCTCCTGCTGTCGGCACTGCTGCTGACGCTGCTCTATGAACGATGGGCGTTCACGGTCGCAGTGATCGCGACAGTGCTGCTGTCGACGATGGCGGTGTTCTTCGGACTGTGGGTGACGGGCATCGAACTCGACATCTCGGCACTCATGGGCCTGACCATGGTGGTGGGCATGCTGACCGAACTTGCCATCTTCTATCTTGCCGAGCTGCCGGAAGGCGAAGAGGTTACGGCCAAGTCGCTGCTCCATGCCGGTCGCGCGCGCCTGCGTCCGATCGTCATGTCGGCGCTGATCGCCATCCTGACGCTCGCACCACTGGCACTCGGCATCGGGCGCGGGTCGGGGCTTCAGCGTCCGCTGGCGACCGCGATCATCTTTGGCCTTGCGGTTGGGGCGCCCCTGGTGCTGACGATGCTGCCGACGCTGGTACTGGTGCTGATGCGCAAGAAGGGCGAAACGCCTGTGGCACCAAGTGCGAAGGAAGAGGGAGTAACGGCATGACCGTATTTCGTTCGGCGGTAGTGGCGCTCGCGCTCGGCATGGCAACCGCAGCCGTCGCGGGTGCGCCGGTCGGGCCACGCTACGGCGATACGCTGCTCGCCTCGGTGAAGGTCAAGGGCGTCGCAGGACTTCGCATCGATGCGAAGGACAAGAAGGGCGGGGCGATCGAGGTCGTGTCGGGTTCGAAACGGGCCGGGACCACGGTTCCCCTGACCGACGCGATGGGCACGCCGATCGGCACGGTTTCGGTCGTCGCGGCCAAGGGCGCGCATCCCGATGCGGCGGCGCTGTCGAAGTGGCTGTCGCGCCGTATCCTTGTCGCCGACAACCTCGTCGAAGCCGATCCGTTTCTCGGAGGTGTGAAACGTTCGCGTCTCGGACAGGCGATCGTCGAACAGCTGATCGATGCCAATCCAGACCTGGTGTCGATCGGGCTTCATGTCGGACCCAAGGGTCGGGAAAACGTGATGCTCGCGACGAACTTCGGCCGGATCGGCAAGCTTGGTGACAAGGACGACAAGCATGTCATCGACGACGAGGCCATCGTGCGCGAAGTTACGAACGGCGGCCGTCGCCTGGCGGTCGCGCTGCCGCTGCATGACAAGGCGGGCAGGACCATCGGCGCGCTCAGCACCAGCTTCCTGGTGCCCGTCGGCGCCGACCCGCAGTCGGTCGCTTCTCGCGGGATTGCGGTGCGTGATGCGATGGCAGCAAAAATTCCGTCACTCGCAGCATTAACGGCCAGGTGACGACAGCTTCACGTCAGGAATCGTGCGTATCTGAAAGATCAGAACAAGCACTCAAAGGAGAGGGATGACGATGAAAAGGATGATTCTCGCTGCGTCCATGATGACCGCAGCATTGGGCCTGGCGCCTGCACATGCCGCCGAGAAGAACTGGCAGGCTCCCGCACAGAAGATCTACGCACAGCAGCTTTCCGATGAAACGATGAAGGCGCACCCCGAACTGCTCAGCGTCACGATCCACGGCGTTCCGCCGGGGCAGACCAACGTCTACACGATGTTCGCCGGCTCCTATCCCGACCGTATCGGCAACCCCGACGATCCCGATGATATCGACGTGATCAAGAAGGGCATCACGATCGTCGATCCGCGCTGGAAGCGTGACAACGACGCGAGCCCCAAGTTCGTCGTCCTGATGCCGATGCGCGACGTGAAGGGCCAGAACATCGGTCTCGTCGTTTATGCGTTCAAGGTTCCGGCCCGCAGCAACAAGTACGAGCGGACGCACTACACCAAGTCGCTCGACCTGCGTGACGCGCTCGCCAAGCGCATCCCGAGCTACGAAGCACTGTTCGCACCCGCGAAGAAGTGAGCGATAGGGAGACCATTTCGCCCCGGCTCTCTCGAGAGTCGGGGCGCAACATCTTCGGCACGGACGCAGCGGGCTATGACGCCGCCCGTCCGGGCTATCCGGCCGCGCTGTACGAAACGATCGCGGCCTATGCCGGATCGCCGTTCCGCGCGATCGGCGAGATCGGTCCGGGTACTGGCCTCGCCACATCGGCGATGCTCGAGTTCGAGCCCGAACGCTATGTCGCGTTCGAACCCGACACGGCCCTCGCTGCTTATCTCGGCGGGCGTTTCGCGAACGTCGATGTTGTAAACGACGACTTCTGTGCGGCGGAGGTCGAGGGGCCTTTCGACCTGATCGGGGCGGCATCCTGTTTTCACTGGCTCGATCCCGAAATCGCCATGGCGAAGGCGCGGTCGTTGCTGCATCCCGGCGGGACTCTGGCGATCTGGTGGAACGTGTATCGAGAGGCGGGCGTGGGCGATGACTTCGCCGATGCGATGGTGCCGCTGCTCGCGGGCATTCCCCTGCCGCCGTCAGAGGGCAAGGGCCGCCATTATTCGTTCGACCGTGACCTGCACGAGGGGCATCTGGCGGGCGCCGGCTTCACCCGTATCGAACATCATGTGTTCCGCCGCGAACGCACGCTGACCGGCGAGGAAATGCGTTCGCTCTACGCGACGTTCTCGCTGGTCCGTTATCTGTCCGAGGATCGCCGCAAGGCTCTGCTCGACGCGATCGGTGACCTGGTCGAAACCCGCTTCGGCGGGGCCGCACCCAATGTGCTGCTGTCACCACTCTACCTGGCGACCGCGCCCGCAAAATAGGCCGGGCTAGCGGTCGAGCTTCGCAAGTTCGGCCGCTGCCTGTTCGGCTGTCAGCGGGAAATAGCCCGAGTATCGCACGCGTTCCTGACCGTCACGGCTGAGGATGAAGCGCAGGAACTGCTTCACGACAGGTGTCGCCCGTCCCGGTGCCAGTCGGATGAACATCAGACGTGTGAGCGGATAGCGGCCGTTCGCCGCATTCTCCGCGGTCATCGGCACGGGAATGCCATCCGCGCCTGCAACCGCCAGCGATTTCAACCCGGGCGCGCCCTCTTCCAGTCCGCCAAAACCGATTGCCGTTGGATCGGCGAGCAGCGCCTTTGCCGTGTCGGCATAGGGTGCAGCCACAGTCGATGCATTCCACGCGCCGCCATTCAGCACCATCATCTGCATCGACATGGCGTTGGGCGTGATCAGCGGCGGCGCCAGCACGCGGATCGGCTTGTCCGCCCATTCGCCGGTCAGGCCCAGTTGGCCCCATCGCGTGATCATGGGGTTCGCGCCGAATATCGCCGCGAGCTGCTTCACGCTGAGCGATGCCAGCGGATTGGACGGATGGACGAATATCGCCTGGGCGGTCGTCCGCTGCGGCGTGTTGAAGCCGCCTCGTGCGACCGCGATCTCGACCGGCGCGCTGTTCGCCCCAAACGCACTGCGCCACTGCGCCAGTTCCTGCGGCCAGATTTCGCGTCCCATCGGTGCGATCTCGGCCTCGCCGACCAGCAGTGCGTGGAAACCGTTGAGCGTGCCAAGGTGCTCCCAGCGTTCGCCCTTGGACGTACCGGGCTGCAGCGCGGCGAAACGGCATTGCCAGCTGTCCATGAGCGCCTTCATGCCGTCGCTGCCATCGCTGCGGATCGATCCGGAAAGGCCAGCGACCGGTCGATAAGCCGGCAATGCGGGATCGAGCGGCGCGACATGGGCATCGAGCGCCGCGAGCTGCGCGGCGGCATCCGGAATTGCGGCGAACCCGGGAACGCGGCCGATCGCAGCCTGGCCCTCAGGTGAAAGCGCCAATTTCAGAAAAGCGTAGGTGCGCGCAGGCAAAGGCGAATCCGGCCGCCGGTTGACCGCGATCCATGCGGGGCGGCCATTCACCGTCGCGATTCTCACCATGGTCGGCGCCTTGATCATGTCGCCGCGGAACTGATGGTCATAGGGAGCCAGTTCGGTCGCGAAGAATGGACGCGTGATCGGCGCCATGTCCGCGAGTTCGAACATCAACGTGCCCGCCGCGGTCGCATCGGTCTGGTGCTGCCAGCGGGTCGGAGCCGCGGATGACGGGTTCTTTTGCCGCCATAGCATGAGCAGCGCATCCATCACGGGCTGCATCGCCGCATCGCCCTGGCTGCTGGGCGCGCGTGCCGCCGTCGCATCCGCTGCGCATTCGGGCAGCGGTGCTGCGGTCAACGGCACGGCAACGGCCGCGAGCAGCAGGATGGCGAAACGGCGCATGAACCTCTCCCTTTTTTGGCAGGGTCCAGCGTCGGCGCCCGGGCGGCAATCCGCCTTACGGCACACGCCGCCAAAACTGACATTCGGCTGATGACCTGCGTCCGGCTGGCGTCAGGAGTGATTCGCTAAAGGGTCATCATCGCAACTGGAAAAAGGAATTCTCCCATGACCCGCACTGCTTTGATCGCCGCCACCCTGATCGCCACCATCGCAGGCGCCACCCCCGCATTCGCCGCCGACGCGGCACGCGACCGTTTCGTCTATGACGTTCAGGCGAAGGCCGCATGGAGCGGTGTGGAAGTCGAACGCATCGTCCGCAACGCCGACCAGGTCACGATCGTTGGTCACGACCGCAACGGCCGCCAAGTGTGGCTCGACACGTCGTGCAACGACAAGAACATCAGCTGCCCGACAACCGCGGGCACGGGTTCGCTGCTCGTCATCGCGCGCTGATTGCTTACCGGGCGAAACCGGCTTCCCCGTCGCCCGGACCCTCGGGCCGGCATTGTTCCCCCCCTGCGATGCCGGCCCAACTTGTCAGCGTTACGTCAGCGGACGTGCGTTAAGATCCATCACAATCCGGCGAATCCTTATGCGATCTCGACCGGTCGTATTCGGAGAGACGTTTTGAAGATCCATCACATAGTCCTGACCGCCCTGTCGGCAGCAATGCTGATGTCGCCGGTGCAGGCGCAATCGGGCAGCGGCAAGGGCCAGAAGGCCGAGCAGAAACAGCGCGATCACGATATCGCGCGCCAGGCCGTGCTGCGCCGCGAAGTCCTTCCCCTGCCGCGCATCCTGAAGCTCGCCGGGACGTATCAGCCCGGCGACGTCATCGAGATCGAACTGAAGAACAAGGACGGCGTCATTCTCTATGATGTCGACGTGCTCGTCTCCACTGGCGAAGTGCGCGATTTGAAAATCGACGCGCGTACGGGCAAGCTGCTGCAGAACCAGCCAAAAGGACGATAAGTGCGCGCTCTCGTCGTTGAAGACGATCCCGATGTCGGCCCGGACGTGGTCCGGGCTCTCGAACAGGCCGGGTTCGTCGTCGAACTGTCGACCGACGGCGAGACGGCATGGTTCCAGGGCGATGTCGAGAATTACGACCTCGTCGTGCTCGATCTCGGCCTGCCGATGCTCGACGGCCTGTCCGTGCTGCGCAAATGGCGCGGCGGCGGACGGCGGCACCCCGTACTGATCCTGTCCGCCCGTGGCGACTGGACCGAAAAGGTCGAGGGGATCGAGGCCGGGGCAGACGACTATCTCGCCAAGCCGTTCGAAATGGGCGAACTGGTGACGCGTGCGAAGGCGCTGGTGCGGCGGACTGCCGGCCATGCGGCCGCTGTGGTCGAGGCCGGAAAGCTGCGCATCGACACCCGCAACCAGGCGGTTACGGTCGAAGGCACCGCCGTTGCGCTCACGCAGCTCGAATTCCGGCTGCTCAACTATCTCGCGCACCAGCCGGGCCGCGCGGTATCCGCTGGCGAACTTGCCGAGCATCTTTATGGCGCCGACGAACCCAGCGACGCGAATGCCATCGAGGCGTTGGTGCTGCGCCTGCGCCGCAAGGTCGGTGCGGAGACGATCCGTACCCGGCGTGGATTCGGCTATCAGCTGGAAACCGGATCGGCGTGAAACGATCCTCGCTGCGGCTTCGCCTGCTGATCGGCGGTGCGGTGGCGATCGCGGTCGCGCTGACCATTGCCTGGGTGGCGATGGGCTTCCTCTTCACGCGCCATATCGAACGGCAGGCCGAACTGGACCTGCAGCGCATCGGGCTGGAAGTCGTGGCGGGCGTTACCGACGTGTCGGGCAAGCTGGTGATGGAACCGGCGCCGCGCGACAGCCGGTTGTCGCGGCCGGGCAGCGGGCTTTACTGGCAGGTCGGCGTCAAGGGTCAGATGGTCAGGTCGCGGTCGCTGTGGGACCAGACCCTGCGGCCCGACGATCATATCACGGGCAATGACTGGCATTTCGGCAAGCAGGTCGGGCCGTTCGAACCGCGTGTCTATGTCGTATCGCGTTACGTCCGCGCCGACGCGACGCTGCCGCCCGTCCTTGTGCAGGTCGCGATCGATGCGCGGCCGCTCTACCTTGCGCGCATGGCGTTCCAGCGCGAGCTCGCCGTGTTCCTGTTCGTCCTCTGGCTCGTCCTGGCGGCGGCGGCATGGCTGCAGGTGTCGCTGGGTCTCCGCCCGCTCGCGGGGCTGCGTACCGACGTGTTGCGCATGAAGAGCCGGCCGGGCGAGCGGATGACCGGCGCGCATCTCGCCGAGGTCGCGCCGCTGGTCGAGGCGATCAACGATCTCGCCGACACGCGCGAAGCCGACGTGCGGCGTGCGCGTCAGCGTGCGGCGGACCTGGCGCACGGGATGAAGACGCCGCTCGCAGCGCTCGCCGCGCAGAGCCGCCTCATCCGTGGCGACAGCAGCATTTCGACAGAGGGCCTCGACCGCGCCATCGCCAGCGCGACCGCAGCCGTCGAGGCCGAACTGGCACGTGCGCGGGCGGCCGCCAGCCGGCATGAAGAACAGGCGTCGGAAACATTGCCCCAGCGCGCGATCGCCCGGCTGATCTCCGTTCTCGAACGTACGGAAAAGGGGATGCGGATCGACTTCGTGAACGAGGTGCCGGAAAACCTGTCAGTCCGTGTCGATGAGGCGGATCTGACGGAAATCACGGGCGCATTGCTGGAAAACGCAACCCGCTTTGCCCGGCGCGAGGTGATGATCACCGGCGGGTCGGAAGGCGAGGCTGCCTGGATCTGCATCGACGACGATGGGCCCGGCATGACGCCCGAGGCCGCCGAAAAGGCGCTGGCGCGGGGCGTGCGGCTGGATGAGCGCGGCGCCGGACACGGCCTCGGCCTCGCCATCGCACGCGAACTCACCGATGCGACTGGCGGGACGATCGACCTTTCGAAGGCGGACGCGGGCGGTTTGCGCGTCATGCTGCGCTGGCCGGTCTAGCGTTCAGCGGGTTGCGAGCGCGCGTTTCCAGCGTTTGAGGAACAGGCGGCGAGTCAGCTGGTCCTGGCTGACCATCAGCGCCGGGCCCACACGGATCGCACGCAGGTGCGCCCCCGGCTGGCGCAGCCCAGCGGGTACCGGCACATCGCCGCGAACCGAGGAAATGCCGCGCTTCGCAAGGGCGGCCTGACCGCGCGCCGACAACAGATAGTCGAGGAACAGGCGTGCGGCCGCCGGATGGTGCGCATTGGTCGGGATCATCGCGATGCGCGACATCACCAGCGTGTAATCGGTCGGCAGCACGACGCCGAGATCGGGATTCCGCGTCAGTTCGTCGAGTGCATAGGACCCCGTCACATTATATCCGATCGCCAGCCGTCCGGCGGACAGTTCGCGCAATATCTCTTCGGATTTGCTGAAGAGCCGCACGTTCAAAGCGCCCATGCCGGTGACGAGCGGCCACAGGTCGCGGGTCGCCTGCCGGTCCTGCATCAAATAGAGGAAGCCCGAACCCGACCGTTCCGGATCATAGGTGCCGATCTTGCCCGACAGCGCGCGAGGGTGCGCCGACAGGAATTTTTCCAGAGCATCGTGACTTTTGGGCATGGCCGCCGGGTCGATGAGGCGGCGGTTGTACGCCATAACGATGGGTTCTGCAGTCGTGCCCCATGCCTGGTTCTTCCACACCGCCCAGGGCGCGATACGGGCACGTTCCGGCGAGGCGTAGCTCTGTGCATAGCCATCGTTCACCAGCTTTATCTGCAGGTCCATCGCCGGGCTCCACAGGATGTCGGCACTCTGGCGGCCCGCGCGACGGTCGGCGAGGAACCGCTGATTCAGCTCGCTGGTCTCCATTTCGAGATATTCGACGGCGATACCCGGAAACGCACGGGTGAAGCCGGCGATGAGTTCGGTCACGCGGTTGCGGTCGGTCGCCGACCAGACGGTCACATGCCCCTCATGCTTCGCATCGGCGATCGTCTGCGCATAGTCGGCGGGATAGCCGGAAGGCACCTGGGCAGGCGCCGCCGTCGCCAGCATCATCAAGCCGCCCAGCAGTATCGCCTGTGTTCGAATGGCCTTCATGCTTCTCACTTCGGAACGATCTCCGTATAGCCCGGAGCGACTGTCAAGGAAGAGACGATGGCGCGTATCCTGGTCGTGGAGGATGATCCCTCGCTGGCGCGCGCGCTGGCGGGTACCCTGCGCCTGGCCGGGCACTCGGTCGATCATGCCGATCATGGTGCGCTTGCGCTCGACATGATCCATGACGAACCGTTCGCGCTGGTCATTCTCGACCTCGGCCTTCCCGACATCGACGGGTTCGATGTCCTGAAACGCATTCGCCGCGAGGGAGAGAAACTGCCCGTCCTCGTCCTGACGGCGCGGGACATGGTGGAGAACCGGATCGCGGGGCTCGACCTGGGCGCCGACGATTACATGGTCAAACCGTTCGAACCGGGCGAGCTTGAGGCGCGTGTGCGCGCATTGCTGCGGCGGTCGCAGGGGGAGGCATCGTCGGTCGTGACGATCGGGTCGCTGACGATGGATCATGCCCGCGCGACGGCGAGCATCGGCGACCGTGTCCTCGACCTGCGCCGCCGCGAATGGGCGGTGCTCGAACGGCTCGCGGCGCATGTCGGCCGTGTGGTGACCAAGGAGCGGCTGACCGGCGAAATCTTCGGCTATGACGAACCCGTCGCGCCGAACGCGGTCGAGGTTTATGTCGCGCGCCTGCGCCGCAAGCTGGAGCCCGATGGCCCGGCGATCCGTACTGTTCGCGGGCTCGGCTATGTCCTCGACGCAGGCTGATACCCCGGTCGCACAACGGGATGTCGGGTCGCTGACGTGGCGATTGCTGCGCAGCATGACGTTGCCGCTGCTTGCCGTCGCATTGCTGCTGGGCATTGGCGGGTCCTGGGCGATCGACGAGTCGGTCGAGGCGGTAAATGATCGAATCCTGAGCGCGGCCAGCCGGGCGATCGCCGAATCGCTGACCTGGGACGACGGGGAGATTTCGCTGGACCTGTCGCCCGCGATCTTCGGGATGCTGGAGAATAACGAGCGCGACAACGTCTATTACAGCGTCCGCTATCAGGGCCGCGTGATCACCGGCTACGCCGACCTTCCCAATATCGCTCCGCCAAATTTGCGCGACACGCAGGTGATGTTCGGCAAGTCGACCTATCTGGGCCGTCCGATCCGCAT
>APMI01031888.1_pt1 | contig 13483 bp, 11 predicted proteins | sample 667938 | NCBI WGS metagenome assembly APMI01 (sample SAMN01084076, study PRJNA167559) | wastewater metagenome | biome: Wastewater | place: Denmark: Ejby Moelle, Odense | collected 2011-11-28 | reverse complement strand
CAGATACTGATCAATTTCATCGGCAATGCCATCAAGTTCTCCGGGCACGGGCAGATCGGCGTGCATGCCAGTCTGGTGGAGCAAGAAGCGTCGAGTGTGGTGCTACGCCTCGATGTCAGCGACCAGGGCATCGGCATCGCCCCCGAACAGCGAGCCCGACTGTTCCACGCCTTTACTCAGGCCGACGATTCCATGACCCGCCAGTACGGCGGCACCGGTTTGGGCCTGATCATTTCCAAGCGCATTGCCATGCTGATGGGCGGCGATGTCGGTGTCGAGAGTTCACCCGGAGTCGGCAGCACCTTCTGGGCCGCCGTGAGGCTGAAGAAGGGTGCAGAGGTGATCGCAGCCGCATCGACAGAGAACACCGATGCAGAAGGGCTGATCCAGCAACACTATTTCGCCCACCGCATTCTGATCGCGGACGACGAGCCGATAAATCTGGAAATTGCCAGGATACAACTGGAAGCGGTCGATCTGGTCGTGGATGCGGCCAGGGATGGCGCCGAGGCCGTCGCAAAGGCGCGGAAGGGTGACTACGCGGCGATCTTAATGGACATGCAGATGCCAAACGTAGATGGATTGGAAGCAACGCAGCAGATTCGTATTCTGCCCGGTTGCCGGGATGTGCCGATCATCGCCATGACGGCCAGTGCATTTGCCGAAGATAAGGCAAAGTGCCTTGCCGTAGGGATGACCGATTTCCTGATCAAGCCATTTCTCCCTGACGAGCTGTTTGCAACTTTGCTGCGCGCGCTAAGTCGGCGCGAACGGACTATGCTTTGAAGTGCCGGCCAGCGCCGCCACGGCTGGCCGGTATGGGGAATTCGGTGCGAGCACGCCGTGTTGGCGCTGTCGATGCCGTCTCGGTGGCGGGATGAGTCCCGAGAGCCGGTCGAGTAAGTTGCACCCTCGGTGCCGTGACCGGCACACTCACCCATGCGTCCGAAGTAACCAACTGCCCTTGAGCACTGAGTGGCTGGTTATCTCCACACAACGGGCGTCCTTCGTATGTGGCCTCAATGGCCGCAATGGCCGAGGAGCCGCCTCATGCTGATGACAACAGGCAACAAGTCGGCCACTGCGGCCATTGGGCGCTTGCTGCTTGAGCGGCAGCAGCAATGCGCATTGCCGCCGTCCGTCAATTCACCAGAAAAATTCTGGCGAGACAAATCCGAGCGGCAGCTTCTCGAACTCCCCAACTCACACTCTGTGCCCTCTCCAGTCATTCAACAGTTACGTAAACGGACATTGGAGTGAGAGACAAAATGAAAAGGCCCAAGTGTAGTTCCGCGCAGAACAACACTACAATCCGCCGAGAATGCGAACGCTTTCGCTTAGCATTGACCAGGTGACAGTGCCGGCGTAATGTCGGGCGGCTATGCGCGAACTCTGATGGAGAATCTGATATGAAGCAGGCGGTCGTGTTGATTCACGGCATCGGCGAGCAAAAGCCGATGGACACCGTTCGCGGCTTCGTCGAGTCGGTACTGCCACCATCGGTGAACGACGGTGAGCAGTACTGGAGCAAGCCCGACCCGATGTCTGAATCCTTCGAACTGCGTCGCCTACAGGCAGTGGGGCGTAACAAGATTCACTTCTTCGAATACTACTGGGCGTACCAGATTACCGACACCAAATTCCGGCACCTGACACAGTGGTTGCTGGACCTGCTGCTGCGGCGCTCGTGCAACGTGCCGTCCGGCTTGCGCACGATCTGGTGGCTGTCGTGGATTCTGTTGACCGGCCTCGTGATCGCGATCGCCAGCGGAGCTGTCGCCCATTTCATGGAGGCCAACCAGGATCGCTTGCCCTACACGCCCATCTCAGTACTGCTTGCCCTGCTACTCAGTGGGGTTCAAGGCTTCCTCCTCTATTACGCGGGTGACGCAGCACGTTACCTCAGCCCATCGCCAGAGAACATCGCCATGCGCCAACGCATACGCGCCGATGGCGTGTCCTTGCTGCGGCGATTGCATGAATCAGGAGAATACGACCGAATTGTCGTCGTCGGTCACAGCCTGGGCAGCGTCATTGGCTATGACATCCTCACTGCGCTGTGGCGCGACTTCAACAGCGTTTACGACTTTCAAAGCAAGGAGGCAGTGCTGGATCAGCTGCTTGCCAGCAATCTGCGGCCACAACCTGTCGCACGCGATGCGCTGTCTGCCATCGGCGAAACGCTACAGGATCTCCCGAAAGACGATTCGACCCAGCCATTGCGGCAAGCGCTGCAGCATGCCTACCGTTCAGCCCAATTCGCGTGCTGGAAGGAACAGTGCTACTGGGGCAACGGCTGGCGTGTCACCGATTTCATCACACTCGGCAGCCCACTGGCGCACGGCATGATGCTGCTGGCGCGCAGCGATGCCGAGTTTGCCGCGCGCAAGTGGCAACGTGAATTGCCAACCTGTCCGCCGGTCAAGGACGGCAAACGCTATGTCTATTCCGCAGACCAGGCGATCGATACCGCGGGCAAGCGCAAATTCAATCCGCTGCTGTTACACCACGCCGCCTGCTTCGCCGTGACGCGTTGGACCAATATGTACTTTCCGGCCTACGGTGGCCTTTGCGGCGATCTGGTGGGTGGTCCGCTGGCGACGGTGTTCGGCCCCGGTATCAGCGACGTCCCGGTGAAATCCACCGGCTGGCGTCGGTTCACGCCAGCGGCGCACACCACGTATTGGGACAAGCAGTCCGACGCACCGGCATCGATCGATGCGAAAGCTGCCGAAGAATTCGCCCTGCCATCGCTCAAACAAGCACTGTACTTAGATCACGCTCGCGAGTACAAATTGCCTGACAGCATGACGGAGAATTCTGTGTGGCGAACCGAGCTGATTGCGCTCAACGCTAGGATTGATGATCCCGGCAACATCGGGCCGGGCGTCGCCAATTTTCCGGCCGAAGCCCTGTCTGAGCGGCTTCTGCACTATCGCGCCGGCGAACCGGTACGCGGCAAGCTGGGCACTGACGGAGTGCTGGAACAGTTGAAACAATCCACACCGCCACGGTCGGTCGTCACCAAGAAGATCGCGATAACGCCAATAGGCCGTCATGTCCTTGTTACTCTTGCCAACGCGATGACGCAGTCCGACGACTCCGAACAACATCTGCGTCACCTTCGCGTTTTCTCCAGGCACCATGATCAGTGGCAACTGGAAATATGGCATTGCCATGAATGGCCGGAGCAATAAGCAGACTAGAAACTTGCGTCTGACGCACGGCAGCTCATTACGGTTTGACTTCTTTTCTGTCCGATCTTGGCAACGAAATATGGACTGCCCGCCACTGAAACGGTCTATAAAATGCTCGTTGTGCCAAAACTGCAACCTCGACCGTTGCGGGAAGATGGGAAGGTACCTGATAGACTTCGGCAAGCTGAAGTGATTCCCCTTGCGCCAAAAGGTGCTCGGGCGCAATTGCCTCTGACGCTCTTCCAGCAGTAGGCCAACGCAATCGGTCGCCTTCCGTCGGCAGGCGTTCAAATCCATTGATTCGATCTGAGCGCTCCTTCTCTCCGTCTACAGTGAGACGCAAAGAAACATCTTTTAGATAGACCGAGTCGGTCGTCCCCTTGTCGAGGGTAACGGTGAGAGCAAGGAAATCGTTTCTCTCATCCTTTGCGACGCGCTCCGAAGAAATGGACAAACTAAGATTCGCTGCAAACCAACCAACACATATCTTCCAGGCAATAAACGCAGTACCAAGCAACAAGCCGACGATTTCCAACCAGCTTTTAAGAGTTGCTGGGTTGACATTGGCAAGGAGGCTAGGAACGCAGCTCACGACGGTTCTCCACTATCTATAGAGCACATACGCTCATCACGTGAAAAACACCCGAAGAGCCCCGTCATCAGGCAATAAAACATTATCGCTATCAGCAATCCCAAGAAACAAAATTTGGCGGTAGCAGCAAAGGTCGTCCCCAGTGAATAAGCGCCTTCCAATAAGCTAGGTGCAATCCAGTGTGCGCCGGTGTCGCGTAGGAGGTAAGCATCGAGAGCCTTGAACGTCAACCAGTTTTCTGTAAGGTCGGAAATTGGCAGCCCCAGACCCAGAATGCATGCGAGTTTTCCCAAAGTCGGGCTTGGGTAACCTTTTCTTTCGCTACGCCAGCGCAGAAGCGCGACTAGCAGCAATGTGGAAAATACTGAATAAACGGCGATTAACAGCGTATCAACGAACAAGAGAAACGCCACATTAACGAAAAATTCCGACTGCCATTTGGCCAAGGCTGCGCCGAGTTGGAAAAATAACCCACGCTTGAAGCCAAATTGGAAGTGTGTTGCCAGCGTAAATCCCGCCCCCCGACTGACGACGAGCAGGGTGAAGGTTGCCAGGCCACTGATTACTAAAGTTGGCAGAAACCAGCAGGGATAGGATTGCTTTTTTGGCTGCACATGGGGGGATGATGGGACGGTGGGAACTTCGCGCTCCTCTATCTCGTTTTGCGATCCGTTGGTTCCATAGATTTCGACTGTACGAAGTGTTTCTGCGGGAGTCGCGTCTCGGGGAATTGACTGTCCACAATTCGGTTCTCGACTATCACGCAGATAGACGGATTCGTGAATTTGCATTTCGCCAATAAAGTCGCGGTGGAACATTCCTGCCAGTACCCAAGCTGGCATGGCGACAATCTGATCGTGCATTACGTCGAATGGGTTGGTTATGTGCCGCGCTTCGAGTTGCTTCAGATCGATGTGCAGGCCATGGGCATGGGATTCCCGAACCATCCAGTGCAGGGTGATGTTGGATAAACCGGACTCCCGATAGCCACCACCGATGTCCGAATGGGCGCCGCGAAACCAGACCTGTTTGAAACTCCGGCTTGCATCGGGGGAAGATCCCGCGGGGGGAGTGTAAGGGCGAGGTTTAAAGGGCCAACGTAACTCGTCCAATGCCAGCGCATGACGTAAGTGATGAAAACCTGGCTTGACGGCGGGGTCGCTGGTAATTGTTGCGCCAAGGAATTGCCAAATACCGACCGACTCAACGGTGTCCCAGCAGCCAATGAAGTGAATGGGAACGTGTTGCGTGGAAGCACCATTGCTGGTGGAGAACTGTCGGGCAAAGTTTATCTTGAACTCCTTGGCGGCTCTTGCCCTCTCGGCTTTCGATCGCTCTGACGGTTGCTTGCAACGATAGACGCGGAGGATCGATGGAATCAAATTCTCGTGCGCTTCCCGAAGCAAACCGAACATGTAGACCAGCCCGGATACGGCACGAGCCGTAAAAGCACCCCGAGAGAATCCGAAGAGGAAAATCCGGTCGCCATGCTGATAGTTGCGCAGCAGAAACGTGTAAGTCTCAGCGACATTCGTCCAAACGCCGTCACCCCACGCTAAGCCTCCCAGGCGACGCAGAGTGTCGCGGTAAGGAATGCCGCCACCTTCATCGCCAGCGAGAGCTCCGTCGGGTGTACCCACGCCAGGATCGTAATAGGTGATCTGACCCTTCGATTTTTCAAGCGCTTCGAACAGCTTGGCGATATTGGTCTTGTCCAGGCCGGGTTTCCAGATGTTGCCAGTACCGTCACAGCAGACGACAAGGTTACGGCCGGATTGCTCCCCATTGCGGCGCACCGGGTCTGTAACTTCTTGAAATTGCGCCGGCATGGAACTTTCCTTTACAATTCGTTGCGACCAAGCTTCAACGAGAAGCATTTCGACGTCTGTTGCCGGTATAAGAGGTCGCTCCGTTCCTTAGGACAGAACCACCGCTAGCGAGTAATCCTAGACAGATAACCGCCATACCCTCTGGCACTTTCGCAACCTCAAGCGGCAAAAAGTCACGCGCGAGATACGACGTTACTATTCCCGACAAGATGGCAATTATTTGCAAATATGAACGTCCTCTTCCCTCTACAACCGGATCGTCATTCGCGTGATCAAGCGACGGGACGAAACCTTTGATGATTTCGACCAGTCTTTCAGGTGCGATACTCAACGACAGTATCAAGCTAATAATTACTACAAGCTTCGTGAGTTCCCTGAATCGTCCAGTTAGTTAATGCGAATATATTGTTATACTCAAGGGCATAGACCTCTGCGAAGATAATAGCCATATTTACTGCGACGTTCACCTTGAACGAGATTGGATTTCATTTCAGAATGTGGACGAACTCGGCAGAAATTACATCGGCCAGTTTCTTGTATCCGCTGGCAGTCGCGTGAATTTCATTGAGCCAATCTCCGTCTTCGCCTGTGGTCCCAAGTCTCGCTCTTATGAGAGTTTCACGTGTAGCCGATACAACGTAAAAATTCTCAATCTTGTATGAAAGTTCAATAAGCGCTGATGCCAATGACTCGAAGATGTAATCCGTCAGAGAAATCCAGAATTCCTCCGGCACATCATTTCCTTTGAGCGCAGGGTATAACCACGGACCAGCAATTTTGAGGCCTAGAAACTTGGCTTTTGCATTCCGTGGTGTTGGATAATCATACACATGAGTGACGATTGGCGTCACGGCGTTATCGGTACCATCTCTCATTTCGGCAATCTTGAAGAACCCATGTTGAACCCTAAGTTTCATATTGGCTAACTCAATTGCATTTATGTAATCGAGCATATGCTTACCCGCTCCGTCAGACGGAGTACAAATTATCTGATCTGCAAGGTCGATCAGATCGTTGCCGCCACCGCTGATGAATATGGCATCCCACTTGGTGGAGAAGTTCTTTTCTGCAATAAGTTGATGCAGGGTGGGATTTGAGCATATTGACGACATATTCTTGATTGTGTCGCCAGGTTGCGCCAAGTTTACCAACAGAGTGCCATGCTCAAACCGCAGAGGGAAAAGCAAATTGCTCGACGGTATCGCTCCAATTGAAAACCACGAATCGCCTTCGCAAAGAATTCGCTTCGCGAACGCTGGATCATCTGGCCCTGATGTCCCAGTTCCTATGTAGTTGTCTGGTCCGTATCCATTGAAGGAGATTACTTTTGCAGGGTAGTCAAAATTCATCTACTTCTCCTTTTTGAAAATTGAGCGAGCAGTTGGACTCGTCCAACACCCGGTTCAGATCGTGGCTCGCTTCGCGATCACGATCTAACCTTAATCGTTAGGGCCGCTCCGGTCGGTACTTCTATATAGTCAAAGTAATGGTTGTGCGCGCGGTTGTTGCAGCCTGGACATCAATAACTTTGGTTATCATTTGCGGTGGGTCAGACATGATTTCCACTGTAAGCTTGTGCTGACCAGGCAAGACGTTGAGTTCTGACCATGAATATCCAAGGAATTCCACAGTTGGATTGGAGTCAATAGCAATTCTGACTTTTTTTGGCTCGGCCTTGTAAACAAACGCGACCTCAATCGCACCTGGTTGCTTTGCCTTCTCATTTGCTTGGGCACTAGACGCTTGACTTGTAAGGTTGGTTCGAATTGCGTCAAGTTTTCTATCAGTCTCTTCGCGCTGAGACTTAATCATAGATTCAAGAAGAGAAATGCTGGTATTGAATTCCGCTATCCACTTAGTAGTTTCTTCTGCCTGAAGTTTGGTTAGCTCTGTTTCTAGTGTTCTAGCCAATTCAAAGAGTACTTCCACATCTGCATTTTCCAGCGGCGTGTTCTTAGAAACAATATAGCTAGCCCATTCCAGTTCAAATGCACGCGTCAAATTTTCCATCGTAGTAACAGTGGCGATATATCGCATCCAGCCGCTCGACCATCCGAAGATTCGGTCTGCAAGGGTGAATAGTGCCGCTGCCACTAAGATTGCCGCTCCGACTTGCGTTAACGCAAGTTTATGATCCGCCATTTCAAACAAAGCAGAAAGAACAGGCAAAGTCGTGCCAAGCACGAGAAGTATGAAGGCGATCCCCCTAACTATTAACGATGTATTTCTCTTTGTACCGATGCTCGACCAATACCACGAGCACATCTCCTTGGATTCTTGTTCAATATGCGAATATATTGATAGCAGAGCCTGATCTGGTGTTTTATCTTTGTATTCATCCCATGCCAAGAGCTGCGCAGTTGAGATATCAGGAATCGTAGCCATGTCATCTCCTGTGTTGAGGAAAAGAACGTAAATCGGCAACCAGCCTCGGCAGAGCGGCCTAACTTTGCTATCGGGAAACAGCTTTGCTGCGTAACTCGACGCCACCGATTGCGCTGGAAGCCTCTTCAAAAAAGGCCTTGAGGTGATCAATAGCTGGATTCATACAGTATTAAATAGAACGCGAAAAGCAGCACTTCCAAATATAGACTATCACCGCACCTTCAGAACGCTTGAGTGGCTGCATAAGAGCAATATCCTAAGCCGGACGAGCCGGAACCAAACAGGGGTTACGATTAGCGCCTGACCAATGATGTGGAGATTGGCCATGGCTAAGACGACATTGGAAGAGCGCTATGCGGCGAATCTTCATGGCGTGTTGTCCTGTTTTGATCGAATCATCATCAAGGGGACGCTGCCCGGCGCCTGCTACGCGGACGGAATGACGAGCTTTCTGTACGCACACGATATCCGTCTCTTTGACTGTCCGCGATTTGCCGAACCGCTTCGAGAGCGTATCCGGGAGCGGGCGCGGGAGGCCTGCGCGGCGGCGGGCATTGAGATCGAGCATGTGAGCAAAAGCCACATTCGCAAGGAAGAGTTGGTGGCGCGCGTGCTCGCCGGACGTGGCGATGCGCCTGGACTGGTGCACGTCCTGTCGGCCATGGAAGCGTGCCCGAGCTACAAGCCTTGGCACAACAAGGCCAGCGGCAAGACCTATCTGCGCCACGATCAGGGCAAGTGCATGCACTACTACTTCTATTTCATCGATGAAGAACTCGGCTTGTGCTACCTGCGCGTGCCCACCTGGGCGCCGTTCGGCTTGCAGTTCTACTGCAATGGCCACAGCGCCTTGGCGATAGCGCTCAAACGCGAGGGTGTCGATTACACGCAGGCAGACAATGCTTTCCTGCGTGTCGCCGACATTGAGCGGGCGCAGGCATTGGCCGAAGCGTTCAGCCCGGATGTATTGCATCGGCGACTGGATCGCTACGCGCAGTGGCTGTGCCCCGTACTTGACGTGTTTGGCCAGGCCTACCACTGGAGCATCCGCCAGGCCGAGTACTCCACCGACCTGATGTTTCGCAGCGAGCACATCTTGGTGCAGCTGTATGACGCCATCTCGCGCCAAGCCGTGCTCGCGGCCAACGCCGACCGAGTGTCTGGTTTCCTGGGCAAGAAGGTCACGCCGCAGTTGGCCCAGGAGATCGGTTCGCGACTGTCCACCCGCATCGAGGGGCGCTGCATCAAGCATTACATGGGCGCGGCCGGCATCAAAGTGTATGACAAGTTCTCCCGTGTGCTGCGGGTGGAGACCACCATCAATGACCTGAGCTTTTTCAAGCACCACCGAAAGGTGGAACACAAGGATCGGCACGTCACGTGCAAGCTGGCGCCGCTGAAGAAGACCATCTATAGCCTGATCGATCTGCGTGAAATCCTGCTCGGCTGCAATCAGCGCTACCTGGCGTTCCTGTCCAGTCTCGACGACCCCAGCGCGGGCGAACGCGATTTGCAGCGATTGAGTCAGCCGCGCGTCGGTACCGATCCCAGCGTCAAGGGCTTGAACTTCTTCGATGCCGCCGAGCAAACCCTGCTGCGAACCTTGCAACTCGGCAAGTTCAACATCCACGGCTGGCGTCGCGCCGATCTGCTGACGCACTTGCAAATAACCCCGTCGGCCATGTCGCGACAACTCAAACGCCTTCATGTGCTTGGAATGATCAAGAAAGTCGCGCATACCTATCGCTATTACCTCACCAGTATGGGCCGTGCCGCCATCGCCGCCGCTTGCTCGCTGACCCGCTTCAATATCGTTCCCGCCATGGCCGCTACCCATTGAATTCTTCGCATAATCCGTCAAGACTGAACTTGTTAGTGATTAAAGGACCGCTTCTGGCCGACTGCGGAAGCACTCCCCTTAGCCGAGAATAAGCAATATACAAACAGCGTGGGTCAAACTTAAGTTGATGGAAATGGCCCAAGTGAGGCACTTCTTGAGCGTTGTTACCAATGCATGAACTCCCCGACCTCGACCGGCCGAGCATTGCTGAGCAAGATGAACAGATCCTTGACCTGTAGTCTCTGGTACGTAATCTGACGCTCAAGTGGCGACTCTCCAAGAAAAGCACTGGAACTAAACGCTCGCCTCGCCCAGAGCAGCCGCAACGCAAACAAACCGCGGCTTTTGGACGGGCTACATAGGCCGAAGCTCACCAAATCGCTAGACTGCTTCCTATCGCGATTCGTGCAAGCCCTATCTCCTGCTTGCTGGACTTTGAGGGAACTCGGGGAAGAAATCATCATCCAAACGAATGATGCTATTCAATTTGTGCTTGCCTGGATTCTGCTTATCCCGTCAAAAGACATAGGAGTTTCCGCCATGGATCGAGAGGCTGCATACGACCGTGCACTGGGATTGATCTATGAATCTGCCGTTGCACCGGCACAAACGCAGGATGCGCTTGCGGCCATGACGGCCTTGCTCGATGGAGACACCTGCCATTTGGTGGGTTGGAGTCGGAGCACCGGCATTCCTTTGCTTAGCATCTCCACTGGATTGCCGGATGATGTCGGGCCCGATTATGCAGCCCACTACGCGCAGATTGACCCGCGACGGCAACTTGCCCTGACGCAGGCACCTGGTCAGTTGCTTAACTGCAATGAGTATTTCGACACCCGTTTTGTCAGTCGTGATGAGTTTTTTCAGGACTATCTGTTACCACAGGTTGGGCTTCGCTATTTGCTCGGTTCCGGCGATCTTGTCGAGGAAAGCGAGCAAATGATCATGATCGGCTTTCAGCGCTACAAGGGACACAGTGCATTCCAGAACCAAGAGGCTGAAAGCCTGGAGCGTCTGCTGCCTCATTTGCGACGGTCACTACGCCTGATGCTTTATTTCCAGAAATTGAGGGATGAAATCGGATTTGGAGAAACGATATTTGAGGTATCCCACCTTGCGACACTTGCCCTTTCATCGTCCGGACAGGTGTTATGGGCGAATCGGCGCGGCATGGCCCTTCTACGCGCGGGAACGTGGTTTCATGAAGCACAAGGTCGGCTACGCGCCAACGATGCCGACAGAAATGCTTGCTTGCAGTCAGCAATTCGCCGAGCTGTGGCCGAGGCCAAGCCAAGCAATGTAAATCTTGGGGTAAGCGGCGGGCCGGAGCATTGCTGCCTTACGTTGATAGCCTTGGAGGGCGAGCAAGCCATTCCGATACCAACCAACCGCGCAGCACTGCTCGCCGTTGTCACCGCGAATAGCGGTCAACGAATCGCGACCGTCCAGCAACTCATGGATTTTTTTCGGCTGACTCCTGCGGAGGCGCGTTTAGTCCGCGCCTTGTCGCATGGTGAAACTATCGACGGATATGCTGCTCACGAAGGCTTGAAGAGGACTACTGTAAAAACCCAACTGCAAGCGGCGTTATCGAAAACAGGAACGCGATCTCAGAAAGATTTGGTGCGCCTGGTTGTAACGCTACCGGCAACTCGGGGATGATACTTTCAACGAAGTGAAAGTGAGTCGTGGCCGAATGAATTTGGGAAAACTACCGTCGAACGAAGGGCCCGCTTCGATGCCGCCTTTGGTCAGTAAGTGTCTCCACCACACTTCGCGCTCCAGGTTTGCCTTGGAACTGGAAATCTCGATCAATGCGAACGATGAGCAACTGCTCGAAGTTTCCTTGGCTCTTAACCAGTACACGGTCGCTGGTTTTCTCTGGCGAGATAGTCTTTACCTCAACAAGCTTTCCGGAAATTGTGCCATCAGAGCCGGCTTCATGCGTACCATGACGGCGAAGCCCGAAATTGATTTCAGCGTAGATCTCTCCGAGTTCTCCCCATATTTGTAAGTACCTGCCCGTGTTCTCGAAGTGGCGTGTAGCGCAATCAACTAGATCGTAGAAAATCTCTGTTTGCTTGAGAGTGCTAAAGGGAAATCCATCTCTGCTCTGGAAGCGCGTGCCTGACTCAACAGGGAGAGCATCATCTTCTGGGGCATCTTCAAGCTGAGAATCGACCCACTCTCTGTCTATGTATTCCCATTCCCAAGGCGCAGCGCCGGAGCTAGCAGTATCGGCTATTTCCTCCGCGCTGTAGCCGCGCTCGTTCATCTCGTAAAGAAAATCCCACTCAGGAGCACGTGCTCGCGGCCGCGCTCCTTCTCGAGAGCCTTCCGGTAGGCTTGGTCAAGGAAGCCGTTGTAGCGAACAAACCTTCGCACGTCGGCCTCGATCCGATTCAAGTCGACAAGGTTGAACGAGCGTGCGCATCAGCCGCTGTGCTACCAAACGGGAGAAGCGGAACTCCAAGCCTGTTTTGATGGATGGCAATGCCTGGAGCACGGCACCCATTTCAAGTAGGGCCAAACCCACAATCTCTTCGAGGAGCGGCTCCCCACGCAGTTCTCCCGGCAGGTTGATTAGCTCTTCGATGCCGCGGAAGGTCGAGAACCAGACCTCGAATGTGCTTTTTGGCTCAAAGGGCGCCAGAGACGATTCGATGCCAGCTCGCGAATGGGCCAGCGCTCTCATGGCCTCGGCTTGCGCGGCTGCGCCCGTCAATCGTTGTCCTGCCATCCGTCGGCCCCCTGGGTAAGGCGCTGAATCGTTGCCCCGCGCCATTTTGGATTTGAAACCGTCTAATATAGACTAGAGCCGCCCCAGGAAGGCGGCCTTCTAGCGCATCGGTCCGTTGTCTGTTGACGTGCGCCGGCCGGTGAGCCCCAGAATTACTTGTAGGCTCGCTCCACCGTTAGCAGAGGGCAGGGTGGGTATTGCATCCCAGACGGGGCGATCAGCTACCGCTGGCGAATGCACCCTGCGAGGCCCGAAACCAAGTCGTCTTGCTCATATGACCCATACCCCGACGCTCGATCCAGCCCAAGAGATTCGCATTGAGGCGGTGCACCGCGGCTTCCTATATCAGCATTTATATGCCGCCTCGTGTCTTCTTACTTCAGGGCAGATCGGCGTGACTTCCGTGGTGGTCGAGCGCGACGAGGATATCGAGCTCCTCACACCGGCGGGGCGCATCTACATCCAAGTCAAGACGCGCAGCCGGCCGATTATGCCGGCCGACATCAGAGCGACGATAGATCGATTCAATGCCCTGCGAGATGAGCACCAGCAGGGCCGCCGCCGGGGCCGCGCAACATTCGTGGTGGTCGTCAACCGCGCCTTGGGGCCATCCTTGGTTGAACAGGTCGAGACTGGAAAGCTGGCGGACGACGTTGAGATCTTCTGGCCAGGTTGCGTGCGTTCTGGCGACTTTGGTCAACTTCCGCCGGCTTGGGCGGACATCGATGAGGCAGTCGCATGGTGCGTCGATCGAGCCGCGACAGTGCCACTCGCCATGCTGGCGCCTGATTCCCTTGTGTGGAAACTGGCTGGCCGCGTCCAGGCTGCGGCTGCCGGGGAAGCGCCCCACGCGGATCACACCTTTGTGATTGCGGATTTGCCGTCAATGCTCGACCAGAT
>APMI01042205.1_pt1 | contig 13485 bp, 10 predicted proteins | sample 667938 | NCBI WGS metagenome assembly APMI01 (sample SAMN01084076, study PRJNA167559) | wastewater metagenome | biome: Wastewater | place: Denmark: Ejby Moelle, Odense | collected 2011-11-28 | reverse complement strand
CCTCGCTGTACGCCTTGCTGAGCTCTTCCTGCGCGGCGCGAATCTCGTTCATATCGTCGCCACGCAGTGCCTTGCGCGCGCGCTCGATGGACGCGTCGATCCGTTCCTTGAGCGGCGCGGCCACCTTGTCGCCCCACTCCTTCACGTTCTTCTCGACTTCGTACGTCTGCGAGTCGAGGCGATTGCGAATCTCGATCTCTTCGCGACGCTTCTTGTCTTCGGCCGCATTCTTCTCGGCGTCCTTCACCATCTTGTCGATCTCGGTGTCAGACAGGCCGCTTGACGCCTCAATGCGGATCTTCTGTTCCTTGCCCGAGGCCTTGTCACGCGCCGCGACGTGCAGAATGCCGTTCGCGTCGATGTCGAAGGTGACTTCCACCTGCGGCATGCCGCGCGGAGCGGGTGGGATGCCCGTGAGCTGGAACTTGCCGATCGTGCGGTTATAGACTGCCAAGTCGCGCTCACCCTGCAGCACGTGAATCTCGACCGTCGTCTGATTGTCGTCGGCGGTGGAGAACGTCTCGGCCTTCTTCGTCGGAATGGTCGTGTTGCGCGGAATGAGCACCGTCATCACGCCACCAAGCGTTTCGATGCCGAGCGAGAGCGGCGTCACGTCGAGCAGCAGTACGTCCTTCTGCTCACCGGTTAGCACGGCGCCCTGAATGGCCGCACCCACCGCCACCACTTCGTCCGGGTTCACGCCGCGATTCGGCTCCTTGCCGAAGAAGTTCTTCACGACTTCCTGGATCTTCGGAATGCGCGTCGAGCCACCGACGAGAATGACCTCGTCGACTTCGCTCGGCTGCATACCGGCATCCTTGAGCGCCTGCTTCATGGGCTCGAGCGTGCGCTGGATGAGATCATCCACGAGCTGCTCAAACTTTGCGCGCGTGAGCGTGTAGTTGAGGTGCTTCGGACCCGTCTGGTCGGCGGTGATGAAGGGCAGGTTGATGTCGGTCGAGCTGGCGCTCGAGAGCTCCATCTTGGCCTTTTCGCCCGCTTCCTTGAGGCGCTGCAGTGCCATCGGGTCCTTCGACAGGTCGATGGCCTGGTCGCGCTTGAACTCGGCCACGAGCCAGTCAATCACGCGCTGGTCGAAGTCGTCGCCGCCCAGGTGCGTGTCGCCGTTCGTCGACTTCACTTCGAACTGACGGGTGCCGTCGACGTCGTAGAGCTCCAGCACCGAGATGTCATAGGTACCGCCGCCCAAGTCGAACACGGCGACTTTTTCGTCCTTCTTCTTGTTCTTATCGAGACCGTACGCCAGCGCGGCGGCCGTGGGCTCGTTGATGATGCGGAGCACGTCGAGGCCCGCAATCTTGCCGGCGTCCTTGGTCGCCTGGCGCTGGGCGTCGTTGAAGTACGCCGGCACCGTGATGACGGCCTTGCTGACGCTGTGACCGAGGTAGTCTTCCGCGGTCTGCTTCATCTTCTGCAGCACCATCGCCGAGATTTCGGGGGGCGTGAAGCGCTTGCCTCCCACCTCGACGGCGGCCACATCATTCGGGCCGGCGACAATCTTGTAGGGCACGCGCGACTGGTCGCTCTGCGCTTCGGCGGAGCGGCGACCCATAAAGCGCTTGATGGAGAAAATGGTGTTCTGCGGGTTGGTGACCGCCTGACGCTTGGCGATCTGGCCAACGAGGCGCTCGCCATCCTTCGTGAAGCCGACCACCGACGGCGTCGTCCGGCCGCCTTCGGCGTTAGGAATCACGACCGGATCGCCACCTTCCAGCACGGACACGACGGAGTTCGTCGTACCGAGGTCGATGCCGATAACTTTTTCAGCCATGGAGATCTCGTAAGGGAGGTCCTGCGGTTTCAGGCAGGCGACCGGAGGGCCACCTGCGGGATGATCGACAGGGTAGAGGGCAAGGGATGGGCCGAACTTCCCCTGCCGGTCCGGCGTATTTGCGCGCTATTGTGAGGGAGGAGAGACTGTCGTCGCGGCAGTCTGCCATTTTGACCCGAGGCGAGTGCCATGTTTCCTGTCTCCGACGACAATCCGACGCTCCGGACGCCCGTGATGACGCTGGCGATCCTGGCGGTCACCTGGGCCGTGTGGCTGCTGGTCCAGGGGGCTGGTGAGCCGTTTCGGCTGGCCGTGAGCGTCTGTGACCTGGGGTTTGTGCCGGGGGAGGTGAGTGGCCGGGCGCCGTTAGGGCTGGGGGTGCCTCTGGGGGTGATTCGCGGGCAGCCGCTGGCGTGCGTGGTAGACAACCAGATGGTGAACTGGTTCACCCCGCTCCTGTCGATCTTTCTGCACGGGAGCTGGACGCACCTGATCGGGAATTCGCTCTACCTGTGGGTGTTCGGCAACAATGTTGAGGACAGCATGGGGCGCGGGCGGTTTCTCGCCTTTTACCTGCTCACCGGTGTCATTGCCGCGGCGGCGCACCTGGCCGTCGATCCCGGCTCGCCAGTGCCCACGGTCGGGGCATCGGGGGCGATCTCCGGCATCATGGGCGCGTATCTCGTCATGTATCCTCGCGTTCATGTTCGCACGTACATCCCGCCCATCTTTCTCTTTCGGTTGCCGGCGTGGAGCGTGCTGATCTTCTGGTTCGCGAGCCAGGTCGTGTCGGGGCTTCCCGAACTCTCGCCATTGCGTCGTGAAATCTCCGGCGGCGTGGCGGTCTGGGCGCACGTGGGCGGTTTTGTCGCCGGTGTGTTGCTGGCGCGCCTCTTTGAAAACAGCGAACTGGTGCGACGCCGTCGGGCGCTCGGTGACGCGAAATTGGTTTGGTCCTGAACCGTTCGGTTCCCGTTGTGTTGGCGGTGTTTCGTCAACGTCGTGTAACGAAAAGCAGCCCCTGCAGCTCCCCGATGGCGTTCGGCATCGGGCGGCGCGAACGTTACGGCGTCTGGTACTCTCCATTCGCGCGCGAGGCCTCGCGCGCGGCTACCGACAGCCGAATCTTCAGCCGAAACGCATCCGTGAAGCTTTTCTCCAAGGACGAGAGTTTTTTCGACGCCTTCCGCCAGCTCGCCACGCACATCGGCGAAGCCGCGCGACTGTTGCGCACCTTGTTCGAAGACCCGACGCAGGCACCGGTGTTGGCGGTGCAGATCAAGAAGGTCGAGACCGATGGTGATGCCATTGTGGTCGCGATTAACCAGCGCATCGATACCAGCTTCGTCACGCCGCTCGACCGGGAAGACATTCACCTGCTCGCGAAGCGGCTCGATAACGTGATCGACCTGATCAACGGCGCGTCACGCCGAGTTGCGATGTTTCGCGTGAAGGATCGCCGCGAGGGTGGGGTGCAGATGGCGGACGTGCTGGTGCGCGCCGCGCATGAGATTCAGCAGTCGGTGGGCGATGTGACCAAGCGGCAGCGCATGATGGAGCACAGCAAGGCGATGAAGTTGCTGGAGGAAGAGGGGGACGCCCTCTATGCGCAGTCGGTGGGAGCGCTGTTCGAGCACGATGAGCCGGCGATCGAGGTGCTGAAGTGGAAGGAGATCTACGACGCCCTCGAGCACGCGATCGACGAATGTGAGGACGTGTCGAACGTCCTGGAGAGCATCGCGCTCAAGAACAGCTGACGCGGCGACCCAGTGGTTTCCTTCGTTATCTTCATCATCGTCGTCGCGCTCGCGTTCGACTTTATCAACGGCTTTCATGACTCGGCCAATTCGATCGCCACGATCGTTGGTACGCGTGTTCTGAGCCCGCTCGCCGCCGTGATCTGGGCGGCCGTCTTCAACTTTTCGGCGTTGTTCTTTGTGGGGACCGCCGTGGCGAAGTCGGTCGCGGCGGGGTTTATCGACGTGAACATTGTCGATGCCAACGTGATTCTGGGCGGCTTGTTGGGCGCGATCACGTGGAACCTGATCACATGGTGGTTTGGTATCCCGTCCAGCTCCTCGCACGCCCTCATTGGCGGGTACGCCGGGGCGGCAGTGGCGAAGGCCGGATTCGCCGCACTGCTCTGGGGCAAGAAGTGGATTGAGACCTTGTCAGCGATCGTTGTTTCGCCCCTGCTCGGCGCGCTGATGGGCTTTCTGCTGATGCTGACGGTGATTGCCGTGATGGGCGGCCTCGCCCGGTTGCGGTCGCGAATGCAGCAACCAGCCCTTCACAACTCCGGTCCCGAAAAAGTCTTCCGCGTGCTGCAGTTGACGAGTTCGGCGATGCTTTCGCTCGCCCACGGCGGAAACGATGCGCAGAAGACGATGGGTATCATCGTGGGCTTGCTCGTCGCGACGCAGGGCGCTTTTGCGAACGAGACGGGTCTGTTGAGCCACATGTACGTCACGTCGCTCAAGGAAATCCCGATCTGGGTTGAACTGAGCGCGTACACGATGATCTCGTTGGGTACGCTCTTTGGTGGTTGGCGCATTGTGCACACCATGGGCACGCGCATTACCAAGCTGCGCCCGGTGGGTGGCTTCTGCGCCGAGACCGGCGGTGCGCTGGTCATTCTCACGCTGACCCGCTTCGGTATCCCTGTCTCCACCACGCACACCATCACCGGTGCCATTGTCGGTGTGGGCGCGACCAACCGCTTGTCGGCGGTGCGGTGGGGGCTGGCCAGCCGCATTGTGTGGGCGTGGGTGATCACGATTCCGGCCAGTGCACTCATGGCCGCCATCGCGTACCGCATCCTCGCGGCCGCGAACCCGCTCTGAGCTGAAGGCGCTGGCGGCGGACCTCTCCGTCGCCAGCGTACGCTCCTCTCCCCACGCAATGGCATCGTCGACGCAGCTGTCTCTACCGTATCTGAATCGCGAGCTCTCCTGGCTCGATTTCAACGCGCGGGTGCTTGAGGAAGCGTTGGATGAGCGGGTGCCGTTGCTGGAGCGCCTCAAGTTCTTGGCGATTTTCAGCACCAATCTCGACGAGTTTTTCATGGTGCGCGTGGCGGGGCTGCGGCGAAAGGTGCACGGCGGTGCGCCGCAGTACGCGCCCGACCCGCTCTCGCCGGTGGAGCAGCTCGACGCCATTCAAACGCGCGTGCGGGAACTGCTCGAGCGCCGACGAAAGGCGCTGCGCAAAGACCTGCTGCCGTTACTCGCCGAGCGTGGCATCGCGCTCGTGACGATGGACGCGCTCACGGAGAACGAGCGCGCGCGGGTGCACGCCTTCTTCGAGGCGCAAGTGTTTCCGGTGCTCACGCCGCTCGCGGTGGATCCCGGCCATCCGTTTCCGTACATCTCCAATCTGTCGCTGTCGTTGGCGGTGGATATCAAAGATCCAGTTACGGGGAAGGAGCATTTCGCGCGCGTGAAGGTGCCGCGCTCCCTGCCGCGGTGGGTGAGCTTTGGGCGCGAACATATGTATGTGCCGCTCGAGGACGTCATTGGGGCGCACCTTGATGCGCTCTTTCCCGGCATGTCCGTAGAGCGCTGGTACACGTTCCGCATTACGCGCTACTCCGATTTGGATCTCGGACAGATTGACCAGCCGGAAGATCTGCTCGAGACCATCGAGCAACAGGTGTTTCAGCGGCGCTTCGGCGAAGTCGTGCGGTTGGAAGTGCAGCGCGAGATGCCCGCGCCTATGCGGCAGTTGCTGCTCGAAGAGCTTGGCGAGAGCGAAACGCAGATGGTCGCGCCCATTGGCCCGCGCGATGTGCACGATTTGGACGAGCTGCTTGAGCTGGGCGACTTGATGCAGCTGGCGCTTGTGGACATTCCGGAGCTGCGTGATCCGACTCATGTGCCGGTGGTACCGCCGGCGTTTCGCGATGCCCGCAACGTGTTCGAGGCCATTCGCGAACACGACATTCTGGTGCATCATCCGTACGAATCGTTCGCGGCGTCCGTCGAAGCGTTTCTCGAGGCGGCGGCAAACGATCCGCAGGTGCTGGCCATCAAGATGACGCTGTACCGCACCTCGGGCGACACCGCGATTGTTCGCGCGCTGACCGACGCCGCCGAAGCGGGAAAGCAGGTGGCGGTGCTCATCGAGCTGCAGGCACGCTTCGACGAGCAGAACAACATCACGTTCGCGCGGACGATGGAAAGCTACGGGATTCACGTGGCGTACGGTCTGCCCGGGCTCAAGACGCACGCGAAGACCGTGCTGGTGGTGCGCCGCGATGCCGATGGGATTCGTCGCTATGTGCACATCGGCACCGGTAACTACAACTCGAAGACGGCGCGGCTCTACACAGATGTCGGACTCTTCACCTGTGATCCGCAGTTGGGCGCCGACCTGAGCGACCTATTCAATTCGCTCACCGGTGTGTCTCGTCAGCGCTTCTATCGCCGCTTGGCGGTGGCACCCGCAACGCTGCGGGCGCGGACGCTCGAGCTCATTGATCGGGAAACGGCGCATGCGAAGGCCGGGCGTGGTGGGCGGATCATTGCCAAGATGAACGCCCTGGTCGACCCGGAGGTCATTGCCGCGCTGTATCGTGCGTCGCAGGCGGGTGTCGAAATTGACTTGATTGTGCGGGGCATTTGCTGTCTGGTGCCGGGGCTCAAGGGTACCAGCGAGCGGATTCGCGTCATCAGTATCATTGGACGGTTCCTCGAGCATTCGCGCATCTTCTGTTATGCGAACGGGGGGAACCCGGAGTACTATATTGGCTCTGCTGACTGGATGCCGCGGAACTTCGACCGTCGGGTCGAAACCATGGCACCGATCGACAACCCCGCGCTGCACCGCGGCCTGCAGGCTGTGCTCACCACGTGCCTGCAGGATACGCGACAGGCGTGGGAGCTTGGCCCGGATGGACGGTATGTCCGTCGCACCGGCGATGGTGATGTGCGGGCCACGCAGCAGCAGCTGATGAAACAGCCATGGGGCGTTGAGCCACCACCGGCACCGAAGCGCAAGAAAAAGCTGTCTTCGTAGTACTCCTTACCCGTCGGTTCATGCTTCATACAACAGTCCGTGGCGCGCTCGCGCTGGGGGCGTGCGCTCTGGCGTGCGTCCCCTCCCTTGTGCACGCCCAACCCGCGCCCGCGTTTCCGAACCCGTCGATTACGCTCGATGGAAAGGGGATCACGATCTTCGGCAGCGATAGCGTGTCGAAGGTGAATCTCCGGTTCCGCGTGCAGGAAATGGTGGCCGCGACGACCAAGGGCGAGACGGAGTACAGCGTGGGGCGTACGACGCTCACGACGCGCCGCGCGCGCATTCGCATCGAATCGACCCTGCGCGATCCGCGGCTGCGCATCAACGTGCAGCTGGCGTTCTCGCGCATCGATCTCGATCAGGAGAGCGCGGGCTTTGCGAATGTGCTTCGTGATGGGTACCTCACCTGGCAGTTCACACCGCATTTGGCGGGCTCACTTGGGCAGGCCAAGTTGCCGGCCAATCGGCAGCTGTTGGTGTCGTCGTCGGAAATTCAAACGGCCGATCGATCACCGGTGCATGCCACCTTTACGGTCGATCGCGACGTCGGCGCGTTTCTGTCGTATTCGAACATCATAGGGAAAGCACGCTACGTCATTCGCGGCGCGGTGAGTTCGGGGGAAGGGCGCAACGCCTCGGGCGGTGACAACGGGTTGGCCTACACCACCCGCTGGGAGCTGCTGCCATTCGGCGCCTTCACCAATGGCGGCGACTACGTGGAGGGGGACGTGTCGCGCGAGCCGTCGCTCAAGCTCTCCATTGCCGGCGGCGTGTCGCACAACGATCGGGCCGTGCGTACCAGTGGGCAGACGGGCGCGCCACTCTATGCGGCGCGGAGCATGACCACGTGGTTTACCGATGCCGTTGCGAAGCGTCGCGGGGTGGCGGTGACGGCGGAGTATCTGCATCGTACCGCGCCCGACCCGATTACCCGGAGTGGTGCGCTTGAGCGTCACGTGTTTCCAGGCGAAGGGCTGAACGTGCAGGCCAGTTGGCTCATTCCGCGGCATAACTGGGAGCCCCAGCTGCGCTTCTCCACGCTCACCCCCGCGCGGGCCATTCAGGCGCTTCCTACGGTTGAAGCGCTGCACGAAAGCGCCGTGGGATTGGCGCGCTACGTGAACGGCCACCGCATCAAGATGAATAGCGAGTTGATGCACGCCCGCTTCGAACAGCTCGCGCTCGCATCACGGCGAGGCGCGTGGACGCTGCGCTTTGGCGCTGAAGTGGGGATCTAACGCCGCGAGCGGTTACTACTCCCCGTCGCCATCATCGCCGTTGCTCAGCGTGGTGCCGTCGGGGAGAATGACAAACACGGGGCGCTCGAGCACCTCTTCGAGCAGCTGTCGCTTGCGGCTCGCGCCCCAGCATTCAAGCCGCACGTTGGTGGCGCCGGTTGCTTCACTCACGTGCACGCGCACGGCATCGCGCTCCAGCTTCACCTGCACGCTGCCAACTGCGGCCACATGGCCCCGGTCGAGACCATCGGCAAAGCGGAGCAGGGCCGACAGCTTCACAATGCGCTCGCGCGTGGCGCGGTCAAGCGCACCAAACTCTTCGTGCTTGAGCTTCGGCGTGGCGCCGCGATGATAGCGCGCGATATGCGCGATCATGATCTGCTCGGCTGGCGTCATCCCCAGCAGTTCCGCGTGCGAAATGAGATGGAACGAGTGCTTGTGGTGCTTTTCGTAGTTGATGTGATAGCCCACGTCGTGCAGAAGCGCGGCGTCCGCCAACAGGCGGCGGTCGTTGGCGCTCAAGTTGAGCTTCGCACCAAGCGCATCGAACAGCTGCAGCGCGAGCGCCTGCACCTGACGCGCGTGCGGCTCTTCATAGTGGCAGCGCTCGGCGAACTCGCGCACCGACCGTTGGCGCGCGGCGCCCGGGTCGGCCGCTTTGGGCGTGACGCGCGCCGCTTCCAGCAGCAGGCCTTCTCGAATGCCGTAACCTGAGGTGAGCATATCGCGCGGATCGAATCGCGCGAGCACTTCGGCCGCCACCGCGAGGCCGGCGACGATGATATCCGAGCGGGCGGGGTTGAGTCCGGGCACAAAGCGACGTTCGTCGGGGCTCAGTTGCTGCAGCCAATCGAGGACATGCTCAAGCTCGGCGCGCGTGACGCGCGTGCCATGGGTGCCGCGAGCGGCGACGCCCTGCCGCGTGAGCACAATGCCGGCGAGGTTCGTGAACGTGCCGCCTGAGCCAATGATCTGCGCTCCGCGCCAGTCTTTTACCGGCACCGCTTCCTTGAGGCCTTTGCGCACATGGTCGCGCAGTGCGCGTACGCGCCGCGGGCGAATGGCGGGCGTGAGGAACTTCTCGTTCAACCGCACCGCGCCAAAGGGCAGCGATGCGACACGCTCAATGAGACCGTCCTTCGACAGCACGAGCTCCAGCGACCCGCCACCGATGTCCATGATGACGGTGCGCCCCGCGCCGAGCTCGAAGTGCGCCAACGCGCTGCGGAACGAGAGGAGCGCTTCCTCCTCGCCGCTCAAGATGCGCACCGGCTGACCGGTGAGCGCTTCCACGCGACTGGTGAACGCGGCTGAATTGCTGGCATCGCGTACGGCGCTGGTCGCGACAATTTCGATGCGCAGTGCACCCAGCTGCTTGGCCAGCGTCACCATGCGCTGCACCGCCGATACGGCCGCATCGACGGCCGCCGCTTGTAACGCGCCGGTGGCCTCGAGGCCTTCGCCGAGGCGCGGCATGGCCTTCATTTCATCAACCACCCGGATTTGCCCCAGCACCGACACGTCGGCGACAATCTGCCGCACCGAATTCGACCCGATGTCGATGGCGGCAATGCGAAGGTCGGTGGACGTCGGCGTGGGGACGGTCATGAGCCGGGGCTGGAGTCTGGCTGCGGAGGGCGCGCGGGTCGCGCGAGCTCCTCATACCGATGGCGGATCTGGGTGCCATCTACAAGATAGACGGCATCCTCGCCAATGTTGGTGGCCAAATCGGCCACCCGCTCCAGGTTGCGGCTCACGAGGAGCAGCTCGAGCCCCGGGGCGACGGTTTTGGGATCGGCCGTCATCTGGCTGACCAGCTGGCGGTAGATACCCGAGTGCAGCCCATCCACTTCGTCGTCGGCGTCGCGAACGGCGCGTCCCAGCTCTCCGTTGCCACGGATGAAAGCGTCGAGCGCATCGCTGAGCATCCGCCGGGCGCGGCGCGCCATATCTGGCAGCGCGGGCACCACCAGCGGCTGGTGACCTTCGCGGGCCATTCGCACCGTGGACTCCGCAATGTTCACGGCGTGGTCGCCAACGCGCTCGAGGTCGCTCGACACCTTGATGGCGCCAATGAGAAAGCGCAGGTCGCGCGCCATGGGCTGCTGCAGCGCCAACATCGCGATGGCCTGATTCTCCGCTTCGACTTCCAGTCGATCCAGCTCTTCGTCGCCATCAATAACGACGTGAGCCTTGTCGGCATCGCGCTCAATCCACGCCTCAATGGCCAACGCGATGAGCGATTCGGCGCGCTCGGACATATCCAGCAAACGCTGGGTGAGCGCCGCCAGATCGTCATGGAAGTGCCGGTACCCGCCAATGAGTTCGGGCATCAGCCGAATCTCCCGGTAATGAACGCTTCCGTGCGTGAATCGCCTGGCCGAGTGAAGAGGCGTGAGGTATCACCTTCTTCCACCAGCACGCCGTCCACCAGCAAGGCGGTGCGGCTCGACACCCGGGCCGCTTGATGCAGATTGTGCGTCACGATGAGCAGGGTCAGCTGATGGCGAAGGTCATACAGGAGCTCTTCGATGCGTTGCGTGGCCTGCGGATCGAGTGCGCTGGTGGGTTCATCGAGGAGCAGCACCTCGGGCTCATTTGCGAGCGCCCGCGCGATGCACAACCGCTGTTGTTGGCCGCCGGACAGCGTGCGTGCGTCGGCGGCGAGGCGATCAGCAACCTCGTCCCACAACGCGGCGCGACGCAGCGCAGTTTCCACGCGCTCCTGCAATGCCGTACCGGTGAGCGCGTGATTGATCCGCGGCCCATACGCCACGTTGTCAAACACCGAGCGCGGGAATGGATTGGATCGCTGAAAGACCATGCCGACGCGCCGCCGCAGGTCGCTCACATCAAGCTCGGGGCCGTGCACGCGGTCGGCGCCCACGAAAATGGCCCCGCTTTGTCGCGCGCCGGGAAGTCCGTCGTTCAAGCGATTGATGGCGCGCAGGAGCGTCGTCTTGCCCGAGCCAGACGGACCGATGAGCGCCGTAATCGTGCGCGGCTGCACCGTGAGCTCGATGTTGTGCAGCACGGGCGTGGTGCCAAACCACGCGGAAAAGCGCGAGAACGTGACGGCCGCCGTTGCGAGTGGCTCGCTCATCCGAAGCGCCCGGTGATGTATGCTTCGGCGCGCGGGTCGGCCGGCCTTGTGAAGAGCTGCCGAGTGGGCGCGTGTTCAACCACCGCGCCATCAAGCAGCACGGCGGTCGCATCAGATATGCGGGCAGCCTGCTGCAGATTGTGCGTCACCAGCAGCATGGTCACGGAGCCCCGTAGGTCGTAGAGCAGCTCTTCAATACGCTGTGTGGCGACGGGGTCGAGCGATGCGGTGGGTTCGTCGAGTAGCAGCACCTCGGGGTGCACGGCGAGTGCGCGCGCGATGCACAATCGCTGCTGCTGCCCGCCCGAGAGCACGGCGGCTTTGGTGAAGAGGCGGTCGGCCACTTCACGCCAGAGGCCGGCGCGCCGAATGGCGCTCTCCACACGGGCTTCGAGTTCGCGCTGCAGCACGCGCGGCTCATGCGCGCGAATACCGATGGCGACGTTGTCGAAGACGGTGTCGGTGACGAAGGGTGTGGGGCGCTGGAACACCATACCCACCCGCCGGCGAAGCCGCGCGGGATTCACGTCCGGTGCGTAGGCGTCAACGCTAGCGGCGGCGCCCGTGGGGTCGCCAATACACACGCGACCGCGGGTCCATGCGTGCGCGTCCAGCTCGTGCAGGCGATTAATGCATCGCAACACGGTGGACTTGCCGCAGCCACTCGGGCCAATCAACGCGGTCACGCGGCCAGCCGCGGCGCGCAAATTCACATTGCGTAGCACGGCGTGGCCCGCAAAGCCGGCGCTCAAATGCTCCAGCGTGATACCCGCTGGGAGGTCGGTGACAATGACCACTAGCGTGCGTCTCGGCCGCGTCGGAGGCGCACCGCTGCGAGCAACCGCGCGCGGGCGTCGCGTACCAGCCGCGCGCCAACCCCGAGTGCGGCCACCATGAGCACGAGCAACAACGCCGATGCCCACGCCTGCGCGTTCCACTCATCAAACGGGCTTTGCGCGTAGGCGTAGATCTGCAGCGGAATTGCCGCGATGGGGCGCGCCGGATCGACGGACCAGAATGGATTGCCGAACGCCGTGAAGAGCAGGGGCGCGGTTTCGCCGGCCACGCGAGCTAGGGCCACCAGCACGGCGGTGGTCACGCCAGGGAGTGCGGTACGCAGCACAATGGTCATGGCCGTGCGCGACTTGCTGAGCCCGAGGGCGAGTCCCGCCTCCGTGAGTGAGCGCGGCACTAGGCGCACCATTTCTTCCGTCGCACGGGTTACGAGTGGCACCACCAGCAACCCCAGCGCGACGCCACCGGCCCACCCCGAGAAGTGGCCAGATGGGCGCACGATGAGCTCCCACGCCACGATGCCCATGACAATCGAGGGCAAGCCGCCCAGCACGTCCGTGAGTAAACGCACGACGCGGGCGAGTCGTCGATCAGGTTGGTCCGCGAGAAAGAGACCGCCGCCAACGCCCACCGGCACGGCAATAGCGAGAGCAATGGTGACGAGAATGGCCGACCCCACCAGCGCATTGGCCATCCCGCCGCCCCGCGCGCCGGGCGCCGCGGGCACCCGAAACACCAAGCTTGGAGTGAGCTGTCCAACGCCCTGAAACACGACGTAGCCAAACAGTGCCACCAGCGGCAGCAGTGCGGCCACACCCAAGAGCCACACGCCCGCGGTCACGACGCGATTCGTGCGCCGGCGGCGGTGACGCAGTGCCGACGTGGGTTCGCGGCGCGTGAGGTGGCTCTGTGAATCGCTCATGCCGGGAGCAGTCGCGAGTCGTTGCCAGCCACGCGCGAGACCAGCAGGCGAGCGAGCACATTCACGAGCAGCGTCACCACTAGCAGTAGCGCGGTAATGGCCATCAGCGCACCAACCTGCGTGGCGTCGGAGGCTTCACCGAACTCCACCGCGAGCAGCGCCGAAATGGTGTACGCGGGGTCGAGGAGCGAGTGGGGTACCGCGTGGCGATTGCCGACAACCATGGCCACGGCCATCGTCTCGCCAAGCGCTCGCGCGAGTCCGAGCAGCACCGCACCAACCAGCCCAGATCGCGCCGACGGAAGCACGGCGTCGCGAATCATCTCCCACTGCGTCGCGCCGAGCGCCAATGCGGCTTCGCGTTGCGCACGCGGGATGGCTTGCAGCACATCGTGACTCACCCCCGCCACGTAGGGCAGAATCATCAATGCCAGCACGAGCGTCGCGGCCAGCACGCTTGGTCCGTACGCCGGGCCGGCGGTAAAGGGCAGCCCCGACGCGATGAGGGCCGGCATGACGGTACGGCGCAGCAGGGGGACGAGCACAAACATGCCCCAGAGCCCGTAGATGACCGATGGCACGGCGGCGAGCAGGTTTACCGCAAAGGCCGCCGGCG
>APMI01038068.1_pt1 | contig 13485 bp, 13 predicted proteins | sample 667938 | NCBI WGS metagenome assembly APMI01 (sample SAMN01084076, study PRJNA167559) | wastewater metagenome | biome: Wastewater | place: Denmark: Ejby Moelle, Odense | collected 2011-11-28 | reverse complement strand
GCGACTGCGTCTTTGAGGACGCTGTTGCGGCGCGGCTGCGGCGGTAGGAGGTCGAGCCTGTCGGGAAGCGACCCTTTCGCCGTCGAGCGCCGTAGCACCAGAGTGTTTGCCTCGTGGTCAATGGAACGGAGGTTGACGTCCTCGGGCATAGCCGCCGGCTTCACGCACGGCGACTTGCCCGCGCGCAGCTTCGTTTCCTGCGGCGGGAAGCGGTAGGTACGCTCGAACGACTTCGCGGTGACTTTTACAGGCTCACCTATGGCCTCAAGTCCCTGAATGCACTCGAGGTCGTCAAGCAGTTCCTCGCTTTCCTGCGCGAGGCGGTCGAAGATCGCCCACCAGGTCGGCTTGTCCTCGCGCTTGTGGAACTGGCTGAGGTCAAGGAGCAAGTCGGCAACGCGCTCGCCGAGCCGCTCGCGGGCCGGCTGCAAGCGCGTACGCAGCACCGCGACCTCCTCGTCCTCGGCATCGACGTTGGAGAGAGTGCCATCCTCGGGCATGGCGCCGAGCATAGGCCACGGCATACCTGCCGGGCGCACGTCGCGGATCAGCCAGTCGCGGAGCATTTGCGTCGAGACGCAGTCGGTGCGGTTGTAGTCGTGTATCTCGTCGAGGAGTCGCTGATCCCGCGTTTGCCGCCACTCCTCGTAGAAGACGACGCTAGCGCCGGCGGTCGCGACGTCAGTCGCCCGCTTCTCCATGTAGAAGGCCTCGAGGTCCTTGATCGAGTAGCCCTTCTCAGACGCGACCATCCCGCCAGCAACCACCTTGAACAAATCAACAAAGCGCCGCTCCCGCTGGAGCTGGTCCATCGCTGCCTCGCCGGTGCGGTGCTGCGCGGTTAGCCGACGGAGCGCGGCGATCTCGTAGTTGGCGTAGTGGTAGACGTGCGCGTTCGGGAAGTGCCGTATGCGGTCGACGAGGAAAGCCAGCAGGTCAGCGGCGGCGCGGCCCTCGTCCTCGCGGGTATGCGCCCAGAAGGCCCGAAACTGCCAGTTCGCGCCCTCACGATACCAGACGCCATGAAGGTATTCGAGGCCGCCCGGGAAGTAGGGATCGCCCTCGATGTCGTAGAAGATGTCGCCGTCGTCGGGGGCGGGAAGGAGGCCGAAGCCCTTGCCGGGTTCCGCGTCGCGCAGCTCGAACGAGGGTGGGCCGCCAGCGCGTCGCGCCGACTGGAGGCGCGCCTGCGCGACCAGTTTGCGCTGTGTCTCGGCCGGCATCCTCGGGACGCGCTCACCGCGGGCGGCGAGGCCTGCCATTGTGCTCACGCCGACCGCCTCGAGCTTCTGGCGTTGCGACCGGCTGATTCCGGCGACAAGTGCGAGGCTGTCTTCCACCTCCCACTGCTTCCCGCACAGGTCGCTCCAGCGACAGAGCGCGCATGCCGACACCGGCTCGGGTCGCGTCTCGGGCCGTTCGACGAGGAACGTCTCTAGCATAAGGCGGGCGTGGCGCGCATAGGAGGATACCTCCGAAAGACGCACGGTGAAGCGGCTGCCGTCGCCAAGCTGTAGATGGGCCGCCTCGGGCGCCACCCCCTGCACCTTCGCGATCAGGTCGCTGTAGAGGCAGAGTTGAAGGACATGTTTTGGGTCGGGCTTACGCTTTAGCTTGGTGTCGACCACCTCGTATGACCAGACGCCGAGATCGGACGGCCGTTCGACACGCTCGAGGAAGTCGCTGTAGCCGCCCCATGCGCCATCGAGCAGTGCGCCCTGGAAGATGACGTCGGGTCCATCCCGCATCGCATCTAGGGTGAGGCGCACAGACTCTTCGAGCGGGATTCCATCCTTGGATATCTCGACGACCCGGCGGCCGCTCGCCTTGATCTGCTCGAGGAACGCGAGCTCGTGCTCATCGCCCTGACGCTGCAGCAATTCGGCCTCGGTGCTGTCCTTGCGCGGCTCAAGGTCGCCGACTTCGATCAAGCGTAGGTCGAGTGCGGTCGCGTGCCGACAACCCTTAAAGCGCATCAGGTCAGAGGCCGAGAGCCGCAAAGCATCGTCTATCTTACGCATGCGCATTTCCCTTTCCTTATGCGCATTTCCCTTTCCTGCCATATAAGCATATAAGGGTGACAAAAGCTGTCGTGGTGATTTCCATGTCGTTTGCGAAGGCTCAGGAACTGCTCAAGCTCGCAATGATGGCGACGCGCCGGAGTGGCGTATCGCTGGAGGAGATCGTCGAGGAATGGGGCTGCTCCCATCGCACCGCGCAGCGAATGATGGAGGCGCTCCACGCCGCATTTCCCCAGACCGAGTCCGAGGACGGAGAGGACCGCAAGCGCCGGTGGCGCATCCACGCTAAGGCAATCGCGCCGTTGCTGACTCCGTCGGCCGAGGAACTCGCAGCCATAGCCACCGCGATCAGCGAGCTCGAGGCGCAACATATGACGGCGGAGGCTGCGATGCTACGACAGCTTCAATCGAAAGTCCGCGCGCTCCTACCACCCGGCGCCGGGACTCGGCTCGCCGTCGACGAGGAGGCGTTGCTTGAGGCGCTGGGCCATGCAGCCCGCCCCGGCCCCCGGCCGGCAATCAGCAGCGAGGTCGATGCAGCGATCTCGGAAGCCCTGAAGGGGCCCTTTTTGCTACGAATCGTCTACCGCAAGCGTACCCAGGACAAGCCGAGCGAGCGCGTTGTCGCGCCGCACGGGCTGCTGCTCGGCGTGCGTCGCTATCTCGTTGCCCGCGACATGGCGAAGAAAGACGGGGGGCTCCAGCACTACCGCGTAGAGGAGATATACTCAGCCGAGGTCCTGGGCGAGAGCTTCGAGCTCGACCCCGGCTTCAGCATCCGCGCCCACGCCGAGAAGGGCTTCGGCTCTTACGAAAGCGCCGCCGAGCATGGCGACGTGGTGTGGCGCTTCAGCCCTGACGCTGCGCCGCACGCGAGACGGTTCGTGTTTCACCCAACGCAGACTGTCGAGGAGGAAGCAAATGGCTCGTTGCTAGTCCGTTTTAGGGCTTCGGGCCACCTTGAAATGTGTTGGCACCTCTACTCGTGGGGCAAGTCGGTCGAAGTGCTGCAGCCTGCTAGGCTGCGGGAGATGGTGCATGGCCATCAGCGGGAATTTGATGCGCTACCCTAAACACCACTGCTGGGCTCCGTCCGGCGATACCCGCGCCTGGCAGATTAACGTCCGCCTACTAAAGTTCACCGCTCGAAAGCTGCCTGACCGCTACCGCCCCCGAGAACGAACCCGCTCGCGCGGGTGAGCTTCGGCCCCGAAGCGGAAATTATTTCCGCTCCACACCCATATTGACTGAGGCCCAAAGCCAGGGCACAAAGGTGGCATCCACGGTCGCTCGCGATGGGAAAACAGAGGGAATTTCAAGGCTTTTCTTCTAAGTCATTGAAATCATGTGAGAATCCAGGTTCCCCAGCCAAACTTCTCCTAACTCACTGAAATCGTTCAAATGCCTTACGCCAACGTAGGCGACTGGCGGAACCCTTGGTAATTTCGTCGGCTCTGGCGGGACCTATCATTTTCGGCGCGTTGTATAACGGCCTGATGAATTCCATGCTGTTGACTTCGCTCACTCCCAGCTGCGGTCAAAGTGTCCGCCCGACCCGTTCCTTTGCGAATATCCGCAACGGCATTTCCAGCCTCGCCCAATCATGACGGCGGCCGTTTGCTGATCCAGGTAAGCCTTTCGGTCAAGTCGACAGGCCCGCGCGCCCTGCCTAGTCTCGGCTGTAGAGCGAAGTGGAACCTGCGATGTCCAAGCGCACGATGGTGGATCGAATTCGGGATATGGCGCGGCTCTTTGCCGAGTTCGGCCCGGGGGTTCAGCCGCTACGGTTCCTCTGGGCCTTGACGAGGGGCAAGGTGGACGACCCCAGAGTGGCGTTCCATATACGCTCACTCGGTGCCGGACCGATAACCGTGCGTCCCGGCACGAGCGATCTCGTCGTGCTTTACGAGACGTTCGGCGCCATCTACGACGCCCCGCCGAAGGTGCTCTCGGCGGAAAGAACGACACGGATCTGGGATCTCGGCGCGAATATCGGCTTGACGGTCGCCCGCTATGCCGCCTCTTTTCCGCGCGCCAGGATCAGCGCGGTGGAGCTGGATGCGTCCAATGCCGATCTGGCGCGCAGCAACACCACGGCATTTTCCGCGCGCTGCGAAATCATCACGGGCGCCGTCTGGGTGGAGGACGGGACGATCCAGTATGTCATCGACGAGGGCGCCGAGCACGGCGCGCATGTGACGGCTGGCAATGACGGATCCCGGACGCGAACCTCGCCGGCATGGTCGCTCAACACCCTTTTCAAGGACGACGAACGCATCGATTTCATCAAGATGGACATCGAAGGCGCGGAGGCGACAATCCTCAAGCGGAACACCGAATGGGCCAGCAAGGTGGATTGCCTCAAGGTCGAGTGCCATACCCCCTACACAGTCGAACAGGCGACCACCGATCTCGAGACGCTCGGCTACCGCGTCGAGCGCGATCGCAAACATTGGGCCTCGGTTTTCGCGGTCAGGCCGGCCTCGATCGCCTAAAGCCGCCGCAATTTGGCAATGCCCACTTTGAAGCATGTATCAGGTTTGATAAATGTAGCTTCACGTTGACGGTTCGCCACAGGTTTGGAAAATACCGGAAAACTGCTCCGCCATAATACAATCGATGCTCGCCCTTGCCTTCGGCATGACTGGTAATGCGTATGCCTTCTGCTCAGATGCGCCCCGGGGGCCTTTGCGCCTTCACCAAGCCGTTGCTTTGGCTCGCTGGTACCGCCTTGCTCGCCTTTGCGCTGTGGAAAACCGCGCTCTTGAGTTTCGGATATTATTGGGTCCTCACCAACGTCGACGGGCAGCACAGCACCGCCCCGCATCTCAATCTCTCGACCTACGTCGCCCGGACGCAGAAGAAACCGATCGAGGGACTGGATAACAACGTGTCGGGGCTGACGTTCTCGCCGTCGACACAGACGCTCTTTACCGTCATCAACAAGAAGCCGGCGATCGCCGAGCTTTCCGTCGAAGGGGAGTTGATCCGGCTTATTCCCCTCTCCGGGAGCAAGGATCCCGAAGGCATTACCCATGTTTCCGGCAATCTCTTCATCATCGCGGATGAAGGCGACCAATCCATCCACTGGGTCGAAATCGAAGCGACGACGGAACGGCTCAGCGTGAGCGACGAACGCCGGCTGGACCTACCCCTGAAGGCTTATGACAACCTCGGCATAGAAGGCGTTTCATGGGATTCCGACAGCAAGCGGCTGTATGTGGCCCAAGAGGCGCTTCCGCTTCGCCTTCTCGCCGTCGACGGCCTTCTCGACCGGATCGAAGGACGCTCCTCCGCTGCGACCGTCAGGGAATGGGCTTCGGATGATCTGTCGAAACTCTTCTCGCTCGATCTTTCCTCCGTATCCCTCCATGAGCAGAGCCGCAGCTTGCTGCTGCTGAGCCACGCCTCCTCGATGCTGGTGAACTATACGCCCGACGGTCGCGCGCTCGGCATGCTCGCTCTTCACAAGGGGCATCACGGCCTCAACGAAACGGTTCCGCAAGCGGAAGGCGTGGCGCTGGACCCGAAAGGTGTTCTTTATATCGTCTCCGAACCGAACTTCTTCTATCGGTTCGAACGGTCTTGAGCCTCCGCGCTGGTACGTCTAAGGACGATCCAGAAATACTGGGGTTCTACTGACCGCACGGCACCGGCATGTGGGCCGAATTTTCTTCGTTGCAAACCCTTGTCTGCTCTCTTGTCAGACGTTCCGGCGGCTGGCACGTTGCGGGTGTCTGATTCACATCCCGCGCGGAGAAAAACTCATGGCCCACAAGTTCGAGATCTACAAGGACAAGGCTGGCGAATTTCGTGTTCGCTTCAAGTACAACAGCGAAGTGATGTTCTCGACGGAAGGTTACTCCTCGAAGGCCAGCGCGCAGAACGCCATCGATTCGATCAAGAAGAACGGCCCCGGCGCGCCCGTCGAAGACAACACGACGCCGCAGGCCTGATCGGCTCCGTCCTCTGGAAAGCCCGCCTCCGGCGGGCTTTTTGCGTTTCAGAAGGTCGGCGGCGTGCAGGCGCTGATGACCTCGCAGGGCACCGGGCCGACGCAGCGGAAGCGGTGCGGGCGGCGGCTTTCGAAATAGTAGGCATCGCCCGGGCCGAGGATGCGGCGCTCATCGTCCACGGTCACTTCCAGCCGGCCGGAAAGCACGATGCCGCCCTCCTCCCCGTCATGCACCAGCGGCACCTTGCCTGTATCGGCGCCCGGCTGGTAACACTCCTTCAAGATTTGCAGGCTACGGCCAAAGGTGTTCTCGCCGATCTGGCGGAAGGAGATCGGCCCCTTGCCGATCTCGACCAGCTCATCCGCCCGATAAAAGGCCTTTTTCGGCCGGTCGGGCTCGAAGGCGAAGAATTCGGCTAGGCCAATGGGAATGCCGTCGAGGATGCGCTTCAGCGCGCCGACCGAGGGGTTGGAGGCGTTGGATTCGATCAGCGAGATCGTCGAATTGGTGACGCCCGCGCGCTTGGCAAGCTCGCGCTGGGAAAGGTTGTGCGCCATGCGCAGGTGGCGCAGCCTGCCCCCGATATCCACCGACATGGCGTTTTCCTGTTCTAGATGTTCGAAATAGCGAAAACCTCGCCTTCCATATCCTTTATTTTCAAATGCTTGACGTCAACCAGAAAAGGACTTGTTCGGCATGGCAAATCATGGCGTCTATCGCGCCAGCAAGAGGAGACTGCCATGAACGCCCACAACAAGCCCAACGCACCGGTGCTCGATAGCTACTGGATGCCGTTCACCGCCAACCGCCAGTTCAAGGCCGCGCCGCGCCTGCTCGCCAGCGCCGAGGGCATGTATTACACCAGCAGCGACGGCCGCCAGGTTCTCGATGGGACCGCTGGCCTGTGGTGCGTCAATGCCGGCCATGGCCGCCGCCAGATCGCCTCCGCCGTCGAGCGCCAGCTGATGCAGATGGATTTCGCCCCGTCCTTCCAGATGGGCCACCCGATCGCCTTCGATTTTGCCGAGCGGCTCGCCGAAATCGCCCCCGGCCCCGAGGGCGCCAAGCTCGACCGCGTGTTCTACACCGGCTCCGGCTCGGAATCGGTCGACACCGCGCTGAAGATGGCGATCGCCTACCAGCGCGCCATCGGCCAGGGCACGCGCACGCGCCTCATCGGCCGCGAGCGCGGCTATCACGGCGTCGGCTTCGGCGGCATCTCGGTCGGCGGCATTCTCAACAACCGCCGCGTCTTCCCGCAACTCAACGGGTCCGACCACCTTCGCCACACGCATGACCTGTCGAAGAACGCCTATGTGAAAGGCATGCCGGAGCACGGCGCCGAACTTGCCGACGATCTGGAGCGGCTGGTGGCGCTGCATGGGGCGGAAACCATCGCGGCCTGCATCGTCGAGCCCGTCGCCGGCTCCACCGGCGTTCTGATCCCGCCGAAGGGTTATCTCGAGAAGCTGCGCGCGATCTGCGACAAACACGGCATCCTCCTGATTTTCGATGAGGTCATCACCGGTTTCGGCCGCCTCGGCGCCGCCTTCGCCACCGATTATTTCGGCGTGACGCCCGATCTCGTGACCACCGCCAAGGGCCTCACCAATGGTGCGATCCCGATGGGCGCGGTCTTCGCGAGCCGCAAGGTGCACGACGCGCTGATGCATGGACCGGAAGGCGCCATCGAGCTGTTCCACGGCTATACCTATTCCGGCCATCCGGCCGCCTGCGCCGCCGGCATCGCGACGCTCGACATCTACCGCGACGAGGGCCTGCTCACCCGCGCCGCCGAGCTTGAGGACGACTGGCAGACGGCGATGCATTCGCTGAAGGGCCTGCCGCACGTCATCGACATCCGCACCATCGGCCTCATCGCCGGCATCGAGCTTGCTCCGCGCGACGGCGCTGTCGGCGCGCGCGCCTATGACGTCTTCGTCGATTGCTTCGAAAAGGGCCTGCTGATCCGCGTCACCGGCGACATCATCGCCTTCTCGCCGCCGCTGATCGCCGAGAAGAAGCACTTCGAGGATATCGTCTCGATCCTCGGCGATGCGCTGAAACGCGCGGCTTAAGCTTTCCTCGGCTGAAAACGCTGTTATATCTGGGCCCGTATTTCCCTACGGGCCCATTTTCATGTCAGCATCCGGCAAAAACGAACCGAAACTCATCTTCCGCCTGCAGTTCGAACCGGAGGGACGGATCGGGCGCGGCAAGATCGAGCTTCTCGCGCATATCAAGGAGACCGGCTCGATTTCCGCCGGCGGGCGGGCGATGGACATGTCCTACCGCCGGGCCTGGCTACTGGTCGACGAGATGAACCGCCTGTTCAAGACGCCGGTGGTGGAATCCCAACGCGGCGGCAAACAGGGCGGCGGCGCGGTGCTGACCTCCTTCGGCGAGGCGCTGATTGCGCATTACCACGCCATGGAAGAGAAGGCGCGGCGGGCGCTGGCCGAGGATATCGACTGGATCGTCAACAACCTCGCGGACTAATCCTATTCGAGAGCCACCGTCTTGATAACGGCATGCACCGGGAGACCCGGTGCAAGACCGAGCCGCTCGACCGACAGCGCGGTGATACGGGCGCGCACATGATCGCCGCCGCAGGCGATGCGCAGGCTTGCCATGCCCTCCCCGTCAGGCTCGATGCTTTCCATGATGCCTTCGAGGACATTGAGGGCGCTGAGACCTTGCGGGCGCACCGTCGCCACCATGACATCGCGCGCGGGAATGCGCAGGCGCACAGTCTCGCCCGGCGACACCGCAGCGCCCGGTACGAGGATCGCCGCCCCGCCCGCAAGGCGGATGGTGGCAAGGCCATGCTCGGCGTCGCGCGTCTCGACATGGCCCGTCAGCACGCTGCCCGCCTCACGCCGCTCCATGACCGACGACAGATGCGGGCTACCGAGCACTTCCGAGACCGGACCGATGGACTCGATGCGCCCGCCCGCCATGAGCACGACCCGGTCGGCCAGCCGCGACACCTCGGCGACGGAATGGCTGACATAGACGATGGGAATGCCGGCCTCATCGCGCAGGCGCTCCAGATAGGGCAGGATTTCGGCCTTGCGCTCCTCATCGAGCGCGGCGAGCGGCTCGTCCATCAGGAGCAGGCGCGGCGAGGCCAGAAGCGCGCGGCCGATGGCGACGCGCTGCTTCTCACCGCCGGAGAGATTGGCCGGCCGGCGGTCGAGCAGGCCGGATATGCCGAGCAGGTCGACGATACGGTCGGGGTTTTCGGTACGCGCCGCCTTCGGCGCGAACCAGCGGCCGTATTCGAGGTTCTGACGCACCGTCAGATGCGGAAAGAGGCGTGCTTCCTGGAAAACGTAACCGAAGCGGCGGCGGTGCGGGGGCGTAAAGAGGCGGCGGCCGGTATCGACCAGCACGTTGTCGCCGAGTTGCACACGGCCCTCCTTTGGGCGCGTCAGGCCGGCGATGATACGGATGAGCGAGGTCTTGCCCGAACCGGAACGGCCGAACAGGGCCGTGACGCCGCCATCGGCGGTGAAGGCGGCATCCAGCGTGAAATCGCCGAGCCGGTGGCGTGCTTCGACAAGGAGGCTCATTCGAGGTGCACCTTGCGGCCGATGCGCTGGGCGAGGATTTCAGAGGCGAGCAGCGCGACCATGGAAATGGCGATGGCGACGAGCGTCAGGCGCATAGCGCCGGCATCACCCCCCGGCACCTGCGTGAAGGTGTAGATGGCGGCCGACAAGGTCTGCGTTTCGCCGGGAATGTTGGAGACGAAGGTGATGGTCGCGCCGAATTCGCCCATGGCCTTAGCGAAAGCGAGGATCATGCCGGCGATGACGCCGGGCAGGATGAGCGGCAGGGTGACGGTGAGGAAGACCCAGAGGGGGCTGGCGCCGAGCGTTCCGGCGGCCTCCTCCAGCTTGCGGTCCACGGCCTCGATGGACAGGCGGATGGAGCGCACCATCAGCGGGAAGCCCATGACGCCGCAGGCGAGCGCCGCGCCCGTCCAACGGAAGGAGAGGACGATGCCGAACCAGTCGTTGAGGAACGCGCCGACGGGGCCGCGACGGCCGAAGAGGATGAGCAAGATGAAGCCGGTGACGACGGGCGGCAGGATGAGCGGCAGGTGCACGACGCCGTTCAGCAGCGACTTGCCCCAGAAACGGCCGCGCGCAAGCGCCAGCGCCACGAGAATGCCGAGCGGCAGGCTGACGAGCACCGCCACCGACGACACCCGAAGGCTCAGCCGGATCGCCGTCCATTCCTCGTCGCTGAGCGTCAGCCAGTCCACGCGTGTCCTCTCGAAATGCGGTCGGCCCCGAGAATCGGAGCCAAGGCGTAAGTACGCCTTACCCGCCGCCCTCTCTGTCGTCATGGTCGGGCTTGACCCGACCATCCATGCCGCGGGTGCCGCGTGGCCGGGTGCCGCGTGGATCCTCGGGTCAAGCCCGAGGATGACGTTCTAGAGGAGGCAAGGCCCAGTACACCAAGCCCAGGCTAATGCCCTCACCTATCGCGAGGCTCGCCTCACTTTAGGATGGTGAAACCCTGTTCGGTGAAGAAGGGAGCAGCCTTGTCGGACTTCAGGAAGTCGAGATAGGCGGCAGCGGCGGTGCTCTTCGATTCCGAGAGTATGGCGACCGGGTAGATGATCGGCGGGTGACTGTCTTCCGGGAAGGTGCCGACGACGGCGACATCAGGATCGGCGGCGGCGTCCGTCTGGTAGACGATGCCGTAGGGCGCTTCACCGCGCGACACGAGGGCGAGCGCCGCGCGCACGCTTTCGGCACCGGCGACCTTGCCCTCGACCGAGGACCAGACGCCGAGCTTTTCCAGCGCCGCCTTGCCGTATTTGCCGGCGGGAACGCTGTCGACCGCGCCCATAGCGAGCTTGCCGTCACCGACGAGGCCGGAGAGATCGAAACCCTCCTTGATCTCGACCGTCGAGGCCTTGTCCTTGGGGGCGACGAGCACGATGCGGTTGCCGAGCAGGTTAACGCGGGTATCGTCCTTGATCAGCTTCTTCTCGGCCACGTAGTCCATCCAGGCAAGGTCGGCCGAGATGAAGAGATCGGCGGGCGCCGCGGCCTCGATCTGCTTGGCGAGCGCCGAGCTTGCGGCATAGGAAACCGTCGTCTCGTTGCCGCTGTCCTTCGAACAGGCCGCATTGGCGGCATCGAGCGCGTTCTTGAGGCTGGCCGCGGCGAAGACCGTGACCTTTTCGGCGGCGGCAGCCGGCAGCGCGAGCGGCAGGGCCGCAACAGCGGCGACGACGAGTTTCCAAAGCAAACGACGGTTCATTCCTGTTCTCCCTTTTCGTGCCTTGCCGGCAACGTGATATCCCATTGAATATATCGGCATTTGCGGCGTGACCAGCGATATATTTTCAAAAATATATGGAAACTGACTTTGGCGGAACACGGCTGATCGCAGGATGGATATCCGGGCGATGGAAGCGGATCGGGCATTCGCAAAATGGGAAAACGGAGGTCCAGAAATGGAAAAGCCTGCCGCGGGAGGAGGTGCGGCAGGCTTTCCGATAGAACCGAATGACGACTGGGAGGAGGAGTGCCGTCATTCCCGCAGTCGGCCCTGGGAGGAGGAGTGGGCCTTCTGCATCATCGAAGCGTCGTGGGAGGAGGTACGTTGCTTCGATAAATATGACTATAATCGATTCCTGGTCATTTCATAGGCATCGTTTTGCAATGCAGCTATGCGTTATGCGCTTATCGAATATCTAAATCCCCCGAAGCAATCCCATTTTCAGGGCCGCTGTTCGCACATGCAAAAACGCCCGCCGAAGGGCGGGCGTTTTCAGAATTCTGCCTTGCGGCCTCAGGCCTATCGATCAGAAACCGGAGGCTGCGCGGGCGACCGACTTGATTTCCGAACGTTCGATACCGAGATCGCGCAGTTCGCGCGAGGTCATGCGGTCGAGTTCGTTGACGGTCTGACGGTACTTGCGCCAATTGCTGAAGGAACGTGCCATGTTCATGATGATCCCCTTTCCTGAGGCTCTCTGTTCGGCACCGGTCCGTGGCGCCGCGTCTTTCGATGGCTGTCTTATAGCGTTATGCTGCAATGCGGAACAGCGCTGAGACGGCACGTCACCCATGCGCAGCGCGCATGGGTTCGGTAAGGTTCCGTTAAGGATCCGTTCAGGCGGCGCGTGCGGCCTGCTCCTCGCGCAGGAAGGCAGAGATTCGCTTCAGGCCCTCGTGCAGGATCTCCTCGCCGTTGGTGTAGCCGATGCGCAGATGCCCCTCCATGTCCATGGCGCTGCCGGGCGTCAGCATCACGCCGGTGCGCTCCAGAAGCTTCACGCAGAAGGCTTCCGAGGTCATCGGCAGGTCGTATTTCAACAGCGCCGTCGTGCCGGATTTCGGCTTCACCCATGAAATCAAAGGCTCGCTTTCCACCCATTTCGCGAGAATGGCGAGGTTGGTGCGGGTGATGGCATGGCTGCGGGCAAGGATCTTGTCGCGGTTTTCCAGCGCGATGGCGGCGAAATGATCATCGAGCATGCCAACGCTGATCGTGTTGTAATCGCGATGGATGGAGACGGCGTGCAGGAGGTCCTTCGGCCCGACGATCCAGCCGAGGCGCAGGCCCGCCAGCGAATAGGTCTTCGACATGCTGCCGGTGGAGATACCCTTCTCGTAGAGATCGGCGATCGAGGCCGTCATGCCGCCGCCCACCTGGTCCGTGCCGCGATAGACTTCGTCGCAGAGGATCCAGGCCCCGGCGGCGCGAGCGATCTCGACGACTTCGAGCAGGAAATCGTGGTCCATCAGCGAGCCGGTCGGGTTGTTCGGGTTGTTGAGGCAGATGAGCTTGGTGCCCGGCGTCGCAAGGCGGCGCAGCTCGGCAAGATCGGGCAGGAAGCCGTGTTCGGCCGTCAGCTTGAGGATCTGCACGTCGGCACCGAAGCTCTCGGGAATGGAATAGTGCTGCTGGTAGGTGGGCAGGACGGAGATGACGCGGTCGCCCGGCTCCACCAGCGTCTCGTGCACCAGCGCGTTGGCGCCGATCGCACCATGGGTGACGACAACGTTTTCCATCGCCTGGCTGTCATACATACCCGCGATGAGACCACGCAGGCGCTCGCTGCCCTCGATGGCGCCGTAGGTCAGCTTCATCGGCAAGAGTTCAGAGAGAATCGCGTCCTTCTTGCCCGCCATGTCGAGCAGCTCTTCCATCGTCAGCGATTCCACGCAGGTTTCGGCAAGGTTCAGCTCGCAATGGTTCTCATAGCGGTTCATCCAGATCTCGACACCGAAATCACGTATCTTCATGGCGGGCTCCTTTCAGGTTAGAAGGCGGCATGCGACAAGCACCGCCCTTTCGATACGGAACGATATGAGCAGTATATTGCACAGTCAAGAACGCAGTGACGTCCTCGCCCATGTCTCGGGCAATTTGCGGCGTCTGCGGCAGGCCGCAGGCCTCAGTCAGGCAGCACTGGCGGAGGCATCCGGCATCAGCCGGCGCATGATCGTGGCGGTCGAAGGGGGCGACGCGAATAT
>APMI01023903.1_pt1 | contig 13495 bp, 13 predicted proteins | sample 667938 | NCBI WGS metagenome assembly APMI01 (sample SAMN01084076, study PRJNA167559) | wastewater metagenome | biome: Wastewater | place: Denmark: Ejby Moelle, Odense | collected 2011-11-28 | reverse complement strand
TCTTCCCACATCGTATCTTGCATAGTTCACCAAAATTTTCGATGGTGGATAGCTTCGTTATAAAGATGACGGATCAGGAGTTCTTTGACATATTGTTCTAACGCCCCCCGGCTTGTAAAACAGGACCCGATTTGGGAATAAGTGGGAAAGAAATGGGACATTTTTGGGACATTTTTTTGACCCAAATGATTGATTACCAGCAAAAGCCCGGAAAAAAAATATTTTCCGTAAAAATGGGAAATTCTGCGCGCCACCTCCTCCCTTTAGGTAGGTCGGGAGGGTTTTATTTAAACAATTGGTACACTAACAATGCGCTTAGGTATGCAATGCCGCCCATATAGAAGAACTGGATAACAGGGTACTTCCAGCTTCTTGTTTCACGCTTTACGATCGCCAGCGTGCTCATGCATTGCATAGCGAACACGTAAAAGATAAGCAGGGCCAGCCCCGTGGCAAGTGTGTAAACAATGCTGCCGTCGGGCCTGCGGGCCTCGCGCATTTTATCGCGTAGTGTGGTAGTGCTTGCTCCCTGGTCGCCCACGCTGTAAAGTGTAGCCATAGTGCCAACAAATACCTCGCGTGCTGCAAAAGAAGTAATAAGCGCTATGCCTATTTTCCAGTCGAAGCCGAGTGGACGTATAGCCGGCTCGATTGCATGGCCCATGATGCCGGCAAAAGAATGTTCCAGTTTTTCAGTTGCACGCTTGCGTTCCAGCTCTTCCTTTTGTTCAGGGTATTGTTGTTCCAGTTTGGTATATTTATCACTTACCGCGTGCATTTGCTTAGCGGGTCCAAAAGTGGCCAGCGCCCAAAGCAGCAGCGAAATAATGATAATGATCTTACCGGCATCGCGCACAAATATTTTCGCCTTCTCTATCATGGTGATGCCTGCGTTCTTCCACCTTGGTGCACGGTACACCGGAAGCTCCATCAGGAAGAAGGTGCGCTCTTTCACCTTCACGATAAAGTTCATTACCCAGGATACCAGTAAGGCCATGAAGAAGCCGAGCAGGTATAAGCCCATGAACACCATGCCCTGCAGGCTGATGAAGCCGAGATAGTAGCGCTCAGGTATCACCAGGCCTATCAGGATCGTATAAACAGGTAACCGTGCGGAACAGCTCATCAGTGGTGTCACCATAATAGTGATCAGCCGTTCTTTGCTGTTTTGTATAGTACGTGCAGCCATGATAGCAGGCACCGCGCAGGCCATCCCGCTGATAAGCGGCATTACCGACCGGCCATTCAGACCCACGCTGCGCATCAGCCTGTCCGTAAGGAAGCTGATCCTTGCCATATAGCCGCTGTCCTCCAGTATGGTGATAAAGCCAAAGAGTATCATGATCTGCGGAATGAATATGGCTACACCGCTCACGCCCGCCAGCAGGCCGTTTATGAGCAGGTCTTTAACAAAGCCATCCGGTAAGATATTGCCCAGCCATCCCCCCACTGCACTGAAGCCATGTTCCACCCACGACATGGGATATGCTGCCAGCCAGAAGATACTTTGGAACAGGAAGAAAAGGACCACCAGCAAGACCACATTCCCCCATACAGGGTGTAGCAATACCTTATCGATGCGGTCGCTCACCACCATGCGCTTCATGGGGCTGGCTTCTGCCACGCACTGCTGCATAATGGTACCGATTCGTTGATAACGCTGCATTATCTCCTCGGCCTGCACTTTCGATTTGTGGAACTTAACTTCATCCAGTAGTGCGGCTATGCGTATGCGTTGCGCGGCATTCAGCCAGGTAAGTTCTGCATAATTGCAGGCCACATGCATGGCACTGTAACCGCTTTCGAGCCCGCAGATGGTTTTTACCTCTTCCAGCCAGTCGCCGGCCAGTGCAATGGTGTCTATAAAGTTGCCGGGAGCAGGCGAGGTATTTTGCTTTGCATCAGCTATGGTCTTCTTAAGTTGCGCGATTCCTTTGTTTTTCCTCGGGTTTATGGGCACTACAGGTACACCCATCATACGTTGTAGCCCATCGGTATCAATGGTCATGCCCTTTTGCCGCGCTATGTCCATCATGGTAAGTGCTATCACCACGGGTATCTCCAGGTCCATGATCTGGGTGCAGAACAGCAGGTTGCGCCTCAGGTTCGATGCATCGGCTATAACCACGATCATGTCCGGCCTGTCCTTGCTGCGGGCATTTAGCAGCACATCGTAGGTTACCCGTTCATCAGCGCTTTTGGGATACAAGCTGTAAGTGCCCGGCAGGTCTATGATATGCGCGCTTAGTGTTTCGCTGATCTTGCTAAGCCCGGTTTTCTTATCAACCGTCACCCCGGGGAAATTGCCCACCTTCTGGTTCAGCCCCGTAAGGGAGTTGAACAGGGAACTTTTTCCGCTGTTAGGATTGCCGACCAGCGCTATCTTGTACGGGCTTTGCATGATTTGAGGCTGCAATTTATCAAATAGATAGGCAGCAGGGGTATTTAGCTTGTTGATAAGCCTATATTTTTCCCGATTTTGCAAACGCCTAAAGTTATTGGGGCGCCGTTTTGAGGAATATTTGTTAAAAAGCAGTTACGCAGGCAATCGGAACAAGGGGAAAGTGCTATACTTGCACATAAACTTATTAGCCATCGGTTCGTCTAAGAAGGAATACTCATAAAAGAAACATATAATAAATGAATAAGTATCAGTTGCGTCATATTTTCCTTACCTCTTTCATAGTCGTTATCGCATTCGGTTCAATAGTTTATACCAGCGGTTGCAAGAGTAAGTGCGGTACGGTTACCTGCCAGAACAATGGTACCTGTGTGGATAATGTATGTTCATGCACGACAGGCTATTCCGGCATCAGTTGCGAGACGCAATGGTCTACGAAATTCCTGGGTTCTTATACCTGCACGCAGTCATGCAAGCCTCCGCTTGCAGGTTCGGCTTCATGGCAGAGCACTATTACAGTTTCCGCTACCAGCGGTTCGTATACCATCAGTATTTCCAACTTCGGCAACCTGCAGACGGCAGTAACCGCCACAGTAGATGGTAGCGGCAATGTGACCATAGCTGCAGGCGGTGTGGTAGCTGGCTCCGGTTTATTTGCCGACGGCGTGCTGAAGATGCACTATACTACCAGCACCAATAACGTGCCCGGCTCCCAATGCGATCTTACTATGGTTAAGAATTAGGCTTAGTAGGTTGAATACAGTATAAGGATGCCTACCAATATCATAATAAGCATCCCGGCAAAGAAGACGATGTCCGCCCATCGCTCCATGCGTTTGTTATTTTCTTTTCTAAGCGAAGAATAGGACAACAGAGCAGCAAGGATGAAAATGAAGGTATCGGCACCAAGTACATTATCCGCAAAGGTATCGGCACTGGTTTTTAAGGCACGGAAAAGTGCGATGATCGTAATGCACACACCTATCATGGTGATAGAGCCGCTGAAGATGTGATGGGCAATATTCCTGTTTTTTTCTTCTTGTTTGGCTTCGGCCATAAAAATGCTTTTTAGATTGACTGCTGAATCTACTCTAAGGTATAAACATCCATCGTTAAGTAATATCTAATGTTTTGGCTTAGCTAATTGACGACTGGGTAAACAGACACTTTTTCTTTTTACTTTTGATAATTGAACCATTGAATGTTTAAACATGTCCGATAAGATCTCAACTGATAAAGCACCAAAGCCTGTAGGCTTGTATCCCCACGCACGCAAAGTCGGCAACCTCCTGTTTCTTTCAGGTGTGGGACCCCGCAAGGCAGGTACAGATGAGATACCGGGCCTGAAGCTGGACAAGAACGGCAACTACGTCGAATTTGATTTTGAAGCGCAATGCCGCAGCGTATTCGATAATGTGCGAATTATACTCGAAGAAAGCGGCAGTAACTGGGCCAGCCTGGTAGATGTGACTGTATTCCTTGTAGACATGAAGCGCGACTTCCATACCTACAACAGGGTATACGCCGAGTATTTCAGGGACAACCAACCATGCCGCACCACGGTAGCTATCAACTCGCTACCCACCCCGATAGCGATCGAGCTGAAGTGCATAGCAACCATTGAATAAATTGCTAAGTTCCCTACAAAACCGCATTTTTACAGTATGAATTGGTCCTCGCTATATAGCGCAAGGCGTACCGGTGACCCGGAACGTAAAGATGCAAACCCCGATCACATACGCACATCCTTTCTGCGCGATTATGACCGTATTATTTTTGCATCTGCTTTCCGCCGCCTGCAGAATAAGACACAGGTCTTCCCGCTGCCCGGCCCGGTCTTTGTGCACAACAGGCTTACACATAGCCTGGAGGTAGCATCCGTAGGCAGATCATTGGGTAAATGGGTGGGCGATGAGCTGGCAAAGAAGTATAAAAATGAAGATGAATACTTCACCGAGTTCTATAAATATGAGTTGCCCTCGGTAATAGCCGCCGCCTGCCTGGCACATGATATTGGTAATCCGCCTTTCGGCCATTCCGGCGAGGACGCGATACGGACCTATTTCACACAATTGGAAGGTGACGAGAAAAAGATACTGGAAGGATCATTAACGCCTAACCAGTTAAAGGACCTTGAAAAGTTCGAAGGCAATTCAAATGCTTTCCGGGTACTGACGAATAGCTTTAACGAAAATGAACCCGGTGGCTATAAACTTACTTATACCACGCTGGCCGCGATCGTGAAATATCCGTCCTCATCTTCGGAAGGGTTTAATAAAAGTACCGGCTTAGTTGCGACGAAAAAATCAGGCTTCTTTGACAGCGAGATGAGTACTTACGATGAGATAGCGACAACATTGGGTATACCAAGAAAAGAAGGCTTTGCGCATGTATATGCCCGCCATCCTTTTGTATACCTGACCGAAGCTGCCGATGATATTTGTTACCGTGTGATAGACCTTGAAGATGCACATAGATTGCACATAGTATCGCTGGAGAAGATAAAGGCTTTGTTCCTGCCTTTCTTCGATGGAGGCACTGAATACAATGCGCTCAGCTATGTAGAGAAGAAGCTGGCGAACATCAACGACGACAACCAGAAAGTACAGTTCATACGCGCAAAATGGATAGGGCTGATGATAGAAAAGTTGTCGGGTATATTCATGGAAAAGGAAGAAGAGCTGTTGGCAGGCACACTGGAGGGCGACCTGATGAAATATTTACCCGCGAGGGAAAGTGCATTGATAGACGAGATAAATAAATTCTCCGTTTCGCATGTGTATAATTACAAGTCCGTGGTGGAGATAGAGATAGCGGGGTATAATGTTATTGGTGGATTGCTGAAAGAATTCGTACACGCGGTATTACATCCTAACGAAACAAAATCGAGGAAGGTACTACAAGTAGTGTCCAACCAGTTCCCGATCAATAAGGGTGGTAGCTTGTATAGTAATATACAATCAGTAGTGGATTTCATATCGGGTATGACAGACCTGTATGCGATAGATTTGTACCGGAAGATAACCGGCATTACTATACCTGAGATAAGATAAAATGCATCCTAAAGAATTACGCATAGCAGATTACACCTACGAGTTGCCCGATGAAAAGGTGGCTAAGTATCCGCTGGAAGTGCGTGATGCTTCAAAATTGCTGATCTATAAAAATGGCAGGATCTCTGAAGATACCTACCAAAATATTGCAGCACATATTCCGCATAATACATTAATGGTTTTTAATCAAACCAAAGTGGTGCATGCGAGGCTATTGTTTAAAAAAGATACAGGTGGAGTGATCGAAGTGTTTTGCCTGGAGCCCGGTGATGAATATGCCGATATACAAACCGCAATGCTGCAAAAAGGCAGCGTACGCTGGAAGTGCATGATAGGCGGCGCAGCAAAGTGGAAACACGGGATGATATTGCAATTACACTGCAAACCACACGTCATCCTGTTTGCAAAGATAGTGGACAGGCAGAGCGGATCATTTACAGTAGAGTTGAGCTGGGATAATGAAGCAATGAGCTTTGCGGAAGTGCTGCATTACGCGGGTAAGGTTCCGTTACCACCATACCTGCACCGCGATGCCGATGCAAGTGATGAGGAGCGCTACCAAACTATTTTTGCTAAAGAGGAGGGCAGTGTAGCCGCACCAACAGCCGGGCTACATTTTACCGAGGGGGTGATGAACAGCATTGCAGAGAAAGGAATAGAAAAGGCAATGGTAACACTCCATGTAGGTGCGGGCACATTTAAGCCGGTGCAAACTGAGACCATGCTGGAGCATGAGATGCATGCTGAATGGATAGAAGTAGACGAAGCAACGCTGCTGAAACTGATGGCCCACCTGGAAACGGGAATTGTAGCTGTTGGAACAACCTCCATGCGCACACTGGAAAGCCTGTACTGGATTGGCAATAATCTATTTCATAACCGGCAGCCCGATTTTGCAGGTATTGCAGTAAGCCAATGGGAGCCGTATGACTCCGAACAGGCGGCAAGTCCATTCGAAGCGCTGAAGTCACTGCAATTATATATGCAGGAAAATAAGCTGCAGCGGATAGTAACACGTACGCAGATATTGATAGCCCCCGAATACAAACTGCGTATTGTTAAGGGCCTTGTGACCAATTTCCACCAGCCGCAGTCTACCCTGCTTTTATTGGTGGCAGCGCTGATAGGAAAAGATTGGCGGGAAGCCTATAATTATGCGCTTTCGCACAATTACCGTTTCCTGAGTTATGGCGATGGCTGCCTGTTATGGGCTTAAAACTTCCAATGTTAATTCTTCATTATGTCTACTAGTCCTAAAGGTATTTAGTACCTTTGCAGGCTTAAAAAAAACGTTAACAGGTGAACCACCAGGCATTTATAGTAGCGGCGTTACAGGAGGATATAGGCGATGGAGATCATAGCACTTTGGCAAGCATAGACCGCTATGCAAAAGGCAAGGCAGTCTTAAAGATAAAGGAGAACGGGGTACTGGCAGGTATGGAACTGGCACAAGACATCTTTATGTACCTGGATCCGGATGCGAAAGTGACCATGTACAAAAAGGACGGGGACAGGGTATCTACAGGTGAAACTGCCTTCGATGTATCGGCTACGATACATGCTATCCTACAGAGTGAAAGACTGGTGCTGAATTGCATGCAGCGCATGAGCGGCATAGCTACGCTTACGGCACAATACGTTGATAAGATAAAAGGCTACGAAACCAAGATACTGGATACGCGTAAAACAACCCCGCTGTTCAGGATGTTTGAAAAGGATGCGGTGCGCATAGGTGGCGGTTACAACCACCGCATGGGATTGTACGACATGATCATGCTGAAGGATAACCATATCGACTTTTGCGGCGGCATTGAAAAGGCTATTGAAAAGACAAAGCAATACCTGCACACAAATGCGCTGGACTTGAAAATAGAAGTTGAGACCCGCAGCCTTGACGATGTGCGCGAAGTACTTGCAGTAGGGGGTATAGACCGCATAATGCTGGACAACTACACACCCGAAATGCTCGCAGAAGCTATTGACCTGATAAGGGGTAAATACGAGACCGAAGCATCGGGCGGAATAAATCTTGATAATATAGTAGACTATGCCCGCACAGGAGTTGATTTTATCTCTGTGGGCGCAATAATACACCATGCAGTTAGCATGGACTTAAGCCTCAAAGCCCAGCTGCATGACTAAGAAACACCTTGTATTTATTGTCAACCCCAAATCGGGCGTGGACAGGGTAAAAGCAATAAAGAACGCAATAGATACCGTACTAGATCATGAGCAATATACCCATGAGATAGTGAACAGCGAATATGCCAAGCATGGTATAGAACTGGCTAAGCAGGCTGCTGAAAACGGCGCCTACGCGGTGGTAGCTGTGGGCGGTGACGGATCTGTAAATGACATTGCCAACGGGCTGAATGGTACTACAACGGCGCTGGCCATTATACCCAAAGGTTCCGGCAACGGTACGGCAAGAACATTGGGCATACCATTGGAAATAAAAGAAGCACTTAAGGTCATCAACAAGGGCAACACCATTAATATGGATATCGCTTTTGCCAACGACCGCCTTTTTATAAGCAATGCAGGCGTGGCTTTTGATGCGCTAATTGCAAAGAAATTTGCAAAAAGTGTGCGCAGGGGCATGGCCATGTATAGCTGGCTTGTTACCAAATACATGTGGCTGTATAACGAGCGCAACTTTGAGATGCTGATAGATGGTAAGCCCCATAAAGAAAGGGCCTTTATAGCATGCGTGTGCAATATGCAGCAGTTCGGCTACAACTTTAAAATAGCCCCTACGGCTGACTGGACCGATGGCCTGCTGGACGTGGTCATCATCCGCAGGTTCCCGAAGATAATGGGTGGTGCGCTGGTGCTGCGTGCTATGACCGGTACTATATTAAAAAGCAGGTATGTTACCTTTATGCGCGCCAAAGAAGTGACCATGAGTAACCCGCAACTGAAACTAATGCAGACGGATGGTGATGCGCATGAATGCGAGTCCACTATACACTTCAGGCTAAAAGCAGCGGCACAAAAAGTAATTGTTCCATAGTCGCCATATATACCGGGTACGCTACGTTTTTATACCAGGAATTGCCATCCTGCTGCTCACCCTTTGTTCCTGTAAAAACAGGCATCACCATATTACCCCCGGCATTTACTACTGGAAGACTACTTATAGCCCCCGTGCAAGCGAGTTGGAGCAACTCAGGCAGCTAAAATGCAGGAATATGTACCTGCGCCTTTTCGATGTGGACTGGGATGAAGTACAGCACTCGGCTATGCCCCTTGCCCCCATCCATTTACCGGCGCAGATGGACAGAACATTTAAGTACATCCCGGTAATATTTATTAAGCAGGAAGTGCTTGGCCATTTTCTTGAAGATAATGTGAGCTCACTTGCAGGACATATTGCAGCTATGGGACAGGCCCTTTGTGAGCAGGCAGGTATAAAGCCGAAGGAAATACAAATAGACTGTGACTGGACCAGCAGTACACGGGATAGATATTTCAAGCTGCTGGAAGCATTCAGGCAACAGGATTGGTTTAAGGGCAAGACGCTATCGGCTACTATCCGCCTGCACCAGGTGAAGTACAAGGTACGCATGGGGGTGCCGCCCGTGGATAAGGGCCTGCTGATGTGCTATAACATGGGTAACATTAAGCAGTACGATATCAAAAACTCCATTATTGATCCCGAGGAAGCCGAGAAGTATCTTGCATACCTGCCCACATATCCCTTGCCACTTGATGTGGCGTTGCCCTTATTTGACTGGTGCCTGCTTTTTAAGGACAAACAGTTTAAGGGTATACTGCGTGACATCCCCGCGACTTTGGTAAAACAAGGAACGCTTTTTAACAAGACGGGGAGCAACATGTATGCCTGCACAAAAGATACGGTGTTGAACGGCTATACCTTGAAAAAAGGAGAAGAGATAAGGCCTGAGGATGCATCGTACAATGACATTCATGAGCTGGCGAAGTACACCGCAAAAAATATTAAGCAAGACAGCTTAAATGTTGTTTTCTTCCACTGTGATAGTATAACTTTAAAAAAATATTCCGTTCATGCGCTGGAGAAGGTACTGGATGCCTATCGTTAGTATTATTGTTTTGGTAGCTACAGTGCGCATCGTACAGGCCTGTTATTTTGGCGATGATCCTTACGATAGCCCAAACTCATTTTTTTCTAACACCCTGGCCGGCGGGCCTGCCTATGTTCCGTTTTACTACATAAGCGAGTACCGGTATTACGATGAGGGTTATGGATTTGATGAGTTGAAGCTTGAAAAGCTTGGTGACCAAAATATACCCGAGTGGCAAAGCTATTGTAATAATGAAGCAAAGGCCGAAGACATAGACAGCTTTATATACAAATACAGCGGGGAGAGCGTGCAGGCTATTTATGACTATGTAGACAAGAAGAAAGGTGCTACCGTTCCGCCGTACCTGGGGAAGAACAGTTTTGCAAAATGGCTTGCATACCATAAGGACAAACGGGCCCTTGCGTATATCGTTTTCGCAAAGAAGTGTGAGCCCTTCACATATGCCACGGATAGCTATTGGGACGACAGTGCAGTAGCATATAAACTGAAGCTACGCGATACTGCAGACATGCAGTCGTTAACAGATGAAGGCAAGCAGCTGCGGCGGAAAGCCAAAAGTAAATTCCTGCAATGGCGCTACAATTACCAGGTATTACGTATGGCCTTTTACAGCTACAGATACAATGAAACACTGCAACTATTTGATGAGCTGGCAGGCAACAAGAGCACTAACAGCATTATGTACGCGCGCTGCCTGGGATTAAAGGCCGGTGCGCTCTACAGGCTAGGAAGGAAAGTAGAAGCGGCGTATACATACAGTCTTGCCTTTGACCTGAGCGATGAAATGAAAAAGCCTGCGCATATTAGTTTTAACTGGGCGGTGGACCGGTCTTTGGATAGCATACTTGCTCTTTGTAAAAGCGGGCATGAAAAGGCAGTGGTTAACGTTATGTACGGGCTGTATGAGTTTTACGGAGATGATATGGCCGGCGCCGATGCTCTGGAGGATGCCTACAAGGCAGACCCTACTGTAGCAGGGCTGGATGTGGTAATGGTGAGGGAAATAAACAAAGCTGAACAGCTTTACCTGGCGGAGGATTTTAGCAATATTATCAGCTTTGCTGCATTCCCCTTGTCCGGGCCGCCGCCCGGCAGCGATATAGATGCTATAAGGGAGCAACTGAATAAATACCTCCCCTACCTGGACAGGTTGCGCATTTTTGCGCAGAAAGCGGCTGACGAAGGGAAGAACGGGCATGTGGCCTTCTGGCATCTTGCATCCTCATACCTTGCCCTCGCGGGCGGCAAGATGGCCGCGAGCAATGCGCAACTGGATATTGCGGATAAACTGCCAATGAGCGAAAGCGAAAAGGAAATGGCCGGCATCATCCATACCTTGTACATACCCTTATCCAGCGAGCGGATCAGCGCACAGACAGAGGCTGAGCTATTACCTGCGCTAAAGCGTATGGAACAAAGTGAACCGGCTACATACAGCAAAATAATGACGAAAGTGCTGGCCGAAGCATACCTGAAGCAAGGTGACAGCATGAAAGCGATCTTTTGCCTGTCGCGTGCGGCAAGGGAAGAAAGTGATGCCCTCCGCGAATACGGCGGCGACTACTCGGAGGACCGGGCGGGCAGCCTGGTAAATGCAATGGATATTGAACATCTCAAAGCCTTCCAGGCATACCGACAGCAAGCAAACAAGAGTGAATTTGAACGTTGGTTAAGTAACAACAACGAATTTACAGTGGACGTGCTGCGCGAACTGGAAGCGACCAAATACATACGTTTTCATCAATTTGATAAGGCGGTAGCCACCTTCAAAAAGTTGCCGGGGCTTATGCAGCATGATGTGATATTGCCGAACCCATTTATCATGCATATAGACGACTATCAAATAATCAGGCCGATAGACACAACTGTTGTGATGAATAAAATGGAGTTTGCAGAAAAGATGCTGGACCTGCAGCTTAAACTGTTAAAGAACCCAAAGGATGCGGATGCGGCTTACCTGTACGCAGCGGGCCTGTATAATATATCTTATTACGGCAGGGCCTGCTATGCCTGCACTTACCACAGGGGAATATATGAGCCGGGCTACATAGATAGCAAGCTGCGCGCCTCACTGCCCGCGGAGTATCGCGAATATTACGATCCCGTTGAAGCGGAAAAATACTTCCTGGTAGCGATCGCAAATAGCAAAGACCCTGAACAGAAGGCCAAGTGTACTTTTATGGCTGCAAAATGTAAGCAGAAACGCTGTGGCTCACCGCAACGTGAGGAGGATTATTATTCGCCGGCCGGGGAGGAATATTACTCCTATTCGCTAGAGAATCCATATTTCGTAGTGCTTAAAAATAAGTATGCCAAAACCAAGTTCTACAAGATAGCCTATAATACCTGTAGTTACTTTAAAGATTATGTGAATAGCCGTTAAGGCTATTTCAGTATTTGGACGTTACTATTCATGCCGCCCTTAATGGAAACTATTTTTTTCCTGTTGCGGTCGTAAAGCAGTTCATAAGACTCAAGTGGTGGCCCGATCGCCAGTTCTCTGGTAAGATGCCCAACGAGTGTGTCCGGGTCAATTCCCAGTTCCTTTTGCCTTACAATGATGAACTTAACTTCCTGGGGCACCTGTGTAGTATCAAGATTGAACCGGTCGGCCTTTTCCTTCGCTGCTTTATATTCTTTTGTAAGCTGTGCCTGCCGCAAAAACTCCTGCCCTTCATATTTCTGGTAGGGCTTCTGTGCGAAAGCAATTAAGCAATTGAAGAGAAAAACAACACTAAAGAACAACTTGTTCATAGCCATGAATTGATCAGTTACTCGCCGTGCAGATCATACACCTTCTGCACTTCCTTCAGGATCGCCTTGAAATCTATATTGAGATCAACAAGGTAGCCGCTGTGTAAGTCGAAGACCCAGCCGTGCACCGTGGGGTATTTGTGGTCTAAGTAGCTTTTTTGTATGGTGGCGATCTTAACTACATTAAAACACTGTTCTTTTATATTCAGCTCCACCAGCCTGTTATAGCGGGCCTTCTCATCGGAGATGGCCTGGAGCTCATCGTAGTGCATTCGGTACACATCGCGTATGTTACGCAGCCATGGGTTCAGGATGCCCAGATCCTGCGGAACCATCGCAGCTTTTACCGCCCCACAGTTGTAATGCCCGCAGACGATGATATGCTTTACATGCAGGTGGCTGACCGCGAAGTCTATAACCGCCTGCACATTTAGGTCGCTATTGTTAACCAGGTTGCCCACATTGCGGTGAACGAAAACGTCGCCAGGCTCCAGGCCCATAATTTCGTTGGCCGGCACCCGGCTGTCGGAGCAGCCTATGTACAGGTAATCAGGTTCCTGGTCTTTAGCCAGTTTTTCAAAAAAGCCGGGGTCTTCAGCGGTGCGCGAGGCCACCCAATTTTTATTATGCTCAAATATCTCCTTGTAAGTAGCCATAAAGAGGCGGATTTAGTGCAATGATAATTCAAAAATCCTTACCAGCCCCACGTTCCAACATTTCTGCGATCAGTGAACGATATGGCTTTTTTGCAGTACCAATGCTTTGTGTGTATAGAAGTTATTGAGGTCCAGCTCAATAAATCCGGAATCGGCGTTCAGTAATATCCGCTCATGCAGCATAGCGCTGTTAAATACATTCGTGTAGGTTTTGGAGCCTACGGTCATTTGCGGTGAAATAACGTTACCGGGCTTGAGATCGATAGGATTTATATTGTAAGTCAAAATTTGATTGCCACTGCCAAAATACCCCTGGTTGTAGTACAAGAGCACAGCATCGCCATCGTTAAGGGAACTCAGATTTATTTCCCAAACCTTCCGGACTGCGAAGGTGTCATAATATTCAAAAATAAATATACATTTATCTTTATAATCTACATTATCGATAGTCATACCGTAACATTCATCACTTTCGTCCACTACCAAGCTATCTCTTTTCCCGGTAAGGGTGTCTGTAAATACCCAATAGCTGCCCACTTTCCAGCCAAAATAATTCAGCAAATC
>APMI01003464.1_pt1 | contig 13495 bp, 8 predicted proteins | sample 667938 | NCBI WGS metagenome assembly APMI01 (sample SAMN01084076, study PRJNA167559) | wastewater metagenome | biome: Wastewater | place: Denmark: Ejby Moelle, Odense | collected 2011-11-28 | reverse complement strand
ACCACACAAAAACAGTTTTTTGACCTGGTTTTTCTGCAAGTATTCGAGTAAATCGGTCTTTAAGAAGCTATTCACTTCATTTTTAACAATCACTTTTTCACCATCTGCCGGCGCTACGTTGGGATGAATTTCCGCCCCTTTTCCATCGCCATGCTTTACATGGATAACCAGCTGACCCGATTGCCTGAAATGGTTCAGCAGTTTCTGTGCATTGAGGCTGGCAGGAACAGGATCAACCAGTTCCGACGATCCCCCGGCGAAATAGAAATTCTGAATATCGATAATAAGCAAGGCCGTTTTGGGGGCAACAGGCTGGGCATTCGTAAAAAGTGAAACCATCATACACAGGATAAAAAGTATTTTTTTCATAACGTTAGCTTTAATTGATTTCGGCACATAACAACCCGACGGCCGATACGGCTAATAATTCCCAAATTTAAGCTAAAACCATTTCTGTTGATGTAAAATTGACTTTTCAAATCATTAAAACATAATATTCGTAGCGCCGAGTATGGTAATATTTTGCCGGTAAACAGGCATATATACTACCCAAAAAATAAACAATGATTTACCCGGACAAAAAAAACATTCACCGATGGTTTACCGGCATTTGCCGATTTAAACCCTCATTATCAGCATTTTCTGTAACAATTTTATACCACTTACGTCATATAGGCAAACAAAATCATTCACCTAAAATCAAAAACCTCGAAAGAGAATAAAAACCGAAAGCCATGAAAACATCAGTTCTTTTATCAACTTTCGCTGCATTTTTTCTCCTCATCAATTCAAACAAAACTCAATTTACCGCACATACTGAAACCCAATATGCAGCCCTGATCAATGATCTTTCGTACATTCCGGCCAACCTGGTAGTTGTTGAATCAACAGCCGTTGCAGAACGTACCAATGCTGAAACCCCAAAAGTAAAAGTTGCCCCGGAAACAGTTTTTAGCTACCTCAAATTCGATGTTGCAAACTACATGTCAGGCAATGATGAAGTAACCGCCTTAGTTCCCGAAAACACTTTCGACTACCTGAAATTTCACGCAAGTGATTACCTGGCCGAAGAAAGTGAATCGATGGACATGCCGGCAAATGAATATAACCGCTACGCATTCGATGTAAACACTTACACTGCCGGTGCAAGCGCTGATCCCGAAAATATGGAACTGCCGGCTAATGAGAATGAATACCTGAAATTTGACGCAAACAAATACATAAATACGGAATCAGTTGATCCTGAAAATATGGAAATGCCTGCAAACGAGCCTGGCTACCTGAAATTTGATGTAAACGCTTATACCGCAAACGAAACCAGCGACCCCGAGGCATACGAATTACCCGAAACCGAAAACACTGCTTATAAATTTGATGTAAATGCCTACACAAATACCATAAACCCGGTGAGCACCGACGAACTTCCGGCAGATGATTTCAGCTACCTGAAATTTGATGCCCGCAAATACTCAGAAAACAATTCGACAGCCACTGCTACTTCGGATGAGCTACCCGGTAATAAATAATCGTAAAACTCTTACAACCAGTATTACTTCGCTACCAGCAAACCCGTATTACTCAAATTAAAACTCAGCATAACCAGCGAGGGTTTAATCATCCGGAAACCAATTTTGACTTACGGTTTTGTTTTTAAATCTTCCAGTATTGGGGTGGTGATACAGCTCACTTCCGTTTGAAGGCTGTCATTCTGTTGTTCGAAAATCACAATTTCATTTTCACCCTTTTTGAGCCATACGCCCGGAAGGTAAAGTGTTTGCTGCGGCCCCACACTCCAGTAGCGCCCCAGGTGATGCCCGTTCACAAACACAATCCCCTTGCCCCAGTTTCGCATATCCAGGAAAGTATCCCCTGTTTTGCTGAGCGTAAAATTGCCCTGGTAAAATACCGGACGGCCTTTTGTGTTCTTATTGCTGAAAGCAGAAAGATCAGGTTTGGTTTCGAGCGGGAACTTATACATCTGCCAGTTGCCGGTTATTTCAATCCCATTGATCAGTACCGGGCTGATAATGCCTTTCAGGTTGTGTATAATTTCGGATCCGTAATTGATACGTCCCATATTTTCGACCAGTATCTCCAGCGTTGCGTTGAACGGGATATCAATATCCATGGTGTAATTTTTGTAATACCGGTTTAATTCGCCCGCTTTTTCACCATTTACATAAACGGTGGCAAAGTCGCGCAATCCTTTTAGTTCAAGCTTTCCGCTGATAGGCTGTACAAACTTCCTGCTGTAAAGCACATAACCATGCCCCTGGTTGAGGTCTTCGAAAGTTAATGGATTATCGTTGCTTACGGGTTTCATTTTTTCTTTCAGCAAGGCCATATCAACCACTTTATTCAACCTGATGGATGGTATGGTAATAACGGGAAATGCGGCAGGAACTTCGGGTATTGGGTTCGAAGCACGTTTTTTCAGTTCATCGCGTATAGCCATGTATTTAGGCGTGGCCCACCCGGCTTCGCTGATGGGGGCATCGTAATCGTAACTGGTCATATCGGGTTGAATATCGTGGTTTTTATCGTAGTTGGCGCCGGTGGTAAAGCCAAAATTAGTACCCCCGTGAACCATGTAGAAATTGAATGAAACTCCATTGTCGAGGTATTTAACCATCTGATTCATCACCTCCACGGTGGATACTTTCGGGAATGGTTCAGCCCAGTGATCGAGCCAGCCCGGGTAAAACTCAGCAACCATGTAAGGACCTTTTCCGCCATTGTACTGGTTGACGACTTTTTTCAGGTTATCAATATTGTCTTCGCCGTTGGCCGTTGGCATTGCACCTTCAATGGTACCTCCTTCGAACAGCCAGCTACCATCGGAAGTAAACAGGGGCACTTCAACACCAGCTTTCAGCAACTGGTCCTTGATAGCATGGCTGTATATTTTATGCTCGCTCAGCGGGATGTCTTTACGCTGTGCAACATAAGACCCGAATTCGTTTTCGGCCTGTATCATAATTACGGGTCCGCCTTTTGTGATCTGTAAATCGCGCACCTGGCCGATCAGTTTATTGATATACACATTGCACGAATCGAGAAATGGCTTGTTGTTGGTGCGGATAACCAGTTCAGGATTTTTGACCAGCCACCAGGGGTAGCCGCCAAATTCCCACTCGGCGCAGGCATACGGACCCGGGCGCAGGATCACCATGAGGCCTTCGGCAGCAGCCAGTTTTATAAATTCACGCAGGTTTCGGTTTCCGGTTTCGAAGTCCCACACTCCGGGTGCTATCTCGTGGTGGTTCCAGAAAATATAGGTTGCCACTGTATTTAATCCCATGGCTTTAACCATTTGCAGCCGATGTTTCCAGTATACGTGGGGAATACGGGCGTAATGCATTTCACCGCTGTGGATCTGAACCGGCTTACCATCGTATAAAAAGTTGCCGTCGGTAATGGCAAAAGTATGTTTCGGCTGAGCATAAGCGCAGCCAATCAATCCTAAAAATAAAAAGATTAAAGTAATTCGCTTCATAATTCGGTGGTGTTAATCATTGGGGTGTGTGGTGCTCTATACCTGACAGAATTTACAGTAGATAGTTTTTCAACCATTAAATCCGTGCTTGTATATTTTTAAGCAACTCTTCCTGGTTCCTGCGTTTTTCCAGGTCTTCGGGTTTTGTTTTCAGACGAGCCTCCTGTTTTAGTTTTTTATTGGCTGCATCAAAAATATTTATTTCGTCGGCCGAAAAATCATGACCGGTACTTCCATTCAATTCAAGGGTGTAACCCAGTTTTCGGAGTGTATCTCCGGCTACCTGCTCAAATATCAGGATATCATCGGGTGTGAGCTCTTTTTTATATTTGTTGAAATTATCGGCAATCACCGGTTTCTCAACATTTTCCCACATTACCCCCGAGAGCGCGGTTTTATGCGATTCCTCCGAATGGTAATAGTCAAGCGCTTCGGGCTGATAGGTTGCGCCAATAAAACTACAGATTTTTTGAAGTTCTTTCTCAGGGGCAGCCAGCAAATCTTCATACCGAACCTTTAGCACTCTTTTGCTGCCCAGCTTTTCGGCAAGCTGCAACGAAGCTTCCTGCTCTTCTTTCCACTGTTTGGCAATATGATACATATGCTTTTCGCCTACAATGGCTTTTTTAAACGATAGGGCTACATCGCGGCCATCACGGTACAGGTGGATATAATGCGGGTTTATACCATTGGCTTCGAGATCATCGGCAAACCTGATATTTACCAGGCTTTTGCAAATCCAGATGGATGCATTTTCGCTTTCGGCACGCATTTCGTAAATCACCCTGAAAATTTCGGTAAGCTCCGGTTGCCGGCAACGCGAAATAATTTCATTTACACTGAGGGTTACGCCCGCCCAGGGCACCGGGTTATATTCGATAAGTTTACAAACATCGGTAACCAGCATTTCGAAATTTGCCGGGACTGAAAGATCGTGATATGCAGGCAACAAAGGGAAAAACCGTTCGAGGATGTGGGGTGGATGAGGTGCTGATACACCTGCAAGCTGGTTTAGCATGAGCCGGAGTAGATTTGACCCTGAACGCTGGGTACCAATCATTTGAACCGGGGTAAATGACATAAGTTTAATTTTTTAGAAAATGAGTAATCCAATGAGTCCTGCGCCGGGAATTAGGAAAACTGGATCAGCTTTGTACCTGATAGCCAGTATGATAAAAGCAATGAACAAGAGCGCAGTTTTAACCGAAAGATCACCTCCGGCAAGTATTTGAATGGCAGCGGCACCAATCATCCCAATTATTGCAGGACGCAAACCTTTAAAAACAGCCGAAATTGAAGGCGAATTTCGTATGGTTTCGAAAAAGCGCGAGCAAATGATCATCAGGAACGCAGGTGGCAGAAATATTGCCAGGGTTGCATTTACTGCGCCCCAGAAACCGGTAACCTTATAACCAATAAAAGTTGCAGTAATAAAAATCGGGCCCGGGGTAACCTGCCCCATGGCTACTGCATCAGCAAACTGTTTGCTGTTGAGCCAACCCAGTGAATGGACTATTACCTGTTGCATAGCCGGAATTACAACATACCCACCCCCGAACAAACTCACACTCATGCCCGAAAATGTGAGCATAATCTTTCTGTGAATCTGCAAAACATGGGTATTTTCGCCGGGAAGTAACATGGGCATTACCAGGATAAGTACAAACACCGCTAGCACAATAGCGGAGATAAACACAACAGCCCGCAACTCAGCCAAATTATATTTCTTAGCTGGCCTCTCAGGAACATTGCCGGTAAATTCACGATAATAAAGCAGATTGCCGGCTATACCACTAATAACCATTACTGCCAGGGTTGCTGCGTATGCTTTTACCAGCAGTATTATGATGGCCGAAAGAATGGCAATTGCAACCTGGAATTTATCCTTGATATTTTTTTTTGCCATGCCTGCGGCTACACTTACAATTACAGCTGCAACTGCAGGCAGAATGCCTGAAAAAAAGTGCGAAAATGAAGGTACGTTCCCATAGCGCAGGTACAAAACCGAGAGTAATATCATCAATAAAAATGAAGGTATTACGATTCCGGCCATACTTACCAGGGCACCTTTTATGCCGCGGAGTTTATAGCCCACGTATGCAATGACATTAAAAGCCACAGGCCCGGGCAAAACGGAAGCGAGTGAGATGCCTTCGAGAATTAGTTCACCATCGGCCTTTTTATCTTTTTCAACCACTTGTTTCTGAACCACAGATATCAAAGCCATGAAACCGCCCCATGAAGTTGAGCCAATTTTAAGGAATGTTAAAAAAAGGTATCGTAAGGAAGGTTTAACAGTATCTTGCACAGGAAGCCAGCTAAAATATGTGAATTAAGTTACTATCCGTGTCATTCACTTAATCCCTGGTAAAATAGTTCTCCCAGATGGAAGCAGGCACGTATTCGGCACGGTAGGGTACAAAGTACGAATTCAGTTCCCAGAGGATTTTCCCCTGTTGGTCGGTAACCATTACACACCCTGTTTTAGAACTGGTTTGCAACAGCTTGCCATTGGGCAACAGGTATGCGCTGCCCATGCGGGAGGTGTACTTATTGGGAGGCAGCGTGGCCTTGATCACGGTTTTTGCAGTTTTATTTACCGTATCGAGTTTAAAGGATACCCCGCCCGAAACCTTTTTCCATAATGAATTATCAAATACCATCAGGTCGCCTTGCGGATTGATGTGCACCGAATGCTGGAAGGAGAAATAGCAGGTGGTATCCATTTTAAAATCCCCGTCCTTGCCCAGTTTCCACATAATTTTACCGGTTTTGGCATTAATTTTCCATATCTGGTCTTCGATGGCTACGGACACCAGGTAATTACCGTCGGTATCGAAATTGATACAGTTTATATGAACAATGTGGCCGTATTTGTCCATACGCACATCGTGGTGTATGATTTTATATTTGCCACCTGCAGCCTTATCCATATCTAGGCGCCAGAGCAATTTACCGTTCAGGTCTATTTCAGCTATGCCGGTTCCTCCGGCAAAACCCATTTCACCACGGCGAATGGGTTTCTCCAGGTCGTTGAGCAGGGCAGCATGATCTTTCGGGGTATCATCAATTACATCTTTCATCGGCGGCCTGAGCATGGCCAGTATGGTTCCCCTGGGTGTGAAAGTAGCAGCACGCACGCCTATATCATCAATCTGCCAGTACCAGCGCACAGCGCCTTTTGCATCGAGCATGGTGATAAAGCCGGGCAGTCTTGCATTACAAAGCATAACAAGGCCATCAGCCAGCGCACCGGCATCGTATTTGGCATCGGGATCAACCCACTTTCGCTGAAGCCAGGGCGATTGCTCCGGGGTATGGAAGGAAAGCACCTTCGAGTAAACGTTAACTAATCGTTTGATGATAACCTGATAGTTGTAGGTAGTATTGGTTTCGAGCAATAACAAATTTACAGAATGTTCGAGTGCTGTTGCCGTTTTAATGGTTCTGAACTTATCGGATGATCCTTCTTTCCAATATCTTATTTCAATCGCAGCCGGTTTGTCGAGAACCACATTTACTTCCTCCTGGAATGCATAGTTATTGGGCGATTTAAGCTCAATGCTCGTTATGTTGATTGAATGTGCATAGTACCGGTAAATAACTATTCCTGCAAGGATAATAACTGCAGCAATACCAGCAAATTTCAGGAGTGAACCTTTTTTAACCATGGATATTTTTCGAGTAAGATTAAATAACGAAGAACATTATCTGTCATTTAAAAGACTGCCGGTAAAAATACGATTTCTACCGGCAGTGATGGATTTTCCTATCCAATTTTTTAATCGATCAAAACGTTTGTCGGATTATGGAAGCCTGTTCAGGTTTTCAGCTGCCATAAAGGTGTTTTGCTGTGCATCGATCAACGGATAAGGAAGCAGTTTCATGTTTGGCTTCACTGATGGAGCCAGGCCACGTGAAACAAGGTAGTCGTTGCAGGTGCTTTCGTATTTACCAAAACGGATCAGGTCCGGACGACGTTTGTATTCGAAAACAAGTTCGAATCCGCGTTCGTCGAGAATTTTCTGTGCCATTTCCTCTTTGCTGGCAGGAGCAGGAAAACCAGCTGCTTTGCCATATTCAGGAGCGCCGGCACGGGCACGGATCTCGTTGAGGAATGGCAGTGCTGCCGAAGGACCTGAGAGCTCGTTTTCAATTTCAGCTTTGCAGAGAATGATGTCTTCCAGGCGCAGAATCGGAATGGTACGTCCATCATAATAGGACTGTTCCGTCATTTCGTACGAATATTTCATGGTCGAAACATTTACCAGCAGTTTGGTAGTATCGTTTGGAGGTGTTGTCTGGCCCGGGGCCGGCATCATGTAAAAGAATCCATGTTCCGTTGATTCATCGCGTGCAGCAGCTCCTTCGTAGTCGTAATAGAAGAACTGTTTGCGCGGATCCTGATCGCTGTATTTCCTCCAGAACTCGAGCGAAACGGCATAATACTGCCACCTATCGGTAACCTCGCGATGGTCGGCAGGACCAAAGTGATTGGCTATTTCACCACCGTTCAGGGCAGCTTCGTGCAGGATGCAGAAAATCATACCTTTATCAAACTTGTTGCTTTCGGACCAAACATTTTTGAAATCAGGATTCAGTGCATACACTCCGGCAGCCCTTTGTGCAAGTACCATATCAATGTATGTTTTAGCGTTGGTATAATCGTGAGCACGCAGGTAAACCTGGCCGAGCAATGCGGTTGCAGCTCCTTTGGTAGCCCTCGAAAGACCATCGGCAGCCGACCAGGTTTCGGGCAGGTTGGCAATACCGTATTTCAGGTCGTCAATAATTACTTTGTCAACATCGGCTACAGATGAAAGCGGCATGTCCCTGGTTTCGATAGGGGAAACAATGTCGGTAAGCAATGGAACAGGTCCCCATGCGTCGGTCAGATCGCGGTAAGCCAATGCCCTCAGGAAACGAGCCTGTCCTTTGATCTGAACCTTTTTGGTATCGTCCATCGGGACGCCGTCAATTTTTGAAAGCAACATGTTGGCATTGCTGATAACCTGGTACATATACTGCCAGTTATACCGGATATAACGGCTGTTGGCATCGTACGTAAAGTTACTGTGCTTGGTAGGGTCGCCGGCAGCTGTGGAGAAACCCATATCGGTGGTATAATCGGTGGTCATGATCAGGTAGCCGCCGTAATACATCCACACATCGCCGGGGTAAGGGGCAAGGTCAGCATAAACACCGGTAAGTGCAGCATTAATATCACTTTCGGTCGAATATGCATTACCCGTTGTAAGGTCGCTGTACAATTTGGGTTCCAGTTTGGTACACCCAACTGCCAAAGCCGCCAAAACTATGATTAATGATATATATCTCATATCTTGTTTTATTTTAAATTTAACACAATTTGATTCCAATTAGAAATTCAGATTCAGACCAAAAGTAAACGAACGCATACTTGGGTAAGAGTTGAAATCGAGACCAGCACCTGCATTAGCAGTTAATCCTACACCACCTGATTCATAAGCTTTGGTATCAACTTCAGGATCCCAACCGGAATATTTGGTTATTACAATCAGGTTTTCAGCCATGAAATATACCCTGAGTGATTGCAGGTATTTGGATTTCGAAGGCAGGGTGTACCCTAATGTGAGGGTCTTCATGCGGAGGAATGAGGCACTCTCGATAAAGTGCGTATTGGTATATCCGCCGTATTTCGAGTAATAGAATCCATTGCGTGGAATATCAGTATCGGTATTGGTAGTTGTCCAGCGGTCGAGGGCATCGGTAGTGCGGTTCCATTCCAGGTTCATGTTGTTCATATTGAGCATATCCTGGCCCAGGGCAGCATACCAGAAATTAGTAAGGTCGAAGTTTTTATAGGAGAAGGTATTGGTTAAACCAAGCACTGCTTTGGGATAAGCTCTTCCGATAATGGTACGGTCGGCTGAGGTGATTTTTCCATCGGGAACACCATTGGGGCCCGAAATATCAGCAAACTTAGGATCGCCGGGTTTTGCATTTGGCTGAGGAGCATAGGTTTCGCCGGTTTGCATAACACCAATGTATTGGAAACCAAATAAGGAACCCAGGGGTTCGCCTTCGCGGATTACGCTGAATGATTCTTCGGAAACATTACCCATAGGTTTGGATGTTCCCAGGTAAATATCGGTACCACCTCCAAGGTTAAGCACTTTATTTTTGTTCATCGAGAAACTGAACTTGGTGTCCCATTTAAACGCTTCGATAAAGTTGCGCGAAGTGATTTCAAGTTCAAATCCTTTGTTTTCCATGTCGCCTACATTGCTGATACCGCTTGTGAAACCTGAATACATCGGAAGTTGTTTGCTGAGCAGCAGGTCGGAAGTTTTTTTGTAATACAGGTCGATGGTTGCCATTAAACGGGAATTAAAGAATCCCATATCGAAACCTGCATTGTACTGCGCTGTACTCTCCCATTTGAGATCAGGATTTTCAGGTGTACCCGGGTTCATATGAACACCACCGGTGTTGGTTGAGCCGTCGTAGGTAAGGTGCGAATTCGACATAAGTGCCATTGATGCATAGGAATTGGGTGTTTGGTCGTTACCCGTTACACCATAACTAACGCGAAACTTAAGACTTGAAAATACGTTCAGGTTTTTAATAAAATCTTCCTGGTCCATACGCCATGCAAGTGATCCTGATGGGAATAAACCAAACTGGTTCTCGATACCCAACCTCGATGATTGGTCGGAACGGAAAGTAAATGTAGCCAGGTATTTATCTTTATAGGAATAATTTAACCTGCCGAAGAACGACCTGAGCATATTTTCCGATTTGGAGGACGAAACCCCTGTGATGGTGGAAGCAGCGCCCAGGTTGTTGAATGAGAATAAGTCGGTTGAAAATCCTTTAACACCTACATACTGCCCTGATGAAACTGATTTTTCGTATGCAAAACCACCCATGGCCCCAAATGAATGCACTTCGTTCAGTACCTTATTATAAGTAAGTGTAGCATCAATCAGTTGGCGGGTGTATTTCGAATTGGTCTGGCTGGCAACACCGTTATCAATACCACCCTGGTAGGTTGATTTAGGGAGATAAGTGCCTACAAATCCATTCCGCAGTTCTGCTCCTCCGTTTACCCTTGCGATAAGTCCCTTAATTGGCTCAATTTCAAGAAACATATTCCCGTTTAATTTATCATTTACCTGCAGGTTGTCACGCGATACCAGGTTAGCCAACGGGTTATCACCACGGCCTCCCGGAGGACGACCAAATGTACCGTCTTCATTATAAGGTTTAACGGTGGGATCGTAAGTTAAAATACCCAGCAGAACGTTCGACTGCAAAATATTACCATCATAACTCTGGTAGTTGGAGTTTGAGCGTTGTCCGAACATAGTAACACCAGCCTTTACGAAATCGTTAATTTTCTGGTCAACATTAACACGACCGGAAATACGGTTATAGCTGGTATTTTTCAGAACTCCTTGCTGATCGTAGTAGCCAACGCTTCCAAGTACGCGGGTTTTATCATTTCCGCCCTGAAATTGCAGGTTATAGTCATTAATTTTACCGGTACGGGTAGTTTCGGCAATCCAGTCGGTATTTACGGTCGACTGTAACTGCGACTGGGTATACACTGCATACTGAGCATCCTGTTTACCATCCAGTCCCGGTACAGGTCGTTGGCCAGTAGCATATATTCCTGACCATTGAGCATGCTGAAAGGATTCTGAATAGTTTGCATGGAGGTTGTTCCGGTAAAGGAAATATGGTTTTCGCCCTGTTTACCACGTTTGGTGGTAATAAGAATAACACCATTGGCACCACGCGCTCCGTAAATAGCAGTGGCTGAAGCGTCTTTAAGAATCTGTAAAGATTCAATATCATTGGGGTTTATATCCGACCCGCTGGTGGAAGGGAATCCATCGACCACATATAGAGGTTCGTTTGAACTACTGATTGAGTTTAAACCACGTATCCTCACGGCAGCATTTTGACCCGGAGCTCTTGAACTTTGGGTTACAACAACACCTGCAGTTTTGCCCTGCAGTGCCTGTGCGGCGTTGCTCACGGTTCCGCCAAGGTTAAGTTGCTTGGTGTTCACAGTAGCAATAGCACCAGTGAGGTCTTTCTTTTTGGTGGTACCATAACCTACCACAACTACCTCATCGAGCAATTCAGCATTTTGAACAAGGGCTACGTTCAGCGTCGATTGGCTACCTATGGCAATTTCCTGCGATTTGTAACCAATAAAGGAGAATAGCAGCACCTGGTCAGCATTAGCTTTAATGGAATAGCTGCCTGAGATGTCGGATAAAGTACCTGTGGAAGTGCCTTTTACCACGATGCTAACACCCGGAAGTGTAGAGCCGTCCTTGGCATCAGTAACCGTCCCGGTGATAATCTTCTGGGCCAATACCAGCTGCCATGAGCAACAAAGTATTAACGCCACGAAAAGTGAAATTTTTTTCATACGCAGATGGGTTTAATGTTGTTTGTGAGGATTGGTTGGCATTGTTTCCAATTAAGGAATTAAAGCATTAATAACAATTGTAACTTTACGATGCTAAGATAAATAAAATATTTAGTAAGTCTTACAAATATGAAAATTATTTTTACCTAATTTAAATTCAATCAAATAAATATGGCAAAACAAAATAAAATATGTGCTTTTTTAAATATTTATATCACAGTATATCTGATAGTTAACCCAATTATTACTCTTTAAATAATAAAAAATTAAGTCTGAATTTAAAATTAAAAATTTTACCTTTCAGCGGGGCGAAACTAAGAAACCGGGTGGGACGATAACCAAAATATCAGCTAAAACCGGAGTTTCAGTTCAGCATACTTCCTTCTTCCCAGCTTGTGCGAGACTTTTACACTGCAAAAAGCAGAACAGATGCACTGAAATTTTAGGGTAATTATCAAACCGGGTAGAACTAATGAAATAACTGATATTCAAAACGTATACTGACTAAATACAAATAAAAAAGCAGTTCCACCTGACAGGGTAAATATCATGTGGAACTGCCTGGAACTGCTCAGGGGAGCCTGCTATTTTTCTTTCAGTATCAGCAGCCAGCCTTTAGCCGGATCAACCGGAATTTTCTGATCGGGTGTAAAGGTTGCAGCCGGTTGAAAATCTTTTGCTTCAACAGCAGTAAGTACAGCCTTTTCGGGTGAAATGCCGAGCGCCGTCCAGTTGATGGATAGCTTAACATCTGTTTTTTCTTTGGCCCAGCTGGCTATGGAAATCAGGGCCGACTTATCCTTTTTATAAACGGTGCAAATCACAGCCGGGTTATCTGTTTTAACCGGGCAATCGGGCACCCAGTAACCAATCATATGGCTGCCTTTAATTCCGAAAGTATCCATTATTTTCCAAACAGAAGTAGGATCTCCTGCCCAGGGAAGGCGCGCTGTCATCCCATAAATCATACCGCGCCATGCGTTGCCTCCATCCTGCAGCATTTCGCCCATTAAACCATACGGAATACCCGACATTTCAGTAAGCCAGTAATCAGGCTCGGAATTATAATTGAAATATTCTCCGAACCAAAGGCGGTTTAAGTATGGGAAATGCTCCAGGTACAGGTTGGTACTGCTGGCATAACCATCGTTTTTATTAAACTGGTTTGCCGAATGCAGGTCGATGATAGCCCCGTCGCGGTTGCGGTCGAGCACCTTGCGAACGCGTTTCATGGTGGTGCGGTCAAAAGCCACATCATCAATATAAATTCCGTCGATGCCTTCGTGAATAGCCAGCCAGTTCAACCCTTCCACATAAAAATTGTGCCAGCGCGACACCCCGCTGTTTACCACGGCAGCATCTTTCAATTCGGGTACAAACCATGCAGCAATATAATTGGAATCGAGGTGTTCCTGGAGCCACGAAAAGCCATTGCCTTTACCGTGCGAAAGCACTTCGTCGCCAAGGCTTCGCAGCATAAACATTTCGGGAGCCTTATTGGTAAGTTCGCGTACGGTATAGTAAATTTTAACCTTCAGGTCCTTGGAGTGGCCTTCGTCAATATACTGTTT
>APMI01001455.1_pt1 | contig 13495 bp, 8 predicted proteins | sample 667938 | NCBI WGS metagenome assembly APMI01 (sample SAMN01084076, study PRJNA167559) | wastewater metagenome | biome: Wastewater | place: Denmark: Ejby Moelle, Odense | collected 2011-11-28 | reverse complement strand
AAAATGCGGGATTGAAGGAAATCTCAGCAATATTCTGGAAGGTCATCAAGCCTAATTAAAGATTTGTAACGCCTAGAAGAAATTTTTGCAAATGATGTTCAAGATAAAATTTTACAAAGCAGCTTAAAATTCATTTTTATTTAATGGTCGTTGATTCAACAGAATGTGATGTCCAAGTTATTTGGCAGAATTAAAATGTTTGGGCGCTTTTTGTTACTTTTGTGCCATGAATCAAGATACGATCTGCGCATTGGCGACTGCCAACGGAATAGGAGCACTCGGAATCATCCGTCTTTCCGGGGAAGAAGCGGTAAGTATTGCCCAAAAATCTTTCAAAGGTAAAAATCTGGAAAAACAGAAAAGCCATACCGTGCATTACGGCTACATCGTGGATGGTGAAGAAATCATCGATGAAATTATGGTTTCGGTTTTTTTGGCTCCAAAAACTTTTACTACAGAAAATGTGGTGGAAATTTCCTTCCACGGTTCGCCTTTCATTGGGAAAAGAATTCTTGAAGTTTTAATTAAAAACGGCGCAAGAATGGCCAAAGCCGGCGAATTTACCATGCGTGCATTCATGAATGGAAGAATTGATCTTTCTCAGGCAGAAGCGATTGCAGATATAATTGCCAGCGAAAATGAAGCGTCCAGAAAAGTGGCGATTAATCAGCTGAAAGGTGGAATTACCAATGAAATTTCGATTCTAAGAACCGATTTGCTCAATTTTGTATCGTTAATAGAACTCGAACTGGACTTCGCAGAGGAAGATGTAGAATTTGCTGACAGAACAGCACTTATTGGACTTTTAAAAAGAATTGAAGAGAAATTAAGATCGCTTATCGAAAGTTTCCAATACGGGAATGCGGTGAAAAATGGAGTAGCAGTGGCGATTTTAGGAAAACCCAACGCCGGAAAATCAACGCTGCTAAATGCCCTGCTGAAAGAAGAGCGCGCCATTGTGAGCAATATAGCCGGAACTACACGCGACACGATCGAAGAATTGCTGCACATTAAAGGAAATGCTTTCCGGCTGATTGATACCGCAGGTTTAAGGGAAACTACCGATGAAATCGAGAAAATCGGTGTTAAAAAAGCCATTGAAAAAGTGGAGCAGGCGGAAATCCTGATTTACCTCATCGATTCGGCAACCAATGATTTTACCGAAGATTTATTGATGATTAAGCCGTTGCTTCGCGAAGATTTAAAACTCATCATTTGCGCGACCAAAATTGATGAAGTAATACCATCACAACACGAAAAAATGGAGGCCTTACTAAGACAGGAAATCGCACAGGAATTTGATTTCATCAAAATATCTGCACTCGAAAACAAAAATCTTCAGGATCTGAAAAACGAGCTTTCCTCCTATGTTGAGGAGCTTAAAACACAGGAAAACAATGTCGTAATCACCAATCAGCGACACTTTCACGCCTTGCAAAAATCCTTGGAATCCGTTCAGAAAGTAGAAGAAGCGGTACACGCCAAAATCTCCACCGAACTCTTGGCCTATGAACTTCGTAACGCCCTGGAATACCTCGGCGAAATTTCCGGAGAATTCACAAATGATGAGGTTTTGGGGAATATTTTTTCTAAGTTTTGTATCGGGAAATAAATTTGTTTTCCTGTAGTTTCTTTTGAATTTTTTTATATTCTTTTATCTGATTTACAATAGTTTGCTAAATTTTTATTTTCTCTTTTTGGTGTTTGTTTATATATTTGTTACACCTATTGTACATCTTATCTAATAAAGTTGTACATCTGCACACTTTTATAAAACAGATATATGTGTAGGTCTTCAAAAGAAGGTGTACTATTTCTTAGAGAGTGTTTTCTGTTTTAAATATAGAATTTAAAGTTTAGTTTATTAAATTTAATTATTAAAATTAATCCCAATGTCAATTATATAAAAAGGATGTTTTAATAAAAAAATAGTAAAGCACGCCTGTTTTCTTTAACAAACCGAATAATACCACTGATCGATTTTCTAATTATGATCGCGAGTTGCAGACAGAAATAGCAAAAAAGTAATAGTAATTTATAGAATTTAGGGTGTATCATTGATACACCTTTTTTATTATATTTACACCAAATGTATATTTCTATGCAAGAAATACCAATTAATAGACTTAAAGCTGTACTCGCAGAAAAGCAAAAGACAGGGAAATGGCTTGCCAATCAACTTAATAAATCTGAAACTACGGTTTCAAGATGGTGTCGAAATGAAGTACAACCATCAATAGAAACAATGGCACAAATTGCCCAATTATTAAAAATAGATATTAGAGAATTATTGAATTCATCAAAATAAATTAAAAAAAAATAATCGTGAACCACGCTGTACATAATAAATTAATCTCCTTTATCTGGAGCATCGCTGATGACTGTCTAAGAGACGTTTATGTAAGAGGAAAATATAGGGATGTGATCCTGCCAATGGTAGTTTTGCGAAGATTAGATGCTTTGCTTGAACCTACCAAACAACACGTTTTGGAAGAAGTGGAATTCCAGAAAAATACGATGAAGTTTACCGAATGGGACGATAAAGGAATGACCGCCGCTTCCAATTATGTTTTCTATAACACCAGCGAATGGACATTGCAAAGCCTGCATGCCAATGCGACCAACAGCCAACAAATATTATTAGGAAATTTTGAAGATTACCTGAATGGTTTCAGTGCTAATGTACAGGAAATCATCAATATGTTTAAGCTTCGAGCGCAAATTAAGCACATGGCGAATAAAGATGTGTTGCTGGATGTGCTGGAAAAATTCACCTCACCGGATATTAATCTGACGCCTTTTGAAAAACTGGATTCCAGTGGTAGAAAATTGCCTGCTTTGACTAATTTGGGAATGGGTTATGTTTTTGAAGAGTTGATTCGTAAATTCAATGAGGAGAATAATGAGGAAGCTGGAGAACATTATACGCCAAGAGAAGTTATTGACCTGATGACGCATATGGTTTTTGAGCCGATTAAAAACCAGATTCCATCGGTGATTACGATTTATGACCCAGCTTGCGGAACGGGGGGAATGCTGACCGAATCTGAAAATTTCATTACTGACCCAGAGGGAGAAATCAAAGCGACAAACACTTCTGTCTATCTATTTGGGAAGGAAGTGAATGATGAAACCTACGCCATCTGTAAATCGGATATGATGATCAAGGGTAAAGACCCTGAACATATCAAAGTGGGTTCTACGCTTTCTACCGATGAATTTGCCGGAACGAAATTCGACTTTATGCTCTCTAATCCACCGTACGGAAAAAGCTGGGCGAGTGAGCAGAAATATATCAAAGACGGAAAAGACGTCATCGACAACCGTTTTAAGATTAAACTGAAAAACTATTGGGGCGAAGAAGAAGATGTGGATGCCGTACCGCGTTCGAGTGACGGGCAGTTGTTGTTTCTGATGGAAATGGTGGACAAAATGAAAGCCCTGACCGATAAAAACAAAATCGGAAGCCGTATTGCTTCGGTACACAACGGGTCGAGCCTTTTTACAGGTGATGCCGGCGGTGGCGAGAGCAATATCAGACGCTACATTATTGAAAACGATTTGCTGGATGTGATCATCCAATTGCCGAACAACATCTTTTACAATACCGGTATTACCACCTATATCTGGATTTTAACGAACAATAAACCTGCGCATCGAAAAGGAAAAGTTCAGCTGATTGACGCCAGCGAAATGTACCAGAAACTGCGCAAGAATTTGGGGAATAAAAACTGTGAACTCACCAAAACGCACATCAGCGAAATTGTGAACTGCTATCTGGAGTTGAGTGAAATGGAGAAAGAGGGAGAACAAAAACTGGCAAGTAAAGTTTTTGACAATGCAGATTTTGGATATTATAAAATCAATATTGAAAGACCGAAGCGATTGAAAGCTCAGTTTACTAAAGAAAAAATTGAGGTCCTAAAATGGGACAAAGCTCAGCCCGAGTTTTCGCAATACCTTTTTGAGCAATTTGGAATGGAAGTGTACAGCGGTTTGGAAGCTCACAAAAAAGCCATTTCCGACTATATCGACAAACACGAACTGAATATCAACGCCAAACAACTGACCGCTTTTCTGAAAAAAGAAACCTGGCAAAAGCAGGAAGAACTGTACCAGACTGCGGTGCGCCTGATGGAAGTGTTGGGAACAGACGAGTTTACCAACTTCAATAGTTTCACTGCAAAAGTAGAGGAAGTGTTGAAACAGGATAAAACCAAACTCTCGGCTTCTGAAAAGAAACAGATCCTCGATGCCGTAAGCTGGTATGATGAAACGGCAGAGAAAGTCATCAAGAAAACTGAAAAACTCAGCGGACAAAAGCTAGAGGATTTATTGGCATTTTTAGGCTGTACCGAAAAAGATTTGCCGTATTATGGTTATTTCCCTTGTCATCCTGAGCTTGTCGAAGGAAAGAAAGGCGAATACATCATTTACGAAACCGAAAGCGACCTGCGTGACAGCGAAAGCATCCCGCTGAAAGACAATATACAGGAATATTATTTGAAAGAAGTAAAACCCTACGTAGAAGAAAGCTGGATGGCGCTAGACAGCGTAAAGATTGGCTATGAACTAAGCTTCAACAAATATTTTTACCAGCCTGCCCCTCTGCGTTCTTTGGAAGACGTAACAAAGGATATTTTGGCATTAGAAAAAGAAGGTGATGGATTGTTGGCAGAAATCTTAAATTTTTAGCAGATGAAAAGATACGAAGCCTATAAAGACAGCGGTGTAGATTGGATTGGGGAAATTCCGGAGGGATGGGATGTCCTAAAGAATAAATATATCTTCAATTTGAAAAAAAGTCAAGTTGGAAAAAGATCAAATGAGTATGATTTGTTATCTCTTACATTGAAAGGTGTAATCAAAAGAGATATGGAAAATCCTGAGGGAAAATTTCCTGCTGAGTTTGATACATATCAAGAAGTTAAGAAAGGTGATTTTATCTTTTGTCTTTTTGATGTTGAAGAAACGCCAAGAACAGTTGGTTTGTCTGATTTTGACGGAATGATAACAGGAGCATATACTGTTTTTGACACTAAATCAACTCCAGACAAAAAGTATCTTTACTATTTTTATCTCAATTTAGATGAGAAGAAAAGGCTTAAATTTTTATATCGAGGTTTAAGAAATACAATTCCTAAAGACAGTTTCTTTTCTTTTAAAACGATTTTCCCACCACTATCCGAGCAAACCGCTATTGCTGAATTTCTCGATGACAAAACCGCCAAAATAGACCAGACCATTGCAATCCGCCAAAAAGAAATAGAACTGCTCAAAGAACGCCGACAAATCCTGATACAGCAAGCCGTAACCAAAGGTTTGGATGCTACCGTACCAATGAAAGACAGCGGAGTGGACTGGATTGGGGAAATACCGGAGCATTGGGAGGTGATTCCTAATAGATATATTTTTAAACAAAAGAAAGTTTTAGTTGGAAAAAAATCTGCAGAATATGATCTATTATCTCTTACCTTAAAAGGAGTAATTAAGAGAGATATGGAAAATCCCGAAGGGAAATTTCCGGCAGAATTTGATACTTATCAGGAAGTTAAATATGGAGATTTTGTTTTCTGTTTATTTGACGTTGAAGAAACACCAAGAACTGTTGGTTTGTCTAATTTTGATGGAATGATTACAGGAGCATATACAGTGATGACTGTAAATAATTTATTTAACAAAAAGTATTTGTATTACTATTATTTGAGCTTAGATGAAAAAAAGAAGCTTAAATATTTGTATAAAGGACTAAGGAATACTATTCCGAAAGATTTATTCTTTTCCTTAAAAACTATTATTCCTGCAGAGCAAGAGCAGATTAAGATTGTTTCATACCTAGAAGCAATCGAAGAAAAAATCGCCAAAGCCATTTCTATTAAAGAACAGGAAATAGAAAAACTGAAAGAATATAAAACGGTGCTGATCGATCAGGTGGTGACTGGGAAAGTGAAAATTAATTAAATTTGAAAAAAATCAATTAACAATGATAGAATTAAATATTTTAGATGGAACGTCAATATTTGTTGATGCTTTTAAATTAGAAAACAATCATTATGAGTTTAAAGATAGTGCAAATGTAATATGGCTAAAAGGTTATATAGAAAATAATAAGTTCGTTATCAATGAAAAGAATACTGATGTTAATGAAGATGATGTTGTATTGTCCGCCAAGTTGGATAAATTAGTTTTAGATTTAATCGAATCTGAGCAATCTGGAACTGAAAATACTGAAAGTGCCTTACCGGAAGAACACAGTCCATTTAATCCTGAAGAAATCAAAGTTCACGCAAAATCATTTAGCTTACGTCTAATATCTGATATGATTGATGATAGTGATATTGATTTATCACCAGATTTTCAAAGAAATTTTGTTTGGAACAGTGCGCAGAAGTCAAGATTAATAGAATCAGTTTTATTACGAATACCACTTCCAATGTTTTATTTTTCAGAAGACGATGAAGGTAGAATAACAATTGTTGATGGTCTACAACGTCTAACAACAATCAAGGAGTTTATGGATAATAAATTTTCACTAAGAAACTTGGAGTATCTTGAAGATAGTTGTGGGGGTAAATATTATAAAAATGAGGAGGGTAAAATTGGCTTAGACCCCAAATATTTTAGATGGTTTAATCAGACACAATTTTCTGTCAATGTAATCGATCCTTCTTCACCTCCAAAAGTCAAGTATGATATATTTAGAAGAATTAACACTGGAGGTAAACCTCTAAATAATCAAGAGATTAGAAATTGTCTTGCAACAAATAGTTTACGAGATATTTTAAAAGAAATGGTTAATCTTCCTGAATTTAAATCAGCTACTGATAAAAGTATTAAGCCAACTAGAATGGATGATCAGGAGATTGCATTAAGATTTATTTTGTTTCATAGATTTATGGAAAACGATAATACCATAGAGGAATATAATGGATATATGGACACTTCTTTGGACGACTTAACCGAAGAACTATCTAAGAGAAATTATGATGAATTGAGCAATTATATTTCATTGTTTTCAAATTCAATGCAAAATTCTGAATATTTGTTTGGACGAAAATATGCTTTTAGAAAAGTACGTCCATTTGATTTAGTGCCAACCGCAAATAAGCAATTAATTAACAAAGCTCTTTTTGTTAGTTGGTCTGTACTTTTATCAAGATATGATCACAATCAAATACGTAACCTAAATCCTGAAAAAGCTTTATTAGAACCTTTAGCCCAAAATATTTTTGAAGATAGAGATTTTTTAAATTTCTTATCATATGGAACAAACGGTAGAAGTAATTTGTTATATGTCTTTGACAAAGTGCAAGAAATAATCGAGGAAAATTTAAATTATTAGTTTTTATGAATGTCTTTAATTTAGAAATTGAAAACTTTAAATGTTTTCGACATATTACAGTACCACTTAATAAATTGACAATTTTAGCAGGTGCTAATGGAAATGGTAAAAGTACAGTTATTCAAGCTTTATTATTTTTAAGAAGAACTATTGAGCATTGTGCTACTTGGCAAGGTGGTGAAGAAAAAAGATATGTATATGAAAAATCAAATGGATTAGACGTAGAACTGAACGGTTCTTATTGTCTTGCGCTCGGAAACAGTTATATGTTGATTCCCCGAAACACTTCTCCTGAATTTGTTTCTATAGGTATTAATAGTAAACAATCTTTTAACATAGTATATAGTATAGATGAAACACCAAATTTATATCTAAAACCAATTGAAGTTCATAATAAGCATATTATAAATTTAGATGGTATGTTTTTACAAGAATTTTACTATTTGAATGCGGAAAGAATGGGACCTCGAATTAATCAGGGTATCAAATTTTATGACTTTCCAAATGCGGGATTTCAAGGCGAGTTTGTTGCACAGTTAATTGCTGACACTGATTCAAATTACACCTTCGAAATAGATGAAATACGAAGGAACAAAAAATCAAAAAGTCCACGCTTAGAACAACAAGTCAATGCTTGGCTAAGCGACCTAATGCCAGGCGTTTCAATTTCTGCTTCATACAATCCTGAAACTCATTCTGCTCAAATTAAGGTTGATAATTTTTATACAAAGGGAGCTTCAACAATTGCAACAAATATTGGGTTTGGTATTAGCTATGTTTTACCAATTTTGGTTACAGGATTGATTGCAAAAAAAGGAAGCTATATGATAGTTGAAAATCCTGAAGCTCATCTCCATCCATCAGCTCAGTCTAAAGTAGGAAAATTTCTTGCTATGGTCGCTAATGCAGGAGTAAATGTAATTGTTGAAACACATAGCGATCATTTCATTAATGGTGTTCAAATATCTGTTGCAACAGAAGAGATTTCTACTGAATCAGTTACAATTAATTTTTTCAGCCAAGAAGAGGATCACATACAGCCAAAAATAGAATCAATATCAATAAATGAACTTGGTGAGCTATCTGATTGGCCAAAAGGTTTTTTTGATCAGACTCAAAAAGATTTTGCAATGCTTTTCAATATAAGAAAAGAAAAAAACAATCTAAGAAGGGAAAATAAGGATGAGTAATTTTTTCACGCTGAATGAAGCATTAAATAGTCCTACGTATGATATTTTTTTAAATTATTGTCGTGATTTAGTAGCAATAGAAAAGTTGTCAGAAGACAGTTTTTTAAAACATAACTCTCTTTTTAATTTACCTCACATTGAACAATTATATTCGAATTATAGTAATCAAGATGAAGCTGCAATTGCTGTTTTTATTGAGCAATTAAAATCTTGTAATGATTATTTAGATACTGTAGCGAATATTGATGCAAAATTTCCTGGCGAAGATAATGGCTTTTTAGGAGGTAATTTTTCAAATACAACTATTATTTTAGATAGACAGATTAAGAATAATAGCGATTACTTAGAATTTAATCATAAAAACTTATGGAATGTAAATTTCAGAAATTTTTGGACTAAAAAAAGTACCTTATTTCCAAATCTCATATTTTGTGGTGAAGTTAAGAATCAAATCTCGCTAATCGGAAACTCTAGCCATTTTAATCAAATAATTGATAGATTGAAAGAATTTGATAAGGCTGTTTCTAATTGGAAAAAAGGAGATTTTAGCTATAAAGAGATTAATAGAAAATATCCTCTAAGAATATCTCCGGAATCAAGTAGCACGATGAGTAATTTCAGAAATGAAAGAATATTTTCTCTACCGGAAGGGGGAACAGAATGTTTTGAATTACATATTAAGACAGGTAATTTAAGGTTCCATTTTTATCCTCAGAATAAAACAAGAAAAGTTTATATAGGATATATAGGACCTCATTTAACGATATAAAAACTTATGCCATCACAAACTAACGAACTCGCACTCGAAACCGCCATAGAAAAATCGCTCTGTGGCCTTTCGACCGAAGATATAAAAAACGGAATTACAGCAGAACCAACCGAAGCTTACGGTGGGCAAGAATATCAAATAGGCTATCCAGCTGATTTTAATCCCAAATATGCACTGGATGAAGCCCGCTTCTGGGATTTTTTGGAAAACACCCAAAAAGACGAACTCGAAAAACTAAAACGCCAAAGCGACTGGAAAATAAAAATCCTCGATCGCTATGATAAATTAGTAAAGAAATACGGTATCCTTAGATTGTTGCGCAAAGGTTTGGCGGTAGATGATGCGCATTTTACTTTGTTTTATGTGGCGCCATTGCAAAACAGCAGTCAGCAAATCAAAGATAATTTTGAGAAGAACCAGTTCAGTGTGACAAGACAGTTGCGGTATTCAGTTTCTAATCCTTTGGAAGAGATCGATATGGTAATTTTCATCAATGGAATTCCTATTGCCACCATCGAACTTAAAAATCATTGGACAGGACAAAATGCAAAGGTGCACGGTGTTAATCAGTATAAATTTAAAAGAGACAACAGCCAACCGCTGTTGAACTTTGGAAGATGCATCGTTCATTTTGTAGTAGATACCGACGAAATTTATATGACCACCAAGCTGGACGGTGCTAAGACTTTCTTTCTGCCTTTTAATTTGGGAGATAATTTTGGAAAAGGAAATCCGCCCAATCCGTTTGGGCATAAAACGGCTTATTTCTGGCAGGATATTTTGAAGCGGGACAGTATTGCCAATATCATTCAGCATTTTGTGCGTTTTGATGGGGGAGAAAAAGATACTTTGAGCAAGAAGACTTTGTTTTTTCCTCGTTATCATCAGCTAGATGTAGTTCGTAGATTGCTGAAAGATACAGCACAAAACGGTGCAGGCAAAACTTATCTCATTCAGCACAGTGCGGGTTCGGGTAAGTCCAATTCTATTACTTGGTTGGCGTATCAACTCATTGAGGCTTATCCGGAAAATGACACGGTTGCAGGTGTAAAATCGGTGAACCAGCCTTTATTTGATTCAGTAATTGTCGTGACCGACCGTAGATTATTAGATAAACAATTGCGAGATAATATTAAAGAGTTTTCTGAAGTTAAAAACATTGTAGCTCCAGCGTATAAGTCTTCTGATTTAAAATCGGCTTTAGAAAATGGAAAAAGAATTATCATCACTACAATTCAAAAATTTCCGTTTATCATTGATGGCATTGCCGATCTGAGTAATAAACAATTTGCAGTAATTATTGACGAAGCCCACAGTTCCCAATCTGGAACGTCAGCAGATAAATTGAATGAAGCCATAGGGAACAGAGGTGACGAGACGGACAGCGAAGATTATCAGGATATGATGCTTCAAGCGATGCATGCGAGGAAGATGACGCAAAATGCTTCTTATTTTGCTTTTACAGCTACGCCTAAAAATGCTACGTTAGAAAAATTTGGTGTCAAGCAGGAAGATGGTTCGTTTAAGCCTTTTCATTTGTACTCAATGAAACAGGCGATTGAAGAAGGGTTTATTCTGGATGTATTGGCAAATTATACTACTTACAAAAGTTATTATGAGCTGGAAAAATCTATAGAAGACAATCCTTTGTTTGACACATCCAAAGCACAGAAAAAACTGAAAGCTTATGTAGAAAAGCACCAACAGACCATTGGTACCAAAGCCGAAATTATGTTGGATCATTTTACCAGTGCTGTAGTCAATCAGAAAAAGCTCAACGGTAAAGCCAAAGCCATGGTTGTAACACAGAGTATCGAATCTGCTATCCGCTACTATCAGGCTTTGAGTCAGCTATTGGCTAAGCGAGGAAATCCCTTTAAAATTGTGATTGCCTTTTCTGGCGAAAAAGAAATTGGTGGCATCAAATACACCGAAGCGCAAATGAATGGTTTTTCGGAAAGTGAAACCAAAGATAAATTTGACGAAGACGAATACCGAATGTTGGTGGTTGCCAATAAATACCTGACAGGATTTGACCAGCCAAAGCTTTCGGCGATGTATGTAGATAAAAAATTGCAGGGTGTATTGGCAGTACAAACTTTGTCGAGACTAAATCGCTCTGCTAATAAATTGAATAAAAAAACAGAAGATTTGTTCGTCTTAGATTTCTTTAATACTATTGAAGATATTCAAAAATCTTTTGATCCATTTTATACAGCAACCAGCCTTAGTGGTGCAACCGATATTAATGTACTACACGAGTTGAAAGACAATCTGGACGATTCTGGAATTTATGAACAGTCGGAAGTTGATGATTTTAATGAAAAATACTTTAAAGATACTGATGCACAATTGTTAAGTCCGATTATTGATGTTTCTGCCCAAAGGTTTGCAGATGAACTGGATTTGGATGATAAACAAAAAGCAGATTATAAAATTAAGGCAAAGCAGTTTGTAAAGATTTATGGTCAGGTGGCTGCTATCTTGCCCTACGAAATCCTGGCTTGGGAAAAACTGTTTTGGTTTTTGAAATTCCTAATCCCTAAAATGGTGGTTAAAGACCCTCAAGCCGATTTGTTAGATGAACTATTGGAATCTGTAGACCTTTCTACTTATGGTTTAGAAAGAACCAAATTAAATGTTTCCATCAGTCTTGATGATGAAGAAACTGAATTGAAACCTCAGAACCCTAACGCAAGAGGAGCACACGGAGAAGAGGAAAAGGATGAGTTGGAAACCATCATCAATGGCTTTAATGAAAAGTGGTTTCAGGGTTGGGAAGCAACACCAGAAGATCAAAGAGTGAAGTTTTTATCGCTCAGTAAATCTGTACAGGCGCATCCTGATTTTGCTATGAAAGTAGCTCAAAATGTAGATGACCAAAACCGAGAACTGGCTTTGAAAAAGATTTTGGATGATGTGATGGCGCAACAAAGAAAGCAAGAACTCGAACTATACAAACTCTATGCGCAGGATTCTTCGTTTTATCAGGCGTTTTTTAATACGATGAAGCAGGTGATTAATTTCTAGCTGAAAAAATAAAATTATATAATGAAATATTCTACCGACTACAAAACAAACTTGTATTCGGTAAAATATTGAAATCTTTAAAATGCAATATGAAACGCTGATTAGCAATGTATTAATTAATATTTTGTTCAATTTGTAGTCATGTTATCGGTAAATTTTGCACTCTATATAAGTGCGCACGTTTGTTGAACCAAAAAAACAAGCAAGGAGAAATAACAGGCGAAATTACTACAGATGTTTTACACTTATTTTTAACAAAAAGTTTACACAGCTCAAATACAGCTTAAATATATTAAACTATGCAATGGTCAGGATCTTACGACTTTTTGCATCGGGAAATAAATTTGTTTTCCTTTAGTTTAATGCCCCAATTTTTTAAAAGCACAAAATTTGGAATAATTAATTGGAACTGAACTTTACTCGAAGAGTATTACCGGCTTTAATATCAGAATTAACCTATGAAAATCTTGAATATTCGGATGGTGATAGGGCAAGCTAAAATCGGCCAGCCATACATCTGCTATTATTGCAAGGTTGATGGTATTAAAATCCATTAACTAACGGAAATTTCAAGAATTTCATCAATGTTAAAGCGTTTATACTCAGAGTAAACGTGCGAGTGAAAATCATTCAGCTTTCTGAGCAATTCCAAAAGTTCGGCTTTTTCATTATTTTCGAGTTTTCCGGCAAGAATTCGCGACGTCATATTCACTTTTTCAACGGAACGGTGGAAATAATCTTCACCTTTTTCGGTGAGGTTCAAACGCTTGCTTCTTTTATCTTCGCTGTCGTTCTTTTCTTCTATTAATCCATACTCCAGAAGACGTTTGATGATTTGAGTTCCGGTTTGTTTTTCGTGACCGTTTCTTTCGATTAACTGAATTTTAGTCAGATTCGGTTCGTCCTTCAATCGGTAAAGGTAGGTGAATTCTTCATTGGCCAATTCAGGGAAATCATTCAAGCCCTTTCTAATTAATTGTTTGGAATATCGTCCCAAAAGCAGAACCTGTTTGCAGATTTCATTTTCTGTAAAAGAAACCTGATGCTGTTCATTTTTAAAAAGTTTGGTTGGGCTCTCTTTTCTGTATTTTTTATCATTTAACCAAAGACGGAAATCCTCAACATTAGAGTGAGGTTTATAAGCTTCGGAATTTTCAAATTCTT
>APMI01014247.1_pt1 | contig 13499 bp, 12 predicted proteins | sample 667938 | NCBI WGS metagenome assembly APMI01 (sample SAMN01084076, study PRJNA167559) | wastewater metagenome | biome: Wastewater | place: Denmark: Ejby Moelle, Odense | collected 2011-11-28 | reverse complement strand
CAGCGGCCGGACTACCTGCTGATCCAGCGCCACGTCATCAACATCGACGCGCTGTTCATCGAGTACGCCCAGCACTACTTCGCCAAGAATGAGCCGAAGGCCTGGGAAGTCATCGTCCAGCTCGAAGCCAAGCTGAACGACAAGAACATCCCGCGCAACATGATCGGGCGCGAGAAGCGCGTGGTGGCCCTCGAACAGTACCTGTCCCAGGTGCGCGTCTATGACCCGGTGCTCGACGGCCTGCGCAGCGCCGTGCGCTACGACCGGACGTACTTCGACAAGATCGTCGCTCGCACCGAACTATTCCGACCTGTCCGACCCGCGGCCGATCTTCGACTGGATGCAGGTCATCCGCAAACGCGCGGTGGTCTACGTGGGGCTGGATGCGCTGTCCGACGCCGAAGTCGCGGCGGCGGTGGGCAACTCGATGTTCAGCGATCTGGTCTCGGTCGCCGGCCACATCTACAAGTTCGGCATCGACGACGGGCTGCCCGGCGCCGCGGCGGGCGCCAAGATCCCGATCAATGTCCACGCCGACGAATTCAATGAACTCATGGGCGACGAGTTCATTCCGATGGTCAACAAGGGTGGCGGTGCCGGCGTGCAGGTGACGGCCTACACGCAGACCTTGAGCGACATCGAGGCGCGCATCGGCAACCGTGCCAAGGCCGGCCAGGTGGTCGGCAACTTCAACAACCTGTTCATGCTGCGCGTGCGCGAGACCGCCACCGCCGAGCTGCTGACGCGACAACTGCCCAAGGTCGAGGTGTACGCCACGGCACTGATGAGCGGCGCCACCGACAGCTCCGACCCGCACGGCAATACTGCATTCACGTCTAACACCCAGGACCGCATCAGCAGCAACAGCGTGCCGCTGATCGAGCCGGCGCATGTGGTGGCGCTGCCCAAGGGGCAGTGCTTCGCGCTGACCGAGGGCGGCAACCTCTGGAAAGTCCGCATGCCGCTGCCGGCACCCGACCCCGACGAAGCCATGCCGAAGGATCTGCAGGAGCTGGCCGGCTACATGCGGCAGCACTACGTCGAGGCCGGAGACTGGTGGGAGAACCAAGGCCTCCCCGGCCTGCAGGACAAGGCGCTGCCCGACGACCTGCTGGACGACTTCAAGCAGATGGCTGCCGCTGAAGAGGCCGAAGCATGAGCGATCCGGCCGTCGCGGCCCAGCGCCAGCTGCAACGACAGCAGGGGTTGATCGCCAGCCTGGTCACGCTGCCGTTCCGCTTCTTCGGCGTGCTGTGCGGCGCGCTGCTGCTGTGCATCCTGATCGAATGCGTCGGCATGCATTTCTTCTGGCCCGAGCAGGGCTGGCGCCACGCGCAGGGCATGCTGCACTACGAGCTGGATCAGCTCTCCACGCATTTCACGCGCAGCGCGCTGGTGCAGGAGCCAGGGCGCACCGCGCACCGGCTGGTCGAGCAGGGCTACGACTGGCTGTTCGTGAAGAGCGGCCTGCTGGACTGGATACGCGACGCCTCGGCGCAGGCCAGCGCCGGCAGCCATCGCCCGACCCAGGATTTCCGCTACTACCTGGGCCTGGTCTACGTGCATCTGGAGAGCTACCTGATCGCGGCGGCCTACACGACGCTGGTCTTCCTCGTGCGGCTGCTGGTGCTGTGCCTGACCCTGCCGCTGTTCCTGATGGCCGCCTTCGTCGGGCTGGTGGACGGCCTGGTGCGCCGGGACATCCGCCGCTTCGGCGCGGGACGCGAATCGGGGTTCATCTATCACCGCGCCAGGGCCAGCCTGATGCCGCTGGCCGTGCTGCCGTGGGTGGCTTACCTGGCGCTACCGGTCAGCGTGAACCCGTTGCTGATCCTGCTGCCCAGCGCTGCATTGCTCGGCGTGGCGGTGTGCATTGCGGCGGCGACGTTCAAGAAGTACCTGTGATCCAGACATTCAAGAACCGGGTGCGTGGCGGCAGGTCGGCTCTACCCACGAGACGCCGGCCACCAACGACGTCTGGAACAGAGAGCCTTCATGGAGCAACACGAGGGAGCAGCGAACAGTCCTGGAGACCTCCATGCCTCCAAAAGTGATCGACTCGCACGCAACAACTATATATCATGTCGTCAGCGACAAGATATATGCGGAACAAAACGAAAATATGCTAAGACTTACCCCGGCACAAGTCACCCAGGTAGCGCAGCTACCCGATCAGACCCTGCGTCATTGGCGCAGCGTTCTGCCGCCGCTCGCCGGTCTGAACGGCTATACCCCCTGCTTCACGCCTGGCGATGCTCTCGCATTGCTCGTAGTTCGGCATTTGGTCAAGGTAATGGGCATCAGCGTCGGCGCGCTGGCAGCAGCCTCTTCAGACCTGTTTTCCATCTGCCGCAATACGAGCTGGCCACATCTTGCCGATCGTCGTCTCCTCGTTCAAGTCGAAGATGGGCGGGTGATCCTGCTATCCAGCGAACCCGATCTTGATAGGCCGGCCATCTTGGTTCCTATGCGCCCCTTTGCGGAGCAACTGCAGGCCGCATGGGCCAGCAGCTTCCCTGCCCTGGAGCAGTTGCCCCTTCAGTTCGGAGCGGCCGTAGTGCCACGCCCCTCACGGATGGCAGGAGCGTGAACGTCATGAGCCTTGAGCTGACCACCACACCGGACCTGGCATTCGACTCACAGATTCTGACTGGCGCCGGTACCGCAACGGCCGACCTGGGGCCGGTTTGGATTCTCGAAGAGGTCGCAGGGCACTTGCGCGCCCAAGGCAGAAAGACAGGCACCCCGCGCATGAGGCTCTACCGCCTTGGTGGAGATGTGTTGACGGCCCTGCACGAACAAGAGCTGGCCCAGGGGGCTTCACGCATCGACACCGCCATGTCTCTTCTTGAAGAGGCAAAGGCACGAAGTGGAGTCGTTGTCTGCAGCTTCCGTACGGTGGCTGCTGCTCAATTGGTGGATCGCCTGGAAACAAATGGTTCTCCCACACTCCACTACGTTGTCGAAGTCGATCCAACGCGCAGGGTTGAGTTTGCGCGCGCGAGGGACGGGGTGCGCACGTCCCCACCCAAGGAGCGTGTGGAAAACGCGAGCTGGCAGCAGATCAACCTGAGCGGCCCCGCAGGAGGTTCCGAATGCTACGCCGCAAACCTTGGCAAGGCAGCGTTGGGTGACGTAGAGGAATTGACCTGCTTTGCCTTGTCCATCGGCGGCATCAAGGGATACCAGCGCGGCATCCTCGTAGGCATGACATCGTTAAGCCTTGACGACGGACTGAAAAAGCTCGCGCAACTCCTGGCGTGGACCCGCTGGGTCCGGCTTGCAGCCCGAAGGGCCAAACGGGAGCGTTCGGCAGTCGCTGCCGTTTCCTCTCGGGGGCCTGATGCCACAGACGGCACCGCACCACTGAACATTCTTGTACGGGCCAATCGCAAGATTGCTGCTGGTCACGACGCGAAAGCCGCCAGCCAGCGCTCGCAGCTTTTCGATCAGCCCATGCAGCTCAAACGTCGGCTGACAGCAGACAAGAAAACGCTGAATGTAGTAGAGCTGTTTGCCGGGGCGGGAGGCATGGGCGTAGGCTTCCTCAGCGCGGGGACGGCCGATGGGCGCGGCTATCGCATTGCAGGATCTGCCGAGATCCATCCCATTTATACACAGACGCTGAAGCTGAATCATGCCTACATGCAAAAGGCAGGGCTTACACCGGCTGATGCAACGCCGGCCGAGTATGCCCCCATGGACCTTTGCTCAGACAAGGTCAGAGCGCGGCTGGGAGCCATGGCGAAGGAGTACGGGGACGTCGACGTTTTGATTGGCGGCCCCCCCTGCCAGGGCTTTTCAAGCGCGAACCGCAACAGTTGGTCCAGCTCAAACCCCAACAACCGTCTGGTAGATGCCTTTTTGGATTGCGTTCAGCAAATGGCGCCAAAGGTTCTGCTGATGGAAAACGTACAAGGGATACTGTGGACGCCCAGAGAAGATTCTGATCCCGACCTCAGTGTCGCTGCTCATGTCTTGGAGCGGCTTGGAAGCATGGGTTATCTCGTCTTCCCGAAGCTGCTTGACGCCGTCTGGTATGGAGCCCCCCAAAACCGCAACCGTTTCTTCCTGCTCGGCATCCACAAGGACGTCGGCTATTCGCAGGAAGATTTCGGCAAGTGGGGACCGTTTCCGAAGCCGACTCACGGCCCTGGTACAACCAACGCATTCGTAACGGTTCGCGATGCCATCGCTGATCTGCCAAAGCTTGGAAATGGAGATTCCTTGGCCGAGCGGCCTTACGAAGAGAATCCTGCTCTTCTACAGCAGAACGCTTTTCTTCGAGCAATGCGCATCGGCGCGCCTAAAGGAATCATCTGGGACCACGTCACCTCTCGACATGCGGAGTACGTAATCGAGCGCTACAAGGGCATCGGCCAGGGGCAGAACTGGCAGGCGGTCCGAGACCTGATGACTAACTACGCCGACGTGGAGCGCACACATAGCAACATCTACCGCCGCTTGGCGTGGTCGGAGCCCGCCATCACCATCGGCCACTACCGCAAGAGCATGATCATCCATCCGGCACAGCATCGAGGCCTTTCGCTCCGAGAGGCGGCACGGCTGCAGAGCTTTCCCGACTGGTTCCGTTTTGCCGGCACCCCGTCGGGCGGTGAAGGCGGTCTCATGCACAAGCAGCAGCAGCTTGCGAACGCAGTCTGCCCAAGTGTGACGAAAGCCGTTGCGGAGTTCATTCTCGAGCTCTGAACCAGGACCAATAATTTCAAGGGGAACCGTACATGCCGCTGAGTGATGGCGCCAATGATCAAATCGGCCAGTTGGCTGAGCAGATCCTCGATTCGGTGCGGGCTGGGAGAACACCGGAGGAGGCTGCAGCGCGCCTTTCAACGCTGCTGCCTCCCGCCCTGGTTGAGCAGGCCCTCCAAAAGTACCGCGACGCCAGCCGCCGCGTATGGACGCTGAAAGAGCCAGGAAGTATCTACAACAAGCATCTTGACCCCTGGTATTTGGGTCCAGACCCGTCGGATCGCTTGTGGCATTCCTATGAAAGGCACCTGAGAGACAAGGGATGGGACCCAGAGGCCATCAAAGACATTGCTGAAGCATCAACGCGGGTGGTCTCGCTGCTCGACCCGCCAGGGAAGGCGCAGATTCGCACACGCGGGCTTGTCCTGGGCCACGTCCAGAGCGGCAAGACTGCCAGCTTCACTGCTGTCATTGCCAAGGCCGCCGACGTTGGCTATCGATTCATCATCGTGCTCTCGGGAATGAACAACGTCCTGCGCTACCAAACACAGTTGCGCATAGACGAGGATCTTATCGCTGCCAACCTGGAGCACTGGATCACCGTGACGAACGTTGAGGACGATTTCGCATCCAATACCAACGTCAACTCCTTCCTGACAGAGAAGCACTCGACGAAGGTGCTCGGGGTCGTCAAGAAAAACAGCGCCAGGCTCAAGCGCCTCCACAAATGGCTAACGGGAGCGAGGCCCGAAGTGCTTCGCGCATGCCCCGTCCTGATCATTGACGACGAAGCCGATCAGGCCAGCCCCAACTCGCATCCGAAGCCCGATGAGCGCACCAAGATCAATGAGCTGATCGTAAAGCTGTTGGCGGACCTGCCCAAGGCGGCCTACGTTGGCTACACCGCTACGCCTTTCGCCAACCTCTTCATTGATCCCTCACTGCCGGAAGATCTCTACCCGAGGGACTTCATCGTCGATCTGCCTCGTGGAAAAGGGTACTTTGGCGCGGAGCAGATATTTGGACGAGCCCCGCTGGATGAGAACGATGATCCAGTTGATGGGCTGAACGCCATTCGGCTGGTGCCCGAACATGAAGGGGCGCAGTTGAAGCCGCCGAATCGCGATGCCCGGTTTACCTTCTTTCCCGAGATCACGCCTACGCTGCGCGAGGCAATGCTGTACTTCTGGATGGCTACCGCCGCACGCCGCGTACGCGGCCAGCGCAGCAAGCACGCGTCCATGCTCATTCACACCACCCAATATGCGGTGGTGCATCGAAACGCCAAAGGCGTCATTGACGCGTTTCAGAATAATGTACTGAAGCAGATCCAAAAGGGCGACGCCGCTTTGGCTGGTGAACTCGAAGCACTGTGGCTGCGCGAACAGGCAGCGCTTCCTTCGCAGCAGCTTGACCTGGAGCCAGTTGCCTTCGTCGACTTGATGGTGCATTTTGCGGCCGTGATCAAGCAGACCGAGACCAAGGTGGAAAACGGAAGCAGCCCGACGCTTGACCGAGTGGACTATCAGCAGGATGCCGATGGCAACGGCCGCATCTACATCGTGATCGGCGGCAACGTGCTTTCCCGCGGCTTGACCTTGGAGGGGCTGACGGTCAGCTTCTTCATTCGATCGGCATCGGCATATGACACTCTTCTGCAGATGGGGCGCTGGTTTGGCTACAGGCCGGGCTATGGTGATCTGGCCCGCGTTTGGATGACGGAAGAGTTGCGGGACTACTTCTATGATCTTGCCAGTGTCGAGCGCGAAATTCGGCAGGACATCTCGCGCTACAAGAACGGCGATGTCACACCCATGGAGTTCGCGGTCCGAATCCGCCAGCATCCTGCTTTGGCCATTACGGCGAAGCTGAAGATGCAGCATGCGGTGCAGGCCACGATGGCGTTCAATGGACGCGAAGTGCAGACCATCGTCTTCCGCCATGAAGACCAGGCATGGCTGGACCGCAACCTCAAGGCGGCACGCGACCTGATCGCAAGGATTCGTGCAGCTGGAATCCAGCAAACAACAGTAGAAGACAAGCCGCACAGAATCTTCTTCAACGTCAGCTCGACCGAAGTTCTCCGATTCCTGGACGAGTACGAAATCGACAGCGGCAACAGTGAAATGCCGAAGCCGCAGTTGTGCAGCTACATCCGTGACCAGAATCAGCGCGGCCACATCACCTCCTGGACAGTTGCTGTGATCACACGGTCGAGGCCCCTGCCGACGCTTGGGACGATTGATCTTGGATTGGACGCTGAGGTGCCCTTGGTCAACCGCGCACGGTCACAGCGCAAGAGAAGTCCGCAGGTTGTTGATATCAAGGCTTTGATGTCGGAAACCGATGTTGCAGCCGATGTGCCGCGCCCCGCCGTCGACCTGCGAGGCAAGGACAGAGAAGAGCTTCACCAGCTGCGCGAGGAGGCTGTTCCAGACGCCGGCCTGCTTCTGCTGTATCCGATCAGCAAGGATTCGGCGCCCCTGAGAGAAAGCAACCAGCGCGCGCCGCTGAAGGCCGTTCAACATATCGTCGGCCTCGCAATGGTCTTCCCCAACGTCCCTCAGGGCGACCTGACGCCGCAGAACTATATGACCGTCGATCTGCCGGATGTCGGCAGCGAAATGATCGACATCGACGACCTCGAAGACATGACCGAGACGGACGAATGACAAGCGGCGACGCCTGGACTGTTGCAGACGGGTGGCGCCACCTGGAGCTGGGTGCAGACGCGCCGACGCGGGGCGAGTTCCGCGTCTTCGACACGGCACTGCGTACTGCAGACGGTGCCGTGCTGCTGGCGGTCGATGCTGCCGGGCTCCGGCATGTGCTGGTCCCTGTGGCAGCGGACTTTCCGGCTGCGCACGACCGGCGCAGCGGCGGCGTACATCTGGCCACCCGCCCTCTCATTGACGCTTCGGGTCAGCGGCAGTATCTCGACCTTGCATGTCAAAAGGCGCATCTCAACCATGTTTTCGCCCACCTTGCGGAGGAAGTGCTCGGCGAGCTGCGCGTCGATTCCGCCCAGCCTCTGCAGGCCTGCCGTCAAACCCTTCAGCGCTGGCGCGAGCTCCTGGATCGCGAGCCGTCAAGCGTCCTATCTACAGAAGCGCTCTGTGGACTCTTCGGCGAACTTTGGCATTTGTCGCGCATCGTCGCCAACAGCCCAGAAGGCATCTCGGCCTGGCAAGGACCGCTGGGTGCGCGGCACGATTTCTCGGCAACGGGCTGTGCCCTGGAGATCAAGACAACGGCACGCCGAGATGAATGGAAGTTTCGCATCCACGGACTGACGCAGTTGGAGCAGCCGCGCAACGCCCGGCTGTACCTGTGCGCAATGCGCCTGGAACTCAATGGTGCGTCCGGATCCACCGTACCCGACCTGGTTCAGGCTGTTCTGACGGCTGGAGTTGATCGCCGCGATCTGCTTATACGACTGGCTCAAGTTGGATATGACCAGCGCGACGAGGCCCACTACCGACAGCTTCGAATCGACGTCATCGACTGGCGGGCCTATGAGGTGGCAGCATCATTCCCACGGCTGACCGCAGCGTCCTTTGCCCCTGCGGAGCCTCCGAACGGCGTGTTCGACATCCACTACACAATTGATCTTGCCGTGTGCCCTACAGTAGCTCTTCAGCCCGCAGCACTGGACCGCATTTACGAAGTGCTCGCAGGAGTTCCCGATGCCGACGCCGCTGGATCTGCAGTCTGAGCCATTCTCGGCAACGGGTGGAGCGGCTGCCGAGGGTGTATCCAACCAGCTTGGCCGCCCGCGAGCCGACCGCTTCACCCTGTTGATCCGCGAAGCCGTTCAGAACAGCTGGGATGCGAGACTTGCTTCCGAAGGAGGCGTGCGCTTCCAAGTGGATGGCTACCTCCTTGATCGAGATGTCCGGCAGTCCATCGCCGAGAAGGTATTCGCGAACGTCCCGGCCGCGATCGGAATTCGAACCCGCCTCCTTTCTGGAGGCGAGTTCCCGGTGCTTGCTATCAGCGACTTCGGCACCCACGGGCTCGGCGGCCCTACCCGTGGAAACGTCGTCCCTCAGCCGGGAGAGTCGACCAATTTTGTCGATTTCATGCGCTACATCGGCAGGCCGCCAAACCGTTCACATGCAGGCGGTACCTACGGCTTCGGCAAGGCTGCATACTTCCTCGCCAGCTCGCTGAGGACCATCTGCGTCTACAGCCGCTTCAATAGCGGGCGTGGGATGGATTCGAGGTTCATGGCCGCAGCATTGGGGCCACAGTTCGAGACGAGCGGGCCGGACGGACGACGGTTCACCGGTCGGCATTGGTGGGGTCGGCTGGCTCAGGATGATGTTGTGGACCCGGTCGCAGGTGCTGAGGCCGATGCATTGGCGCAGCTCCTGGGGTCCGCCGAGCGCAGCTCCAATAATTCCGGCACCACCATCTATGTTTTGGCTCCCGACTTCGAAGAGCAGGGGCCGGAGCAGGTACTGAGCCAGATGGGACGCGCAATAGCCGACTACTTCTGGCCCAAGTTCATCGACGGCATCGATGAAGCGCCCACCATGTCCTTCGGCGTGCGCTGGCAGGGCAGCGAGCTGCCACTGCCGAACATCCAGAGCGAGCCGGAGCTGAGGCTGCTCGCGCGTGCCTTTACCGCGGCATCTACCAAATCCTCGACCAGCGGCGCGGTACTGGAGCCGATTGCTTCGCAGCGGCCGAAGAAGCTCCTTGGCCACCTGGCACTGGTTCGGCAACCCTCCACGACAGTCGCACCAGCAGGTGCGCCGCGCCAGGACGAAAGTGATGGTTCGGACATGCTCTATCAGCGGCCTCTTCGACGGCCGCTTCGGCATATCGCAATGATGCGGGCGCCCAACTTTGTGGTGAAGTACCTGGAAGGTCCGCCAGTTCCGTACGAACTTGCCGAATACGCGGGCGTATTTCGAGTCGATGCCGAGGCGGATGCGGCATTTGCCCGGGCCGAGCCGCCAACCCATGACGATTGGATTCCCGATCTGCTGCTGGACGCGGCGGAGAAGACCTACGTGCGGGTGGCCCTTCGCAGGGTGAAGGATGCCGTCGGAGCCTTCGCCGCACCTCCCACCATCGAAGCTGCGGGGAGTGGATCCGCCTCGGTTGCAGGCTTTTCCCGTCTGTTGGGGGGGCTCGTACCTGCGCTGAGTCTGGATGCAGCGCACCAGACCAGGTCGAATGGCTCGACCAGATCTGCTGGAGGCACTGGCGGACCGAGCGGCGGTGGAGGTCGGCGGGCCGGAGGGCCTCAGATTGCATATGTCGGAGAACCTGGGCTCGACATGGTCGATGGCGTTCCGGCGATGATTGCCCGCTTCGAAGCATCGAGCCCAAGTGGTTTACCTATCCGGGTCTCAGCGCTACCCAAAGTGGTCATTGCCGACGGCTTTGAAAGCGACCCTCCGCACGGGGCACAGCAGCCGCGAGTTCTGAAGTGGCTGGATTCGCGAGGCGCCATCGCCGCAGCAGACAGTGCGAGCTGCGTCGTTCCCGTAGCTGGCGGCACATGGGCTGTGGTGGTCAGCGTCCCGCCCGACGCCATGATTTCTGTCGCGCTCAAGGCAGAGGTCGAAACAGAAGGATGAGGACTGCGACCTCTCTTCCCTACAAACGTGCCGCGCTGCACCGGATGACGGCAGGTCAATGGGATATTCTGTCGACAGAGCATGCTCTGCCTCTCCCGCCGGTTCTATCCGAACTGGACTACGGCTCCGTGCTCCGTCTGCGCAGAGAAGTTGTCATCGACGTCGAAGGCCTCCGGGCCGACTGCGGCCTTCCCAGTAGCGCATCTTTGCTGGCGGCTGCGAGTTGGTCGAGTACGGGAACCATGCTGCGTCGTTGCCTGGCCAGCGCTGTGCTATCCGGCGATGGAGCCTGCCTCATAGAACTCTCTGGAGAGATTGCAGGCGGCGACATAGCCGACATGCTTCACATCGACACCACAATTCTGCTCGCTCACGGGCAGGGTGAGTGCTGTTCGCTTGCCCCCCGGCATGCAGGAGCGATCCTCCTTCAGGAACGACAGACCATTCGGCTGGATTCGTCGCAGTCGTTCTTTCCTGTTGAAATTGTGGACTTCAGCGAGGGCTATTGGGCCAATCCAGATGCAGGATGGCATCTTTCCTGGAACGTGTTTTTCCTGGACCAGCCCTTTCTCGGATCTGTCCGTCTGCTCGTCAATGCGGCGCATCCCCGAGTGGTACGAGCCGTGTCGGGAAACGCCCCCACTGCAGAAGCTTCAGCCATCCGGTCGGCGATCTACTTTGATGTAGCGAAATCTTTGATTCTTGGCGCGCTGGCCAGCGAGGATTTCGTTGAAAGGGACGGTGACTTCGGAGAGGGTAGCTGCGGCATGGTTGTCTGCGCGATGATTCACATGCTGTTTCCCGGCGACGGCATCAGCGGCCTTGCGGCAGCTGCAGCCCAGCGGCCTGACCATTTCAATACCGACCTACAGGGGCGGCTCAGACTTTTCTGGAGCTGAGTGGTGATTCTCTTTCCCCAATTGCCGCACCACATCGCCCTGCAGATTGCCGATGGCGCTCGATCAGCCCCAGTCGACATCCTCGCCGGCATGGCGGCCCCTGAGCATCCCTCCTGCGAATACACGCCGGTCGGAAATCGGTCGACGAAAACGGCGCTGATTAAGCTGCGGAACGACCTTCTGCAACTCGCGATGGACGCCGGATACCCACAACCACCTGGCGGGCAGTCCGCGGCGGACTTCGATGCCAGGGCTTCTATCGTCCTGATACAGCAGATGCCGATGGCGCCTGCTGAGGCAGCACGGGGGGGCGTATGGGCGTTCCTCGCCTGCGTCCTGTTGCCGGATATTGTCCGATGGCGCTTCAGCGGCGTCGGTGGAACGACTACGCCGCTTGAACGGTTTGTGTCAGGCCGCCGCAATGTCTTTCAACGTCTATGGTGGCGTGCATTCCACCTCATGCCCAGAACAGACAGCGCTCCACAGCTTTCCGATCTACTGAGCGCACTCGGTGAGGACGAGCTGGTCCAGTTGATGGAGCGCCCTTCCATCGCAGGCATCGCCGGCCTGCCCGGCTCCATTGCGGCAGGCCTTCTGGCTGCATCGCAGACATACTCGGACTTAACCCGGCGCCAGCTGATCAGGGAGGCGCAGAAGCGCATTCTTCGGCTGTCGTCATTCCTTTTGTTTGAATCGATCGACCAGGCGGAGGTCAACCGACACGTCGAGGACGTGTTCGAACAGGTAGCAGCATCGCTTCTCCGTCGAGAGTCCGAGTTGGAAACGGCGGCCGACAATGGCTGACAACATGACGCCCGAGCAGCGGCGCATGACCATGTCGAGGATTCGCGGGCGCGACACGAAAGTAGAACTCGTCGTCCGCAAGGAGCTACACAGACGGGGCTATCGCTTCCGAGTCAACGCCACAGGGCTCACAGGCAAGCCGGATATCGTCTTCACCAGATTCCGACTCGCCATTTTCATCGATGGTGATTTCTGGCACGGATGGAAATTTGATCAATGGTCGCTGAAGCTTGCCCCCTACTGGCGTGAAAAGATTGGCGGGAACATCACGCGCGACCTTCGACACAGGGCGCTCCTACGCCGAGAAGGGTGGACGGTCATGCGCCTCTGGGAGCATGACGTGAACAAGAACTTGGAGCGCTGCATCCGGCGCATTGAGGCGAAGCTGGACCAGCTTCGCAAGGTCTGATCCACACCCATTGATTCTTCGCCGGGGGATCAGTCCGCTGTGTAGCGAATCCCGTCACCGGCATTCTCGCCTCGCTTGAACCCCCGGCCCTGCTAAACGCTCAAGGACGGCAACTCTCCCATCAATCCGGTCAGCCTGCAGTTCCCATTCCCTGCGGCGCAAAGCGAGAGCGCGCCACAGCATCTGGCCATCCGCTTCAACGGGGAATGGCACGATGGGACAGACCAACCGCCGCACATCCGCATGGCTTGCGCTTGCCGTGGTGTTGGCTGTGTCGTTCTCGGCGCTGCAGCCTGCCTTCGCCGCCGATAGCCTCGCCTCGGAGCGTGAGCAGATCGCCGCGCTCGCCCGCCAGCTCGACCTGATCGACCGCCTGGCCGAGCACGCCGCCAGTACCGCTCCGCAGGAACGTGCCCGCTACCACTTCGACTACGCCCGGCTGCGTGCCGACCTGAAGCGCGTTCGCGCCGGCCTGCAGGACTATCTCGTGCCCCAGCGCGCCCAGCCGCGCGATCCCGTCCCGCTGGCCGGCGATTACGTCCGCCGCGACCGCGCCGACGACGAGGAGCCGTCGCCATGACGCCCTCTGCCGATCAGGTCGCCGCCTTCCAGGCCAACGGCGGCTTTGCGCCTTCGGCCGTCTCTGCCGTGGTGCTGGGCTTCGTGTTCGCCGTGTTGCTGCTGTGGGGCGTGTGGGCCATGCGCACTGCCTACGTCGGCTGGGCCGAGCACCGCATCACTGAACGTCAGTTCCTTGCCGTCGTCGTGCGCTTCGTGGCGATGTACCTGGTGCTGACGTTCTTCCTCCTCTCTTGACCGTCACGAAGGGCCATACGCCATGAACACGCCTCCGACACCCCAACGCATTCCGTCCCGCATCGCCGCACCGCTGCTGCCGCTGGCGCTCGCGGGCCTGCCGCTGTCGGCCTTCGCGCAGGGCCTGCCGACCATGGAAGACCCATCGCGCGGCCAGGGCAGCGGCATCCTGCAGACCTTGCAGAACTACGGCTACGACATCGTGCTGCTGATCGCGCTGCTCGTGGTCGCCTCGATGTTCGTCGGTGTCTGCTATCACGCCTACAC
>APMI01037854.1_pt1 | contig 13517 bp, 12 predicted proteins | sample 667938 | NCBI WGS metagenome assembly APMI01 (sample SAMN01084076, study PRJNA167559) | wastewater metagenome | biome: Wastewater | place: Denmark: Ejby Moelle, Odense | collected 2011-11-28 | reverse complement strand
TGTGAGGGGTGGCGATCTGGCCGGCCAGGCGCGAAGCGCAGCCGATCAGAACCGGCCCGTTCGCCAAGCGGGTCGTTCGCGCACAGCGCGAATGAAACCAACACGCGGTCCCCGACCACGGGCGGGCCGTGCGTATTCCAGTGGTCGTCAACACCCAGGTCAGAGCGGAGAGCACGCAATCCAGTCAACATGAGCTCGGGCAGCCAGCTGGTGAACCGAGCGGTGAGTCGGCTCTGCAGCGATCTCGGACATTGCGGGGCGACCGTCGGCCGGCCGATCATGAGCCAGCACCGGTCATCCAGGTGCTCGCCGGCTCAGGCTCCGGGCGACCTGTCCGACGGTAAGAGCAGCCGTTCGATGCTGCCGGCTGCGGTCACGGTGTCCGAGTGGCGGCTTCGGGGTTCGGCGACCGTCGCAGATCGACCCTCAGCGGTCGTCCGGGCTGCCGAGAAATTCATCCTCCGGATGCGAGACCGACTCGGTGATGCGGGCAGCCACCCTGCCCGTCGCAGCCGCTATCGCCTCCGCCTCAAGAGCCGACACAGTGACGTTCATCCTGCAGCATGCAGCGCAGCCCTGCTTGCAGGCAACCTTCCCCTCACGATGGACCGCCATCTCGTCCATGAGTTTGTAGATGCGTCTCAGCTTGCTGCGGGCGGACGCGTTCTCCGTCGCCATGCTGGCGGCGATCGAGTCCTCCCTGTCAAGAAGCGCCTTTGGAAGTGCCTGACAACCACTGCCCGGAAATTCCCCAGGCGTCCGGAATGTTCCACCGCCGAACATCAGCCCACCGAAGAAAGCCTCGGTACATCAACGACTTAGCAGTAGTCGCGCAAATTCTTCGTTCATCTGGAACAGAAGTACATCCATACGATGTACACTGTGTTCCATTCGGTCGATAGCAGTACATAGGACAAGAGTTCGAGATGGAACAGCGGGCACAAGAAGAGTTGTTGAGTTTGTTCCGCGACGCCATGAAGGTCGGCGGGGCGGCCATCGAGATGCGGCTGCGCAGGTTCGCCAGCCTCGTCCGCCAATCCGACGAAGCGCTGGCCAAAGCGGTGACGCCGCTGGTGACAGGCACTCGCTCGCTGCGTCGCGAGTCGCCAGAGATCGCCCAACCGGTGGACGCCGACACCAAGCTACCACTGGTGCGGGTTGAGCATCCGACGACTGCGCGTACGGCGCCGCTCCTCAGCCCGGCGCTGCAATCAGAAGTGCATCGCATCGTGCATGAGCGCCGATCAGCAGCCCGTCTTGCTGCCGCTGGCTTGATGCCGGTCCGCTCGGTGCTGATGAGTGGCCCTCCCGGCGTTGGCAAGACCATGACCGCTGGCTGGCTCGCGCAGCAACTGGACCTTCCTCTGTACACGCTCGACCTGGCCAGTGTGATGAGCAGCTTCCTGGGCAAGACCGGGGCGAACGTCCGGTCGGTCCTCAATCACGCTCAGGAACGCCCGTGCGTGCTGCTCCTGGATGAGTTCGACTCCATCGCCAAGAGGCGAGACGACGATACCGACGTGGGCGAGTTGAAGCGCCTAGTCACCGTCATCCTGCAGACGATCGACGACTGGAAACCGACCTCCCTGCTCGTGGCGGCTACGAACCACGGCGAACTGCTAGACCCGGCTGTCTGGCGCAGATTCGACGTGACCTTGCAGTTCGAGATGCCCGCGCGGGAGCAGCGCTCAGCGTTGCTTGGCTCTCGCGACGTGATCGGACCGGTCGCCGAGGCGGTCGCGGCTGTAACGGAAGGGCTGCCGCTGTCGGCGTTATCCAGGGCTGTGGACGCAGCACGCAAGCAGGCACTGCTGGAAGAGCGAGGCTTCGAGGAAGCGTTGATCTCCTGGGCCGCATCAGCCGCGCACCAGGCGGCTGGACCGGCGCGCACCGCCGCCAAGGGACGCAGAGACCTCGACGTGTACCTCCATCACTGTCGGGGCCTGTCCGCTCGCGACATCGCCGAGTTGGTCGGCACCTCGCACATGACCGTCGTGCGAATCCTGAAGCGTCTGAAGGGGGAAGTCGATGCCGGGGCCTAATTTGCTGATCGGCAACGGCGAAGTCCTCGCTGGTGCCATCGTCCGTGACGGCGGGTTCGGAGGCACCAAGGCCTACCCGTACACGATTCAGGAAGCTCGCGACCGCCTGCGCGACGGCATTGCAGGAATCGCCGAAGCACTCGACCGGCTACCCGACGCCGCGAAACCACGTGGCGAAGGGACCGGCCTCATCACGGTGCACCCGGCATTCCTAGCCAAGACCCAGATGCCGGCCGGTGTCTTCCGTCGTGCGGGCCTTCGCGCAGTGGGCAGCCGACCGACGATGGTGACGCCTGACAACGACGCGCGGGTCTCCGCTCCCGATGGTCCGCAGCCGGCCGCTGATCTGTACATCACCGGCACGAGTGAGGCTTTCCGGCAGCTCGGCAGCATGCTGATGTCGGACTCGACGGCCAAGACGCACCAGGAGGAGTTCTGCCGACTTGAGGCCGTTCGGTTTCTCGACCCCTCAGATCGCCTTGTCCGCCTTGAGGGACGGGAATCACAGGTGCCCATTGAGGTGGTGTTGCATGGCGACAGTGGCGACACCGCGTTGCTCGACTCCTTCGAGGCCTACGCCAACGCCTGCGGCGTCCAACTCGGACGACACAAGCTGCTCGGTGTTCCCGGCTTGGTCTTCATGCCCGGCATGGCGCCACGCGCGGACTTGGCCAAGTTCGCCTCGTTCACAGCATTACGCGCCGTTCGTCGGTTGCCGACCCTGCGACTGAATCGGCCGGTCATCCGGCAGCGCTTGACCGTGCAAGCACCGGCACTGCCTGACGCGGATGCCGTCGACAGCTCGCTTAAGGTGGTCGTCTTCGATGGGGGACTCGGCGCCCGTGACTTCAGCAGGTGGTGCGAGGAATTCGTTCCCGCAGAACTCGGCGCCACCCACGCCGACTACCTGTCTCACGGCACCGAAGTCACTTCCGCCTTGCTGTTCGGTGCTGTCGAACACGAGACGACGACGCTTCCTCGACCGTACTTTGATGTCCTGCACTACCGCGCGCTGGGCCTCAACGACGAGGCCGATGTCGACCTGTATGACTGCATGCGACGGATCGACGCGGTACTGCAGGCCGGCGACATCGACTTCGCGAACCTCTCGCTGGGACCTCGACTTGCCATCGACGACGGCCAGCCACACGCCTGGACGGCGATGCTGGACGGGCATCTCGCCCAGGGGCGAACGCTGATGACGGTTGCCGCCGGCAACGATGGCGGTCTCGCAGCAGGCATGGGCCGAATCCAGCCGCCCGCCGACGCGGTCAACGCGCTATCCGTGGGAGCCTGCGATTCGCGCGAGTTCATGTGGAATCGAGCTGCATACAGTTGCTACGGTCCCGGCCGATCGCCAGGCTTGGTCAAACCGGATGGCCTTGCCTTCGGCGGCACCGAGCAACAACCACTCGTCCTGTTGAACCCGCTGGCAGGTGGACTGACCGGCGTCCAGGGCACCAGCTTTGCTGCTCCACTGGCATTGCGCGCGGCAGCCGCCGCCAGGGCCGTTTCGGCGACTCCGCTGAGCGCCACCACGCTGCGTGCGTTGATGATTCACCGCGCTGAGCGTGCGGCAGGGCACGACGCCCGCGATGTCGGCTGGGGTAGGTTCCCTGAGTCGCCAGACGAACTGCTGACCAGCGGCGACAACGAGGTCTGCGTGATTTACCAGGGGCACATCGAGGCCGGCGGCACGATGCGCATCGGCATCCCCGTGCCGCCCGTCGCGCTTGGCGTCGGCCTGACCATCAAAGCCACTTTCTGCTTCGCGTCACCGGTCGATCCAGCCGACCCGATCAACTACACGCGGCACGGGCTGACGGTCGTGTTCAGGCCACGCGGAGAAGGATCGGCCTCACCCTTCTTCTCGACCGGCAACTACAACACCGAACAGGACCTGCGGTCTGATGCCTACAAGTGGGAGACAGTTCTGCACCGGTCATTGGATTTCGCCGCGGACCAACTGCTCGACGCATGCTTCGACGTGGATCATGGCGCCCGTGAGCACGGCCTGAAGGTCGACAACAACGACGTGCCGCCGTTGCCTTACGTGCTGATCGCCACTGTTTCGACTCAGAAGGGCGAACCGATCTACCAATCGATCATGCAGAAGTACCGCGCACTGGCGCCTATACAACTGCGTGAGCGCGTGCAGCTGCGAGGTCGATAGCACTGGTACCAGAGCATCGATGTAAGAGCAACTAAGAGCCCAGGGAGGGCCAGCAAGATGACCGAGGAAATTGGCGGACTGGCTGCAGCACCCCCGCTGCGCGTGCTTACGCTGGACGGAGGCGGAGCCAAGGGCTTCTACACCTTGGGGGTGTTGAAGGAAATCGAGGCCATGATCGGATGCCCGTTACACCAGAAGTTCGATCTGGTCTTTGGCACGAGCACGGGCGCCATCATCGCGTCACTGATCGCGCTTGGGCACGACGTGGACGCCATCCTGGAGCTATACCGCAAGCACGTGCCGGACGTGATGTCGCACAAGACCGCCCCTGCGAGGTCGGGGGCGTTGAAGGCGTTGGCGAGCGAAGTCTTCCGTGATGCGACCTTTGCCGACGTGAAGACCGGCATCGGCATCGTCACGGCCAAGTGGCTGACCGAGAAGCCGATGATCTTCAAGGGCAGCGTCGCCCAGGCGCATGGTCGGGTCGGGACGTTCGTACCCGGATTCGGCGTGAGCATCGCCGACGCCGTCAAGGCGTCCTGCTCGGCCTACCCGTTCTTTGAGCGCACGACCGTCCGGACTTCGATGGGCGAGGACATCGAACTGATCGACGGCGGCTACTGTGCGAACAACCCGACGTTGTATGCAATCGCCGATGCCGTCATGGCCCTCAAACGCGAACGCAAGGACATCCGACTGGTGAGCGTCGGCGTCGGTATCTATCCCGACCCCAAGCCGGGACTGAAGATGTGGCTGGCGAAGAAGTTCCTCGTGAGCGTGCAACTGCTGCAGAAGACCCTGGAAATCAACACGCAGTCCATGGACCAGCTTCGCCAGATTCTGTTTCACGACCTGCCGACCATCCGGATCAGCGACTCCTACGTCACGCCCGAGATGGCCACCGATCTGTTGGAGCACGACCTCAAGAAGCTGGGCATCTTGTTCCAACGCGGCAGGGAGTCATTCGCCTCACGCGAGAACCAGCTTCGCGAGTATTTGATGTAGCCAGGGAAAAAGATGGCAATACCAGAATCGCAGCTCGACACGTGGTCACACCAGGGATCGATCACGCAGTCGAGCAACACGTACAACTCGATCAAGAACATCCTGGAGGCCGGCACAACGCCATACGCCGGCAAGAACTTCAAGGTCTTCCTGCAAGGCTCGTACGGCAACGACACGAACATCTACGCCGAGAGCGACGTGGACATCGTCATCCGGCTCGACGACTGCTTTCAGAGCGACCTGACAGAGCTGACGGAAGACGAGAAGGCGGCTTACAAGTCGGCATTTCGGGACGCCACGTACACGCACGTGGACTTCAAGCAGGACGTGCTGTCGGTGCTCACGAAGCAGTATGGGGGCGCTGTCACAGCCGGCGACAAGGCCATCGCCATCGACGCGAACGGCTCTCGCCGAAAGGCCGACGTGATCGTGGCGATCCAGTTCCGTCGGTACTTCAAGTTCCGATCCTCAAGCGATTCGAGCTATGTCGAAGGCATCTGCTTCTGGAATGGCAAGGGAGAGAGGATCGCGAACTACCCGAAGCAGCACTCGGCGAATCTGACAACCAAGCATCAGGCCTCGTCCAAGTGGCTGAAGCCGATGGCGCGCGTGTTCAAGAACATGCGCAGCCGGATGGTCGACCACGGCCTGATGAAGGCTGGCGTCGCGCCTTCGTATTACCTCGAAGGCTTGCTGTACAACGTGCCGAATGAGAAGCTCATGTCGAGCTACCAGGACTGCGTCGTCAACACGCTGAACTGGTATCGGCAGGAGGCGAAGAAGGGCGATCTCGTGTGCGCCAACGAACAGTATTACCTGCTGCGCGACGGCTCTCACACCTGCTGGCCGCAGGCGAACTGCGACGCTTTCGTGGAAGCGGCTGTTCAACTCTGGAACGAGTGGTAGGTCGCAACGCAGACCATCATGAATACACCTCCCGCCGACGAAGACCGGACCACCGCCATAGGCCTTGCCCGGTACGCATACGACTACCTTCACGCGGCGATGGTTGTCGAGGCGAACGACCCGACGCCCAGCCACATCTCTCCGGTGCCGGCCTACTTTCTCGCGCTCCACGGAATCGAGTTGACGCTCAAGGCGTACCTGCGGCACAAGGGCGTGAGCGTCCGGGACTTGCAGAAGAAGTTCGGCCACGACCTGCATGCCTGCCATCGAAAGGCCAAGGAACTGGGCCTCAGTGAGGTATTCATGGAGCATCCCGTCGACGCCGACGCCATGAGAATGCTTGTCGGGTTGAACGACCAGCAGGGGCTTCGGTACATCAAGACCGGGATGAAACACTTCCCGTTGTGGTCAATCGTCGAGCCCCTGGCAGTTCGGCTCCATCAGTCTGTTGCGCCGCTCGTCGGCTTCGAGTCGTTCAACAAGAGCTATCAAGGCTACAAATGAATTCTGGCGCCCGTCTTCATCGCATCTACGACAAGCTGGTTGCTCAGGCCGCTGATCAGGCCATGGTTCAGACCTGGGCCGAGGTCTTCGCGCTCGACAAGGCCGACCCGCATCTGGAGGACGAGGTTGCGAACCTCGTGATGGCTCTTCGCTCCGAAATCAAGTTCGCTCGGGAACGCCTCGATGCGTACGGGGTTCCTGGAAACCTCACGAGCCCCGCGTTCGACCGGCTACTCCACGTCGCATCGCCGGGCCAGTTGCACGCCGGATGGCACGGCCATCGAGGGAACGTTCAGCCGCCGGAATGCAGAAAAGTCTTCGAGTGGGTCGAATGGGCGCTTCGGGAAGAAGACGAGGCCGACATGTCGGCTGAAGAGATGCAGCAACTTCAATCTGAACTCGACTCCCTTGAAGCGTCCCTTCGCGAGGCCGACATGGCGCCGTACTTGCGCGAGTTCATCCAGCGGCAGGTCGATACCATCAGATCCGCGCTTCGGATGTACGGCGTGCAAGGGGTGAAGCCGATCCAAGATGCCCTTCAGAAGGTCGCCGGGGCATACAAGACGCAGGAGAAGCCATTGGCTCAGGCCTATGAGGCGTCCAAGCCGCCTGCGAAGAACCTCTTCGAACGTGCCTCTGGCGTCGTTGACCGTGTCGCCAAGGTGTCCGACGGCCTCTGCAAGATCAAGAAAGCCGGAGAGGAAGCGATCGCAGTTGGCAGCGCTGTTTCAGCGCTCGTGCTTCCATACGCCAGCAAGCTCCTGTCCGGTGGCTGACCCTCGATGGCGGCCAGCGCAGCAGTCACCGGTAGCGGCTATCGATGATCGACCAGATGGCCGCTCGCCCGCAGGTTCCGCTCCAGCTTCTTCCGCAATTTTCGAAGTAGCTCAGGATCGATGAAGAGGTGGCGACGATCGCCGTCACCCCGGAGCGTGTGACGAAGCGAACGGCTTCCTTCTCGTTGTGGCGGATCACCGAGACTTCGGATTCGGAGGAGCCTAGCGCTTGTCGGGGGGGCCGGCAGCTGTCGCTCGGCCAGTCCGAATCCGGGTGCCGGCGGCAAATGGCTGCTTCCAGGTGTGAAGCCGACAGCCAGACCGCTTCAGGTCGAATGCCAGCTTCTGGCAACAGCAGTCACCCGCAGCACCATGGTCGAACGACCGAGATCAGCCTAAAGCAGTCAGCATCTCCGCACCCGGCGCCGGACCGAGTGTTCAAGTCGCCGGACGCGCTGCCCTGCGCGAAACCTCCGGACAAAATGCTCACCAGGCGCCGTATTCCGTGCTCAGAAGACGCTGGACCTGGTGCTCAGGTCGCGTCGAAAAATGCAGACCGCCGTACAGATGCCTTTTGGATGGCAGAGCCCGACTCACGGGCCTCTCTGTAGCAGGCGAAGTCACGACGACATCGAATGAGAGCAACGTCCGAAGCAATGCTCGCCCAAGTACAGGTTCAGTGGTAGTCGTCCTCAAGCTGATGGCGCACCGCCAGCACAGTGACCGTGACGGCATCCTCGATCTCGAACAGGACAACATAGCCGCTACGCCCGAAGGGAATCAGCAGTTCTCGCAAGAACGGATCCGCGCCCGCCTTGCGATAGATGAAAGGCGTGCGGCGAAGGCTGCTCAGGCCATCCGCCAAGGCTGCCTGGGCGCGCTCGGCGTCGTCCAGTTCCTCGACTGTCGTCGCACGATCCAGCAAGAAGTCGTACAGGCGGGTCAGGTCCTCGCGAGCAGTCGCGGTGAACCGGACCTCATAGGTCACGGACGTCCCTTCTTGCCGCCCTTCTGCTGAAGGGCGCCGCGCGCCCTTTCCAGTCGGTCGGAAAGGTCGGCGAGGACCACATCTGCGGAGATGTAGACACCCGTGCGCTTGGCCTCTTCGCGCGAGGCCAGGCCACGTGCAATGAACTCCGCGCGAGTCCGGCGACGCTCGATGGTCTCGCGTACTGCTCCCTCGATGAAGCTCGACAACGTCTCCCCGTCCTCCAGGACGCTCTCCGCGGCATCGCGCAGTTCGGGCTCGACCCGCAGCGAAGGAAAGGTAGCGGTCTTCATGATGACGAGGCGATGCGTTGCAATTGCGATGCATCATACACAGGCGCGGCTCGGTGCATGAATGAGCGCACGCTTCGGAGGCACTGCCGACGGCACTCCGTCTCGAATCCATCCGTCCACAAGGTCAGCCCATGCCTGAAGCATGGTGCGCCGCTGTTCCGCGTACTCAGCCTTGTTGTAGACGGCCCTGACGCCGCGCTGCTCATGAGCGAGGCTCTTCTCGATCCAGTCGCTGTTGAAGCCGGCCTCGTGAAGCAGCGTGCTCGCCGTTCGCCGCAGATCATGGACGGTAAAGGGTTCGAATTCGTCGCCGCGGTCCTGGATGAGCTTGACGGCGGCATCAATGACGCGATTGAGGGTGGCGTTGCTGATCGGAACCTTTGTCTCGTACCTGCCAGGGTGCAGGTAGGAGCTCGCGCCAAAGCAGGTCTTGAACGCCACGAGGATGTCGACCGCCTGCTCGCTGAGGTAGACGCTGTGTGGACGCCCTGCCTTCATGCGCTCCTTCGGGATAGTCCAGGTTGAGGCTCCGAAATCCACCTCGTCCCATGTTGCCCCGATGAACTCTGACTTGCGCACAAGGGTCAGCAGCATGAACTTGATCGCCAGGCGAAGGGTCGGCAGCGTCGCGATCTCCTCGAGGGCGCCGAAGAACTCGTGGATCTCGACCGGCGACAGCGCTCGGTCTCGCGCCTTGAACTTCGCAATGGCGCTTGGCCTGATCGCCTCCGCCGGGTTGTCGATGATCAAGCCACGGGCCTGGACGAAGCGATAGACCTGCAGCACGATTTCGCGCGCATGGATGGCTGGCGCAGGTGCACCCCGTTCCTTGATCTTTTCGCACCGCGCCAGAAGCATGGCGGGGGTGATTTCCTCCAGCTTCAGCCGGCCGAATGCGTCGGCCAGATTGCGAGCGTAGACCGACTTCCGCATCTCCCTGGTCGATTCGGCGAGTTCCGCCTCGGCGAAGTACTTGGTCGCCCAAGCACCGAAGGTGAGCGCCTCGGCAGCCTCGCGTCGCTTCTCACTCTTGGCGCGGGAGGGGCTGCTGCCCCCCTGAACCTCTCGCTGGGCACGAGCCAGCAGTTGGCGTGCCTCCGCCAGCGATACCGGCAGACCGTATGAAAGTTGATCCGTCTCGCGCGTCTTCCTCGCGCCGAGGGTTGGGTCGTACTTGCCGATCACCAGCGTCTCACGACGCCCGTGAAGCCGGTAGTCGAAGCGAAAGCTGACGACGCCCGTGCGAGTGACGGCGGCATACAAGCCGTGCGCGTCTGCGACCTTGAAGACTTTTCCCGTGGGCTTGAGCGCCCTCAACTGCATGTCCGTGAGCATCTTTGCCCCCCGTTTGATACCGTCATCCGATACCGTCAGAGTGGCTGACGGTATCAACTCGGGTCGTCGGGGACCAGCTGCTTGATGCCGTCTTCGATACCGTCCAGCTCGTTGAGCTTTCGGGGGACGCCCTAGGACGTCCTGGGACAACTAAGCCCCTGTCGCAATTGGGTTTATTCAAGTTAGCCGGATCGTTTTGGACGACCCGGCACAACTTTGAATCATTCCCACTCGATCGTCGCCGGTGGCTTGCTGCTCACGTCGTAGGTGACGCGGTTGATGCCGCGCACCTCGTTGATGATGCGGCCCGACGTGCGCTTGAGCATGGCGTAAGGCAGCTCGGCCCAGTCGGCGGTCATGAAGTCGCTCGTCTGCACTGCGCGCAGCGCCACGACGTAGTCATAGGTGCGGCCGTCGCCCATCACGCCCACGCTCTTGACGGGGAGGAAGACGGCGAAGGCCTGCGAGGTGAGGTCGTACCAGCTCTTGCCCGTGACCGGGTCGACGGTGTTGCGCAGCTCTTCGATGAAGATGGCGTCGGCGCGGCGCAGCAGGTCGGCATATTGCTTCTTCACTTCGCCGAGGATGCGCACGCCCAGGCCCGGGCCCGGGAAGGGGTGGCGATAAACCATCTCGGGCGGCAGGCCGAGCGCCACGCCCAGCGCGCGGACTTCGTCCTTGAACAGCTCGCGCAGCGGCTCCAGCAGCTTGAGACCCAACTGCTCGGGCAGGCCGCCGACGTTGTGGTGGCTCTTGATCGTCGTGGCTTTCTTGGTCTTGGTGCCGCCGCTCTCGACCACGTCGGGGTAGATGGTGCCCTGGGCCAGGAAAGTCGCGCCCTTGTGGCCGCCGTCGCCCGCCTTGAGCTTGGCCGCCTCGGCCTTGAAGACGTCGACGAACAGGCGGCCGATGATCTTGCGCTTCTGCTCGGGGTCGGTCACGCCGGCCAGCTCGCCCAGGAAGAGGTCGCTCGCATCGACGCGGATGACTCGCGCGTGGAGCTTGCCGGCAAACATGTCCATCACCATGTCGCCCTCGTTGAGGCGCAGCAGCCCGTGGTCGACGAACACGCAGGTGAGCTGGTCGCCGATGGCACGGTGGATGAGGGCCGCCGCCACTGAGGAATCGACACCGCCGGACAGGCCCAGGATGACCTCCTGGTCGCCCACCTGCGCGCGGATCTTCTCGACCGCCTCGGCGATGTAGTCGCCCATGATCCAGTCGCCCTTGCAGCCGGCGATCTCGCGCACGAAGCGCCGCAGCAGCGCCTCGCCCTGCTGAGTGTGGGTCACCTCGGGGTGGAACTGCACGGCGTAGAAGCCGCGCGCTTCGTCGGCCATGCCGGCGATGGGGCAGCTGGGCGTGGAGGCCATCAGCTTGAAGCCCTGCGGCAGCGCCGTGACCTTGTCGCCATGGCTCATCCAGACCTTGAGCATGCCGTGGCCTTCCGGCGTGGCGAAGTCCTCGATGCCCGACAGCAGCTTGGTGTGGCCGTGCGCCCGCACCTCGGCATAGCCGAACTCGCGGTGGTCGCTCCACTCCACCTTGCCGCCCAGTTGGACGGCCATGGTCTGCATGCCGTAGCAGATGCCCAGCACCGGCACGCCCAGCTCCCAGACCGCCTGCGGCGCCCGCAGCTCATGGTCCTCGTAGGTGGAGGCGTGGCTCCCGCTCAGGATGATGGCCTTGGGGGCAAAGGCCCGGATGAACTCGTCGGAGACGTCGTTGGGATGGATCTCGCAGTACACCGACGCGTCACGCACCCGGCGTGCGATGAGCTGCGTGACCTGGGAACCGAAGTCGAGGACGAGAACCTTGTCGTGATGCATGGCGGGACTTTCAGGCGGGCTGCACGGCGCCCTGGCGGCGGAAGAAGCGCAGCGTGATGAGCATGGCCAGCGCCTGGAGCGCGGCACAGGTGAAGAAGGGCAGGCCGATCAGGAGGTCGCCCGCCGGGCGGTGCGAGACCCAGCGCAGCAGCTCCAGCGCGACCACGGGCGCGCAGACGGCCATCAGGCTGTTCAGCGAGGAGATGGCCCCCATCGTCTGACCCTGGTGAGTGGAATCGGTTGCGTTGGAGATGATGCTTTGCATCGCAGCGGCCGCGACGCCGCCGAGCAGGTTGGCGGCGATGACGACATACATCATCCAGCCCTCGGAAGCCAGGCCGAAACCGAGGTAGGCGATGGCACCGGAAGTCATGCCCACGACGGCCAGCCTTTGCGCCGTGAAGCGCTTGAGCAGCGGGCGCAGCAGCACACCCTGGCTGATGACGGACACGATGCCCACGGCCAGCAGCGACCAGCCGACCTCGCCCGGCCCCCAGCCGAACTTGAACTTCGTGTAGAGCACCCAGCTCGTGTGCAACATGAACTGTGCGAGCGACGACAACGCCAGCACGAAGACCAGCGGCCCCACGCCCTTGAGGCGGTTCAGGCCCTGCAACGAAGCGACCGGATTGAGCTTGCGTGCCTCGATTGGGCGCCGCTTCTCGGGCGGCAGGCTCTCGGGCAGCACGAAGAAGCCGTAGCACCAATTGACGATGGCCAGGCATCCGGCCGCGTAGAACGGCAGCCGCACGTTCACGTCGCCCAGCAGACCGCCGATGACGGGGCCGAGCATGAAGCCCAGCCCGAACATGGCGCCGAGCTGGCCGAAGCGCTTGGCGCGGTCCTGCGGCGCGGTGATGTCCGCCACGTAGGCATTGGCGATGGCGATGTTGGCCTGCATCGCCCCTGAGAACAACCGCACGACGACCAGCACCCACAGCGCTGGCGCCGTGGCCGTGACGAAGAAGCTCAAGCCCAGGCCGGCAAAGCCGATGAGGAGCACCGGCCGGCGGCCGAAGCGATCCGACAACGCACCCAGCACCGGCGAGCCGAAGAAGTTGGCGACGCCGAAGGCCAGCGTCAGCATCAGGAAGCCGAGCGTCTGCTCGTCGTTGCCCTGCGTGAACAGGCCCACGATGTGCGGCAGCACCGGCACGATCAACCCGATGCTGATCATGTCGATCAGCACGGTGACCATGATGAAGCCCATGCCGGCGGCGCGCTTCGAGGGGGAGTTATCGCTCATGGAGTTCAGGCATGAAAACAAAAACGGGGCGATTGCTGATCGCCCCGTCCGCGCTGATGGCGCTCATTCGCTCCGGTAGTTCGGGGCTTCCTTCGTGATCTGCACATCGTGCACATGACTCTCGCGCATGCCGGCGGTGGTGATCTCCACGAACTCCGCCTTGTTCTGCATGTCGGCGATGCTGCCGCAACCGCAGTAGTGCATCGACGCCTTCAGGCCGCCGGCCATCTGGAAGATGACCTGCACCACCGACCCCTTGTACGGCACCTGGCCCTCGATGCCCTCGGGCACGAGCTTGGAGGTGTTGGGGTTGTTGGCCGAGGTGTCCTGGAAGTAGCGGTCGGCGCTGCCCTTGGCCATCGCGCCCATGGAGCCCATGCCGCGGTAGCTCTTGAAGGTGCGGCCCTGGTAGAGGATGGT
>APMI01015225.1_pt1 | contig 13521 bp, 12 predicted proteins | sample 667938 | NCBI WGS metagenome assembly APMI01 (sample SAMN01084076, study PRJNA167559) | wastewater metagenome | biome: Wastewater | place: Denmark: Ejby Moelle, Odense | collected 2011-11-28 | reverse complement strand
CAGCGCATCTTCCAGCTGCTTGATCTTGAAGCCGTTCTGCTCGCTCGCTCCGGTCAACGTAGCCAATTGGCGCTCAAGCGCGTCCACCCGTGCGGTCAGGTCGGTGATCGGGGCGCTGGCGGGGTTGCCTGCGGCGACCGGAGGTGTTGTCGGCGTGGTAAGGTCAGGCTGTACCGGCACGCCTTGCGGAAACACGGTGCGCTGAACCGCGCGCATTTCCTTTTCCAGTTTTCCGACGCGCTGGTCGATCGGTGCCGTCTGCGCAAAGCCCGACGTTGCCGTGGCCAGCGCGATTACGGCCGCCGCGATACGATAATTCGTCATTCGTCCCTCGATCACTGTGCGGGTCCGGCCCCATTGTCAGCCGGAGCGGTTACCGGTGCCCCTGCGGTGGGCGCTTGTGCCGGCGCCTGCAAGGGGGGCGCCGATGGAATTGCCGCCGTCGGCACCGGTCGTGCGGCGAGTGCGGCCGCGGTCAGCACGACATTGCGAACGGTCTTTTCCGGCGGTCCCAGCGGTGGAACCTCGCGTCCATCGATGGTCACTTTCAGCGCATCGGCGCGGCCGGTCCGCACCATCGGCGTATCGGCATCGGCTGGAACTGTGAACGTTTCGCCGACCGCCATTTCCTTCTGCAACAGCACCTTATCGGCCTTGTCATAGACACGCAGCCACACAGGCGCCGTTGCAGTCAGCACGACCGTTCCGGTCGTGGGAACTGCGGCGGGCGCGGGCGTTGCCGCTACAGGAGTTGTCGGTTGGGTCGTCGCCGTCGGCGCTTCGACTGGCGGCGGGGCGCTCTGCCCGAAGATTTCGGTGCGCAGGATCAGATAGCCGCCGACCAGCAGTATCGCGATGATCGCGGTCGACCATGCGAGCAGGCGCGAGGGCAAGCGGGCGGGGTCGACCGGTTCATAGGGCGTGAAATCCGCATCGTCGGCAGGCGCGCGACCCAGTTCAGCCCGTAAATCCCGCGCGATCGCTGCTTCGTCTGCATCGACCGCACGCGCGAATGAGCGTGCAAAACCAATGGCATAGGTGGCGGAAGGCAGGCTGGCGTAATCGCTGCGCTCGATCGCTTCCAGGTGGCGGATGGGGATCCGGGTCTTGGTCGCGACATCGTTGAGGTCGAGTTGCGCCGCGGTCCTGGCCGCACGCAAACGCTCGCCGACGCTCTGCGGGAACAGACCGCCGCCCTCGTCCTCGGTCGTCGCGTCGCCTTCGACCATCTTAGCGCTTCTCCCGGTCGTAGCCCGCGTCCTAGGCTTACGACCGGTCGTTTGTGTCACCATCTGTGCCGCCCCTGTCAACCGGCTCACGCCAAAGCGAAATTATTTGCAACCCACGTTCACGCCAGTTCCACACCCGCCTCGCGTGCCCATTCGTCCAGCGCCACCCGCATGTCGGCAGGCGGTGTCGCCAGCAAGGCAGGCAGAGCGGCGCGCAGCTTCCCGACATCGAGCGACCGGATCATCGCCTTGACCGGCCCGATCGCAGCGGGCGTGATCGACAGGCGGTCGATACCGAGCCCGATCAGCGCCATCGCCTCGAGCGGTCGTCCGCCCATTTCGCCGCATACGCCCACCGGTACGCCCGCCGCCGTGCATTCGCGGGCGACACGCGCCAGGAAGCGCAGGATCGCCGGGCTCAGCCAGTCGTACCGTTCGGCAAGCTTGGGATTGGCGCGGTCCGCCGCGAACAGGAACTGGGTCAGGTCGTTCGTCCCGACCGACAGGAAATCGAGGCGCGGCAGCAACAGGTCGAGAACCTCTGCGAGCGCCGGGACTTCGAGCATCGCGCCGTATTTGATTGCCGCCGGCAGCCGCTTTCCACGCTCTGCCAGCCAGTTGTGCTGTGCCTCGAAAATCGCGCGCGCCTGATCATATTCCCAGGGTTCGCTGACCATCGGGAACATCACCTGCAGGTTGCGGCCCGCCGCTGCTTCCAGCAGCGCGCGCGCCTGTGCCTTCATCAGTGTGTCACGGTCCAGCGCCAGGCGCAGCGCGCGCCATCCGAGCGCTGGATTTTCCTCATCCTCCTGACCCGCATCAGCGCGCAGATAGGGCAGGGCTTTATCGCCGCCGATGTCGACGGTGCGAAAGATGACAGGCCGTTCGCCCGCAGCATCCAGCACATCGCGGTACAGCCGCTGCTGACGCTCGCGCTGTGGCATGGTGGCGGAAACGAGGAACTGGAATTCGGTGCGAAACAGGCCGATGCCCTCGGCGCCGGTCAGGTCGAGCGCCGCCACATCGTCGCGCAAGCCCGCGTTCATCATCAGTGGAACGGCAAGGCCGTCCTTCGACACCGAAGGCATATCGCGAAGTGCGGCAAAGGCGGCGCGGCGTTTCTGGCCCGTGACCAGCCGGGTTTCGAATGCTTCCTCGATCGCTGCTGCAGGGCGTACGGTGACGCTCGCCTGCCCCACGTCCAGCAGCAACAGGTCGCCATCGGCAATCGACTGGCGCACATCGCGGACGCGCCCCAGCATCGGCACGCCCATGGCGCGGGCGACGATGGTGACATGCGCGGTCAGCGATCCTTCCTCGAGGACGACGCCTTTCAATCGGCGCCGGTCGTATTCGAGCAGCTCGGCCGGACCCAGGTTACGCGCGATCAGGATCGTATCCTGCCGCAACCCCGCCTGTGCCGCCGTGCCGAGCTGCCCCGAGACGATCCGCAACAGGCGGTTCGCAAGATCCTCGAGGTCGTGCATCCGGTCCTGCAACAGGGGATCGTCGATCTGCCGCATGCGCGTGCGGGTGCGCTGCTGGACGCGTTCGATGGCTGCTTCTGCCGTCAGGCCGCTGTCGATGGCCTCGTTGATGCGACGGGACCAGCCCTCGTCGTAAGCGAACATCTTGTAGGTATCGAGGACTTCGCGGTGTTCGCCGTCGCCGCCGAATTCGGCGAGGTTGGTCATGTTGTCGATCTGCTCGCGCATCTTGGCGAAAGCGGAATAGACGCGCGCGCGTTCAGCCTCCGTATCCTCGGCGACCGTGTGTTCGATCAGGATGCGCGGCTGATGATAGACGGCGTGACCGCGCGCCATGCCTTCGACCAGGCGAAGGCCCGGCAATCGCTGTGACGCGATTTGTGCGGCTCTGGCTCCGGCCGTCTTTGCCTCGTCGACCAGTCCGGCGTTCGAAATCAGTTCGCTCAGCACCATTGCGACGGTCTGCAGCGCCTCGATCTCGACATCGTCGTAACGACGGGGTTCGGCATGCTGGACGCACAGGACGCCGACGGCGGCCTGGCGGCGGACGATCGGCACGCCCGCGAAACTGTGGAACAGTTCTTCGCCAGTCTCGGGTTTGTAGGCGAAGTCCGGGTGGCTGGTGGCCTCGTCGAGGTTCAGCGGTTCGACATCTTCTGCAATGGTGCCGACCAGTCCCTCGCCCATCGCGAGGCGCGTGACGTGAACGGCTTCCTGTTTCAGGCCGCGGGTCGCGTAAAGTTCGAGCAGCCCGTCGCGCAGCAGGTAGATCGAGCAGACCTCGCTCTCCAGCGCTTCACCGATGATGCCCACGACCTGGTTGAGCTTTGCCTGGGCGCCCGTTCGCGCAGCCATGACCTCATGAAGGCGGGTCAGGATCAGGCGGGCGGACTGGGCAGCAAGCATGTCGGCGAACGCTAACAGATGCGTGGGCTACGTCCAACACAAGTGCAGGCAACAAAAGCTATCGGCCGCCGCGAACCTGGTTCACGGCGGCCGATTGTTATGTACGTTACATGGCCGGACTGCAGCCCGGCTGCAATGATCAGGCTGCTGCGGTGAAGGTCACTGCGACGCGGCGGCGGCGGCGCATCGACATGCCGACCAGGCCGAACCCGCCGATCATCATCGCCCAGGTCGCGGGCTCGGGGATCGACGCCGTGACGGTGATCGAGCCGAGCTTGAAGCCGTCGATGTTGTTGTCCCAGTAACCGTTCGCGCCGTTACGTGCCGCGCCGATGACCCAGACGTTGCCCGAACTGACACCGCTCATCAGATTGGTCAGGCTGCTGTTGCCCGAGCCCTGAACATTCTTGCCGTTCGAGTTGAGCGTGCCGAAGACCGAGTTGGACAACGAGATCGTCGACCAGTCCGTCGTGTAGGCGTTGCTCATCGTCGCATAGCTGACGAACGCATCATTGTCCGTGCTGCCTGCAACCGAATAGGGGTTGAGAATGGCGCCTGAGATGTTCACCGCGCGGTCGAATACCAGCACGATGAAGTCATTGCCGGACGAATTGTCGACGGTGTGCGAATTGCCCGAACCGCCGTTGCCTTCGTTGTTGTTCGTCACGCCGAGGCCGGCGCTGCCATAGTCGCCGAGATACGCGCGGCTGAGCGACGAGTTGTAGCTGAACGCCGTTGCCTTGACGTTGATACCGCTGGCCGCGAACGAGCGGACGATACCGTCCGTACCGTCCGTCGAGGTGTTCCACGTATCGAAAACGATCGTCGCGGCCGATGCCGGCGCCGCAGCGATGCCCGCCGCGATCAGTCCGCATGCAATGGTCGAGAAGGTCTTCATCAAAAAATGCCCCGTGTTCGATTCGGTAACGACACTATGGCGAAACGATATAGGCGACAACGGACTCAAATGCTGCACTGCGTCCAGAAACGATACAGTTGTTTCAACGCGATGACAAAGCACTTTCGGCCTCGCGGCACAGTGCCGCGATGATTTCCGCAACCGGTTCCTCGCGAGTCACCATGCCGACCGATTGTCCCGCCATCAGAGACCCGTTCTCGACGTCGCCGTCGATGACCGCGCGGCGAAGCGCGCCGGCCCAGTAATGCTCGATCTGAAGCTGTGCTTCGCCCATCGCGACGATGCCCTCGTCGAGCAGGTTCGCGACCTCGCGCTGCTTGACGGTGAACAATTCGGTTCCCGCGTTCTTGAGCGCACGGACCGGGATGACCGGCAGGCGCGGGTCGATCTGGACGCTGGCAATGGCGTCGCGGGCAGAGGCGCGGAAAAACGCCTTTTTGAAATTCTCGTGCGCGATGCTTTCGGTCGCGCAGGCGAAGCGCGTGCCCAGCTGGACCCCGCTCGCGCCCATTTCGAGGTAAGCAGCGATCGCTTCGCCGCGCCCGATCCCGCCCGCGACGAAGACCGGCACCTGTTCGGCGACCTCGGGCAGGATTTCCTGCGCCAGCACGGATGTGGACACCGGGCCGATGTGGCCGCCTGCCTCCATACCCTCGATCACCAGTGCATCGACGCCCGAACGGATCAGCTTCTTCGCAAGGCTGAGTGCGGGTGCAAAGCAGATAACCTTCGCACCCGACGCCTTGATCGCGTCGAGACTTCCGGCCGGGGGCAGTCCACCCGCGAGCACGATATGCGTTACCTGATGCTTCGCGCAGATGCCGATCAGGTCCATCAACTGCGGGTGCATTGTGATGAGGTTGACGCCGAACGGCTTCGACGTGCGCTTCTTCGTCTCGGCGATTTCGGTGTCGAGCAGTTCGGGCGTCATCGCGCCGCACGCGATCAGGCCGAACCCGCCCGCGTTCGAGATTGCGGAGACGAGGTGCCGTTCGGACACCCATGACATCGCGCCGCACAGGATGGTCGTTTCGCTGCCCAGAAATTCCGCGCCGCGCGCCATCAGCTGGTGGAGGCGCGGGGCAGCCGTCGAAGAGATTTGGTTCATCGCCAGCGCCTAGCGCCGCGCAGGCCCCCGGGGCAAGCCCGGGGTCGCATCGAACTCAGGCAGCCGCTTCCTCGGCATCCAGCCCGTAGGCGGTGTGCAGCACCCGGACGGCGAGTTCGGTTTCGTCCTCGTCGATCAGCACGCTGACCTTGATCTCGCTGGTCGTGATCGCCTGGATGTTGATGCCGCGCTGGGCGAGCGCCTTGAACATGGTGGACGCCACACCCGCATGGCTGCGCATGCCGACGCCGACCACCGAGATTTTGGCGACCTTGGTATCGTGGACGATCTCGGCATAGCCGATATTGTCCTTTTCGCGCCCCAGCACGTCGAGCGAGCGCGCCAGTTCCGCACCCGGCACGGTAAAGGTCACGTCGGTCGACCCGGTGCCGTGGCTGATGTTCTGGATGATCATGTCGACGTTGATCGACGCCTCGGCGAGCGGACCGAAGATGTTCGCCACGCCGCCCGGCTTGTCGGGCACGCTGGTCAACGTGATCTTCGCCTCGTTCTTGTCGTGCGCGATGCCGGTGATCAGCTGGCGTTCCATGTCATCTCCAATCTCGTCGTCGCCGACAATCATCGTGCCGGGAAGTGTATCTGCCGCAGGGGCGTTTTCGGGGTCGTCGAAGCTGGAGAGCACCTGCACGCGCACCCCTTCCTTCATGGCAAGGCCGACCGAACGGGTCTGAAGGACCTTCGCGCCCACGCTCGCCAGTTCGAGCATTTCCTCGTAAGTCACCCGCTTCAGCTTGCGCGCGCGCGGCACGATGCGGGGGTCGGTGGTATAGACACCGTCAACATCGGTGTAGATGTCGCAACGGTCGGCCTTAACCGCTGCGGCGACGGCCACTGCGGACGTGTCGGAGCCGCCGCGGCCGAGGGTCGAGATGCGGTCGCCCTCCGCCATACCCTGGAATCCGGGGATGACCGCGACTTCCCCGCCAGCCATGGCCGCGTCTAGCGCCTCGGTGTCGATCTCCTCGATCCGGGCCGACGCGTGCGCGGCACTCGTGCGGATCGGCAGTTGCCAGCCGAGCCAGCTGCGCGCGCGAACGCCCTGCGCCTGCAATGCGATTGCCAGCAGGCCCGAGGTCACCTGTTCGCCCGCCGCCACCACGACATCATACTCGCGCGGATCGTGCAGGGGGGACGCCTCACGGCAGAAATTGACGAGCCGGTCCGTCTCGCCCGCCATGGCGCTCACGACCACGGCAACCTGGTTTCCGGCCAGCACTTCGCGCTTCACGCGCGCGGCGACGCTGCGGATGCGTTCCGTCCCCGCCATCGACGTGCCGCCGAACTTCATGACAATACGCGCCAACGACTTGGCCCCCACTTTCAACTTTATGTTGATTCCCGGGCGCCTCTTTCCGTTGCGACGCCGGAAGTGCAAGGGCAGATTGGCTTTGGGCGAATAAGGACCAGCTTGGAATGACCACGATCGTCGCGGATGAAGCCGCCCATTTCGGCAAGCTGGCGGCCGACTGGTGGGATCCGAAGGGTTCGTCGGCGATGCTGCATCGGCTGAACCCGGTCCGCATGAGTTACATCCGTGCGCAGGTCGACGCCCATTTCGGTACCGACGACCGCGACCGCCGCCCGCTGGCGGGCAAGCGCGCACTCGACATGGGCTGTGGCGCAGGGCTGCTCGCCGAACCGCTCGCGCGTCTCGGTGCATCCGTCACCGCCGTCGATGCCGCGCCCGAGAATATCGAGGCGGCACGTCACCACGCCGCCGGTGTCGGCCTGAGCATCGATTATCGCTGCGGCGATCCTAGTACGGTCGCGGGCGAGGAATTCGATCTCGTCACTTCACTGGAAGTGATCGAACACGTCGCCGACCCCCGCGCGTTCATCGCGGGACTGTGCGGTACGCTCGCCGAGGGTGGCCTGCTGATCCTCTCCACGCCCAACCGCACCCAGTTCTCGCGCGTCGCGATGATCGAGATCGGCGAAGGGCTGGGCAGCATCCCGCGCGGCACGCACGACTGGGACAAGTTCATCACTCCCGACGAACTGACCGCGATGCTCGCTGAGGCCGGAATGCGCGTGACCGACGTGCAGGGGTTCGGCTGGGATCCGTTGCGCGGCGCGCGGCTGACGGACGACCTGAAGCTGGATTATTTCGTGAGCGCGGTGCACGCCTGACGACGTCAGGCGGGGGCAGCGGGATTGGCTTGCCCTGCCGTCACGATCGCCGCGATTTCCTCGATCGTCCCATCGACCAGCAGCGAGTCGCCGCCGATCAGGCCGATCTTGGTTTGGCGGTTCTCGTCCGCGCGCAGATAGGCGATGTTTTCGACGACCACGAGATAACCGCCGCCACGCGACTTGATAGGAACGAATTTCACGAGGGCATCTCCATGGACGGGAGAGCAGCCTTTAGCGAGGAGACCTCTTCGCCCCGTTAACGCGTTCGCCCGGCAAGCTGCCGTTATTTCCAGTCCGGCGCCGCGAGGATCAGGATCAGGAAAAACAGCCCGACCAGCGTCGCCGGTATCGCGAGCAGCGAAAGCAGCACCGATGCCGCCGCGCGCTGCCCCCTTGCCGCAAGCCGATGCGACGCGAACATTACGGCCGCGGGAATGGCGAGGATCGCCAGCCACAATGCTATATTGTCCGCAGAGACGGTTCCGTCGCCGACGCCCCACAGGAAAAAGAATAGGAAAACCGCAGTTGCCAGGGCGACGGTCGCCAGCAGGATGCGGTAGAGCACCATCGGCCCGGGTTTATAACCTTGCGTCCGTCGCGCAATAGCCTGGGGGGCTACAGGCGTTCGCCGAGCGACTGCACCCACGCCTTGGTGGCCTGGCATGCGTCCATTGCACGCCGGTACCCGCCGCGCGCCCTGACGCGCAGGAGATAGGCGCTCTCGGGCTCGTCGAGTACGACGCCGGCGTTCCGCTTTGCGAATTCCAGCGCATAGGTCACCGAGATGTCGGCGGCAGTGAAAATCTCTCCCGCCATGTACGGCGCCTGCGCAAGTTGCTGCGCGACGATCCCGCGGCGGCTTTCGAACAACTCCCTGGCGTAACCGCCGAGCCAGCTTCCGCGCCGGTCCTCGGGCGCTAGGACGGTGTCGGCGAAAACCATGAAGGCGAAGCCCATCAGCCCTGCTTCGCCCAAGTGCAGGAACTGCTGGTAGCGCGCATACGCCGGATTGTCCGGCGCAGGAGCGAGCAGTGTCGGGCCATAGCGCGTGGTCAAATAGTCGAGGATCGCGATCGATTCGACGATGACGGTTTCACCGTCCTGCAGTGCCGGGATGAACCCCGCTGGATTGATCGCGAGGAATTCGGGATCGTTCTCGGCCCCCGCCAGCAGGTCGACCGGGCGCAGGCGATAGGGCAGGCCCATTTCCTCGAGCAGCCACACGACGCGAAAACCACGCCCCTCGCCCCAGACGGTGATCATCTCGCGTTTGCTCCCATGGCCTGCCGTGCGAACTGAACTGCAGCGGTCAGGCATGCACCGAAAAGAAATCCTTCGACTGCGCCCGTTATAGCGCGGCTGACCGGCCCGAAGCCTGCCTCGCCGAACAAGGCGCCGATGGATCCCAGCGGAAAGTGTGCGTTCGGAAATCCTTGCAGCAGCGAGTCCAGACTGCCGCCCAACAGGGTTCCGCCAAGGCCAACGATCAGGAGACCGACCGATCCGCAGATCACCCCGCCCCACATTGCGCTTCGTGGCAGAGCGCTGCTGTTGCGATAGGCCAGCCATGCCGCGAGGCCCGCCGCTGCGCCTAGTGCCGCCCCTTCGGCAGCACCCGTCATCTGCGTGGGTGACTGCCCGAGCAACAGGCGAAAAGCGTCCAGGCCCACGAGTTTTGCAACAGCGCCGGTGAGAAGTCCGCCCACTCCGCCGCCGAGAACGCTCGATGCCAGCGGGTTGGCATGCACCAGATCGGCCACCGCAAGTCCCGCGCCGACGCCCGCTCCCCCGGCAAGCCCGACCAGCATGTTGATTGCCAGCAGCACGAACAGCACCGACGTTGCGCCCATTGCCGGTGATGCCGCTCCGGCATTCACGCCAAAGCCGTAAAAAAGTCCGCCCGCGATTCCGGCCAGCCCGCCACCGATCGCTGCAGCAGCGGCGATTACAAGTGCGTGACGCAATGCAGCGGTTGAGGGAATATCCTTTTGGGGCGCTACCAGCGCCACTTTGTCGACCGGACCCACGAACCGGTAGCCGTGCTTTGGCACCGTTTCGATGAAGCGGGGCCTTGCGGCATCGTCATCGAGCAGCCGCCGCAGCGTGCGAATGCACTGCGTAAGTGCCTCATCTGTTACAGGCACGCCGCGCCAAACCTCTGTCATGAACCGGTCTTTCGGCACCAGCTGCCCCTGCTCGCGAAGCAGCAGCGCGAGCGCATCGAAATACCGGTTGTTCAGGTCGACCGGTTCACCATCGCGCATTAACCGCCGGTCGGGCAGGTCGAGCGTGAACCGGTCGAAGGTGAACTGGTTCCGAGCCATTTTTCAGCGAAATCTCAGACCTTGCTCATGCCGCTCATCGGCGGACAGGGCAGGGTTAAGCCTCAATTCGCAAATGGAGGCAAGCAGATGGAAAATTGGAATCGCTGGCGGATCGCGCGCTGGGGCGGGGCGGCGCTATTGCTGATGGTGCCCCTCGTCATGATGCAGGTCAGCGACGAATGGCATTGGGGGCCGGCGTCGTTCCTGTTCCTTGGGACGCTGATGGCGGGGACGCTCGTTCTCTACGAACGGGCGGCATCGGTGTCGCCGGGCCTAGCGCATCGTGGCGGTGTCATCGTCGCACTGGCCACGTCGTTCCTGCTGGTCTGGGCCAATGTCGCGGTCGGAATCATCGGTGGCGAGGACAATCCGGTCAATCTCAGTTTCTTCTGCCTGGTGCTGACGGCGGGGGTGGGGAGTTTTGCCGCGCAATTCCGCCCGTCGGGCATGGCGCGCGCGATGCTGGGTGTCGCCGCGGTACAGGTGTTTCTCGGCGGAATGATCGCGACCGCGCCATCGACGGCGCACCAGCCGGGCGGTCCGGTGAGCGTCATCCTCGTGAGCGCGTTCTTCACCGGACTATGGCTTGTGTCGGCCACCCTGTTTCATCGGGCGGCGCGTCAATTGTCGCCGAAATCGACCTTGTCGTAATCCGCGGGTGGCGAGACGCCCGCCATCCGCTCAGCCAATAAAGGGCGGAAGGATGGCCTCGACTTCATCGCCATGTACCAGCCGCGCGTCTGGTCGTGCGCGCGCCAGTCGATGCCACCGAGATAGTCGGCGACCGAGATATGCGCGGCGGCGGCAAGGTCGGCGAGGCTCAGTGCCGAGCCGCCGAGCCAGGCGCGATGGTCGATCAGGAAGTCGACATAGTCGAGCATCGCATTCGCCGCCTTCATGGCCTCGCGCAGCGATGCGGTATCGGGCGACATGCGGTGAACGACGCGCTTCAGCATGCGTTCCTGCAGCAGCGGACCGGTGACCGCCTGGTAGAACGTCTCGTCGAACCATGCGGTCAGGCGGCGGATCTCGGCGCGGTCGATCGCGGTGCCCGAAATCATCCGCGCCTTGTCGACTGTTTCCTCGAAATATTCGCAGATCGCGTTCGAATTGCTGAGCTTGATGTCGCGGTCGGTCTCCACCAGCACCGGCGTGGTGCCCGCCGGGTTCAGGTCGATGAACTCGTCGCGCCGCTCCCACGGCTTTTCGAGCGCGAGTTCATAACCCACGCCTTTCTCGCCGAGCAGAAGGCGCACCTTACGTGAAAACGGGCAGAGCGGGAATTGGTGGAGAAGCCACATTCTTTCGCTGTTAGAGGGCGATTGGCGAAGAGGGAAGGCTGCCCGTTGCGTCATCCCCGCCTTCGCGGGGATGACGGGGAAGGGTTAAGGCGTCACTCAGCCGCGACCAGCTGTTCCTCGTCGCTCAGCGGCCAGGGCAGCCGGGTCAGCATTTCGCGCGGCACCACCTGCCAGAATTTTTCGCGCCAGCGGTCCCAGTCGTCGAGGATCGCGTTCGACCATTTGCTGTCGGTCGCCAGCGCATGTTCGGCGATGAGCGCGCGGCACCTGGTTTCCCAGTGCAGCGACGACAGGCGGTTCCACGTGATCGTTTCGGGGTTCGCGCGGCGTTCGAAATTGCCGGTGTCGTCGAGGACGAACGCCATGCCGCCGCTCATCCCTGCGCCGAAATTGTCGCCGACATCGCCCAGGATGATCGCGGTGCCGCCGGTCATGTATTCGCAGCCGTTGGCGCCGCAGCCCTCGACCACGACGTCCGCACCCGAATTGCGCACGGCGAAGCGCTCGCCCGCCTGGCCCGCCGCGAACAGCTTGCCGCTGGTCGCGCCGTAGAGGACGGTGTTGCCGATGATGGTGTTCTCGCGCGTTTCGAGCGGCGACGAGACCATCGGGCGCAGCGTGATGATGCCCCCGGAGAGCCCCTTGCCGACATAGTCGTTCGAATCGCCGAACACCTCGAGCGTGATGCCCTTGCACAGGAACGCGCCGAGCGACTGTCCCGCCGATCCGCGCAGGCGGACCTGCACATGGTGATCGTTGAGCGCGCTCATGCCGAAACGTTCGGTGATCTCGGCGGAGAGCCGCGTGCCGACCGCGCGGTGGGTGTTCCGCACGGTATAGGTCAGCTGCATCTTCTCGCGCCGGTCGAACACGGGCTTCGCATCGTGCAGGATTTGCGCGTCGAGGCTGTCGGGCACGGGGTTGCGCCCGCCCGGCACGTTGAAGCGGCGCATGTCGTCGTCCGCATCCACCTTCGCCAGGATCGGGTTCAGGTCGAGATCGTCGAGGTGTTCGGCGCCACGGCTGACCTGGCGGAGCAGTTCGGTGCGGCCGATAACCTCGTCGAGTGACTTGAAGCCGAGGCGCGACAAGATCTCGCGAACTTCCTCCGCGATGAAGGTCATCAGGTTGATAACCTTTTCCGGCGTGCCGGTGAACTTCTTGCGCAGCTTCTCGTCCTGCACGCACACGCCGACGGGGCAGGTGTTCGAATGGCACTGGCGCACCATGATGCAGCCCATGGCGACCAGCGACAGTGTGCCGATGCCGAATTCCTCGGCGCCGAGGATCGCCGCGATCACGATGTCGCGGCCGGTCTTGAGCCCACCGTCGGTGCGGAGTTTGACGCGGTGTCGCAGCCCGTTGAGCGTCAGCACCTGGTTGACCTCGGTCAGGCCCATTTCCCACGGTGTGCCCGCGTATTTGATGCTGGTTTGCGGCGATGCACCGGTGCCGCCGACATGCCCCGCGATCAGGATGCAGTCGGCATGCGCCTTCGCCACGCCCGCCGCGACGGTGCCGATGCCCGCCGACGAGACGAGCTTCACGCAGACGCGGGCGCGAGTGTTGATCTGCTTCAGGTCGTAGATCAGCTGCGCCAGATCCTCGATCGAATAGATGTCGTGGTGCGGCGGCGGCGAGATGAGCGTCACGCCCGGTGTCGAATGCCGCAGCTTCGCGATCAGCTCGGTCACCTTGAAGCCGGGCAGCTGCCCGCCCTCGCCGGGCTTGGCACCCTGTGCGACCTTGATCTCGATCTCTTCGGCGGAGCCGAGGTATTCCGCGGTGACTCCAAAGCGTCCGCTCGCGATCTGCTTGATCGACGAATTGGCATTGTCGCCATTGGGGTATGGCTTGAAGCGCGACGAATCCTCGCCGCCTTCGCCCGACACCGCCTTGGCACCGATGCGGTTCATCGCGATGGCGAGCGTCTCGTGCGCCTCGGGGCTCAGCGCGCCCAGCGACATGCCGGGCGTCACGAAGCGCTTGCGAATCTCGGTGATCGCCTCGACATGGTCGATCGGCACCGGTTCCTTGGCGTAGTTGAATTCCAGCAGGTCGCGCAGATAGACCGGCGGCAGGTCGCGCACGCC
>APMI01008142.1_pt1 | contig 13526 bp, 13 predicted proteins | sample 667938 | NCBI WGS metagenome assembly APMI01 (sample SAMN01084076, study PRJNA167559) | wastewater metagenome | biome: Wastewater | place: Denmark: Ejby Moelle, Odense | collected 2011-11-28 | reverse complement strand
GCGGCGGGGTTCACGAATTGCGGAAGGAAGGCCAGAAAGAACAGGATCGGCTTGGGGTTCAGCACGTTCGACAGGATGCCGCGCAGAAAGGCGCGGCGCAGCGAGGGCGTGCCCTGCCCCTCGGCCAATGCGCCCGCGCGCCAGCTTTTGACCGCGATCCACAAGAGATAGGCCGCCCCGGCATAGCGGATGGCCGACAGCGCGACTGGATGGGCCGCCACCAGCGCCGACAGGCCCAGCGCCGCCAGCAGGATGTGCCAGAACACCCCGACGCCGACACCAAAGCCGGCGATCACTCCGGCGCGCGGACCGCCTTGAATGCCGCAGGCGGAGGCGAATACGATGTCCTGCCCCGGCGCAAGATTGACCAACAGACCGCCGATAAGGAAGGTCAGGAACTGGTCGGTCGTCAGAAAGGCGATATGGTCCCACATCGGGGCACCATCGGGTGCGTTATGACGAAGATCAAGAGAGCTGATTTGACCTTTCGTCGGCGCGCGACAACTCTGGGGCCGGAGGTGCCCGATGGAATACGAAACCGTTCCGGCCGCAGAGTTCGGCCACGCCCTGACGGGTATAAGCATCAATCTTCTGGTACGCGATGTGCGGGCCGAGGCGGCCTTTCTGGCGCAAGTCTTTGACATGGCGGTGCATCGGCTGTCGGATGATTTCGCCATCGTGCTGCATGGCGGACAGCCGTTCCAACTGCATTCGGATGCCGCATTCGCCAGCCATCCACTAAGTGCGCTGCTGCCAGAGGCCGGACCCCGCGGCGCAGGGATTGAGCTGCGCCTGCATGAGGCCGATCCCGACCTTGCGGCAGAGCGGGCGGTTACCCTTGAAACCGGGCTTGTGTTGCAAGCGCCGACCGACAAGCGCGGCCATGGCTTGCGAGAAGCGGTCATCCTGTGCCCGGCAGGCTATGCCTGGGTGCCGTCGCGACGGATCTGAAAGGGATCAGCCACCCCCTGTCGCCTGCGGCAGACCGTCATCAATGGCATAATAATCGCCCTTGTCCGCCACGAAGATGTGCTGTGACAACTGCCCGCCGGTTGGATTGTCGATCACACCAGCCTCGATCGAAAAGCTGCCGTCCGCGGCGCGGAAATACAGGCTGGACCCGCAATCGGGGCAAAACCCGCGCGTGCTGCCCCCTGCCGCGCGGTGTTCGGTAACATGGCGGGCGTGCCAGTGCAGCGCCTGTTCCGGGGCATCAAAGGATGCCGCATAGTGCCCGGACAATTTGCGGCATTGCGTGCAGTGGCAGGACCACACTTGCCCCATGGGGCCGGGCAGGCTGAAACGGTTGGCACCGCAAAGGCACGAACCGTGCAGCGTTTCCGCCTGTGTTGCAGCAGGGGGCGGGCCTTCAGGGCTGTAATAATCGCCCGCAACCTCGGCGAACCAATGGCTTTCGATGTGCAGGCTGGTCGGGCCATCCAGTGCGCCGGCGGCAATGGATATGCGCGCCTCGCCTTCCGGCTGCCAAAACAAAAAGGCCCCGCAGTCGCGGCAAAAGCCTCGCCGCGCCTGAGCAGAGGCGCGAAACCAGGCAAGGCCCCGCTTTTCGACCAGACGGAAACGGTCATGCGGGACAGCGGTTGCCGCCCAGTAATGCCCGGATTGCTTGCGGCACTGCGTGCAATGGCAGGCCACCACATCGCGCAAAGGGGGCGTCACCTCGAACACCACGCCGCCACACAGGCATGATCCGCGCATCATGCTGCCTCGTGGAAGACTTCGGCCAGCAAGGGCACCAGCCAGTCTTCGTCGGCCTTGGTAAAGGCGGCGGGAGTGTTGCTGTCCAGATCCAGAACCCCCAGGAGCCGCCCCGCTCCGTTCCAGACCGGCAGAACCAGTTCGGACCGCGTGGTGGACGAACAGGCGATGTGGTCGGGAAAGGCATCGACGTCCGGCACATTCAGCACTTTGCCGCTGCGCGCCGCCGCCCCGCAAACCCCGCGCGAGAAGGGTATGACCAGACAGCCATGCCCGCCCTGATAGGGCCCGATCTTGAGCAGTTCCGGCCCGACCACGCGATAAAACCCTGTCCAGTCGGCATGGGGGTGGTGGTTGTGAATCTCGCAAACCACGGTCGCCATCAGGGCGACGGCATCGGTTTCACCGTCGCACAGCGCGCGGATCGAAGCGGACAGATCGTCATAGTTCATCTTAATACCCCAGGGCGCAGCCGTCCTTGCGCGGATCAGACCCGCCGATCAGGACGCCGCTGTCATCAATCAGAATGGCCTGCGCACCGCCAATCGGATCATGCGGCACCGACACCTGATGGCCCATCGCCGCCAGGTCGTCGCGCACGTCCTGGCCATAGCCGCGCTCGACCTGCATCCCCTCTTCGCCGCTGAAACAGCGCGGGGCATCGATGGCGGATTGCAGATCCATGCCGAAATCGACGAGGTTGCTGATCAGGCGGGCATGGCCGTTGGGCTGATAGGCCCCGCCCATCACGCCAAAGGGCATGATGACCCGCCCATCCCGTTTCAGCATTCCGGGAATGATGGTGTGCATCGGGCGCTTGCCGCCCGCCGCCTCGTTCGGGTGGCCAGGTTCCAGGCTGAATCCTGCCCCGCGGTTCTGGAAGTTGATGCCGAATTTCGAAGAGGCGAGTCCAGAACCGAAGCCCCAGAAGATCGAATAGATCAGCGAAACCGCCATGCCGTCGCGGTCCACCACGGTGATATAGATGGTATCCTTGTGCACCGCCTCGGTCAGCGGACGGGCATGGGCCATGGCGCGTTCGGGATCGATCAGCGCGGCCAGTTTCGCCGCCGTCTCGGGCGCCAGCATATGGTCAAGCCGCGGGGCGGTTTCAGCGATAAAGCGGTTGCGGGCATCATAGGCCAGCTTGGCGGCCTCGGCCTCGATATGGGCGCGACGGGGGCCGAAAGGATCCATCGCGGCAATATCGAAATGCTTGAGGATGTTCAGCATCAGGATCGCGGTCGCGCCCTGCCCGTTCGGTGGGTGCTCGACCAGTTCGATGCCGCGATATTCGCCCGACACCGGCACCGTCCAGTCACACTGTGTCGCCGCCAAGTCCTGCAACGTGTGGCTACCGCCAAGCGCACGGAGCGAGGTGATCATATCCTCGGCCACCTCACCTTCGTAAAACCCGGCGCGGCCCTGGGCGGCAAGGCGGCGCAGCACCTCGGCCTGACCGGGCGCACGGAAAACCTGCCCCAGCCCCGGCACCTGCCCGTCAATCAGATAATGGCGGCGGGCGTCGCCTTGCAGCGCGGGCGCATCTTCGGCCCAGTCGAACGCGACACGCGGAGCCACCGGCACGCCCTCATCGGCATAGCGGATCGCGGGGGCCAGAATGCGGTCCAATTCCAAGGCGCCCCAATCGGCGTTCAACCGGCAAAAGGCGTCAATGGCGCCGGGCAGCGTGACCGCCTCGATGCCGCGGACCGGCATTTTTTGCAGGCCCCGGGCACGCAGGTCATCGGCAGACAGCGCAGCGGGCGCGCGGCCAGAGCCGTTCAGGGCAAGGATGTCGTTTGACCCGGCAGGCTTCAGCAGGACAAAGCAGTCGCCGCCGATCCCTGTCATCTGGGGCTCGCATATGCCCAGCAGAACCGCCCCGGCAATGGCCGCGTCGGCGGCATTGCCGCCCGATTGCAGGATGTCGATAGCGGTCTTTGCCGCCAACGGGTGCGACGTGGCACACATGCCGTTGGCTGCATAGGTGGCCGATCGGCCGGGCAAATGAAAGTCGCGCATGATGACACCTCCGCCGCAGACCCTAGGGAGGCACGAGGCAGAAGCCAAGTCTGCTGAACCTCGGCATCGCGGACTGGGTGGGGGCTTTTACCGCGACGCCGAGGGAAGCTTTATGCAGCTACTGGATCAGATTTTCAGTGGGTCCGGGCGGATTGACGGGCAAATCATGGCGAGATTGCGGCATAATTCGCAACTTGGGCACAGTCCGCCAATGGGCCGGGGATTGTTACACTGGCAGCGAGAATTGCAGATGATTGCGGCCAGCCAGCCGACGATACTCAAGACCCGTGGTCAAGGCACGAATCAAGCCCCACCCAAAGCCGCCTTCCGGCAAATCCCCCCCCAGATCCGGCGGACCGCCAGGAGGCAGCCGCTCTTCGGGCATCGGCAGGCCGGAATCGATGATCCGGCAATGCAGGCAGGCGGGCGCAACGATCAGCCGCAGCTCGATCTCGCCCGGATAACAGGCATAGGCGTGTTCCACCACATTGTTCAGAACCTCTGCCAGAACCAACTCTGCCGTGCCGCGCCCATCGGCATTCAGCCCGGCGAGTTCCGGCGCACGCATCACGCGTTGCAAGGCAAGGCTGACCGCATCGGGCTGTGCTGCGATCACAAGGCAAAGCGCCATCCCTTCGACATCTGCCATCGGAACCTTGCAGTTACACAGCATCGCGCAGACCGTCATCCCAACGGTCATGGATTGTGAAAATGCTGTCCATCCGGGTCAGGCGGAACACCTTTTGCACCGTGGGCGTCAAACCAACCAGTTCCAGCGGGCGCTCCGCCCCCAATGCCTTGCGCACCGCCACCACGGCCCCGAGGCCCGAGCTGTCGATGAAGGCCACCTGCGACAGATCAAGGACGACACGCCCTTGACCTTCAAGGGAAATCTGGCGCATCCGATCCTTGAACTGGATCGCGCAGGCAGCATCGATCCGGTCCTGCTGCACCTGCGCCATAAGCAACTCGCCCTGCTTTTCGACGGTAATATTCATCTAAACCTCCACCGGGGAACGGAGGCAGATTAGGGAACAGGCATTACCAAAGCGTAAGCGCAGTCAGTTCAACTGGAACTGAAGCGGATAGCGCCCATCCTCGAAATCGCCGAACAAATCGGGCAGGTCGGGGTGGGTCACGGGCTGGCCGGTTTCGTCCGGAACAAGGTTCTGTTCGGACACATAGGCGACGTAATAGGACTGATCGTTTTCGGCCAGCAGATGATAGAACGGCTGGTCCTTGGAAGGGCGGCTTTCCTCGGGGATCGCCTCGTACCAGGCATCGGTGTTGTTAAAGATGGCATCGACATCGAACACCACACCACGAAACGGGTGCTTGCGATGACGCAACACCTGCCCGATGTGATACTTGGCATCCGTCTTCAACATAACACTACCCCCAACTGCATATTTACTCCTGACGGCAGGGCCTGTCCATGTCAGGGACGGTGGCACAAGGGAAACAATACCGTTGCATGATGGCGACAGTCGGGCCCCTGCCTCGCGGAATTCTGATCAGATTGCAGATGTTGCGGCATTTCCCTTGGGCGCGCTTTCCCCTATGGTGTCGTCAAAATGAATGCGCGAGGGGCAGATGAGCAGAACTCTCCGTGCGTCGATCCTGTTACTGGCCCTTGCCTCTTGTGGGGGCGGGAACTTTTCGGCGCCCCGTGATCTTGACGACGCATGTTCGATTTTGCGTCAACGCCCCGGCTATCTGCGGGCGATGGAGGCGACCGAGCGGCGCTGGGGTATTCCGGTGCATGTGCAGATGGCTGCGATCCATCAGGAATCGAAATTCGTGGGCAATGCCCGCACGCCGCACCGATTTGCGCTGGGGGTCATTCCGATGGGGCGGCAATCCTCGGCCTATGGCTACAGTCAGGCGCTGGACGGCACCTGGGAGGAATATCAACATGAAAGCGGTCGGCGTGGCGCCCGGCGCGACCGGATCGAGGATGCGACCGACTTCATGGGCTGGTATATGCGCGGCACCACCGACCGGCTGGGTATCTCGCCCGGTGACGCAGAGTCGCAGTATCTGGCCTATCATGAGGGGCGGACAGGCTTTTCCAACCAGTCTTATCTGGGCAAGCCCTGGCTGGTCGATGTGGCCGCCAAGGTCGGCAGCCGGGCCGAGCTTTATCGCCAGCAACTGGAATACTGCCGCTGACCGGAGGGCGGAGGCCTAGTTCTTCCGCCGATCGATCTCATCCTTGATGTTGAAAAAACCGGGGGCGAACCCCTTGCCCACGGTCAGATCACCCAGGATCACGGTGGTCTGCTGGCCGACGTCATCGGTGATGATCCACTGGCGCAAGGTGACCGGGCTGGCGGTGAAGACCAGTTCAATCGTGCCATACTCGGGGTGTTCGGGGTCTTGGGCGATCACGCGAGTGGTATTGTCCACCTCTTTGTGGCCGATGACCGTCCTGGCCTTGGCGAGATTTATCTTGTCGGCCAGGATAAGGCTGAGGGGCGTGCGGCGCAGCGGGTATTGCTCTGGCGGCTGGTTCGACTTGGCATCGAAGATCGCCACATTGCCCGACGAAGCCAGCACCAGGCTCTTGTCGGGCGGCGCATATTCGAACCGCACCCGTCCAGGCCGCTGGATGTAAATCTTTCCCAGCACCACAGAGCCGTCTGCATTCACCTGGGTAAAATCGGTCTGAACCGAGGTGATGGCGTTCAGATACGCCGACAGATCTGCAAGCGGAATCGGTGCCGCCGCAGCGGGCATCGACAGGGCGATCAGGGCAAGCGGGGCCAGAAGGGCGGTGCGTCTGTTCATGCCCCCTATATAAGCAGAACAAAAACGGCCTGCACCCCCTGCCCCGGTCACATGGCGGCGAGTTGCCTGTAACAGAAAAGGCAGAAAATCAGCGGTTTGGCCCTGACCGGTCAGAGGAATCAAAAGATCGCGTGACCTGTTTCCTTGCCTAGATACCGATTTATACGCAAGAAACCGGCGCGTGATTGGAAATTGTGCAGAATAAAGCACGAATATTTTCAAGTAATAGAGAATTATCTGCGAAAAACCGGTATCCAGAACACCAACTTTGCCAAAAACTGTCTGCGGTTTCACTTATCTTGCGGCAATTCCCACTGGTGAACAGGCAGGAGAGGCGGATGAAAGTCGTTGTACTTGGCGCAGGCGTGATCGGCGTGACCTCGGCCTGGTATCTGGCCCGTGCGGGTCATGAGGTGACGGTCATCGACCGGCAGGATGGCCCGGCGCTGGAAACCTCTTTCGCCAACGCGGGCGAGGTCAGCCCCGGCTATTCCGCCCCGTGGGCCGCACCCGGCATTCCGCTGAAGGCGATGAAGTGGATGTTCATGCGCCATGCGCCGCTGATCCTGAACCTGCGGCCCGATCCGGCCAAGCTGGGGTGGCTGGCGCGGATGCTGGCAAACTGCACCACCGATGCCTACAAGACCAACAAAAGCCGCATGGTCCGCATCGCCGAATATTCGCGCGACTGCCTGAAGGATCTGCGCGCCGAGACCGGCATTTCCTATGACGAGCGCACGCAGGGCACCCTTCAGGTGTTCCGCAGCCAGAAGCAGGTCGATGGCGCGGCAAAGGACATCGAGGTTCTCAAGGCCGACGGCGTGCCGTTCGAGGTTCTGGACGCCGCGGGTTGCGTGCGCGCCGAGCCGGGCCTTGCCTCATCCGTTCACAAGATCGCCGGTGGCCTGCGCCTGCCGGGCGACGAAACCGGCGACTGCTTCAAATTCACCAACTCACTGGCCGAAATGGCCCGCGCCCTTGGCGTGACCTTCCGCTGGGGCGTGAAGATCGAAGGGATCGAAACTGACGGCACCCGCGTTTCGGGCATCCGCACCGACAAGGGTGTGATCATGGCCGACAGCTATGTGCTGGCGATGGGCAGCTTTTCGCCGTTCCTGGCCAAACCGCTGGGGATGAACCTGCCGATCTATCCGCTGAAGGGGTATTCGCTGACCATCCCGATCACCGATGCGGCCAGGGCGCCGGTCTCGACCGTGATGGACGAGACCTACAAGATCGCCATCACCCGTCTGGGCGACCGTATCCGCGTTGGCGGTCTGGCCGAGGTGAACGGATTCGATATGTCGCTAAGCCCCAAGCGCCGCGCGACGCTGGAACATTCGGTCGAGGATCTGTTCGGCGGCGCGGGCGACCAGTCGCAGGCCACCTTCTGGACCGGCCTCCGCCCGATGACGCCCGATGGCACGCCGATCGTCGGCCGCTCTACCCTGTCCAACCTGTTCCTGAACACCGGGCACGGCACGCTGGGCTGGACGATGGCCGCAGGGTCGGGCCGGTTGCTGGCTGATCTGATGTCTGGCCGCGCACCGGAAATTGAACATGCCGATCTGGGCTATGCCCGCTATCTGCGCGATGCCCGCAAACGCCAGGCCATTGGCCTTGCCGTTCCGGCCTGATCCGTTCAACAGGCTGAAAAGCGCCGGTTTCCGGCGCTTTTTTCATTTGTGTCATAAGTTTACCACAAAGCGGCGGCAGCCTTGCCGGTCTGAACCGGAACCGATGACGACAGGCAAGGCTGGAAACCCGCAATTGACTTCGCTGGGGAATTTTGCTGTCTCGCGCCTAGGTTCCCGGTGTGCGTCCCGCCACTCCAACCCATTTGGCCCATGCGCCACAAGGAGGATTACCTTGCGCCATTATTCCCTTCCGCTTGCCCTGACTGCGGCCCTTTGGGGCACCACCGCGCTTGCCCAAGCCACGCCCGAAGGCGCGGCAGAGCTGACCGCCACCTTGCAGACCTATCTGGGCGCAACCCCCGGTGTCGTCTCGGTGGCCCCCGAGGGCGATGCCTATGGTGTGAAGATCGACTTCACCCCCCTGCTGGCCAAGCTGCCAGCCGAGGCGGGCACCGCCACGATTTCGCCGCTGACGTTCCAGTTGACCGACAATGGCAATGACACCTGGGCCTATACGCAGGATCAAAGCTTTGCCTTCACACTGAATGCGCCCGGCAAGGCCGACATCAGCGTGAACATCGCCAACATCAAGGGCACCGGCACGTTCGATGAGGCGATCCAGTCGTTCTCGGCTTCTTCCACCACGGTCACCGACCTTCAAATGAAGCAGCAGATCACCGAAGCTGCCGGCACCAGCAACGTGCAATACTCGGTCGCCTCGACCCAGTATGAAACCAAGGCAGCGGCGGGCGCGAACGGCGGCGTTGACAGCACGATGACCTATTCTGCCACCGGCTTTTCCGAAGTCTTCGACGTCCCTAGTGGCGGCGGGCTCCCCCCCACGACTATCAGCCTGAAGGCCGATGACTACACCGGCAATGGTGTGGTTCAGGGTATGCGCCCCGATGCGATCTACAAGCTGGTCGCATTCTTCGTCGCCAACCCCGAGGCTGCGGCCGTTGCCGCCAAGCAGGGCGATCTGAAAACCATCGTGACCGAAGGTCTGCCGATCTTTGATCACCTGACGGCGAATGCCACGATGGGCGGCGTATCGGTGGAAACGCCGATCGGTCCGGTGGCCATCGCCTCCGCCAAGGTCGATGTCGAGGCGAATGGCATTGTTGAAAAGGGTCTTGTCCGCGAGGCGATTGCCATCAGCGGCCTGAGCCTCCCGCCCGGTCTGGTGCCCGAATGGGCCGCGACGCTGGTGCCCAGCGACGTGACGCTGGATTTCGGCCTGTCGCGCTTCAACCTCGATGCGCCGGTCAAGCTGTTCCTGCAAGCCGCCGACCTGACCAAGAAACCGCCGGTCGGGCCAGAGGTGGAGCAGCAGCTTCTGGCGGCCCTCTTGCCCGAAGGCGTGGTTGACCTGACCATCGCCCCCGGCACGACCACCGCGCCTGACTATACCCTTGGCTACACCGGCACCCTGTCGTTCGGGCCGGAAACCACGGTTCCGGTGGGCAAGGCCACTGTGTCGCTGACCGGGATGGACAAGGTGACCGCCACGATCCAGGCCGCCCCGCCCGAAGTGAACCAGCAATTCGCCCCCTTCCTGGCCATGGCGACCGGCATGGCCAAGCCGGGTGACGGCGGCGCCTTGGTGTGGGATCTGGAAACCACGCCCACAGGTGGAATGCTGATCAACGGCACCGACCTGTCGGGACTGGCACAGTAATGGCAATGCCGGGTCTGGTCATTTCGTGCGAAAGCCCGACGGGGCCGGACCTGGCGCTGCTGTTCGAACGCCACACGGCAGACATGCACGCCGACACGCCCCCCGAGAGCATTCACATGATGGATGCCTCGGAGCTGGACAGCCCCGACATCGCCTTTTTCGTGATGCGCGACAGCGGGCGTCCGGTGGCCATGGGCGCCTTCAAGCGGATTGACAGCACTCATGCCGAGATCAAGTCCATGCATGTGCTGGCAGAAGAACGCGGCCGCGGCTTGTCGCGCCAGATGCTGGAGCATCTGGTGGCTGCGGCACAGGCCAAAGGGCTGAAGCGCCTGTCGCTGGAAACCGGCGTGCAACCAACCTTCATCGCCGCCCGCGCCCTTTATGAGCGGGCGGGCTTCACCTATTGTCCGCCGTTCGAAGGCTATGGCGCGGACCCGAATTCGGTTTTCATGACGCGCCCGCTTGATTGACGGGGCAACCTGATGCAAATGAAGCGCGTGCTCCCGTAGCTCAGCTGGATAGAGCAACTGCCTTCTAGTTCCAGAATCCGACCATGCCGCCCCGCGCCTACGGCAAGATTACCAAACAAAATTAGTATCTTCGTCCGGTCATGCCGGGTGATGGATGACATACAGTTGCATGAGGCCGATCATGGCAACGCTGGAAATGACATTCACCGAATGACGGCACACCGCATCACCGTGACCTAAGCGTTTCAGGCGGCAGTCAACCTGCGCGCCGCGGTTTCTATGGCATGGAAAACCGATCCAGCGGCAGAGCGCATCGCCAGCAACGCCAAATGCCCTTCGGCGCGGCGGATCACGAAGACCGACATATGCTCCAGCCCGGTTCGTCTGGCGCTGCCGGGGGCAAAACCTTGGGCGTCAAGGTTCACCAGTTTTTCCAGAAGGGCACGGATCGGCGCGGCGTCGGCGGCGGTGATTTCAAACATGACACAGCCGTCGGTCTGTTCACTGACCGAACAATGCCTCGCCTCTGCCTTCAGGGCGGCAGCAAAGTCGCTTTCGGCCCTGCCCTCAGCCTCGACCATCCAGGCGCCTGGGCCGATCCAGAAGGCAGCGATGCCGTCTGTTGCCTTCCAGCCCCCAGGACCGGGCAGGTGCAGTCCAAAGGGCTGCGGTTCGCCGCTGCCTTGGCGCAGGGTCAGCGAAGCCAGCGCCATGCCTGCATTCTCGCGGATGGTCAGAGGACCAATAGCAATGGTTAGCGGCAGCGCATCGCCCAAAGCAGAGAGGGGGGAAAGGTCAGTCACGCAGGCGCCCTCCTTCCGGGTCAACGAAATGGGGGGAAACCACGCGCAGGCGGGTCGATTTGCCCTCCAGCGGATTGGCTGCCACGATCACCTCGCCCAGCCGCGTCGTGCCACTGGCCAGAAAGCCAAGGCCAATGGCGGAACCGACATGGGGCGAGAAACAGGCCGAGGTGATCCAGCCCTGATCGCTCCAGGTATCCTGTGCCACCCCTTCGGCGAACAGATGCGCGCCTGCGGTGACAGGATCGGCCGGATCGACGGGTTGCAGGCCCACCAGAGCGCGGGTCTCGGCCAGCATCCCCTCGCGCCGGGTCATCACCGTGCCGATGGCATCCTTCTTGGCCGAAACCATCTTGCCCATGCCCAGCATCTGCGCCGTGGTCTGGCCGTTCAACTCATTCCCCGCCGCATGACCCTTTTCAATGCGCATGACACCCAGCGCCTCGGTGCCGTAGGGGGTGGCACCCAGATCGGCCCCCACCTGAACCAGCCGCGCCATCAGGGCGTTGCCATAGCGCGCGGGCACCGCCAGTTCATAGGCCAGTTCCCCCGAGAACGAGATGCGGAACAGCCGCGCCCGCAGCCCGCCGCAAACCGTCAAGGGCGCGCAAGCCATGAAGGGAAAGGCCTCGTTCGACAGGTCGAACCCGTCCACCACCCGTTCCAACAGCCGCCGCGCATTCGGTCCGGCGACCGAGAATTGCGCCCAGGCGTCGGTGGTGGAGATCAGTTGTACATCCAGTTCCGGCCACAGGCATTGGCGGGCGAATTCCATGTGGCGATAGACTGGCCCGGCCTGCGCCGTGGTGGTGGTGACGACGTAATGATCCTCGGCCAGCCGGGCGCAGGTGCCATCGTCATAGACGTGGCCGTCCTCGCGCAGCATCAAGCCATAGCGCACCATGCCGACCTTCAGGCTGGCCATCGGGTTGGCGTAAAGCCGGTCAAGGAAAGCCCCGGCATCGCGGCCCTGAACATCCACCTTGCCCAGCGTCGTCACGTCGCAGATGCCCACACCGGCGCGAGTGGCCAGAACCTCGCGGTCCACAGTCTGACGCCAGGTGGTCTCGCCGGGGCGGGGGAAATATTGGGCGCGCATCCATTGGCCAACCTCGACGAAGACGGCCCCTTGTGCCGCCGCCCATTCGTGGCTGGGCGTCAGGCGACGGGGACGGAAATGCGGCCCCGTATCGCCGCCACCGAGAACAGCCATGGAAACTGGGGTGTAGGGCGGGCGGAAGATGGTCGTTCCGGTCTGGGGAATGGATTGCCCCGTCAGCTCGGCCATCACGGCAAGGGCCGTGACATTCGCCGTCTTGCCCTGATCGGTCGCCATGCCCAGCGTGGTCCAGCGTTTCAGATGCTCGACCGGCCGCATGTTCTCCTGATGGGCCAGCTTGATGTCCTTCACCGTCACATCATTCTGAAAATCCACCCAGGCGCGCGCCTTGCCCGGCACATGCCACAGCGGATGCTGGTTGCCTTTGGCATCGCTGGCCGCGGGCAGGTCTGGCAGGTTTGCCGAAATCCCCAGATCAGCCAGTGCCGCGCGGGCAGCCTCTGCCCCGTTCATCAGCGCGGCCTGTGTCGTGCCCTGTCCCGCAGCAGCGCCCGCCACCGTCAGACCGGGCGGGCCGCCTGCGGGCGCGGGCAGGAAGGCCTGATGCGCCTCGGACCATTCCGGGCGGCCCCGGTGATGCGAGGCAAGGTGCAGGTTCGGGTTCCAGCCGCCTGCGACGCCCAAGACCCCGGCCTTGATCCAGACGGGCGCAGCGTCTCGGGTAATCTGCACATGGCTCAGGCCAAGGCGGCCCTTGGTATCGGTCACCACGGACCCGGCAAAAAGCGGGTACTGGCCCAGTGCCTTTGCATCCCGGCGCGGATCGATGACGGCGGTGACCTGCACACCCTTGGCCACCAGATCGGCGGCGGTGCGGTGGCCATCATCGTTGCTGGTAAAGATCGCCACCTTGTCGGCGGGGCAGGCCGCCCAGCGGTGGACATAGGCGCGCAATGCCCCGGCCAGCATGATGCCGGGCCGGTCGTTGTTGGCGAAAGGAATATGCCGCTCGGTCGCACCCGCCGCCAGAATGATGCGCTTGGCCGTGATGCGCCACAGGGTTTGCCGCACGGTTGCGGGCGTGGGCAGATGATCGCCCACCCGCTCGACCGCGCCATAGATGCCATGATCGAAGGCGCCGAACACCGTGGTGCGGCGCAGAATGCGCAGGTTGGGCAGGCTGACGAGTTCAGCCTCTGCCTCCGCCACCCAATCGGGGGCCGGGCGATCGCCCAGAGCTTCGCCCTCGGCAAGCAGCCGACCACCAAGGCGGAAATCCTCATCCGCCAGGATGACCCGCACACCCGACCGCGCCGCTGTCAGCGCCGCCGCAAGTCCCGC
>APMI01009865.1_pt1 | contig 13530 bp, 3 predicted proteins | sample 667938 | NCBI WGS metagenome assembly APMI01 (sample SAMN01084076, study PRJNA167559) | wastewater metagenome | biome: Wastewater | place: Denmark: Ejby Moelle, Odense | collected 2011-11-28 | reverse complement strand
TATGATATAGTGCAAGTATTCGTTGACCAGCTTCTATCTTAAAATAAATAATTTATATATTAACAGCATTAAAATCGTTAAAAATATTTGACTTAAAACTATAATAAATAAACTGACAATCTAAACACTTTAAATCAACAGCTCTTACAAAAATAGTAAGTTCAACAACAAAGTTATCATTACGAACTATATTTCGATAAATGTCGATATAACTTTATCAAAAGGAGTGAATTTAATCCCCGTATATCGCTATTTTTATAACAGGTGAATAGTTTTAACTTGTTTCACAATTAATTTGAGCTTTTCAATCATTCGAATATTTAATTTAGCATAAAACTATATATTCTTAAGAGTGCAATATAGACACGTAAAATATAGTCAGTCACTGCAATCATAGTTTTATTTACAATTCATAGCTATTTTGATCAGAAACGATTTTGATTCCTATGTGATAATATTCGAATTGGTTTTCATTTTCGAAAATTATTTAAAGACTAACTCGATGTATAAATTTGTGTATGGGATGCAGAGGACAATTAAGTTGACTATTGAAAATTATTACCAGGCTGCTTATTTTTAACAATGTGTTTAATGCTTATTTTTATGTTTAGCGTGATTCTATTATATTTTTAATAAATTCGAGAAGTGCCAAAGGGGAATGAAAGGTGGCAAAAACAGCTAATTCATCAAAAAATTAACAGAAATTATATAAGTATACCATTTGATTAAAGAAGGATGAGAAAAATGCCAAGGTGGTCAAGTTTGACAAAAGAAAAAAGCAACTAATTGTCACCAGCATATCAAAATTAGAGGAAATACTCCCTAAATATTTTAAGCACTCCAATTTCGAGAGCTTTGCAAGGCAGCTTAACTGGTTTGGATTTAGAAAAATAAGAGGAGGAGTCGAACATATTTTTAAGAACCCTCAACTGAAGCAGGGCAAGAAGTAACACTAATTTTAAACTTAGGCTTAGCTAATTGAAGTCAAAAAGAGCTAAAAGGTCCATAGAGATGCAGGAAATAGCAAATGTTGACGAAAATAAGGCTTTAGAATATCAAAACTTTTAAAATAAATAAGAGGTGAACTAACTCAAAAATGTTCCGTGGACTCCATTTATTTATTGCAACAATTCACTGAGTAACTCATACTTAATGTTCTATGAACCCGTCTTTATGAATTCAAATAATGTTCTCTCTCCAATGATGTATTATCCTTGATCATTTGTTTTATTTCTGATTTGGTGGTATCGCAAATAATTTATATGTTTTTTATTTTTACCTAACAGAAATTTATGAATTAATCAGAAATATTTATTTTACTGTTTTACTATGATAGGTTCATTTATTTTAATGTTGGCATTAAATTAATTATTTTAAATATCTAAGACAGAGACAAATCAATTTAAACTGCTTTCATAGCTCAGTATTCATCATTCTCGTATATAACTTCCTCCTTGTCCTGGTTCTGAAACTCGTGCATGACATGAGAGTACACTTCTTTCTCTTGGATGTCTCCTTAGGTGAAACTAATTTGCTTGCTGTAATTGTACGATCGTTCATGTTCGAAACTGGGCTGTGTCTTAAATGAAGTGATGCAGATTGTTGTCTCACCGTCATATTTTGAGCGTTTTACTAAGCTTACCAAGTTACGGTCTATTTTCTTGGCTTTATTCCTCAGTTTGCTATACTCCTTATTTTCAATAGTCAAAAAAGTGGGAAGTGTGATCATGTTTCTGATGGTCTTGTAATAGTATCGGTTATGATAGAACTCATACAGCTTATCAGATACTTTTTGTGACTAATTGATATACAGAAACTCATGCTTCATTTCTTACACTTTATTAGCATTGTAGTCCGAATTATCTTCAACTTCTATTGAACTTGTATCTGGCATCGTAGTTGAAGTTGTATTTTATTTTCGCATAGTTAAAGGTTTACGATGTTACACACTGATATCAAAATCAAAGGGTAAGCCAAATTTTAGACAATTGTCCATTGACATTTTTGACTGATTGTTGCTTCTTGCGATTATTGCCTTCACTGTTAGTTTTATGTAACAGTTAAATAAGCTTAAGTCTTATAAAATTTGGACGTACATCGATAATATTTATTGATATTCGACATTGTACCGGCCAATCTTGTTGAACATCTCTTGCGATTGTAAGATGTAGTTCACTAAATTTAATATCTTAAAGCCATGAGTGATGACCAATAAATTTTCTTAATGCTCAAGATCGTTACGGTAGATACAATCGGCTTATAACTATTTTTTAGTGTATTCTTTAATATATCGATATGAATCTTTCTGAAGACACAATTTTTTTAGATACATTGAGTAGAATTACACTGCATTTTTGTTTAAATATTGATTCATTTTCTTTTTCTCATCTTTTTCAATTTTGTCCTGCTGTGATTCCATTTCGTGGTTCAGAATTATTTAGCATACTTCTTAGTCGAACCCTTTTCTAGCACAGGCATGCAGGACCAGAAATGATTTGATTTTCATTGTGCATTATTCTGCATTTATACCTCGGTATAAAAAATTAAGCAGTTAGTTTTTACTCTTTGGCGAAAGGATAAAATTTGTTAAAGCATTTAAATTTCTTGGTTGGACTAACTCATGGCTTTTATTAATTTTTGCTTTTTCCAATTGCTTCTCGACTTCGCTAGAGAATAAGTTTGATTTCAGTTTTTTTAGCATTTTCGAGTACAAGTAGATAAATAGACAAAATAACTTTATAATTATTGCTCATTCTAATATTAATCATAAGATCACAAAATCCTTAAATATCATAAGTGTTTCGAGTATTGTATTGAGTCATAATTTACAATAAATAACTAGATTAATAATAGCTATAATTTTCATCTCTTTAAATATATTAAAATAAGGGAAGACAATTTAAATTAATATCATAAAGGTCAAAAGATAAAAATGAGCGATATCGATGAAAGTGAATTATTACAAAGCTTAAAGGAATTTTAAACTGAGCTATCTAATGTAAGGAGCATGAAATTGACAACATAAATTGAGAATTATGAACGGCAATGTCAAATTGATTATTAATTGGAATTGGAGTCGCAGTATAAAAGTATTGAGATCTAGCATGCACAAAAGAAAGCAGAATTGATTAAGTCGTATGATTAAAATCGCAATAAATTAATGAAAAATAAATAATAAATAAATAAACAGCTTCTCGCTTATGAAGCTATTCTTGAAGATCTTATTGAGAGAAAGAGTAAAGTATAAGCAGAATTCCAATAAAATTTAACCAAACTTACAGCGTTCAAAGACAAATCAATAGCCGAATGGAAAAAGAGTTCAAATGAATCAATAAAAAGATTTAATTATCAAACTCTTGCACCAAAAATATCGACACAACCTAGATCAAAAATGACGACTCCGAACAGCATAACAAAATAGTCATCAAAGTCAAAATAAAAGACAGGAAATAATAGAACTTAACTGTCACCATCGCATAAAAAATAGAAAACTACATCTCCAAGCACTTAAAGCTGAATAATTAGTTTAAAGATAGATGAGTTAATAGAATGATTTTCAATAAATATAATAATATAAAGTATTTTAAATAGTTCAAGCTTTTTTCTCAAATTAATTAAACTGGATTTTTATTCATATTGTGCCAGTTTCTCTGTATATTTTGGCCATGAGTAAGCAATGTGTGAGCATTAACTTGTACAAAACAGCAGCGATAAACTGTTTAATACTTTTCTACCCTTAAGGCAAAGTCTCCCAAACTCTTACTAATTTCGACTTGATTTGTTCATCATAGTTCGTTGGCTAAAGTTTAATGATAAGCTTGATCCATTCTTAAACATCAGGATTATTCTTCTCTCTAAAATATATACACATTTTACTATTAGATGAACACGAAGAATTGGCAACTAAAACTCAACAACATATAATTTTGCCGTTGTATTACTTTAAGTTTATCAGTTGTATGAAAAGATACGCCGATACTACTCGTAGTTCGTTTTTAAGTACGGGATTGTGTTTGACTGTTCTTAATGTCTATTTTACGCTCAGTCAACACTTTATAGAATGTCTTCTGAATTTACTACTATTTCTTTTTTATCTTTTTGTCGGTTTTTCTCTGTTATTATATCACCATCAGTTCACCAGGCTGGATTAAATTATTTTGAATATGATAATTAAGTTTCAAGTAAAAGAACAGTATTGCCATTAATAAGTATTTGTACAATTTTGCTAAATTAAGCGAATTTGCATAAAAATATTATTACAGAGTCTTCATGAAACTGAGTAAATATACATATTATTTTATGGCTTTTCTATCCTATGATTTGTATCCTTTCATGAACTTTATTTATTAACTTTTGAATGGTTTATAAGTTATTATTGTATCAAATGATTCCATAATGAAAGATTGCGCTTATTTACAGTATATTTATTCCATGGTGTTCATGAAATCACGATGGAAATTGTTATAGAACAGTTATTAATAAGGACTCAATAATTACATACCCTTTCCTAAGATACTCTTAGCTGCTGAAGCATTTCCAAATTATTTTTATTACAAGCTGGCAACATTAATTTATAAAATTTGCAGACCCTTCGCAATGATATTACCAGAATAACCGTAGTTGATATAATTTTGTGGGTTTATTAGTTTGGATCTTAACTATTAATTAAGTTGTTATTCACTATTTTATTATATGCTTTGCTAGGCATTCTTCGCTTACGGAAAGTATATAATTTACAATAATTTCTTAAGTTGAACTAAAATATTTTTATACATGACCGAAGAATTTAGATTAAACTATTTCTGCTAAAATTACTGATATATTTTATGTATTATTATAGCCTTACGCAACAGCACTCCAATAATATTGAGCACAGCTGAAATATACTCATGATCAGATTTATCGTTGGAACATCTATCAATAAACCAGCGTTAAGTTCTTTCACGGATTAGAGCCGGCTATTATTCGAACTGTTATTTCACGCGGAAACATTTTAGTAATAGGAAAGTATTTGATATTTGTTTTGGGCCGTAGATTTATATCGATGATGTTATTTATGAAATTTTACCTATTCTTATGATGCCTTTTATAATGTCATACATGAGACCGAGTTTACCTTATCTCCTTTACAGATCGTTGAATTACCATATTTTAGCAAGGTAGTCTAAACATGCTGCTTTTTTGAATAATTTGTATCTTTTGAAGAATACTTACTGCTGATCCCAGTTGGAAATCATTTGATTCATTAAATTATTTTTCTATGTCTGCTAGTTCATGCGATCTAGAAGCACATTTGATGAAATTAATACTATTTTAGGACTAAAAAATAGAAAGTTATTCAGTTAGTCTATTGCTTTACTCATCATCCTAAGCCTTAATGTCTATGCTCTTGATATTAATGTAGATTCCAAAATAGATAGTCCCTCAACATATGGCAAATTCAATGCGCATAAATAATACTGATTATTCTTTAGTGCAAGATATGCAGTCTCGTACTGTTGCAGTCTTAGTTAAATACCTTTTAATTATTTATGTACACGTTTATTAAACATACAATTAAAATGAATCTGTTGGATATCTTTCTGAGTGTTCAATAACAAAGCTTTAGTTTATTTCACTTTTTTCTTAACTAAATGCACATTACTTTTCAATTTTTATAAATTCTCAGCATAGATGGCAGGTATTTACAGAAATTTCATAAACTATGCTGAGTTCTATGCGCATATTTAGTCCACGATTTATCTCGCTTTATTTTATTGTTCTATTAGTTATTATTGTTTTTATATTAGACCTTCATGATCTGCTGATTTTTATTTCAATATTTGGATTAAGTATGGTGCGGGATCGAAGGCTGGGTTGCGAAATTATGCCTATTTTGATAAGAATTATTTTATCATTGTTCTTAAATCGAGCTACTATTCATCCATTATGTTCTTTTGAATACTATGATTTGTGTTATAAAATGTGTTTAATATGATAGATAAAATTGATATTCTGATAATATTACTCATATGATGTTTATCATGTAAACATTCTCATCTAAGTTTAACCGATGGTAATTTTTTATTAATAGCATCTCTGATCTAAAACTGATGTTTAGTAATTTCTTAATTTTTCAATGTCCTCTCCAATGATCTGAAACAGATTCGATAAGCTTTGCTTGTTCTATTATTTTTAGTGTCCACAAAACTATCTAATTCATCAACTGACTCAATAAGATCGCCGCCTATTTCTCTAATTAGTCCAAAGAGATCGTTGGAATTGTATTCCGGAGTGATCCACATGGAGATGTCTTTGTAACATGCTGGATATTTGCTGAACTACTTAAATTATGTGATTTTTCCTGCTTCGAACTGTTATAGGAATCTCTTGTCTTGTGACCAGAATAGTCTCACATCTGGTATTTTGAATAATCGCATTGCAAATCTTTAAAGTCCAAGTCCTGCAGCCCATCCTCTTTATTTGCCTCTTCCGCTGCGATCAAGGACTCCTTGATGAATGACTCCGCAGCCTAGCATTTCCACCCATTTGCCATCAAAGAAGACTTATAATTAAAATGATGGTTAAGTGAATGGAAAATAGGCATTAACCCATCGCATTTAGGTCTATCCAAACAGATATTTGGCTAATTTTTAGATAGTCTGTTTTAGATCTTTCTCTGCATCTTGGATACTGACTTTATCCTGAGTGCCTAACATACGGACTGCTTCCATTTGATGAAAGACAGGGTAATGGTATCGATCGATTTAGTCCCTGCGGTATACGTCTCCAAAGAATAGGAAATTATTCTTGCCACTCTATAAATTATTCTTCTGGTGTGCGCTCGTGTGGGTTCTCAGTAAATATTACTCATTTATGTAGTATGTGTCTGTCGATTTACGGGATACGTGGTCTATAGGAATGTTTAATGCATCGAAATTGTTATAGTGAGTTACTATCGGGTCAGAGTCTGTTGTTATCTACTATTATCAAATATATACGTGGTAGTTTTGAGGAGCAAAAAATGTTGAAATTTTATGAGTCAATATAGCAAGAGGATGGGAGGGTATGTTTAACAGTTTGCGATCAGTCATGTTCAGTATGTTTGGGGTGATATTGTATAGAGATGAAGGGTTTGCTGCATGCATTTATTGTATCTTCTTTGCGATACTGAAACTCTGTCTCATCATTATATGCATTTGTGATGTCTGTATTGGATTACATATTCGTCTCAATATCATTGCTTATCTTGGTTGTTCTTTAGATTATTAACAAAATCAAGCGTATATTAAATCTTAAAATATTATGCATAAATATTCGTTAATTTAAATGAACTGGGATTGTTCACTGATCATGCGATCCTCCATCGAAGATGTGACGTAATCTAGAGGCCAGCTTCATCACCAAAAGATACGAACCAAATATGATAGTATTCATGAACATGCTTGTGAGTCTGAGAAACATTGGTCTCAAGTCAGCCAAAAGAAAGAGAATCTATCGAGAGAATTGAAGAAAAAGACCTCCTTAAAAAGCAAAAATTCATCAATGACTAAGAAATTTATTGTGAACTCCAACGATAAGAAAGACAATTTTAGATGCATATAAACATTCGATTTGACTGAACCATCAATATTCATGACATCACAGAATAGTCACAATAGGAAGTAATCCAGACTGTAAACCGAGCCGTGCATATCTTATAGCAGTCAGTATACTCAAATAAAAGTAAGCAATTGTAGGCCTGTAAAATAGCGTAAAGCAATCATACCTTTGTGCATATCATCGCCAAAAGTGTAGCCAGTGCACTCGCCAAATGTGAAATTTACGTCACAGACTTCCCGTGCTCCAGCCCATTCCACAATTCAGAATCCCTCATGTTTGCAATCGCCTATTCTGAATAATAAGTACCAATCTCCATCATACTGTAATGGAAACACCAACAATAGTAGTAATACTTATAGGCTGTGCAGTCCTTAATCTTCAACGTATTGTCAGTACAACACCGGCCATATTGGTATCAACAGTAACAGCAATAAGAATATCTATGTGATGGGAGTACGAAAATAAATAAAGAAATCCAAGCCAATCTCTAGGATTTAAAACAATAATGAAAACAGTGCAGTTTATTTGCATGGAGACAGGAGAGACAACCTTAACAAAATATAATCTAATGGAAGCACAACGGCCAAAAATACAGTAATCGCCAACAGAATTAATTCAATCAAGGTAGACAAGTAGAATGTAATTAATTGTAACAATGAAGTCCGTGAATTCGATCATTATCTTTACGAAAGCTCGATGACTCAAAATCAAAATTTATTAACTTGTAATAACAACAATAAGCCATACAAGAGAACTAGAAAAATATCAAGAATTGAAGACTTACTCAGTGAGAAATCGGAAATTTAATCAGTAAAAAACGATTCTTAATAATCGGCTTAGTATTCTAGAGTTGTCACTGATTATGGGTCTGTGCTCAGATAAAGACAGACTTAAATAAATAGACTTGGATTGTAAGACACGAGAGAGCAAGATTTCCACCATGATAATTGATATTAATTTTCCAATTTGTTACTTGTTCCACTCAGAAAAAAAAGTTAATATAAGATTTACTACGTTTATAATAATACAAAAGACAATTAAAAAATGTCGCTAACAAAATCAGACACCGAAATCAGGCACCTTTCTTATCAGTTCTGTGAGATTGACGGTCATGATACTTAACCACTGTCGAGAATTTGCGTCGATAAGTAATGCGAACATAAAACTCTCATCTGTGCTATATGTGAATTGGAGAAACATAAAGGCCATGAGACAATACCTTTGAAAAATTTCCTAACCAAAATATACACGCCTGATAAATAAAAATAGAAGATAAAATAGCAAGATAAGAAAGAACTATAAAGTTAAATAATAAACCCGATGTATTATGCTAGCAAGATTGAACAAATTCGTAGTTCTTTTTTGAGCACTGTGCGAGACTTCAAAAATTAGATTTGCTAGACTCTAGATGAATTAGAATCCAGAGCAACTATTTATTTTAATCACATGTCTCAAAAATTGTTGCTTTTTGTCCAGTTTCAGAATCCTATCTAAGTTATGCGTAAAGATGGGATGACACAAAGCAAACTTAAGAAATATTTTTAGCAAATTCTTGATCATGTAAAAATGAAAGAGAAGTTCTCAATTACTGAAAAATTAACTGCATTATTACAAAAAGGACAGTAAAAATAAAAGCAGTTATCAACTACTTTGGCAAAGTTAAAGTCTGAGACTTCTGATTTCATTAAGAAATTTGAAAAAACTCTCGACATAGAATCACTAACAACTTTATAGAAGAGAATATTCACCTGGAGTGACTCTCTTAAAGGAACAAAAATGAAAATTAATGGTCCGATTGCTGAACAAACAGGCATGGAGTCTAGTGGTCAACGATTTATTATGCTCGAGCCTTCTCTCACAGAAAGTACATGATATGTTATTTCTAGGTAGTGATAGTAAAATGTGCTGGGGAATCAAGGTCATCAAATTCGTAGGATGGATCGGTGTCGGTGTATGTCTTAAGAACGCAATAAAGAAGGCAAATTTCTTCTTCAATTATAGCACAATAGGCCATGGCAGCTACATGATATCAAACAACGGTTACTCATGGTCGCACTCAACCGCATAATTCAACTCAGCACATAAAACTTTCCACTTCGCTCAAAATGATATCGTGTACATGGAATACGATAGGATCGCCAAGAAAATACGATTCCGCAAAAACAACGTATCTGGATAAAAATTCGAACTGGATGTTGTTGACCCTCCTCTAGGTGACTCGTATCATCCTTGTGCCAATATTTGCAGTACTGGCGATATGGTATAGGTGATAAACCCTGGCATTTCTTTGAGTTGATGTTAAATGTACATATAGATAGATACGCATTATTTTATATTAGAATACAGACATATCATAATAGATTGAATATACGCCACGAATCAATCAGCGAGTTGCCTCTTCTGCCAGTTATCATACTGTGGTTCGTAGTCAAAAGTGCGTTAATTCATAAACAGACAATCTAAGTAAATGCGAATATTACCGACGATCAACACGACAGCAGCGATGCCGAATAAGTAGATGAAGGCATTTTGTTTTATGCCGGTGTTGGCGGCGAAGTACATCACGATGAAGACTACGATCAGCACGGCTGCGATCGATTGGGATGTTGTCAGACCGAACATTTATTTGACCGATTTGTGTTAATTATTTATTTGTATTAGGGTATGAATATATTATAAACCATCATTAAAGAGATTGCGAGTGTTAAAATCTGCATAATAGAAATAATGTCGTCTCAGAATGCAAACTTTGATTGCTAATAAAAATTAAAGTCAGTAGTATTGACTGTCTAATTTGAGAAATTAAATTTTAATTAATGATTGATTAATATTAAAAATCCTAACTATTAGTTCCGTATTCAAAACTGATATTCCCTTAATGCTCAGATCATCATTAAAAATAATTCGTAGACTGTCATCATAAGCGGTACCAAAACAGCCGAAGCTGATATCAATAAAAGTCTAATACTAAGGCACAATATACCCATTCTCATTCCCTTTGCACACAAAACTGGCAAAGAACCTAGAGAAAGCAGGAGTGCCACTATAATTCTAGTGCGGGTTCGGTTGCTCATGCGGCACTTGCGCAGTAAAATTTAGCAGATAGGACTTCTAAAAAATACTCAAGGATCAGCCCATCGCATAAAAATAACAAAAAGTGTTAAAAGTGTCAACGTAGACTGATGGCTATATACGACTCAGTTGCCAATTGTTTATAATGGAGTACTTCGAAGGCATGCTGCTTAAAATTTAATGAGAAATTTATTTTATGAGAGATATGTTAATTATCAAGTAAAAGTGACTTTAGGTTTCCATATTGAACTTTAATTGTATTTATATTTTATTATTTTATTTGCTTTTCTGTATTATTTATTTAACATAAAAAAATTTCTTGTCATTGAGCGTTTCGGTGACAAACTGAAAAATTCGTACAGCATGCACTTTTCAACACTATCATTCGTATGTTATATTGTTAAATAATATGGAATTTAATTTCAATTATTTGCATTTTACTAGAAATCTGGCAAATCTATGTTAAAATATTTTAATTATTCTAGATTGAGAAATATGGCTGATCAGACAGTAATATAAATATTTTGTATTTGTTTTTCATTAGACTGCATAGCTCATGAATTTCTAGAGAAAGTTAATAAATAAATAATTATGTACAGTTTATTTTATTAAAAATTAGAGTAAGATTTGGTCTGTTCCTTGGGCTATATATATAAACTAGCATTTTTTTAACATACTAATGCCACAATTCTAGCGTTATTTGAAGAATTATGATGTCAAGCGTGGTTAACAGTTTTATTTTCAGAAAAATAGTACTTCATATATTTTTGAAATTAGCGATTATTTTTATCTCAGTTTCACAAATATAGTGGTTTTTTATTTTTCTGTTCAGGTTCATGATATTTTATTTTTTTCAAGCCTAAGCTCAGTTAATTTGTCAGATTTCCTAATCTTACTCTATTTACTAAAATTAGCTCTGTACTTCTGTGTGCCTTGCCATACTTTAACATCCTTGTGCAATATACGATAGAATTGATAATTCGAAATGTTTGGAAAGTGCAAAACTAATATTGAATTAAATCAGACTAAATCTAATCAAGAAATATAAGACGAGGCAACAACTTTTAATTTGTATATCCTTAAATATTTTTGAGTTATTTGTTCTCTCAAAATTAGATGTTCTATAATTTAAATTATAACAAACCAATGGCTTCCAACATCAGCCCTTTTATCGAAAAGCTTCAATAAATTTTGAACGTAAAATGTAATGATAATCACAGGACCCAGCCAATTCATCAGTCATTAGTTTTAACGAAAGTAACTCAAGACTCTAAATTTCTAACAAAAAGAAATTAGAAATTATTCTGCCGAAATATTTTCGTCATGGCAAGTTTGAAAGCTTTGTTAGACAATTAAACTGGTATGGATTCTACAAGATGAACAATAAAACAATAAATTGCTACAGTCACCCAGACTTAGAGAAGGGTAATAAGTAAATTATGTTTTATTTAGACTTTAGTCCATTAAATCGAGAAGGAAAAACAACAGCTAGAGACGCACAGTTAGCAAAAGTAGTTAACAATCTCCTCTGCAGATCCAGCCTGAAGACAAGACTGTCCAGATAGGAGATAAATGTTTAACATTTTTGATGTCGGCGTAAACCCAGCCAGTTTACAATAATTTCCTGATGGGTAACCAGTGCATCATATTTGATTCCACTCAGCTTCAGTTCTTTAATGGTTTTCAACAAATGTGTCCTTTATATTACTCAATCTGAGGCAAATCAATGTCGAATTTTTGATTTTTTATTTAATTTGCCATTTCTATATTACTATTTTCTCTACTTTCTCGCAGCCTTAGCCACTCGGCCTTCAAAAGGTCCCACAATTTGGCCCCATTAAGCGAAAGCGTGGTCTGCCTATCATGATAAATATTTTATTGTTAAAACGGACTCTTGTTTTCTTATTCGAACGTCAACAATCTACACAAATTTTCTTATTTGATCTTAAAAAAAGTTTAGAATGCTTAAGTAAAGAGCACAAGCTCATAGGTTGACGATTGCGCTATGTTAATAAAGAAATTAATAATCAACTTTTCTTGCTATTATTAAAATCGGAAAATATTTCTGAGCGAGTAATTAAAATAAATAAATCATTAATATTATGCTGATCTTTAGCTAAGATAAATTATTTTATTTGTTTATCGAATCATTAAAATTGAAAATATAAATTATTTATTATTTTTTGAAACGAGTCACTACTAAATAATTTAATTTATTTTACTAAAGCACAAAATGAACAAATTTAAAGAATGCGACTGTCTGAGTAAACTAGACATAGTTAGATTTTGTGCACAAAACAAAATATTAATAATTTTATAAGTTACATACATTACAATAGATCTCGACTAACGGCAAAGAGCGAAAAATAAATCTAGATTATTAGCGCAGAATAAAAAGCTTAACTCAGAGATACGGAACTTAGAGAAAGAAATCAGTGAAATAGTGACTACTCGCCAAAATGAAATGATTAAAAACTATGAGCAAAATAATAATGACTTGACCAAACAGCGATAATAAATCATAGTACAGGAAAAGTACATTAGAAAATTGAAGTCAAAAATCATTAGAAAATTGAAGTCAAAAATAGATTTTCTGAAGTCAGCCAACACTAAAGGTAATGCTCAATTCATCATCAAAGAATAAGATGATTTACTTTTACTTAAAAAAGAGCATTCAAGTATGATCATAGAGAAGAGTGTCGTTGATCGATTTAAGTAAGACAAATTAAAAGTACTCGATAAAGATAAGCCATTTGAACAACATAAGAAATAAATTGAGGAGAATCTGGCATCGGTTAAAAAAAGTAATCGAACAATGCAGGCTCAAATTGTGTAACTATAAAGAGAAGTCCGTAAATTTCATAATTACATTGTGCT
>APMI01002004.1_pt1 | contig 13531 bp, 15 predicted proteins | sample 667938 | NCBI WGS metagenome assembly APMI01 (sample SAMN01084076, study PRJNA167559) | wastewater metagenome | biome: Wastewater | place: Denmark: Ejby Moelle, Odense | collected 2011-11-28 | reverse complement strand
TATTTTTATTATAATTTTGTGATACAATTTGAATAGTTTTAAATATTGCAAATTTTGATTCAAGTGAGTCTCTCCTATGGCAGATATCATAAAAGTGAAGGCGAAAAAAGAGTTCGAATGGGAGCAAGATGCTAAGTACTTGTACATAAAGCTTCCTATGCCGGGACATACAACTATTAAACACATATAAATACATGCATCAGACTTAGTTGTGAGAGTTACTAGTAAGATAAAAAAATCAGTAGAAACTTTGGACCTGCTTTTCTAAATAGACTATCTGTCTGCTGAAAACAAATTCGTTCTTATTGACTCAGTAATAAACGCCACGCTTAAAAAAGTAACTGCTCAAATTTGGCCTACTCTGACTATAGAAAATATATCTCTGGTTGAGTTAAAACACAGACGGAACTAGTCTCAAGCTCGTTACGAAGCCAACATTAAATAAATATAGGAGACAAAAACCAAGCTAAAGACTGAGCATGATCGCAAGGCTACTCAAGAAATGATGAAATTTTAAGAGGACGAGCGAAATAAACTAAACTTAAAGAAAGAGTAGGAGCGTGATCAAGCGCTCAAAGAAGTTTTTAAAGATGTTAACGAGTAAACTGGAAAAATTACGAAGCGCGAACCAAAACACAAAATCGACACTAATTGGAAGTAGAAATAAGTGAAAGTTTTGTAATAATTTTAGAAAGAAGAAGAAAAATAAAGACGCATACTCCATGAACAAAGTATTAAAAAACATCAGTAAAAATTAAACAAAATAAATATATTCAATGCATAAGATGTTTCTCACCATGAAAGTTTAAGAAACAATGTTCAATAAACAGAGCAAATATAATAAATTCCAGTGAGAAGACATGCAAAGGTATAGATAAAGTTTACTGAAAAAGTTTACCCTCATGTAGCCACTCGAGATTATCATTACACAGAGCCACCAATGCCTAAAGGGCAGCTTCCAATGGCTCCTTCACGAGACGGGTAGCTATAAAATCGAAATCCACTTTGGTTGAAGGACCGCGGTGACCAGTTCGCAAGAAATAAGAACTACGAAGCTGCTTTATAAACATATAACGAAGCCATGAAGATTGACGGTCGCAACAAAAAAGTCCTCATGAATAGGTCGTTTGTACATATGAAGTTGCTCAATCTTGAGTCATGCATAAGTGACTGTTAATAACTGCTTCAAGATATGCAGAAGGAGCTCGTAAATAGCCAGGAGTTAAAATAATAATCCATGCAAAACATGATTAAAATAAAAACAAGAAAAGCTATTTGCTTAGCAATGAAAGGTAAGTTTGCATAATCGCGAGTGCTGTTAACCGAGTTATTGAGTTTCTAATTGTCAACCTCGCAGGCAACCGAACTGTAAACATGTTTGTCTTTGATTCAGAAAAGGGAGGCTTCATTGCTTGAGAAATGTAAAGGCGATGAGTTGGTCAAGAGAAATGCTTACTCATAAGCCATAGTTTATTATGATAAGGCCATATAAATTGACAGAAATTAATACGCACTTTCGAACAAAAGTTTATGCTTGAATAAGATGAGTCGATTTTCATAGAGTGTTTTAATTTGTGACCAAGGGATAAAGTAATTGGAAGAAGTCATAACAACAACAAACCAAGCAAACAAAAGTCCCCAATATACTGGTATTATGATGAAACTAATGTACCGAAAAGCAGTAGCTCAAGAAGCATAATCTCTTTACAAATAATCTTAACACACTCTTAAGAAGGCATTATTGATAAATCCCTAAGATAAAGATATAATATTAGCTTTGTCCAACCTAAATTAAAAGAAGTCAGCTATAGAATTTGCAAATTTAAAGTAAGAGGCTTCGGTCTTACTACAAAAAAACCAGCCTGCTGAGGCGCTTAATATCTACACTCGATGCTTGAAACTATGTTAATCTAAGTAGAAGCTACATGATTATTTGTCGATTCAGCAGAACCAGTGCGTCTGCTACTTAAAGCTGCAGGATTATGATAGTTTGGTGGCAGTATGCATCAGGATTATCAATGCAATCAATAACTTGAACAAAAGAGTGGTAGATTTTGCCAAGCACAACAGGAGCCACAGTACCCTCCCAAAAGAAGTGACTGACAAGATATTGGTGAGAACATTAGTCCGGAGGGCGAATGGATATGTAAATCTGGGTCAGGTCTACAATGCTAAAGCTGATTTGGAAAAAGCAATTGAGATTGCTCCCCATGACTAAGCTGTCAAAACCGAACATCAAAAACTTATGAAGTCCCTATCTGCTTCATGAATCATGAATTAAATAAATTATTATGAATAACATAATTTAATAAAATTTTTATCTATATAAAAAAGCCTAAATATGTTTTGGGTATGATTTATTTAAAGATAATCTTGTTAATAATAGTGTATAAAAGGAAAATGTAACTAACACTAAAATAATCTGACCAGCATCGACTTACAACGATCCTGACCAACTTTAGCAAAACTGAGACGAACATACTCAAATTTTCTGAGCTGACAATGTTATTGCTTGATCGCTGTACTTTCAGTCATCGCTTTACTTTCAAGGACTACTTACGTATATTTAAGCAGGCCGAAAAAGTGAGAAACAAGAAAGACCAAGGCAAGGACAGCATCCAGGGGGAGAAAATTCTGAGCCGAGATCAGATAATTATTTTCTTTAACGAAATAGCCAAGCTTATGTATTTAGATCAAAACAACTGCCAAGCCAAGTTCTACTCTGATTTCTTGGGCGAGAAGGTGGACACAAATGACGGGTAGTTTCATCCCGCCCGTTGTCCAGTCTTCGATGATTTGAACAGAAGATTTCTCAATGAAGAGGCAATTTAGATATTAGCCTAATATGAAAATTAGTTAAAAAACGTTTATGTTATGTACATGATCGAGAACTATTTCTCGTTGAAAAAATCAAAACGTATTTTGCTAAGCGAACGTTAAATTAAGCTGCAGAACAAGAAATGGCCTTATACATCGCTAATTTTATTTTTGAAAGAATCTGAAACTACCCCCCACCTCTCAACAGTGGATGTTTTGGAGGAGGCTATGAGGACGATTGTGCCCCACATTGGCCAGAAGCAACAGTAGTTCTACTCGAAACATGTCATAATCGATACTTACCAAAAAGATGCAGAGCTGTAATAATTGACTTATCATGTAGGCATGAAGGTACTCATCATGTTGGCGACCCGGGCCTTTACTTCCATTAGTTTTTACTTCTGCTGGCTCGAATTTCGTGGGAGTGTTACCCTAAATAAATGGAGAAGAAGAGCGTGCACGATGTCATACTCCGATACTTCAACTACATCTTTGTTCGCAAAAACGAAGATCTCGCCAAAGGGATCCCCCTGCCAAACTTGAATAGAAAAATGATCGCTAAGATGAAAGACTATTATAAGTGCTTGGAGACTGAACATGAAGATTATGATCAACAAAAAAAGCAAAACAAGAACGAAGAAAGTGGAATTTAAATTTTGACGAAAAGAATAAAGAATTAAATAATAAACTCCACAGATTTAGGCTTAGATTTCAATGAGACCCTGAAAACTTTAGATAAAGAGCTGCCCAGATTGCCGCCAGTTCCTGTTATTGTGCCGGAAGCACCAGGACCTTATGATAAAGCAAACGCAATCACTATTGGTCAACAGCCTCCACCTGAGCCTGTAGACAAGTAAAAGGGGGCCAAGCAAGAGAAAAAGAGCGGAGGCAACAACAAAGAGGAGATCCCAGCACGAGTATTTTTATGGTAGGACATGCCAGTGGCAAAAACTTCAATTGAAGACCATCTAAAGTCTGTCCATAGCAAACTAACCTATGAGGTGCAACCGCTTAACGACATCGCACGAGGCACTATTCGGAAGTAAAGCTATCCAGTTATTATTGGAGAAACACTCTTCCCCGGAGAGCTTCCCAAAACAGTTGTTCCCTTCTTGAAATAGGCAACCAAAGCTTTAAACGATAGAAACTTTGTACTCGCACTCTAATCCTACGAGAATGGGCTGAAGGCATGGAAAAAAACACAGGTTGAGATCGATTCTGCATCTGAATTGTTTTTTTAGTATTCAAAAGGAAACGTGTTTTTAAGCATAGGAAAATTAGAGTATGCCCTTCAATGCTTTTACGGGTGCCGCAAATTTTCAGATACGTCAAAATTACCGTTCAATAATCCTGATCGATCACTACCCTACTTCGGTTTGGGTGAGGTCTTTTATGAAATGCAGTAATACAGCCTGGCAGCGAGATCCTTCCTCAAGGCCCGTGAGATCCGCGAGGGTGTTCTGGGCATAGAGAACGTGCAAACAGCAACAGTGTTCAATAACTTGGCATGCAGCTATTTTATGCTGGGCAGGAGTCACTAAGCTCTGGGATACATTTAAATAGCTGAGGTCGTGTTCGACACTGAACTGGGCGAACACCACGAAAGAACAATGACTTGCCGAAGCAACCTCAAGAAAATCGGAGGCGGCACCTTCGACAACCAGCCCGAGTTCAGGAAATTCTGGGAGGTCTTCGAGGAGGACAAATTCGAAAAGAAGAAAAAGAAAAAAGATAAGGAAGGTAAGAAAAAGTGACAAGCAATTAATTTAGATTAATATTATTTTAAATATTTATTTGTGACTCTATTTAAAAAGTTTTTTTATTTAAAAATCTTAAGAAAAAAGGATGTAGTGACTGAATATTATAATATCTAGCTCTAATTTGATATACAATTGTTTTATGTATATAACTAAATTAGTAATGACAATAACATGTCTTGATTATAACTTGATGGCATGAATGATTTATAGTATTATATGTCCGATTTCGAAGACATAATATTCGATTTAGGAAATCATTGTAAGATGTAACATCACGGTGAGCAACTCACACAAAGTGCAAGCAGCAGCAGCATATATGAGGGAGAGCATGAGAACACCAGCGCACTACACAATTTGGCGCAAAGGTCGAACTCAAGTGCACGCTTTTACGAGGACCAGATTGGTGTCCTTAGATAGGAAATTTAGCTGCAGAACGAACAAATTTCGCAGAAAGATGGTATCATTAGGCAGCTCCAGGAAAGATGCACCAATATAGTTTCATACGAGGCCAAAATCAGTATGCTCGAGCGTAAAGTCACGCAGCTCGAGAAGATGCTCGATAACCTTGAGGTTAGCACCAGGACAGACAACACTTGTGCAAAAAAGGAGTAGTATATTTCGGAGCAGTTCTGCTATATCCTTGGAGAGCATGCAGCAAATAATTCTGAAAGCAGAACTTCTCAGTTGCAGCAGAGGCCAACTTCTAAATAAAACAGAAGGAGCAGTTTGAAACCCAAATAAACCAAAAAGCTGCATTAAAAGTGTGAAGGATTTAAGTAGGATTAAAAAATAGTTGAAAACAAGGAATCTGATGCAGAAAAAACTGAAAAGGCATTATCTATAGCAGCAACGAGCAGCAAATTGCTCCAGACAGGAAAGTTAGACAACGAAAAGCGGCAATAAATTGATAATAAATTCAATAGGATCAAATAAAATCTGCCTTCATTTGTGAAAAGTAACAAAAACATTGAAGAAATCTATTCTATCCTGAATGGGCACAAATTTAAGAGAGAGGAGCTCGCAATCAAGTAAATTAACGATAAACTTGAAACTATTCTGAATTAAAGCGTGCGTCTGAAAACTAGTAGTGTACAAAATAAGAGTATGAGTTAACACGAAAGGATAGGAACGAAAACTTCATCTAACGCATCTTTTGTTGACCATCGATCAAGCCACATGAAAGATTTATGCTTTAGCACCCGTCTGCCTTATGAAAGAAATCGACCAGAAAATGAAGCATCTCGACAAAAAACTAGAAGTTGTTATGAATCCGATATTTTCTTTAGGCCCAAGTTCGTTAAGAAATCAGTTTTTACTGAAGAGGTCAAAATAAAAGACAGTAAATATCAGCGCATCATCAACGCCACCAATGTCGATGAAATGCTGAAAGCCCGAAAATGTCTGGCGCCGTAAAGGGAAGTGAAGAATAACAAATACTTAAACAAGTCGTCTGGCGCTGGAGTTGCTCAGACAATTTACTCTAAAATGATGATTAGATGATGAGATTGTGTTTGCATAGACTTTAGATTTATACTATATATATCTGCATTATATACGGCTCATATTAGATTTAGAGGGTATGGCGGAGGTCATCATTGATCACAGTCCTGAAGACAATCCCAGGCTCAACGAGATTTTCGAAATCCTACTGTTGGCAGGATATTTCAGAATTAGAATAGCCTCACTAAAGGCCTTTGATAAAGTAGTTGGTGGTATTGCTTGGTGCATCACGTCTTCTAACTTCTAAATCGAGGTGGAATACAATGACTAAATGCAGATCGGTCAGAAAATTAAAGTCTCATAGATCATTTGTGACTCCTTGGTGAAAATGAAATGCCCTTATACGCTTCAGCCTTTCCAGCTGCAAGGTCTTGATGTCAACAATATTTACCCTATCGTGCAGTGGCTGGTCAAATTTGTTTATGAGACCAGATTTGAGAGACAAAAGTACGATAGAGAGTTGTCCTTGATTCTCGGAAGACCAGTGACTAAGCTAGAAAATATTGGAAACCCGAACAAGATAGAGGGCAAACCGACTCAAAGAAGTCGGATAAACAGAGTGATTCAGAAGTCAAGCCATAGACACCCTATCAGAGTGTACTCAGCGCTTCTGTAATACTAAGATGCGAGTGCAACAAAAATGTACAACAAGTTACTCAACACAATGACAAAAAAGAAGCAGAAGGGCGACGAAGACAAAAATAAGAGCAAAGGGGAAATTTTTAAGCTACTGGATGAGAACAATGAGGATGAGGTAGCCAAAAATTAAACCAGCATGGACGACTTTGGGCACTTCAATAACAATCAAAAATTCTCAATGTAAAAGCTTGAACACATCATCTCATTAAACAAGACTGCAATTTAGGAAGGAATTCAGGAGAAGGACTACGAGCTCGATGAAGAACTAGCCAAGTAGCTATAGAAGAGTCATTCTGAGAACAATATCCTGGACCACAAATAAAAGACATAGTCAGGAAATTTGAAACACAATGAGATCAAAGCCAGGAAACAATAGAATCTAAAGTATCAGAACAAAATCGATGTTCTTGCAGGTCAGCTCGTGTCTTTTCAAGCAATTTCAAACCGATTGGATGAGGAAATTAGAGACATATAAGTGAAGCACAGGGCTGCAGAGTAAATTACAAACCGGGAAATAGCAAAAAATTAATAATACAGATAAGCAGAAAGAGAAATAACAGAGCAGCTGCAACTCAACAAAAACAAGGTAAGCTTAAAGCTGGAGAAACTTGTAGAAAAGAGACAAATGCTGAAGAACAAAAAAATTGATGTAAAGAAAAAAGCCAAGGCAAGAATCGATGAACTAAACACCTAATTTCAATTAGTTCAATCATCTGTACCAGAAATAGATGAGGAGGCCTTCAAGTATATGCTAAAATAGGCTGAGATGAAGAAATAGATATTCGATAAAAAGTACGAGGAGCTGACTTTAGTAAACCAGGAGCTTGCAGTGCTACAGAGAAAGGCCTAAAATTATACGTCACCTCCTGAAATTGCTCAGTATCATCAAAGATTTGTAGAGTTGTTTGAGGCAATTAATGTTCTGATCGAGCAGAAGCGCAGCATGTTTTCATAAATAACAAACTTAGAATCACTGAAGAAAGTGGCAGCCAACTACTCGGAGATCCTCGGCAACATCAAGATTGGGTATAGCAACGTGAAGAAGAAGGGCGAGTTGAAAGAGTTCAATAATGACATTTTGGAAATATTACGAGGTCTTGAGGCCAACATGAAAAACAGCGAAGCAACTCACGCCAAAATTAAGAGCAAGAGGGAAAGTGTTTATGGGGAGTGCATGGATCTCATTAGACTTGAGCGTGACTACCTTCATCTTCTGCGGCTTCTCAAAATTGAGTTCGAGAATGCTACTCGGGTGTACAATTGATTTATTGAAAATTACTGATTGAATTAATATGAAATAGATTTTAGCAGGCAGCTCACTCTAAGATTGTATTGATCAAATTTACCATTTTGTTGTCTGCTCATCAGTTGTGTAGTAAGATACTATCAAGATAGTTGGCAAACATTTGAGACTCTAAAAATTTGTTTACAATGTTTACTCTGTTTTTATTCTTCTCCAGCAAATAGCTTCTGACTATTTCGATTCTGTTGTTCTTTGGAGCAGTTTCGAGATGCTTTACAACTTCGTAATCACTCTAGTTGTCGAGCGTGTACTATTTGACGTAGCCAGTCAGGAGCTCCAGTAAGTGTTAGTACCTTTCATTACATCGGTAAGTGGGTAGCTTGGTCTGATTTGTTGCTATCTTTTCCAAATACTCCTTGACTGCCTTCTTTTTCTATTCGTATCTCTTTTCGATGTCACTCTTGGGCTTGCCTGCTTGCTTGACATTTTCACGAGCGAGTTCCTTCGGCAACGAGAATGATTTCGACTCACAGGAGTTCACAGCCAAGTAAGCTTGCCTAACTTGCTTGCTAGGCTAAGTGATGCAGTCATTGAAAAGTTTGTCCAGAGCGTGGTGATAGAGAATGGTGTTGGAGTCCACATCAATAACCACATATTGAGCATCATCCTCCTTTAGCCTCATCAAGTTGCTCTCCACAAACAGCTCAAGTATCTCGTCGATGTTGTCTTCACTTTTCTTAATGGAGCACACCATGGGGAAGGGGAACTCGAAAATCATCTCCTTTACTTTCTGAGAGTCGCAGTTCAGCATCAAGGGCGACGAAAACTGAAATGGCGATATTAGGTTGATAAGAAATAAAGCCGAAAGTGTCGCCACCGCTTCGACTTTACTGATGAAAATCAACGTTTTTTGGCAGAAGATGGCAGCCAACATCAGCAGCATTTCTTAGTAAGCAAAATTGGAAAAGAACACTGGACAGCAGAATAGAGATACTGAGTACTCAGATTTGAACCCAAACTATGGCAGAGTGCCAAAGTAGTAAGTGGAATGATAGCAAACTTGATTATAGTCTGGACGCTTGTTAAGAAAGTAAGCTAGAGTTTCATTGACCTCCTCATTCTTCTCCACGTCATAAATAGTTTTCGCCATACTCCAAGTCAGAATATTCTCGTTTTCAATAAGAATCTTGCGGATCATAATTTTTGAGATGATAGAGTGAATTCGATAAAGCAGCTAAGTATGAACGTTAAAAAATGGGTAATATGTGACCATTGCATATATCTTTTAACCCACCCAAATCTCGTTCTCCTTGCGCAGGTAGTTCTTTTCCTCCCTCACATACATGAAGTCAGGTAATTTGAGGCAAACTACAAATAAAAAATAGTTAGGGTTTGTAATGTATAAATACGACTTCTTCACTCCTGCTTTTTGAAGGCTTTCGTCACCTTTTAAAGTAAAGATAAAGTAATCCTAGCTGAGCAGTCGACTTGGCTTATATTCAATCAGGCTAATCAACTCTTCATTATGCTCGAAAAGTTTCCTTTTGAGTTTGCAACCTTCTGGAAAAGCTCTTTTTGCTATTTATGTAAGAAATTGTATTTTATTTTAACGATAAAACTTGGTGTGACAGTAAAGAGGCGCAGATTTCACATTAATTTCATCTTTGCCTCTTTCTGCTGATCGCTTCTTTTTAAAGTCTGCTATTTCGGGTCCAATTACGACAAATGTTTATAACAAATTTTAACCATAAATGTGTTCCTTTTTGTAGAAATTTTCTAGCGTGATATTTAAGATACTACTCATGCTATTTTATGTTTTGCAATTTACGTTTAGGCGAATTGGAGGTGGCAAAAAATCTTATTAGCCTTTTAAAGATTACTCGTTTTTTTTAGCAATGCTTGGGTTTGATAAACAATCCTTGCTATCGATAAAATTTGTCTTTATTTCGAGTCTCTCAAATGGTCTAGTTGCGTTACGAAGTTCAAATTTTCTGTTGGGGCTGTTAAGCAAGCTTTTTGGAAGTGTCGAATTTAAACCTATTTTCAAGCTCGTTATACTGTGATTATTTTTGAAGGCTAAAGTTTGCTGATTTCTGCTGCTCTTGAGAATTTCTATTCGAGCCAGCAGCTAATCGACTACAAGTTCGAGTCTCTTCTTCTCGACGAGAAGGATCTATTTTTATTTTTGGATACTGTTTAGAGCAAGTTAAAATTCTTGAATTTGAATTCGCTGATCTGAGACCACATTATTGAGGAGTCTAATGACCTCGAAAGGGTTACTATGGTCAACATCAGAGCTAATTGACATTCGTAGATATCAGATATAATAACTGTCCACAAATTCAGATTTCCCCCGCAGACATGTGATTACATTTCTATATTAATAAACTAAAGCTCTAGTTTGAAGCAATTTTAGTGAAGTGGCTTTTATTATAGTCTTTCAGTAATAATTTAGTAAAAATATAACTGCACTGCATGCCACCCAAAAAAGACGAGAAGCCGAAAGCTGAAGAGCCCAAAGATGATAAGAAAGCAGGTAATTGTTTTTTAACCCAGTCAAAAAGGAAGAGCCTAAAGATGCCAAAGATGCCAAAAATAAAAATGCCCAATCTATCGAAAAGAAAGATACGAAAGATAATAAAGATACGAAAGATAATAAAGATATCAAAGACAATAAGTCGCCAAACAAAAATGAAAAAACGACTGTGTCAACGAAAGAGCCAGCCAAGGATCCAAAAGATACGAAAAACACAGCAAAGGATCAACCTAAGGAGGCTGTGAAAGAAGATAAGAACAAGAAAGATGCTATAAAAGAAGCAGGAAAGGATAAAAAAGATGGTAAAGATGTACCAAAGTAAAATGCTAAAGATGCCGGCAAAGACAAGAAAGATGTAGGTAAAGATGTTGCAAAGGATAAAAAAGATTTAAACAAAGACCAAAGTAAATAAAAACTTGCGAAAGACCAAAGCAAATAAAAAATAGATAAAAATGCAAAAGGCAAGGAGGAAAATAAAACAAAATAAAACCCTAAAGATGCAAAAGACTTGAAAAGTAAAAAGGGTGAGCCAGAAAAATAAGACAAGAATAAGAGTCCCAAAAAGTTATAAAAAAGTCCTATAAACAAAAGTAAAACTAATATAACCCAGGTAAAAGTCTAGAGAAACTGGCTCCAGCCCCAGCCCCAGTGAAGCAGAAAGCATAGGAGGACATTATAAAAGACACAGGACTTTTGGAGGCATATTAACTGTTTTTACGAGCCCTCTGTAAGCACGGATTGCCAACGGGAGACGTATACGAGTTTGCAGCCCAACAGATCGAGAAATACGAAAAGAAGAAAAGAGCCAAGGAGCTGAAGATGAAGGCGGAAATGTAGATTCGCAAGGCCGCACGCAAGAAATAGTAAAGAATGAAATCACAGGCAGAAGAAATCAACTGATTCGCTTTTTGTTATTTGCTTTAATTCTTATATCGGATTGATTACAGATAGCAATGTAGGATGTGGAGATTATTATTTATCAAAGTCATGATAAATACCAATATTACTCGTCACAGGTCTCCAACTCAAAGGCCATTGAATCAGCCGATCCAGAGAGGCCTAAACTTTATGGGGTCAAATACTCACTCAGAAAGAATAGTTAAAAATGATATGCATTCTTCAACATAAGAAAGCACGAAAGAAGAGCAGTCTTCGCGTTAACAGCAGACGACAGACAGGCCAATAGATTCTGCAAACACCAGCAACTTAGCATTTTTCAAAGTCAAAAGAGAGTAAATCCCGTTCATAAAGTCCGAGCCAAATGTTTTCGGAATTAAAACACATCACAGCGAAAAAGTATTTCATCTTAAGTTTGATTCTAGAGTAGAACCAAAGATAAAAAGAAGTCCATAAAAATATCAGGATTACTTTGGTTTTAAGAATGCACCTCAAAAAATAAGCAAAAAACAATAAATTTCTGATTCTGGAGATTCTGAGATCTCTCGTAACTCTGCTCATAGCAGTAATGCAGATATAAAGCCCCTTAGATTTCAGGCCAAGAAGCTTGAAAAAAAGTTTTCATAAGAACAGCTTCTGAAACCCGAAAAATTTAGAAACAAGGATGAAATAGATCGACATGTGCCTCTGTTTTTGGAGGAGCGAGCCGATCTACAGCGACGTATGCTTCTTAAAAATTAATTAATCAAACAGAATCTTAGAAAGCAAAGCCCTGTGCAATTTGAAGATTAATCGCATGTTACTCCCTCTAAAAGGTAAAAATAAGATACGAATGATGTGGTTATTTACAAAAGATCTTCGCTATCGCCTCAAAATAAACTTCAAATCGTTCGACAAGTCGCTTATGATAAGCCTAGCATATCTAAAATTTCATTAACTCCTCAAAAAAAGTCGCCTTTTAAAGAGCAAAGCAAAGATTTAACGACCTCAAGTTTATTCAAATAGAATCCAACAAAAAGTAGAGACATAATAAACTTTATAGGGTCAAAGAGTAAGAATGATCACAATTCTGACTTCTCATTTTCAAAGGAGCAGTCTCGCACACAGCAGAGCACCTCTCAACTGGTGAAAAGCAGACCACAAAAATCTTTGCTATCTTTGCCAATATTAACGATGTTCGCGATTTCGACTGAGGGCAACACACATCCGATATCGTTCATTCTGCTAGAGAAATTGGCAGAGAATAGATCAAGCTCAATACTAAAAGTTTTGCACCCTCAGAGTAACATCGTGTTTTGTCTTAAGCGCTGCGCTGTGGAGAGGACCAGTTGTGACCAACTCATTGTAGAGCACAAGGTGAGCCTCTTTCTCAACCATAGTAATCTAGTGAGAGCCTATGCTAGTTTCTATGACCGAAGCTATCTGTACTTGCTCATGGAGTACATGGAAGGCAGATCGCTCACTAAGACTAACGATTTTAAAACTAGCGAGCAGTCGCCATAGAAATCAAATGATCCCAGCTGGCAGTCACAGATCAATTTTAGGAACAAAATATCAAGGCTGTCTTTTAGGTAAAAACCTAAAATACTCACTTTCGAAAACTAGAGATATAGTGATATAATATCCCCCTTCAGACAGTTGCGAGGGGAGCGATTAATGTTCATTAAAGGAGTGCTGGAGCAAATTTTGGAGGGCTTAGTATTTTTGCATGAGAACGGCATTATTCATCGTGACCTAAAACCTGATAACATTTTTGTTTCGCATGTACTTGTTGGTCTAAGCTTAGCGCAGCTTTAAGATTGGAGACTTCGGCAGCTGCACTTACTCCAACTCTCAAGAGTATGTTGGCACGCTTGACTACGCAGCCCCTTAAATTATGTTGCAGTAGAGGTACGACCGCAGTATAGACATGTGGTCTCTCGGCTGCATTGCTTACGAACTTGACGTTGGAAGTCCTCCTTTCTACCACTACGATAGGGCCGAAACCATACGCAAAATTACCTGTGTCGAGTACGATGATGAGGCGATAACAGATGATAGTCTACGTGTTTTTATTAGCAAACTTCTCCTGCGGCAGGGCAATTCAAGAATGAGCGCGAATGGAGCCCTCATGGAAATCAAAATGATGGAGTTCGGGGA
>APMI01035306.1_pt1 | contig 13532 bp, 8 predicted proteins | sample 667938 | NCBI WGS metagenome assembly APMI01 (sample SAMN01084076, study PRJNA167559) | wastewater metagenome | biome: Wastewater | place: Denmark: Ejby Moelle, Odense | collected 2011-11-28 | reverse complement strand
CTTGTTGCCGGTCTCGGCCGCCGCCGTTTCCGGCTCGTCGACGCCCGGCAGCAGGCGGCTCTGGTCATCGGCGGCGCTCGCCGTATCGGGACCGTCTTCCGGCCCGTCGAACGGCAGGGTTTCCGGCGTCAGCGTGCGCTGCACGACGTCGACCGGCTCTTCCGTGGATGTGACGAGCTGTTCCTGCTGCGGCGTGTTCGCGGTGTCGCCGGCGACGCGGTCGTAAACGGCCTTGTCCTGGTTGGGCACGGTCTTGCCGCCCTTTTCCTCGGGCACGATCTTGATCGGGTTCTTGTCGGCGAGAATGACGCGCGGTTCGCCGGAGCTTACCGTACCGCCGGTGAAGGCGGACCAGGCATAGACGCCACCGCCGCCGACCAGCAGCAGGCCGGCGATGGACGCGGCGATCAGCAGGCCGCGGCGCGGCGCGGCGATCAGCAGGCCGCGGCGCGGACGCGTCGTCTCGTCGTCGTAGCCGTCGCCGGCATAGAGCGTGTTCGCCTGGCCGGGATCGACCGGGATCGCCATACGCTCCGGCTGGTTCAGCGAGCGGCGGAAGTCTTCCTCCAGCGCGCGCTCGAAATCGTCGACATCGTTGATCTGCGCGACCGGCTGGGTCACGGCGGCGGCAACAGCAGCAGCGGCGACGCGGGCCGGCACGTCCTCCGGGCGCGGCTTGGCAGCCGGTTCGCTGAAGAGTTGCGCCATTTCAGCGTCGATATCGAGATCGTAGTCGGGCTGGTAGACCGGCGGCTTTTCCTTCTCGATGACGGGAAGCTGCGGCACGTCGAGTTCCGTGACGGGCGCAACGCCGACATCGGTCTCGGCGATCATCGTCGGATCGAAGGGCAGCGCGCCGTCATTGGTCTCGAAGGCGACGGGCTGCGGCTTGGTATAGGTGGAGACCGGAACGGCGACGGCCGGCTCGCGGCGCACGGGCGTCTCCACGGCGACCGACTGGGCGATGGCGGCCTTCACTTCGGCGGGCTTGCTCTCAACCGGCGTGGCTGACGGCTTCGTTGCACCGTCATCCAGCGAGAAGTCCGAGAGATCGAGATCGATGTCGGAAAGATCGAACTCCATGTTCTCGAAATCGAGTTCCGGTTCGGCGATCGCCGCCGGGGTGATTGCGGCGACGGGTTCGCGGCGTGTTTCCACCACAGGCGTCTGCACAGCCTGCACCGGTGCCGTCACCGGCTCGACGACAGGCGTCGCGGCCCTTTCGACGACGGGCTTTTCGAGAACAGGGTCACGATGAGCCGTCGGCGTCGCGCGACCGAAGATGGCCGAGATGTTGGCCGGCGTATTGCTGCGCGTGGCAACGGCTGCGGCAGCCGCGACCGTCGCGGCGGCAAGCGGCGACCGGCTTTCCGGTACGGGGAAGCTCTCGATTTCTGCGAGCAGGTCGTCATGATCGTAGTTCCGGCCCTTCTCGACCGACTCGACCTGATAGACGGGTTCCGCCTCGAAGACGGGTTCGCTCGCCTGCATCTGCCATGCAGCCTCGGCCTGCGCCGCGGCACGTGCGCGGTCTTCACGCGTTTCGGGCTGCAGGTCCGCTACGAAATGCGGCTCATCTCCCGCATAAGCAGCAGGCTCGGCATGAAAGGGTTCGGCCTGTTCGATGGCGGCATCGACAGGCATCCAGCCATCGAAGCTCGGCTCGACATTGGTCGCCACAGCCGCAACGGCGACCGGCAGCGGCTCCACGAAGGATGCATCGGCAACCGGATCGTCGGTAAAGCCGTCGCCGATCGACAGTTCCAGCTCCCGTTCCAGATCGAGACCAATTTCGTCAGAAAAGCCCGCATCGGATGCAAGCGGCTGGAAGCCGAGGAAGACCGGTTCCGGCTCGACAGCATGAACCGGCTCGACGTGACGGGCCTCGGCGGCCGCTTCCTGACGCACCGGCTCTTCGAAACGGGGCTCGAAGCGATCGGCGAAGGCGTGGCCGGCATGGGCTACGGGCTCGGCATCGACGGAAGGCACGTCATTGATGGAGGTTTCCAGCTCGTCGGCCAGAAGCAGCGCGGGATCGGCGGCCAGTTCCGGCTGCGGATCGTAGGACGGCGCGGCGGAGAAGACCTGCTCCTCGAAGACCGGCTCGTGCTGATACAGGGGCGCGGCGGCGACTTCCTGCGGAGCAGCATCGACAACCGGCACGTAATCTTCCACGACCGGCGCAGGCGCCTCGAAAACGGGCTCCGCATGAAGGGGGGCAGCGCGCTCGGCGACGACCGGCTCGACGGCGACATAGCTTGCCGGCGCATCGTATTGCTCGAAGGCTCGAAGAAGCTCGTCCTCGAGAGCAAGAACGGGGTTCTCGTGCCGGGGCGCGGGCTGCGCGCCCTCGGCGAAGGAACGGTCGACGCCCTGGACCGGGCGTGGCTCGAAGTTGACGAGACGGGCAAGCTCGCTCAACGGATCGTCGTCTGCCAAGAGATCCGTGTCAGCGGTTCCGCTTCGCGCGAAGTTCTTGTCTGCCATACTGCTTCCCACTCACAAGCTACAAAGATGCATTTGCCAGCTTATTGTGGGTAAATGGTGACGTTATCGCATTTCATCCGGTGCGGCGGTGCCTGTAATGGACAGGCCCGACTTAAGAACAGACGCGACAGCGTGCACCAGCCCAAGTCTGGCGATACTCAATTCTCTATTTTTATCGTTAACAAACCGTAATTCCGGCTGCTCTTTACCCTTGTTCCAATGTCCATGGAACGCGCTGGCAAGATCATAGAGATAAAACGCGATGCGATGCGGCTCCTGAGCCAGTGCAGCGCCTTCGACGACACGCGGATATTCTGCGAGCTTCGCCAGAAGCTGCAACTCGCTGGGATCCGAGATGTTTCCGGCAATCGCGCCGGCAAGATCGAGCGAGGCGATATCGAGGTCGGGGAAGGCTTCCGCAGCCTGACGGAACACCGACATGCAGCGCGCATGGGCATACTGCACATAGAAGACCGGATTGTCCTTGGACTGCTCCGTGACCTTGGCGAAGTCGAAGTCGAGCGGCTCGCTGTTCTTGCGATAGAGCATCATGAAGCGCACCGAATCGCGGCCGACTTCCTCGACCACGTCGCGCAGGGTGACGAAATCGCCGGAGCGCTTCGACATCTTCACCGGCTCGCCGTTACGGTAGAGCTTGACGAGCTGGCACAGCAGCACGGTCAGCTTCGCCTTACCCTCGGAGACGGCGCGGGCGACGGCTTCCAGACGCTTGACGTAACCGCCATGGTCGGCGCCCAGCACATAGATCATCTCGTCGAAGCCGCGGTCGAACTTGTCCTTGAAGTAGGCGACGTCGGCAGCGAAGTAGGTATAGGAGCCGTCGGACTTGATCAGCGGGCGGTCGATATCGTCGCCCACTTCGGTCGAGCGGAAGAGCGTCTGCTCGCGGTCTTCCCAGTCTTCCGGAAGCTGCCCTTTCGGCGGCGGCAGCACGCCCTTGTAAACATGGCCCTTGAAGGTGAGGTCGTTGATGGCGGTGCGGATCGGCGCGCCGTTGCCGGCATGCAGCGACCGCTCCGAGAAGAAGATATCGTGGTGGACGTTGAGGGCGGCGAGGTCCTCGCGGATCATCGCCATCATCATCGCGATGGTCTTTTCCTTGACGATCGGCATCCACTGCTGCTCGGGCATGGCGCGCAGCGACGTGCCGTGCTCGGCCGCCAGCGCCTCGCCGACGGGAACCAGATAGTCGCCGGGATAAAGGCCCGACGGGATTTCGCCGATGGCCTCGCCCAGCGCCTCGCGGTAGCGCAGGAAGGCGGAGCGGGCCAGGACGTCGATCTGCGAGCCGGCGTCGTTGATGTAGTATTCCTTCGTCACGTCATAGCCGGCGAAGGCGAGCAGGTTGGCAAGCGCATCGCCCACCACCGCGCCGCGGCAATGGCCGACATGCATCGGGCCTGTCGGATTGGCCGAGACATATTCGACATTGACCTTGCGGCCCGCGCCGAGCGAGCCGCGCCCGTAATCAGCACCGGCCTTGACGACGGCTGCCAGCAACTTCTGCCAGTAGGCGACCGAAAGACGGACATTGATGAAGCCCGGCCCGGCGACGCTGACGTCTGCGACTTCGGGATCGTTCTTCAGCTCGGCAACGATGAGATCGGCCAGCGCGCGCGGATTGAGACCGAGGGGCTTTGCGAGAACCATCGCCGCATTGGTCGCGACGTCGCCATGGCTCTGGTCGCGCGGCGGTTCGACGCTGATGCGGCCGAAGTCGAGTTCGGATCGCTTTTCACGCACGATCTCGAGATTTTCGAGTACGGTTTTGATTCTGCTGTCGAAATCTGTAAAAAGGTTCATCTCATCCATCCGCGCGCAGCGGCCCCTTTTGGGGCCAGGCCTGCGAAGAAGTTCAGGTGGGCGGGTGACTATCGCAATTCGGGGGTATGGTCAAACAGACGGCGATGCGTGTTGATCGCGTAGTTGTCGGTCATTCCCGCAAGATAGTCGCCGACATGACGGGCGCGCGCCGATTCCGGCATGGTCGCGATCCGGTCCACCCAATAGTGGCCCTGCATGAGCTGCGGGTCGTCCATATAGGCGTGGTAGAGGTCGGTCAGGATCGAGGCGGCGTTCGCCCTCACCCGCATCACTTCCGGGTGGCGGTAGATGCGCGAGAACAGCAGCTTCTTGATCTGCCTGTCCGTCACCGACATTTCTTCCGAGAAGGTGGCAAGGCAGCGATGGGCCTTGCGCACGTCCTCGGCGCTCTCGGGGCGCTCCTCGCGGATCGCCTGCTGGGCATAGCTGATGACGTCCTCGACCATGGCCGTGATCTGCCGGCGCATGATCTCATGGGTGAAGCGCGCATCCTCCAGCCCCGGATAGCGATCACGCACTTCCTTCATCAGTTTCGCGAGGAACGGCACCTCCTCCAGCATCTCGAAATCGAGGAAACCGGAGCGCAGCCCGTCGTCGATATCGTGCGTGTTGTAGGCGATGTCGTCGGCAATCGCCGCCACCTGCGCCTCCAGGCTGGCGAAGCTGCCGAGTTCCAGATCGTGCACGGCGCAATATTCGAGGATCGGCCGCGGCACGTCTTCCCCATGCGTGCATTTGCCCGTCGGGCCGATCAATGGCCCGTTGTGCTTGACGAGGCCTTCCAGGCTTTCCCAGGTGAGATTCAGCCCGTCGAAATCGGCGTAGCGCCGTTCCAGCTTGGTGACGATACGCAGCGATTGCGCATTGTGATCGAAGCCGCCGAAGGGTTCCAGAACCTCGTGCAGCGCATCCTCGCCGGTATGGCCGAAGGGCGTGTGGCCGAAATCGTGCACCAGCGCGACGCCTTCGGCGAGGTCCTCGTCGAGCTTGAGGGCGCGGGCCAGCGCGCGGGCGATCTGCGCCACCTCGATCGTATGGGTCAGGCGCGTGCGGTAGTGATCGCCGTCGGCGGCAATGAAGACCTGCGTCTTGTGCTTGAGGCGGCGGAAGGCGGTGGTATGGACGATGCGGTCGCGGTCGCGCTGGAAGTCCGAGCGCGTCGGGCTTTCCCCTTCCGGGAAGAGCCGCCCTCGGGTCGCCCAGGGGTCGGAAGCATAGAGGGCGCGCTGTCCGGCGCCGAAGCCCAGCGCATGTCTGTCAAACGTCATTCGTCACCTGCATTCACGCCGCCCATTGACGCGGCCTCAATGCCTTCATACCTATAGTGTGCATAGCGGCAAGCCCGCCCGCAAGCTGCGCTTGAAAGACAAGTCTTTTCAGGGATTTGCTCAAGGCGCTCCTCGCAAGGGCCGGGCTTTTGGCGAAAGGTTGGCCCGCCGCAAGAGACAAGCGATTCTCTCCGGATCTTGACCCCGGCAGGAGGCAGACATGACCGACAAGTCCGTAACCATCTCCGACGCCGCCGCAAGGCGCATCGCGTCGATCCTCGGCGCATCGCCGGAAAAGCAGGCGCTGCGCGTTTCCGTCGAAGGCGGCGGCTGCTCCGGCTTTTCCTACAAGTTCGACCTCGTCGAAGACCAGCAGGACGACGACCTGGTTCTCGAAAAAGACACCGCCCGCGTGCTGATCGACCAGCTCTCCCTCGTCTATATGGACGGCTCGGAGATCGACTTCGTCGACAACCTGCTGGGCCAGTCCTTCCAGATCAAGAACCCGAATGCCGTCGCCAGCTGCGGCTGCGGAACCAGCTTCTCGATCTGACGCCCCTCACCGGAAAGATACCCGCATGCCGATCAAGATCGCCACCTGGAACATCAACGGCGTCAGGGCACGCCTCGACAATCTGGTCGCATGGCTCAAGGAATCCAGTCCCGACATCGTCGGCCTGCAGGAAATCAAGACCGTCGACGAAGGCTTTCCGCGCGCCGAGATAGAAGCGCTTGGCTATCACGTGGAGACCCACGGCCAGAAGGGCTTCAACGGCGTGGCGCTCCTGTCGAAGATTCGCCCCGACGAGGTGAACCGCGGCCTCCCCGGTGACGACGGCGACGAGCAGTCGCGTTTCATCGAGGGTGTTTTCTCCATCGAAGGTGGCGTGATCCGTTTCTGCTGCCTCTATCTGCCGAACGGCAATCCGCCGGACGATCCGGTGAAATATCCCTACAAGCTTTCCTGGATGGAGCGGCTCGCCGCCTTCGCCGAGGAGCGGCTTGCGCTGGAGGAGCCGCTGATCCTGGCCGGCGACTACAATGTCATTCCCGAGCCGCACGACTGCTGGGACGTGAAGGCATGGGAGAAGGATGCGCTCTACCTGCCGCCGACCCGCCAGGCTTTCCGCCGCCTCGAAAATCTCGGTTTCACCGATGCCGTGCGCGCATCCACGGATGCCGCGCCGCTCTATACGTTCTGGGATTATCAGGCGGGATGCTGGCCGAAGAACAACGGCATCCGCATCGACCATCTCATGCTGTCGGCCGAAGCGTCGGACCGTCTTGTATCGACGGGCATCGAGAAGCATGTGCGCAACTGGGAAAAGCCATCGGACCACGTGCCGGTGGTGGCGGTTCTGGACTTCGCGGCCTGAAGCCGATCGAGCCGGCACGGTGAAAATCGCGGCCAATATAGTCCGCAACAAGCCGGAGCATGACGAAACAAGGTTTGAGGCTTTGCTGACGGCCTCGAGCGTCCTGACGCTTGCGGGCGTCTTCTTTATTCGTCCGGATTGAACCGGATGTTCTGCGCGAGCGCGACGCCCTTGCGGCGATCTTCCTCACTGGCAACGGAAAAGGCTTCTTCCTGATTGGCCTGCAGCCAGCCACAGTCCTTCGGCGGGCAGTGGTCGAGTGCGGCGGTCATGAAGGCGAGGCCCCGGGCCGCGTCGCCCTCCTGGAAGATGATATTGCCGAAGAGGCCCATGGCGCCGGCATGGCCATTGTTGCGCGCGCGGTTCAGCCACTTCTTGGCCTGATGCACGCTGACCGAGCCGCCCTCGCCCGTCAGCATCATGCGACCGAGCTGAAACTGGGCTTCCGGAATACCGAAGGCGGAGGCGGCCTGGAAATAGAGCTGGCGCGCCTGGGCAAGGTCGATCTTGACGGGGCTGTCGGGAATGCCGCGACGATAGTAGCTGGCGAGCGCGATCAGGGCATTGGCAAAGTAGCCCGTGTCTTCCGAATCCGGCTCGACACCCGCCTGCGCGATTTCGCTATAGATCTTGAAGGCTTCGAGATCGTTCTCCGGCACGCCGTCGCCGTCCGCATACATGTTGGCAAGCGCCCATCGCGAGCCGGTATGGCCCTTTTCCGCAGCGTAGCGATAAGCCTCGACGGCGTCGCGCTTGCGCCCTTCCTTGTAGGAGAAGAAACCGAACTTGAAGAGGTCGAAGGGGCCGCTTTCCTTGCTGACGCCGGACTGAGGATCGAATGCGAGGGCCTGGGGCGCGATCCACGAGGACAGCGACAGGCAAAGGCCCATTACCAGTACTTTCATCGGCATCAACTCGGACTTGGGCATCAGTTCTACAATTCCGCGCCGGGCCTTCTTCGCTGTACCGAACCGGAAACGCACGGGGCTCGTGCGGTCTTCCGGCAGGTCCTGCAGCAATGACATCGGCTGGCTCATCGTTTCCTTGGCGCGGTTCCACGCGTCTACATGTCTCTATCGCTGCGCCCCGTTTGTGGCGGGAAATGGACATTTGGACGCCTGCCTAGGGGTGTAGCAAACTCTGGAAAATAATGTGTTGCGATTCCGTCACATATTTTCGACCATCGTCGGGATTTCCCCATTCAAGGGGCAAAACAGCAAGGAAACGTTAACCAAGAAAAAGGGCCCGGCGATGACGCCGGGCCCTTTTTCTTGGAAGCGACTTAGCTCAGAACGAGATCTTGTAGGAACCCGTAACGCCATAAGCCCAGCCGCCACCGCCAGTGGCGTCGAAGGTTGCCCCCTTGGCAACCGACTGGCTACCCGTTGCCATATGGGTGATGCCGGCACCAAAACGCAAATCTCCCGGTCCGACCTTTGCAAGAACGCCTGCACCGAGCGTAATTGTATCTTCATGGATATCAGCGCCTGTGCTGACACCGCTATCCCAGGTCAAATTTACCGTACCGGTCAATTTCTCATTGAACACGTGAGCAACACCTGCCTGGATAGCCCAACCGTCCTTCCAGTTATAGACGTCCTTCTGAGCAGGGTTGGTACCGATCTTGTAGTTTAGCGCATCCAATACGCTCCAGTCAGTCCACTTTACAGAACCGTATACAAGCCAACCAGGTGCAACACCCGTCTGAACACCAAGCTTCAATGACTGAGGAAGCGTGCCGTAACCCGACGAAGGAAGATAGACTGAACCAAGATCCCGAACATCGTAGGTGCCTTCGTCAGTCTTGTGTTTGACTTGAGAGCGATAAAGCAGCGAAACGCGCAGGGCATACTCGGGAATTTCATAAGCCGCGCCAATTCGATAACCGAATGCGCCGTCATCTTTCAGGCGAAGGGTACCGTTCGGCCGCGTGACGACCGGATAACCGGGCACGGTATCGCCCTCGTTTACTGCCGTATAGCTGAAATCCTGCAGGAATACGCCGCCGATAAAATGCAACTTACCTGCACCGACATCAAACTTCACATCGCAAGTTGCACCGTATTCATTCGTTTCAAAATGCTTGTCGCCATAAGGGGCGTTGCCCTTCGCAAACTGAGCGCGGCGCACATCCATGCCATAGGTAGCATCCGCACCGAACGGCTGCGTGTAAGTCAATGCGCAGGCGAAATTCTCAGAAACACCGATCTTGGCGGCAACACTCGGAATCCAATAATCATTCGAGTAAACGCCATCGTGGTTCGCAGTTCCATTCGTCGTCTTGAACGTACGACGTGGTGATACATACGTTGCGCCGGCGCGGAAGATGAAATCGCCGCTTTCGAACAGAATATCCGTATCTGCTTCACCGCGGGCATAACCGCCGGCCTGCGCTCCCGTCGCGAAGGCCGCGAAAGCCGCAGCCGTGAGAACGCCGTTCTTGAAGATCGTCTTGATCATTCGTACTCCCCCAAAAGTCACTTGGCAGCCTGTCCACCACCTACTCCGTCTTCAACTATCGAAGACGAGCGCCCGCTTGGCAAACCCCAGTTTTTGCCGATCATTTCCGGGAATCACTCAAAAAATTACGTAAGATTTTTCTGAAGCCCCTCAACAATCCATCACTACGAAAATAAATTCCAAAAAACCGCAGTCCATCTCAATAAATTGGATGAAATTTCCGTCACGAAAACGTGATGTTACATTAGAGACACAGCCGGCTTTTTGCAGACCAGATCCCGAATACAAAACCGCGCCGGGGCTGCCGACGCGGTTTTCCAGTCTTTTCAACAGGGGAAGCGGAGAATCAGCCGGCTTCGCTGACCCGGGCAAGCGCAACCGCGAGGCTTGCAAGCTGCTGGCCCAGCTCGGCCATGCGCTCGCGCTCGGCTTCGACGACCTCGGGCTTGGCGTTGGCGACGAACTTTTCGTTCGACAGCTTGCCTTCGATGCGCGCGGCCTCCGCTTTCGCCTTGTCGATCGCCTTTTCGAGGCGGGCCTTTTCGGCAGCCAGATCGATCAGGTTACCGAGCGGCAGGCAAGCGGTCGCCTCCCCGACGACGATCTGCGCGGCCCCCTTCGGCGCGGCGTCCTCGAGGCGGATATCCTCGACGCGGGCGAGACGGCGGATGGCCGAGTCGTGCGTGGCGAGGCGCGTTTGGGTCAGCGCATTGGCACCGACCACGACGAGCGGAGCCGTCGCGCTCGGCGGCACGTTCATCTCGGCGCGGACCGAGCGGATGCCGGTGACCAGATCGATCAGCCAGTTGATCTCGTCGGCCGCGCCATTGTCCGCATAGGCCGGCGACGGCCACTGGGCGTGGCAGATCATGCTGTCGCGCGTCGTGCCCTCGTCCGCCGTGTGCGCCCACAGCTCCTCCGTCATGAAGGGCATGAAGGGGTGCAGGAGCTTGTAGGTCTCTTCCAGCACATAGGCGGCACAGGCCTGCGATTCCGCCTTGGCGGCCTCGTCCTCGCCGCTGAAGACCGGCTTCAGCAGTTCCAGATACCAGTCGCAGAACTGATTCCAGATGAAGCGGTAGAGCGCGCCGGCCGCATCGTTGAAGCGGTAGGTCTCGATCGCCTCGGTGACGTCGCGCGCCGTGCGGGCAAGTTCCGTCAGGATCCAGCGGTTGATCGTCAGCGACGCCGCCTCGGGCACGAACTTCGGATCGGCCTTCACACCGTTCATCTCGGCAAAGCGCGTGGCGTTCCACAGCTTGGTGCCGAAATTGCGGTAGCCGGCAATGCGGGCCGGATCGAGCTTCACGTCACGGCCCTGCGCGGCCATGATGGCGAGCGTGAAGCGCAGCGCATCCGCACCGTATTCGTCGATCAGGTCGAGCGGATCGATGACGTTGCCCTTCGACTTCGACATCTTCTGCCCGTTCTTGTCGCGCACCAGCGCGTGGACATAGACGGTGTGGAACGGTTCGACGGGATTACCGAGCTCATCCTTCATGAAGTGCAGGCCCATCATCATCATGCGGGCGACCCAGAAGAAGATGATGTCGAAGCCGGTGACGAGCACGTCGGTCTGGTAATATTTCTCCAGTTCCTTCGTCTGCTCCGGCCAGCCAAGCGTCGAGAACGGCCACAGCGCGGAGGAGAACCAGGTGTCGAGCACGTCCTCGTCACGCGTCAGGATGTCGCCGGGCGCGAAGTTTTCCAGCTTTTCCTCCACCCAGGCCTTCCACGGACCTTCATGGGCGATGTAGTGCTGGATGGCGGCGTGCAGCGCCTCTTCCTCGGTCTTCTCGACGAAGACCTGACCGTCAGGACCGTACCAGGCCGGAATCTGGTGCCCCCACCAGAGCTGGCGGGATATGCACCACGGCTCGATGTTCTCCATCCACTCGAAATAGGTCTTTTCCCAGTTCTTGGGCACGAAGTTCGTGCGGCCCTCGCGCACGGAAGCGATGGCTGGCTTGGCCAGCGTCTTGGCGTCGGCGAACCACTGGTCGGTCAGCATCGGCTCGATGACGACGCCGGAGCGGTCGCCGAAAGGCTGCATGAGCTTCTTGCTCTCGACATAGGGAATGTCGTTGCCCTCGGCATCCTTGACTGTGACGGCCAGACCTTCGGCGTTGATGGCGTCGACGATGCGCTTGCGCGCCTCGTAGCGGTCGAGACCGCGATATTCGTCGGGAACGAGGTTGATGTCATCGACCTCTGCCTCGCCGGGCACGATGCCGGACCTGGCGATCTCGAGCGCCTGCGCCGCATAGACGGCATAGGGCTCGCCATCGGCGCGCATCGCGGCCTGCGTGTCCATCAGGCGGTACAGCGGGATATTGTTGCGCCTTGCGACCTGGTAATCGTTGAAATCGTGCGCGCCGGTGATCTTGACCGCGCCGGAGCCGAAATCCTTCTCCGGATATTCATCGGTGATGATCGGGATCAGGCGACGGTGCTCCTTGGGGCCGACCGGGATCTCGCACAGTTTACCGACGATCGGCGCGTAGCGCTCGTCCGTCGGGTGAACGGCGACCGCGCCGTCGCCCAGCATCGTCTCGGGACGGGTGGTGGCGATGGAAATGTAGTCGCGCTCTTCCTGGAAGACGACGTTGCCGTCGGCATCCTTTTCGACATAGGTATAGGTCGCACCGTCAGCCAGCGGATACTTGAAGTGCCACATATGGCCGTCGACTTCCCGGTTCTCGACCTCGAGATCGGAAATCGCGGTCTCGAACTTCGGATCCCAGTTGACGAGACGCTTGCCGCGATAGATCAGGCCCTCCTTGTAGAGAGAGACGAAGACTTCGAGTACGGCTTCGGACAGGCCCTCGTCCATGGTGAAGCGTTCGCGCGACCAGTCGCAGGAGGCGCCGAGGCGCTTCAGCTGGTTGAAGATCAGGCCGCCCGATTCCGCCTTCCACTCCCAGACCTTCTCGATGAAGGCCTCGCGGCCCATCTCGCGGCGGCCCGGCAGCTTTTCCGCCGCAAGCTTGCGCTCGACGACCATCTGGGTCGCGATGCCGGCGTGGTCCATGCCCGGCTGCCACAGCACGTCCTTGCCGCGCATGCGCTCGAAGCGGACCATGATGTCCTGCAGCGTGTTGTTGAGCGCATGGCCCATATGCAGCGACCCCGTGACGTTCGGCGGCGGGATCACGATGGTGAAGGTTTCGGCGCCGGGCTTTGCGCCCTCGCCGGCGCGGAAGGCGTCCGCGTCGTCCCACATCTTTGCAATTCGCGGCTCGACCGCTGCGGAATCATAGTTTTTTTCAAGCATTTTCGTGCGTGGCCTGCTGTTTGTCGGTGGGGTTTGTAAACCGGATGGCCGGCATGAAGTCAACAATATCAGAAGAAAAGCCGCGCCGGGGGATCCGGCGCGGCTCAATGCGTTTTTCTCGGAAGAAAACCGGTCCGGGCTGGCGCCAACGGTCACCGGCCTTCGGCGGCATGCTCCAGCTTGGCCAGCAAACCAACCATCATCTCATACCCGGATCCCGGTGAATTCGCCTCGCCGGTAAACTCCATGTTACGGATGGCGTTGCGCGTGTCGGCAACAAAATCAATCCGGTCGCCGGGATTCAAAGCGGTAACGCCGCCGGTACCCACACGGAGAATTCCATCGGGGTGATCGAAGCGAAAGAGCTCATCGAGCGTGATCTTGCCCTGCTGGAACAGCGCCTTGCCTGCCTCGGCAATTTCCTGCCGCGTCATGTCGGAGAAATCGTAGGCTTCTCCGCTCGCCACGGCGGCCGCTTCATCGGGAGAAGATCGGCTTGCGCTCTGCCCGATCAGTGCGTCGAAACTTCCGGCACCTTGCGCGGCATCGGCTTTGCCGGCTCGCTGAAAGGTGCCGCCGGCATTGTACTGCCTTGCTGCGCTGATAGATACCATGAAGACCGCCCTTTGCTGATTGGGGCACAATCCCTCACGATCCTTGCGCGAATCTGGCCAGGCAAGGCGGCCGCGGAAAGGGCCGCGCCGCCAGCCCTGGTATCGAGCGGCCTATCAGCGGCGCGGGCCGCGCGCCACCCGCTCGATCTCTTCGCGCACCAGCCGCTCGACAAGGGTCGGCAGGTTGTCGGCGAGCCATTCCTGCAGC
>APMI01031795.1_pt1 | contig 13547 bp, 10 predicted proteins | sample 667938 | NCBI WGS metagenome assembly APMI01 (sample SAMN01084076, study PRJNA167559) | wastewater metagenome | biome: Wastewater | place: Denmark: Ejby Moelle, Odense | collected 2011-11-28 | reverse complement strand
GCGCACAATCCGGCCCGCTGCCGCCACATCGAGCGCGCCGGCGCAGTGATAGGCGGAGAACTCACCGAGGGAGTGGCCCGCGGCTGCCCGCACCTGCGGGCCAATGGCGTCGCGCAGCACGGCCCACACGGCGGCGCTGTGCGCCAGCAGCGCGGGCTGCGCGTTGAGGGTGCGCGTGAGCTCGTCCGCTGGTCCGTCAAACGCCAATGACGAGAGCGCCGCGCCCACGGCATCGTCGACGGCCTGAAACGCGTCGCGCGCTGCAGGAAAGGCTTCGTACAGATCCTTTCCCATACCCACTTTCTGGGAGCCCTGTCCGGGCAGCAGCAGGACGAATTCCATGGCCATACGTGTTGAGTAGACGGGCGAAGACGATTTCAGAAGCGAACGACGGCCGAACCCCACGTGAAGCCCGCGCCAAAGGCAGCGAACAGCACGGTTGAGCCTTCTCGCACGCGTCCCTGCTCCATCGCGTCGTTGAGCGCGATGGGCACTGATGCCGCCGACGTGTTGCCGAAGCGATCGACGTTGACGAACACCTTGTCCATCGAAATTCCCGCATGCTTCGCGGTCGCTTCGATGATCCGCACATTGGCCTGGTGCGGAATCAGTAGATCGACATCGGCCGCCGTCAGTCGCGCTGCATCCAGCGCGCGATCGGTGGCCTCGGCCATGGAGCGCACGGCGTGCTTAAACACTTCACGCCCGGCCATGTGGATGTAGTGCTCCTTGTGTTCGTACGTCTCAGGCGAGAACGGCTTCGCCCCGCCACCGGCCGGACGCCACAGGAGTTCCGCGAGTGCGCCATCGGAGCGCATGAACGTCGACAGAATACCCTTCGTGCCACCACGCGTTGGCGTGCGGCGGAGCACCGTGGCACCCGCTCCGTCACCGAACAGAATGCAGGTGTTGCGATCGGTCCAGTCCACGATGGCGCTGAGCTTTTCCGCCCCGATGACGAGCACGGTGTCGGCCGATCCGCTGGCGATCAACGATTCGCCGACGATCGCGCTATAAAGCCAGCCGCTGCAGGCCGCGCCTAAGTCGAAGGCCGCCGCGCGCGTGCAACCCAACGCCGTCTGCACTTCAACGGCGGTTGACGGCAGCAGGTGATCGGGGGAGGCGGTACCGAGGATGATCGTGTCGATCTCACCGGGCTGCACACCGGCCTTGGCCATCGCTTGCCGCGCGGCTTCCGCGGAGAGCGAGGTCAGCGACTCGCCTTCGCCGGACACATAGCGCTGCTTGATGCCCGTGCGCTCGATAATCCACTGATCATCGGTCTCGACGCCCATGGCGGCGATGTCGTGATTCGTGACGGCGCGACGCGGCACGGCGTGGCCGGTGCCCGCGATGTACGCAAATGGACGCTTCATGCCGCCGAGCTGCTGGAGGAAGCCGTCGGCATGGTTTCGGCGAGCTTCCGTCCGATCGCGTCGGACATGCCGGACTCGTGCGCGCGCAATGCGACGGCGATGGCGTTCTGAATGGCCCGCGGTGAGCTCTTGCCGTGCGAGATAATGGAGACACCACGCACACCCAGCAGGGGCGCGCCGCCCTGTTCATCGGCGTCGATCTGCTTGAGCTGGCCGGCAATGGCGCGGGCGTCGAGACCAGCGACCTGCGAGACCATCCCGATGATCATCGGCCCCAACCCCTCGTAGAACTTGAGGAGGATGTTACCGACAAATCCGTCGCAAATGACCACGTCGATGAGGCCGCGGTCGCACGATCCCTTGGGAATGTCGCGCCCTTCGATGTTGCCGAGGAAGTTGAGACCGGAGGCGACCAACCGCTGGTGGGCATCCTTCACGACCACGTTCCCCTTCTCGGGCTCTTCGCCAATGGAGAGCAGCCCCACGGCGGGGTTCTCACGACCCAACAACGCTTGGGCGTAGACGGTGCCGATGCGCGCGAACTGAACCAGCTCTTCGGCCGAGCAGTCGACGTTCGCCCCCGCATCGAGCACGAGCACGGGCTGGCGCGAGGTCGGGAAGATGGCACCGATTGCCGGCCGCGTCAGACCCGCATGGAGCTTGAGCAGGAAGAGCGACGCCGCCATTTGCGCGCCGGTGTTACCGGCCGACACAAAGCCGTCGGCAGCCCCTTCGGCGACGCGACGAAGCCCCACGACCATGGAGCTGTTGGTCTTGGCGCGGAGGGCGACCGACGGCCGGTCGGTCATCTCGATGACGTCCGGAGCCTCGACGACGGTAATGCGGTCACGTACCTGCGCAAACGAGGCGAGCTCGCCGCTCAAAAGCGCGTCGAGTTCCGCCTCGATGACGGCCGTTCGGCCGACGAGGTCAATGTGGTGCTCCTGCGGTAGCGCGGCGAGCGCCTGCACGGCGCCCGCGATGGGGGCCCGGGGGGCGAAATCGCCCCCCATGGCATCCACGGCGATGCGCGCCAAGCTTACGCTTCCTGCGCCGTTACCCGCTGTTCACCCGCGTAGTACCCGCAATCCGCGCAAACGCGATGCGGGCGCTTCGCCGAGCCACACTGGGGGCACGACTGAATGACAATGGCGGGCGCGGTCTTGTGCGTGTTGCGGGCGCGCTTCCGCCGCTTCGAGGTACGGCGCTTCGGTACGGCCATGGGACTCTGACCTGAACGTTCGAGACAAAAAGGACCGCTAGGGCTCGCTACGCAGTGTGCGCAGCGCTTCCCAACGGGGATCTGACGGCGGGGGACACGTGCACTCCCCCGTATTGCGATCGGCTCCGCACGACGGGCACAGACCCTTGCAGTCATCGCGACAGAGTGCGAACCCCGGAACGGCGATGAGCCACTCCTCGCGCAATGCCGGACGCAGGTCGAGCTCGCGTACGTTTGCTGGAATCAGGATGACGTCGTCTTCCTCCGCATCGTCGAGACCCGACTCTACGAAGAGCAACTGCACCTCATCCGACACTGGCGATGTCACATCGATCAGGCATCGCCGGCACTGCGTCTGCGCCGCGCCTTCGAACCGGCCGCTGAAATAAAAGCGACCATGGCCCGCCCCGGAGAGCCGACCGCTCACGTGCACCCCGGCATCGGCCGGACGCGTGTCGTCGGTCTCCCACACCGGATCGTCGCCTGCAAGCGTGGCATCCACACTCTCAGCGCGCGCTTCCAGACTCCGGAGGTCAAAGCACAGCATAGCCGTGAAACGTAGAGCGGCCGCCCTCGTGACACAAGGGCCGCCGCTCCTTTTCTATAGAACGGAATACCGCTTTAAGTGGCGCCCGGACGCAGAGTTACGCCGGGCTCCACCAGAGCGCCTGCCTTAGGCGATCACGTCCGCTTCGGCAAAGAAAAAGCGCGACTCCCGATCCGCATTCTCATCCGAATCCGACGCGTGAATGGCGTTCTTGCCCTTCGATTCGGCGTAGAGCTTCCGCACCGTGCCTTCCGCCGCTTCCGCGGGGTCGGTCGCGCCAATCGCGGTCCGGAGCGACGCCACGGCGTCGTCCTTCTCCAGGATCAGCGGCATGCACGGGCCGCTCGTCATGAACTCCACGAGCTCGCCAAAGAACGGGCGCGCCTTGTGGACGTCGTAGAACGCGCCAGCCTGCGCGGTGGTGAGATGCATCACGCGAGCGGCCTTCACCTGAAAGCCCTGCTTCTGGAGCAGCGCAATGATGTTGCCCGCGTTCCCGGCCGCGAAGGCGTCCGGCTTGACGATGGTAAGAGTGCGACGACCGGCCATGGTCTGGATTGGCAAAGGGTAAAAAAGAACGCGGCGGACACCCAGAGGGGTCCGCCGCGCGCAAGTTAACCATCCCAGACCGATCTGGGAGTCTGCCCTTCCCGCTTAGTTCAAGCGGGCCTTGATGAGCTCGACGAAGTCGACCGGGCGCTGGGCAACGCCCATGCCCGCCGCCTTGAAGGCGTCGATCTTCTCGGCCGCCGTACCGGCAGAGCCCGAGATGATGGCGCCCGCGTGACCCATACGGCGGCCCGGCGGGGCCGTCTGGCCAGCGATGAAGCCCACGACCGGCTTGGTCATGTGCTCCTTGATGAACGTCGCCGCTTCCTGCTCGTCGGTGCCGCCAATTTCGCCCATCATGGCGACTGCCTTCGTGTTCGGATCCTTCTCGAATGCCGCGAGGCAGTCGATGAAGTTCGTGCCGTTGATGGGGTCACCACCGATGCCGACGCACGTGCTCTGACCGATGCCGGCCTTGGTGAGCGCGTTCACGACTTCGTAGGTCAGCGTGCCCGAGCGGCTCACGACGCCCACATTACCCGGCGCGCAGATGCGACCCGGAATGATGCCGACCTTGCTCTGTCCCGGCGTGATCAGACCCGGGCAGTTCGGGCCGAGCAGGCGGGCGCCATGCTCCTTCACGTACGGATAGACCTTCGTCATATCGAGGACGGGCACGCCCTCGGTGATGCAGACGATGAACTTCACACCCGCCGCGGCGGCTTCCATGATGGCATCGGCCGCGTACATGGGCGGCACATAGATCACGGACGTGTTCGCGCCCGTGGCCTGCACGGCGTCATGGACGGTATCGAAAATCGGCGCGGTGCCTTCGAACGTCTGACCGCCCTTTCCGGGCGTGACACCACCAACGACCTTCGTGCCGTACTCGATCATCTGCTTGGCATGGAACGAGCCGTCGCGGCCCGTGATGCCCTGGATGATCAGCTTGGTGCTGTTGTCGATAAAGATGCTCACGCGGCACCTCCCTTCGTCGCGAGTTCCACGGCGCGCTGCACGGCCGAGTCCATGTCGCTCGAGGCGGAGAAGCCGTTCTCCTGCAGGATCTTCAAAGCCAGCTCCTCATTGGTGCCGGTAAGGCGAATCACGATGGGCACCTTCAGCGGGTTCGCCTTGGTGGCCGTCACGATGCCGTTCGCCACGTCGTCGGTGCGCGTGATGCCACCGAAGATGTTGAACAGGATGCACTTCACGTTCGGATCGGACGTGATGATGCGGAGCGCGTTCACGACCTTCTCCGGATTCGACGATCCACCGATGTCGAGGAAGTTGGCCGGGTCACCGCCGTAGTACTTCACCAAGTCCATCGTGGCCATCGCCAGACCGGCGCCGTTCACGACGCAGCCGACGTTACCATCAAGCTTGATGAACGTGAGGTTGGAGTTGCGCGCGTCCACTTCACTGGGCGCCTCGCTCGACTCGTCACGCAGGGCCGCAATCGCCGGGAGGCGATCGAGCTCGTTGTCGTCAATCACCATCTTGCCGTCCACGGCGATGAGCTCACCGGTGGGCGTCATGACGAGCGGGTTGATTTCCGCGAGGGAGCAGCCGGCGCTCATGAAGGCCGTGTACAGCTGCTGCATGATCTTCGCGGCCTGACGCGCCAGCTTCACATCCTTGTACAGGAAGAAGCCCATGCGCATGGCCTCGAACGGCAACAGCCCGTAGCGCGTGTCCACCGGGTGATAGAGGATCTTCTCCGGCGTGCTCGCGGCCACTTCTTCGATGTCGATGCCGCCAGCGGCGGACACCATGAACACCGGCTTCTTGGTCGCGCGATCGACGATGATGCCGACGTAGGCTTCCGACCCAATGTCCGCCGCCACCGTGACCAGCACCTTCTCAACGGTGAGATCCTTGATCGTCATGCCAAGGATGGCCGTGGCCTTCTCCTTCGCGGCCTCCGGCGTCGGACAGAACTTCACGCCACCGGCCTTACCGCGACCGCCGGCATGGACCTGGGCCTTCACCATGACCGCGGCGCCAAACTTCTTGGCGATGGCTTCCGCCTGGTCAGGCGTCGTGGCGATTTCGCCGGGCGGGATCGGCACACCGGCCGCCCGCAACAGCTCTTTCGCCTGATACTCGTGTAGGTTCACGCGCTCTCCAAGGACTGGGGAATGTCAGCGGTTCAATGCTAGGTGGTGGACCCGGTACTCGCCACTCGGGGCGCCGAGACGAGGTCTCAACCATCCCGACATGCGTTGGTACGGCGGATCCGTGTAGACCGTTCGATATCGTGAACCGGCGATATCGAGCGGACCGCCCGATGCGATCTAGGGCGGCGGTCTCTTGAGGGCGAGGCCAAGACTGTCAAAGGCCGCGCCAAAGGCGGTCCAGTCGCCGCGCTGCATGGCGCGGCGCATCTGGTCGTATAACCGAACCCCGTCGTCATCCAGGCGAGGGGGCATGGAGGACACGCTGCCCGATGGGCCGATGGCCGGCGAGGCGCCGATTCCCACCAGCGCCTGCGCGAGCGTGGCGCCGGTGCCCAAGCGATGGCCATCGGTGACGCCGACGCGGACCACGACATTTCCACCATCGGCGCGCACCGCGTGCACCGCCTGAATCAGAACCGGGCCTCGCGCCGTGACGGCCACGTCGGGGTCGGCCATGCGGAAGCGCGCATCGCGACGTGCCCCAGGCGCCGCCGCACGGGCGCTGTCGCCGACGCTTTGGAGCTGCGTCACGAGCGTCTGCCAGCGCGCGCGGGGCGTGGCGGTGGGTTGCCACCACGTCGTGCGGTCGCGGCCACCGGTGACGGTGACGACGCCATCTAATTGCTCGCCCACGTCAAGCAGGGGGGCACTCCACGCGAGAATGGCCCGCGCGCTATCGCCCACGAGGTACGGAGGCGGCGCGGCGCTCGTGAGTAGGCTGTCGGGCAGATGCCGCACCACGTCCCCTTCGAGACGTGAGCCGTAGCGAGCAAAGGTGCGCAGCTGCGCCGCCCCACTTTCGGACGCGGGCGGCAGCAAATCGGCGAGCGCCGGCGTCAGTGCGGACAGCGGCGTGAACAGCACCGGCAAACGCGTCATCCACGTGCGCGTGACCGCGTCCGGGCGAGCGGTCGGCACGAGCTGCACGCGCCCGGTGCTCGCATCGACGAGCGCGGTGGCGGCAAGCTTGAAGTAGCCATACCACCGGTCGTTGATGACCCAGCGCTGGCTCAGGGGATAGTGATCCGATGCGCTGTAGAGCTGAAGCGCCCAGTAGAGTTGATCGCCGGTGTACACCGGCACCACATCGGCGCCCTGCACAAAGACTGGGGCCAGGCGCTTCACGCGATCGCGGACATCGCGGTGCGTGATGAGGATTGGCGCGCTCGCTCGAGTATCGGCGTCGAGGAGGGCGGCGTCGCGCAACGCCCACGCATGCGCGATGCGATCGCGGGCGCGGTCGAGCGCGGCCGCCGGCACATTGCCGACGGTTTCGCCGTCGAGGAGTCGCGCGCCATCCAAGCCCGGGCCGACGAGCGGCCACGGTCCACGCGAGTCCATGCTATCGGCCATGACCGGTTCAAGCGCGGTATCGCGCAGCAGCGGACGCGTGGCGTCGGCCGCAAAGATGCGCCACTGCTCGCTACTCGCGACCGGCCGCCGCACGACCACTGCGGTGAGCCGGCCGTCAATGACACTCCAGCCCACCGGCGCGGCATCGACCAGCCGGTGGTCGCTGATCACTTCAACGAGGGCGCCCGGCGGCGTCGACCCAGCAGGCGTGGACGCGCCCTCGATGAGGCTCTGCACCAACGCCTGACGGTTCCAGAGCGAGGCACCACGGCCCAAGCGGTCCAGCGAGGCCACGGGGGCAACACCGGCGGTGCTGTCGGTGGCCACCCGGATGGCGTCCACATCGTAGGCGCGCCGACTGAAGAGCGTGCGCGAGGCGACGTAGTCTTGATCGCGTTTTGCGGGATCACCCAGCAGATCGCCGCGCGCGAGAATGGCCGGCGCGACATGACGGAGACCGACGGCGCTCGCGAGCACCACGGTGAGGGTGACAAAGGCCGCGCGCAGTTGCCCAACCCAGCCCGTGCGCAGCATGACGGCCGCCGCAATCGCGCAGGCCCACGACAGGATGAAATCGACGCGCAGGGTGACGCGATGATCAACCCGCAGGAAGAGTCCGTCTGGCCCACTGCCCTGTTGCAGCAGATCGAAGGCGTCCAGGCGATAGCTCCACGCCAACAGGAGCAACACCAGCGCTCCCAGCACGCTCAGATGGCGGCGCACGTGAGTGGACGCCGCCAACCGGCGTCCCTCCAACCGCAGCGACCGCGTCAACGCATAGAGCACGAGCACGAGCGCCGTCAGCGCAACGATACTCACCAGCGCCCAGAGGTAGAGCGTTTCCTCGAACGGCAGCCAGTAGACGTAGAATCCGAGATCGCGATCGAGGATCCCTTCGATCTCTCCGAATGGCAGCCCGTGCCGCGCCAGCGCGACGTCGCTCCAATTCGTGAGTGGGAGCGCGAGCACCGCGCCAATGACCAGCGCCGCGACCACGGTTGCCGATGCGAGCCGTTGACCAGGCACCATGGCCGTGAGCTCGATGTTGGCCACGCGGGCCGGCACGGCCACCGCGAGGATGGTGCGCCGCACGGCGTAGAGGTTGGCCCAGGCGAAGAGGGTGCCGACGAACCAGGCGCCCCCCTGCAAGAGCATCGTGTCGATCACTTGCTCCCAGAAGAGCCCCGGTACGCCCATGGCGGCAAACCACGCATGATCAACGACCAGCGCCGTTGCCGTGCGGCCCACAAGGAGCAACACCGCAACGGTCGCGAGACTGATCAGCAGCCAGCCGCGTGCGCGCATTCTAGCGCTCTCGACCGAACGTCAGGGGGAGACGCCCTGCGCTCGCAGCCACGATTCCATGATTTCGCGAATCTCGGCCAGCCGTTCCGGCGTGCGCGCTTCGTATCGCGCCACGATGACCGGCTGCGTATTCGACGCGCGGAAGAGTCCCCAGCCGTCGCCAAAGAGCACGCGCACCCCGTCGACATCGATCACATCGTACAGCGCCGTGAAATGTGGCACGGCCTTACTCATGATGGCGAACTTGGTCGCCTCGTCAGTGTCGATGCGAATCTCCGGCGTCGACACGAACGGCGGGACATCCGCGAGCAGCTCGTCGATACGCTTCCCCGCGTCGGCAAGAATGCGTAGCAGGCGCGCAGCGGCGTACAGCGCGTCGTCATGACCGTAGAAGCCTTCGGTGAAGAACATGTGCCCCGACATCTCACCAGCGATGGGCGCATGCATCTCCTTCATCTTGTCCTTAATCAGCGAGTGCCCGGTCTTCCACATGACTGCTTGGCCGCCGGCGGCGGCAATGCCGTCCATCAGCGCCTGCGAGCACTTCACGTCGAAGATGATGGGCTGCCCTGCCCCCGTGCGAGCGAGTACGTCGCGCGCATAGAGCAGCAGGATATGATCACCCCAAATGATACGTCCATCGCGATCGACGACGCCGATACGATCCGCATCGCCGTCGAACGCGACGCCCAGTTCGGCGCCGTGCGATCGGACCGCCGCGATGCAATCCTCGAGATTCTCGGGGACGGTGGGATCGGGGTGATGATTCGGAAACGTGCCGTCGCTTTCGGTGAAGAGCCCAATGCCATCGACCCCGAGGGCGCGCATCAGTTGCGGCGCGACGAGCGCACCGGCGCCGTTGCCGCAGTCAAAGACGACCTTGAGTGGCGTACCATCGGGATGACGCAACGGGCCCACGCGCGCGGCGATGTCCGCGACGTAGCGGTCGATGACCTCCGCATGACGCACGGTACCCGCACCCGCCGGAAACTGTCCGGCGACGATGAGCTGATAGAGCGTCTGAATGTCGGCGCCATGCAGCGAGCCGCTTCCCAAGCACAGCTTAAAGCCGTTGTACTCCGGCGGATTATGCGAGCCGGTAATCTGAATGCCGCCCACCACGGGCTCGTGATGCAGCGACCAGTAGAGCAGCGGCGTCGGCACGACACCGACATCGACCACGTCTACGCCACACTCCGTCAACCCGCGCACCAGTGCGTCGCGCAGCGCGTCGCCACTGGGGCGATTGTCGCGACCGACAGCTACCGCGCCGACGATACCGCGCTGGGCGAGTAGTGCGGCGTACGCGCGACCGAGTCCGTACGCGACGTCCTCGGTGAGATCCTGACCAACGATGCCACGGATATCGTACTGACGAAAAATGGTCTGACTAATCGACATGGCGGGAAGGATTGGCAGGATCGATTTGGCTCGCTGTCTGCAACCGCTGACTATTGCCACGCGGCCCATCCGTGGACGGCAGCACCGTTGGCGACGTGGTCGCGCGTCGCGCCAACTGCACGAGCGGCGTGGGATACACCCCGAGCGCGAGCAGCAACGCTACCGCTGCCACAATGACCCCGCGGGCCATCGGTGCTGTCGCCGGAATGGGCTGACCCTCCGGCCGCGGCCGCATGAACATGGCCGAGAGCACCACGAGGTAATAGCCAGCCGAGATGGCGCTGCTGATGACGAGAATGACGGACAGAATGGTCTGCGGCGTGGAGGCCTGTAGCGCGGCCTGCAACACGTACCACTTCGCGAAGAAGCCCATGCCACCCACCAGCGGCATCCCCAGCAGAGACAGCAGGAATACCGCCATCGCACTGGCCAACCACGGACGAACCATCCAGAGGCCTGCGATGTCATCCACGGTCATCGACACATCGCGCCCATTGTTCACCGTCACGAGCACGGCGAACACACCCATGGTGGCCAGCGTGTAGGCCAGCGTGTAGAACACAATGGCGGTGGTGCCGGCGCCGCTTCCGGCAACAACGGCCACCAGGAGATAGCCGGCGTGCGCGATACTCGAATACGCCAACATGCGAACGAGTCGCTGCTGCGAGAGCGCGAAGACGTTGCCGGCGACCATGGTCAGTACCGCCAGCCACCAAACGGCCAAATGCCAGCGGCCGGCCGCACCGGGCATCGCCTCCACCATGATGCGCGCGAACACCGCAAACGCGGCCGTCTTAACGGTCGCGGACATAAACGCCGTGATGGGGAGCGGCGCGCCTTCGTACACGTCCGGCGTCCAGAAGTGGAACGGTGCCGCGGCCACCTTGAACGCGAGCCCCACCAACAGCAGCGCCGTTCCCACGACGAAGAGCGGCGAGAGTGCCGGCGTGGCCTTCACCCAGATCGCAATGTCCACCAAGCGCGTGCTTCCGGTGGCGCCGTAGAGCAGCGCCATGCCGTAGAGCAAGAAGCCCGTGGAGACTGCCCCCAAGAGGAAGTACTTGATGGCCGCTTCGGCGCCGCGCGGGCTGCGCCGATTCACACCGGCCAGCACGTAGACGGCCAGCGACATCAGCTCCACGCCGAGGAATACGAACATGAGGTCACGCGCGCCCGCGAGGATCATCATGCCGATCGCCGCAAGCAGCACGAGCACGGGCGTCTCAGGACTGAACGCACTCGTCCGATGGTGCTCGGCATCGATGAGCGCCAAGGTGAGCGCGGTGCCGAGCAGAATGACCAGGTCGATGGCCCAGCGATAGCCGTCGCCGGCAATGCGCAGATCTGCCGATCCCGGAGCGCTATCGCCCCATGAGATGATCACGACGAGCGCCGCGAGGAGGCAGAGCACCATGCCGAAGCGCACAGTCATCCCGGTGCGTTCGGCCCCCTCGGCCGCGTCAACGCGAACCGCGGAGGGGCTCCACACCGCCATGAGCAGCATGGCCATGGCACCGAGCGCCAGCAGCATTTCTGGGGCGAGCGCGCGCAGGAGCGCGCCGGTGGATACGAGCTCGCTCATTTGCTGGACGACATCGAGGGAACGGAAAGCGGCGCATTCGGGCCGAACTGGGCTGCTTCGAGCACGGTATTCGCACCCAGCGCGAGCGGACGTAACACCGGCGCCGGCGCGACACCGAGTCCGACGATGGCCAGCATCAGCAGCACCATGGCGAGACGTTCCCGGCCGTCGAGGTCGCTGACGGAGGCAGTGCGCTCACCGGCTTGACCGTAGAGCAACGCTTGCACGCCACGTAGCCCGTAGGCGGCCGCGAAGACGACGCCGGCCGTGGCAAAGAGCGTCAACGTGGGCTGCGTGATGAAGCTCCCAAACAGCACGATCCACTCGGCCACGAATCCGCTTGTTCCGGGCAGACCAATGGTGGCGAGCATCGAGACCGTCAAGGTGACGGCAAACCAAGGTGCGCGGGCCGCAAGTCCGCCAAAGGCGCTCAGGTCCGTCGTTCCCGTTCGATTCTCGAGCGCCCCAGCGAGCAAGAACAGCGCGCAGGTCGTGAGTCCGCTATTCACGATGCTCATCGCCGCGCCCTGTGCGCCCTGTGGCGTGAGCGCGAAGATGCCCAGCATGATGAACCCGAGGTGACTGATCGAACTGTAGGCGATCAATCGCTTGAGGTCCTTCTGCGCCATGGAGAGGAGCGCGCCATACAGAATGGCGATCACCGACAAGATGAGGACCGTGTTCCGGACGGGTGGCCACGCCAACCCTGTTGGGAAGAGCGGCAGCACGAAGCGAAGAATGCCGTAGGCGCCAACCTTGAGGCCAATCGTCACGGCCGCGAAGGTGGGGGCCGCTTCCTGTGCATCGGGGAACCACGTATGGAACGGAACCAACGCCGACTTCACCGCGAAGGCCGTGAAGAACGCCAGGAACATGAACAGCTGCGTTCTCGGCGTCAGCGTGAGCAGGACGAGGTGATCCCACTGGAAGCTGTTCGCACTGCCGATGTTCCAGAGGGCAATGATGGCAACCAGCATGAGCAGCGAGCCGACGAGCGTGAAGAGCACATAGCGCAGCGCTGCACGCGAACGTCCGGCCGTGCTCCACACACCGACGAGCAGATACGTCGGAATGAGCATCAACTCCCACGCCAAGTAGAACACCAACAGGTCGAGCGACACAAAGACGCCGATCAACCCGCTCGTCAGCAGCAGGGCGAGCGCGCCGAATGCCGGCGTACGAACCCGCACGTTGTTCCAGCTACCCAGCAGTGTGATGGGCAGGACAATGGCCGTCATGAGCACGAGCGGCAGCGACAGACCATCGACACCCAAACTGATCGATGCGCCAAGATCGACGAGCCATGGAATGTCGACGCGCGCTTGCCAACCCTTCTTGGCGGTGTCGACCACCGCCCAGAGTAACACGCCGAGCACCGCTTCGACGATCAGCGCGGCGAGCGTCAGCACTCTCGCGTCTGGCCCGCCGCTCGGGGCCCCCGCGCCCTCGTCGCGCGACACATCGCGTCCGAGCAGTCGCACACCCAACGCCGCCACAATTGGCCAGAGCAGCATGGCGGGCAAGACCCAATGATCTACACCCATGGACAGCAGCATCGCGCGCATCAGTTCCCCACCAGCGTCAAGGCGGCGATGAGGAGGATGGCACCAGCCGCGAGCATCCACGCGTACTTGCCAACATCCCCGTCTTGCAGCCGCGAGCCAACGAGCGCGGCGGTACGGGCAAAAAAGGACCCGCCGACATCAAATCCAGCATCGACTGCGCGCTCGACGCCACGATCAAGCACGACGCGTGAACTCCACGCGAGCGGCTCGACAATACCGCGATTCACAAGCGCGTCGACGCCATAGGCGCGCGCCAGCAGGCTCGTGTCTTCGGGCGAATGCTGTTTGTCGGCCAGCGGCTTACGATACAAGACCGCCGCGAGCACGATTCCCAACAGCGCGACCGCCACGGCGACGCCAACCAGCACGTACTCCGTTTCGTGCGTGAGCGGATGGGTAGGCGCCAGTTGTGTGGTGGCTTTGCCCACGACGGGCTCCAGCCAATGCTCAAGAATGCCCACGCGCCC
>APMI01001717.1_pt1 | contig 13548 bp, 10 predicted proteins | sample 667938 | NCBI WGS metagenome assembly APMI01 (sample SAMN01084076, study PRJNA167559) | wastewater metagenome | biome: Wastewater | place: Denmark: Ejby Moelle, Odense | collected 2011-11-28 | reverse complement strand
TATGGTCTTTTCCGTAATAATATTAACAAATGGGCGACAAGTGAGAACTGATCTCAATCTTTACTTTTGATTACATTTATATACATAAAATCTGATGATTTAATATTTAACATATTAAATTAAATATCATTCTGCATGCTGAAAGAAATAAAGATGAATGCTATTGACAGAACAAACACTAAATTAACATATTTTTCGATGCAATTTTTTCTTTCTTTATACTTTTATGTGAATGATGATTTTCATCAGAATGCATCAGTTCCTATTATTTTCCTTTGAATCTGAGTAGGAAAAAATAGGAAATTCCAAATATTAATCCAAAGTCCATCCCACATAGATATAATCATAAAATCAGCTTCACTTAAAGCAAACAATAAAAGAATGGGTTCAATATTCTCAAACTTCCTCGCATCTTTCTCCAACATGAAAGCCAAGATCTTAATGCTTGGTCTAGATGGTGCTGGCAAAACAACAATTTTGTACCAGTTCAAACTTAATGATACAGTGCACTCAGTGCCTACTATCGGATTCAATGTATAGGAGGTCAGCTATAAGAATCTTAAATTCACTATTTGGGATATCGGAGGACAGACTAAACTTAGAAGCATGTGGCATTACTACTATGAAGGAGGCGATGCAGTCGTATATGTGCTTGACTCCAGTGACAATTAGAGAATACAGCTTGCCAAATAGACACTCGATTCAGTCATCAACCACGAATCAATGAAAAATGTTCCAGTTTTGGTATTCGCCAATAAAATGGATATCGCTACACTATAGTCTAGAGAGCTTGTTGAAAAGCTTGGACTTCATCAAATGAGAAGGCAATGGCATCTTCAGCCTTGCTGTGCTATCAATGGTGATGGACTTGTCTAGGGTTTCGAATGGCTGAGAAATCAGATCAAATCTGGTAAAAAATGACCATAAAATTCAACTTGATAATTTTACTTCTTAATTTCTGAACATTTCCATATTTCTTATTGAGTATATAACATTGGTTTTATCTAAAAAATTTGTCTTTTGACGGTAAACTAGCCATAAAATATTATTATTATACTTGAGAAAGTAATACATTCTGACTCGAATTTTATTTAATTCATAAATTAATATATTTAAAAATTAAGGAAATCAATGAGCACCAAACCTTCAGACGATCAGCTCAGAGAAGCCATCGACGGTATTTTCAACAAATACGACACTGATAAGAGTGGAACTCTCGAAGGCCCCGAAATCGTTAGACTCATTAATGACGCTTTCTCAAGCCTTGGAAAAAATAAATCAGTATCAGAAGAAGAGGTGAAAACATTCGTCAAAGCTATCGACACCAACGGAGATGGTAAAATTGCCAAAGATTAACTGTTCAAAATTTTGAAGAGCCTCCTTCAGAATGCTGGCGGTATGTGATTCAAGATTATTCTATTGTTGTTAACATTATCTCTTCATAAAAAATCTGCAATTAATCAAACTATTATGAATAATTATTAGTTTCTTCGCTCGTAACAATTCGGTTTAAGATTGTCAAAACTAGTAAAATTAAAACATTTCAGTTTTATTTCATACTTTTAAATAATTTATTGAAAGAGATCAGTAAATAGCTAGTTTGAGCCACCTTTGCAAATCAAAATATATTTACTGATGTTTTGTATAAGTTAATTTGGATTTGCAAGATATTTAATTCCAGATTATTAAATTTATTGTTTGATTTCTTGAGGATGAATCCGTAATCCTGCAGTTCTGGGATGATTAGCCCCAGAATGATGTATAACTATGATCGAGGATTAAATAAATCGTGGAATATGTCCGAGTACAAGACTCCTCGAATCTACCAGGATCCCGCTCTAGAAGTTCAAAAGAGAAAATGGCAATCTCAGAAAAAGGGCGAAAAAACTGATAAGTATGTAACAAAGCGTGGATTTTACATGGACTATGATCTAAAAGTAGCAAAATCGATTCCTGGCTCTAGTACACATGCTTTAATGAAGACGTTCATCAATCGCAATAGCCTTGGTCATTCAAGAAATAACAATAGAAATCTAAGTTCAATAAAATTGACCCTAAGTTAACCAAAAGCACATATCTTGAGCAGATCGAAAATTAACAGCTTAAACGCAAGAAGCCAGGCATTGGCACTTATAGCTTATAAAAATCAATTAAATAGCAAATTTAAAGCATTAGTAAGATTAAGAAAGTGATTGGAAAAGTAGGCAACAAACGATACTTCTATGAAGATACTTAGCATATTTCGAGTGGAGTACCGGGAGCTGGATTTTACTCTCCACATGATAACGTAGAAAAGCTAAAAATTGATAAGACCAACTTCAAATTTTGGGTAACAAAGCATTAAAAATAATTTAAAAGAGACCATAAGCGAGAATTGTCAGTACCAACAGCAGGGACTTACTCTCCGCTGAGCCAAAGCTATTAAACATTTTAAAACATGTTACTGACAAAGAAAAGCAAAAAGAATGGGTTCGGAAGTGATGCCAGGTTCCCATACATACGACCGAACAAGAAGAAAATTTAGGAAGTGAGGCCAGCTCCAAGTACTTACAACACGGGCATGAACTGGAGAGGCAAGTAGTATAAGGCTAAAGGCAAGCAGTGGCATGAGGCAGTTTGGAAAGGGTCTCTAACCGAAAGCATCTATCAGAGATGATTCTTTTAATAATTCATTTATACTATTTTACCTTTATTTAGAAAGAACGATTTAACTGATTTTCTATTTAAGTCCAACTAAGAAAGATATTTAGAATAAAAATAATACTATGAATCGAGAAAATACTAGAATGTCACTAAAGTCTAGAAAAATGTGTTATACAACAAAGCTATACAAATTCGAATTTAAATCAAATACTACTTCAAATTGAGTATAAATTTGTGGCCGTTTATCAAAGTACCGGATCTAACGTTACACTTTTGCCTTCAACAACAAAATATCGCAAATTTGACACTGTTTTAACATCATCTTAATTGCTTATCGCTTGTATGCATGCTAAATAAACGGACTAAGTAAGTTATGGCTATCTAGGTCATGGCGTATTTAAATATTTGGCAAATTTCTGTGAAAGCTACTTCCAAAAAACTTACAAAATTAAAAGTTGACGTTACTTATTTTAAAAATAGATATCAGAAACATAAAGCTATTCACAATTTAACTGTTTTAAGAGCATATGCATGCAAAAAGGAGAAAGAAATAGAAAAAGCTGTACACATATGAAAATCAGTTATCAAGCAGACATAATATTAAAACAGAAGTCACTCTATTGGACTGACTTCTGATGATAGCTCGATAGGTTAGAATTCTACTTCAGTGAGCTCTTCCCACTTAAGAGCCTGTGCTTCATCGTATGCTGGCAACCTTGGCGTAGATTTCTTAATAACTTGGCGCCAGGTCTTAACGTCAGCTAGGTACAATTTATGATTCTTGCTGTTTTGACAAACTGAGATGTATGACCTTCCGCCCTTACCCATGATCAACTTCCTTCGACTAACGCTATCAAATTATATTATAAGGTCTTTTTACTTTTCTATATGTAAAAGAATAAGATCTATTAATTCTGATCACGATCAATTCTGATCACTATGTTCCCATCTCGGTTTACTTATTTTTCTATCATTCACTTAATTTTCGTTTTTTGTCGCCTTATTTATCGTGCACCAAATTAATCATAGCAAATATTAAGGTTTGGTTAAATAATTCAGTGTTATTTTTAATAAAGTTGTAGATTTAAGCTCATGTCTCAACAATATATACTATGATAAACTAAAAAGTATTTCTTTTGTATTTATTATTAATATGCATAAGCTTAATTGATCATCAAAATAGGAAGCTAAAACACTCGTTATGACAATATTCTTATTTAATCATAAACAAAATAATAAAATACAAGCGATTTGCACCTTAGTTTAACAAATCTTAATCAAATTCATAAAAATTTAGATAAAGATTTGCTTATGGTTAAAACATAATTATTAGTTTTGCTAACTTTGCCCTTATAGATTAACTTAGATCAAATTGTTATCAATCTAGGAATAGTAAAACTTAAAATACAAGCAAATTATTAACAAAAATCGGCACAAAATCTATTAAATTTAGTGTTATCGACATAATAATATTTTGATCCAATTTAATTAATATGATTTTCAATGGCGGAAATTAGCTTTAACTTTTTACGTATTGAAGTGTGTGTGGTTATAAACATATTGTTTAAAAGATGAATAGCAACTAAACTTTTGACAGTAGTAATCAAGGCAGTCCAGAAGCATCAAACAGTGTGGCGTGGGTATTTTCTTAATCATCGAATTTACACTAATTTTAGTAGTTCTAGCCCTTCGCAGACTAGCTTGAAGACGACAACAAAGATAATTTGCTTGATAACTCTAGAAATAAAAAAGCGAAGAAGAAGCACAAGAAGAGGCCAAAGAAATTCGATCGAATGAGCAAGAGGGATGCTGGAGACGATGAGAGGGATGTCAAAAAATATGCCAAATTTGATACAATGAATGAAATTTATGCAAAGTTCACTGATAAAAAAGGGATACTTTGGACGAAATTCCAATAGCTTGTTAAGCGTCATAAACTCTGCAAGAGGTCTATGAAATACATTTTCATCTCTTTGGGAGTGCTATAACAAGAAAAGGAGTTGAGTCGATATTACGATTTCTTCAATCTATATTCAAGTGATACCATTGAACTGAAATATGGGCACAAGTCTTTATAGTTCAAAAGGCATTTAACGAAAGTTATTAAGGACAACAAGCTGGCTATATCGCATTTGATTTAAGGAAATTATGAGTTTGGGATCAGAGTCGGCTACACTGGCAATGAGTTGGGAGAGAACGGCAAGACCAAAAACCCAACAGAAATGGAAAAATGTCTACGTTTATACTAGAACATTTTCTCTATGGACTTCAGGTCAAATTAATATGATCTGGATATTCTTTTAATTTGATAGCACTTTTCACACAGTACTTTAAGTCTGAACATGCAAAATAAGAATTATTAAGGGTATAAATAAATATTATAAGCTAAACATACATGAATTAGGGTCTCAAGCTGCTTGCGATCCAGGCATAAAAACACGAAGTTAAGCTCAAATAACGAAACCATCTAGTGTTACTGCCACTGTTTGCATTTTTAGACGAGCTTTTATCTTCACTGCGAAAGTTCGTATCATCAACGCGTGCTACCTGCTCATGGGCTTAGTTTCTAGCTATGTCCTTGAATGACCAGCAGTTTAGTAATATTTATGGTAATCAGAATTTTATTTTAGCTTCTTGGCTCCAACATAACCTTACTTCATTGTAAAGTAAACTTTTATCTACTCTTTTACCCTGCGCTTCGATATCTAAAATTAACACATTTCTCAAATTGCGAAAATTGGTTCTAAAGCTGAAGCCAGAATCTAATAAAAATTTAGACATTATTCAGCTACAGCATGAGGATATTATTGGCATTGTTCATACTGCTTACAAATATCCAGAGACAAAGAAAAAAATAACAGATGGAGTTAAGAATTTATTCATTTCCTACCATATGCAACAAGCCAAGTACTATTTACATTAACTTCAGAATATGCTCCTGTGTGTTCATTGAGTACGTGCTATCTTTGCATAACGAACTACAAGCTCGATAAAACAACGAAGCGACGGTAACTCATCAAAATCAATAATTTGGCACCATACCCCAGTCTATTCTTGGGTACTCAAGCATAATATCTCATAATTCGAGGGCTGTTAACCCGAATTAAGTGAATCACCTTCGTCAAAGCAATCAAAGAGATAGTAGGGATAACAATTAAGGTAGATCTATCAACACCAGTCAGTACATTAGCAATTTTCAATCAATTATTCATAATGAGAACGGACTATACCGTAAAATAAAGTCCTCGCAAGTGAGTCTTCAAGGTTTCAGAGTGATCGACCACAAATTCCATAGCAATTATGAAAATTATGAGAAATCTTTATCTAAGTAAAAGTAAGGATCGAATTCCAGAAATAATGAAAATAACATTTCAATTCATAAGTAGCATGAGTCAGTTAAAAGAAAAAGTATGACTAATAGTCAAATATATAAATCTAACCACCAAAAGAGCCAAAATAACAATAGTAATTATGGAAGCTATCAAAATATGAGCTATAACTAAGGACTTAAGCCTATCCAGGAAAGCCCTGGTTAAGATAGGTACTAAGTTATGAATCAAAGTAAGAAGACTAACTCTCCATATGTCTAGGACAATAGCGGAAGCTACAATCATAACAATTAAAGTCCCGACAGATACCTCCAACACCAAGCCCATCAAATGCAAAATCAAAACAGAAGTCAGCATTAATATAGGTAGAAAGAATTTTCAAGTGGAAAAAGAAGAGGTATCGAAGTACAAACACTTGAGATGAGAGATCCCAATTATAAAAATAACACAAACATGAAAAATAGTAAAATACAATAAAATTCACCTAGTTACAGCTAAAGATTTAAATCCCCTGATATGTCGTATTAGCTTACATCAAATGCAAGAAAATAATACAACAATTATATGAACCAACAAAATGGTATGGATTCATCAGTAGTAAAACAGTTGAGCTTTCATGAAAATCCAATAACTTCTGCTCCTCACGAGAGATAAAAAAATAAACCAGTTATAAGTCCAATTAAAATAGAGTAAACAAACACTGATCGCGAACATACTTATGCCTTAAGAGACGATAGATAAAGTGGGTATGAAATGTGGAAAAGGTTGACTTAAAGAAATAAATCATTTATGGAACGGATGCTCAAACCTGATTATTCTAGGGTTAGAACAATATAACAATCTCGAAGCAGGAGCAGAAGTCGCGAAATTGATGGTCCTCTCGAATAAGAATCTTCACCAAATTCCAAACAAATAAACGTAATTCATGAAAGTAATATCAAAAGTTCAAAGATGAGTCAATGGAATAACCCAGGAATAAGCGCATCACCCAAAATTAATGAGCGTAATATGAAAAACTATGCAATGTCCTGATTTTTATTCAACTAAATTTTAGTTTATTGTCAAATTTATCTAATTGCTTCAGTTTCAGTATTTAAAATCGATAAACTGAAATAAATTTGCATATTTAGATGGGATGCTCTGGCTCAAGTTCTGATGTAACGCATGCTTCTAAAATAGGTGGGATCATCTAATTCTCTGCTAACGAACAAAAAGCCATCAGTGTGGTTCATCGGCGGTGGTCCTGGCTGTGAGAAAGGCAAGTAAGTTTGAAAATAATACAGAATCTGTGACTACTTGATTCGTGACTATAAGTTTAAGTATTTATCCAGCTACGATATGGTTCAGTTTGAACAATAAAGAGGTGGTCCTGATGCTGAACTTATTATGCAATTGTTCAAGGATAAGAAGAAAATGCCTAGTGATCTCATTGTAAGACTTGTCAAAAAGGCTATTGCATCATGCGGAGTACGTCGGTTTCTCATTGATGGGTTTCCTAACTCAGTCTAAGATGTGAGCGAGTTTGACAAATAACTAACTCAAAGGGAAATCGATTTTTACGGCTACTTGTACATTGAAATATCAGAGAAAAAGATGATCGAAAGTGGAATTTAAGCTAATTCAAGTGACAAAAAGAAGTCAAAAGCATAAATTGAGGATAATGTTAAAGAAATAGTACAAGCTTATTTAAAATAAAGTAAACAAATCAAAGAAGTGTACATTAGAAATAAGAAATATCATTAAATAAATGGATAAGAAGGAGCTGATAAATGTTACGAGCAAGTCAAACAATACTTCGAAAGTGAAGGAATAGAGCCGCCACGACCTGTCAAAGTATTCTTTAGTCATTTCGATAACTAAGTTCACTAAATTAAACTTTGTGATGATTTCGTTAGAAAATACGGTCTGTATTTTTATACTCCTAAAGATTTAATTGAAGAGGCAGTAGCAAAGGGGAACTCACCAGAAGGTCAAGCCATAATTAAATTGCAGAAAGATAACAAATAGATTCCACCTGCTCTTGTCCTAGCTCTCATGCGAAAAAAAATATAAAAGCATGATTATCGAGGTAATTTCCTAATTAGTGGATACCCTCGAACAATATCTGATGCTCAATAATGGGATAAACATTTTGGATGGTAAACCTAAGTCTTGGGATACATAACTTTTTAAATTCCTGATGAAAATTTTAAGAAAATATTCAACGAAAAAATGGTGAAATACAAGCCGAGTATAAAGCAAGAGGAGTTAACTAAATAATTCAACAATTATCAAAGTAATCAAAAATAAATCTGTAATTACTATGCATAGAGAGAAAAGCTTTTAACAGTTAACGCAGAAGATGAGAAAAAAGCATTGTCAGATGTACACTCTTTTTTTATTTCAAAGAGAATGCAGGCCAAAAATAGAATAAACTTCAAGAAATTAATATTCGTGAGTACACTCAATGGAAATGGTGATGCTTGTACTCAAGCAGCCAAAAAAAGAGGAGCGGTCGTTATTGATATGGATGCTTTGTTTGAGCATAAAATTAAGTAAAATGGTCTCTATTCCTAACTGATCTAGTCCTTTATTAAGATTGGCAAACCCGTTTCCGGGATCGTGGCTGTCCGTACTCTTATCGAAAGGATTCTTTCCGAGACACAGTCAAATTTGATTTTAGTAAATGGATTCCCAAGCTCTGAATAACAAATGCAGAGCTGGTAATAATAGATAGGCGATGCAATGGGATTAAACTTAATTGTTATATACAGCGATAACCCCAAATATATAGAACAAAATTTGCAAGACAAAATAAAAAGTCAAAAGTAAATATTGTATTTATACAGAATTACTGCACACGGTAAAGATGCTCTTGCATTGCTAAAATAAAGTTCGAGTCGAATGTCTACCAGACTTAAATTAAGTGATTGGCGAGTTCATTAAATTAAGCCAACTGACAGCAGTGCCAGTATTTAATAAGCGTTCAATATAGCTGATTTCAGGTGATGCTTATTGTTTATATTACTGTGTATTTATGAAACAATCATAATATTTACTTAATTAACATTAAATAATACTGTGATGATGAATCTTATGTTCTGAGTTAAACATTATGATGACTTACACTTGATTCTGAACAGTTCTTGACATATTTTAACTTCGTTAGTGCTTGTAAATTGAGCAGTTGAATGGCTCAATACTAGTACATTGTAGTTATTTAGACTTATAATAAAATTATTTAAACATATTATTAAGCAAAAGAGACAAAATGTCACAGCAAAACTGGGCACGACTGCCGAAATAACAAGACAGTTTCGTCCATGAAGAAGACAGACGTGAATAGTAACGAAAATTACGAATTAAATAATTATACAAGTACACAATCGTTAATGCAGGAACTAATTGTAAAGAATGATTCAATAGCAACGCAATCATGCTCATGACTAAAAAGATTATGACCGAAGACTTGTTGATTCTGCATACAGGAACGATATGGTAAATAATGATATATTTAGAGAAAAATGGAGAAAGAGAAGCTATGGGATCAAGCCAAGAGAGAAGCAATTGGACAAATGGCTAGAGACAATTTAAAATCTACTATGCTTAGAAAATAAATAGCTGTAAACTAAAATGATAGGCAAAAAAGATATTATGCTTCCAAATATAAGAAATCGATGACTGAAGTATAATAGTAAGCAGAATCTCGTATCAGGTATCAAGAGCACGAAAAACAAAAACTAGCTGAGGCATACGAAAATCAAATTAGAGAATAACAAAATCGCAAAAAACTCGAAAGAATGGAAGATGAACGATTTAGTCAGTTACTCGAATAATTATAGAAAAAGAAATAATAGCATAGAAGAGTTTATTTTGATAAGCTTCGTAATGGGTACAGACAAAACCCATAAGTATATCAGACTTCAGCTGAAATGTTAAAACAGCAATAAAAATAGCGTACAGAGTTCATTAGAAAACTGGCGAGCCCAAACAGTTCGCATTTAGAAATGGATCGATAGAAGTAGTCCTAAGTAAAATCAAGGAAGACAAAATAAACAAGTATATATAATAAAAGCGCGTTTGAAACTAAAGCATTCCGCGAACGCTACAAAAGTCTACAATAAATAGCAGACTACAGCTTAAAATTTCAAACTGTACAGGAACAGCTGCAGCACTAAAAGTAGGAAGAGTTGAGACAAATCGAACGTAAGCGCCAAGAACTGAGAGACGAGCTACAAAGGCAAATTGACGAGTCACAAAGAAAATCAAGGGAGAAGAATAGGATGAATGAAAGGGAATTAGGGCTTAATAAAAGTGGACAAATACCAGCACTCCCGGGACTATCACGTGATTATGCCGCATAAAAGCAGCACAAAATACTGTAATCGTTCTTGAAAGGCGGTTCGGAGAGGAAACTATAATTTTCGGCTTGATTAAGCATGTTTATATCTTTACATTCAATAAAATCCGCCAATTGACAGTTAAACATATAAGTTTAATGTCGCAATTATGTGGTACATCTTCACTATCTGATGTTACAGATGGAAGCGAACCAAAATCCAAAAGCAAGCACACATTCTACGAGATAAAGAAGATAGTGACCGAGCAAGCCAACAAGTGGAAGTACGACTATAATCTTCACAGCAATTCAGGTATGGACCTCAAGCTGACAATAGTATAGTATATGGCATAGTGCTACTAGATCATACTTAGGGCATGTATGCGAAATGCGTAATATGAAGCTGATTTAGATGAACTACTTCAAGGAGTTAACTACAAAATCAGAATCATCGACCAGTCTATCTTTTTATACCTTAAAAGCATATACTTTGACTAGCGTGTACTCACACAAAGTTACTGCTCACTATGGTAGTCCATTCTAGAATTAGTATGGGGCTAATTTTTATGTTCTGAGCATGCTTTAATATAGCATATTGAGCAGGATAATGAAGCTCAGCTTAAAGCATATTTGATAACAATACTAAAGCAGCACTGGCAACAACAATTGCCAATCGAATAATCACCCGTGTTTTCATAAGACTCAATTTTTCAACAATAAAACGATAACTTATTACTTTCTGATAGTGTGCAAAAGCCAAGTCAAAAGTACAGTGGCAATCATCTACAACATTTTCTAATGGGTAGAAGTTGGAGACGAGAAATGTAAATTCGTATTGCGGATTTACCATAAGCTGTTGGCAGAAATAAAATTATGGAGAATTTTGCACGAGTTTTTGGATATTTTAAGGATTGAGTAATATTTATGATCATTTTTATTACCTTTATGTCCAAATATATGTATTGTATATTATTTAATTATACTAATTGTCACATAATAAAATAAATGTTAAAATATACGTATAGTCTATATTCAGAAATATCAAAACCACGAACTCCAAGGACAGCATCTATTAAGTAGTCGTATGGCATTGAAAGAATACAATTAAACAGATAATTCAATAAAAGTGCCAGAGTTAAAGCTATAGATATATCCAATAATTCAATAAATGCAGACAACACAAGCATCGATGATATCGTTTTAGACAACAAAGTACTTGAAAGCAATGTTAGAAATTAAATGTTGTAATTGGTGAACTATCGAGTAGGGTGTCATTCTACTAGAAAATACATTTTTAAATAGATTTAATCTAAGCGACAAAACATTCCTATATTAGTGAATCAATAAGAATAAGACAATTGCATCAAAACGGATATGATTCAATATTTTTATAACAGAAATAGCATGAGGAAACCATTAAAGCAAAATAGAAATATTCAAAATATTAATAAAAAAAACAGAAATTTTGGGCACTAAATTATTAATCCTCCACCTTTTTAATATTAAAATTGCAACAATTTACCTGTTAAATTTAGTACTTAAACACCAAACAATTTTAATAACAGATAAAAGCAAACCAGTGGTTTTAACATTTAGCAAAATAAATAATAAGCAAACGATAAATAAAATATGAATAGACATCCAAAATGGAACAACAAATAAATGACCCGAATTAGTAATCTAAATAATTTGCAAGATCGAATAAACAGGGCACTTAGCTGTCATAATTCTTACTGATTAATGTAATATTTATTTAATTAATAATCAATCAATATCTGAAATAATATTAGTAAAATCAATGCTATTTGTCTCATTATATGGATTCCTAAAGGGCTTACTCATATTTCGCCCATTGTTCATTTGGTTATTTGACTTTTATATCGCTGGTTCTCGAAATTTTCATATGCTCACTCGTTTTTTATTTTTATTGAGTCTTTTTGTGAACTTATGGCTATTCCAGTGAGGGATTTACAACCAAGTAGCCATCTTCAATTACAAGCATCAAGCATATACGACTGTAGTCATAGTTGTTGTCACTGAAAAATTAATTGCCTTCCTGTTCTGGTATCTATAATTAATAAAGCTGACTGCCTTTGAAGGGTTATGAAAAAACTGCACGGATTTTGTACACATTGTATAAACGTAGGAAATCAACAGCTGCAGGTTTACCATTTATTGTTGTTTTCTTATGAAATAGAACTATTTATTTTGGCGCATTTGCCCTAGACTGATCTGCATTAACAATGTGACTGCCCTGAGACTTTTAGCTTGCTTTCGAATGTTGTCTAACTTGGGATCTTTGCTGATTAGGAATAGGTAGCTCATTGTTAACATCTACTGATGCTAACTTAGCTAATGTCTCACTTTATTACGAATCTATTTTAGCATTTCTGGGAGCAGCTTGTGACATGTACTTCCTACGCCCACTTGAAGTCTGTGAGTTTCTTTACCGATCTTTCTCTCTCATTCTGTACACTTCCTGCTGATAATTTCTGATCTACTCATCATACATTTCATCTTCAGGGTCAAATTAGCCACTCTCGCCACTGTGATGATAGTACGCATCATATTTCTTTTTGGTTTAGCTTCTGCGTCCCATTTGTGTACTGGCTGTCTCGTATACTGCCCGGCTTGCTGTTGGATTCGGATACTTTCCTAAAAAGCGAAGGATATTAAGATTTTTCATACGATCCTCCTGTAGCTTTTTGTTTGATATAGTTGGTCGTTGATGTTCAATACGTTCCAATATGCCTACATGATGTCAAATGTACCTCTGTTTTATTACACGATTCTGGAGTTTTCTGAGATGTTCTTAGTAGTCCTAGAGAGTTGAATATAGTTTGGTTTGTTATTTGGATCATTTCTACGCATGATCCGCATCATTTTATTAAATAACAAGACATTGTGCTTTTCGATTTCAGTCTTCTTCTGCTCTTCCACATAAACTGCTTTCTTATTTGATATTGAGTGATTAAAATTGGCAACTGGCGTAGTGCGACTTGCATTTCCAGTCTAAACTATATTAGATTGTACTTTAATGTTGCGAAGTCGCTCCAGATGTTTCTCTTGGTTTTTACGGAAGATCTTCTACATTATAGGCCTGTTGAAAACTGGTATGTCTCGATCCATTCTGCAGAGAGTGTTTTTTGCTGTAACTTAACTAATATAATTATTGAAGCGATCATCTTATTATTAACATGGCTGCTGTTATATAAATATTACTTTAATTCTCAATAATTTTTTATCTATCAATAATTT